>Ga0187893_10012110_pt1 | contig 12327 bp, 8 predicted proteins | sample MA1701074metaG_FD_139574 | JGI IMG/M metagenome (GOLD analysis project Ga0187893, IMG submission 139574) | White microbial mat communities from a basaltic lava cave in the Kipuka Kanohina Cave System on the Island of Hawaii, USA - MA170107-4 metaG ... | reverse complement strand
GGGCTCGTTGCCGCGCTCGTCCGCCACAAAGTTCCCGCCATTGGGTTCGTCAACGAGCGCAAGCTACAGCCCGAGGGCACGGTCGAGCCGCGCCGCGTCGCGCTACTGCAACACTGGATTGACGCGGGGCTGGAGCTCGGGAACCACACCTATTCGCACTGCAACCTGCACACCACTCCGCTGGAGGAGTTCCAAAAAGAGATTCTCGACGGCGAGAAAATCACGCGGGGATTGCTGCACAAGGCCGGCAAGCCTCTGGAATTTTTTCGCCACCCTTTCCTGCGCACCGGACGAAACCAGGAAATGCGCGCCAGACTTGAAACTTTTCTCCAGAAGCACGGATACCGCGTCGCCCCGGTCACCATCGACAACTACGACTACATCTTCGCCGCCGCCTACGACCGGGCCTGCGCGCGCGGCGACGACCCCGCCGCTCGCAAGATTGCCTCCGCATACCTCGAATATATGGAAGCGGTCACCGCTTTCTATGAGCAGCAGTCCATCGCAATTGTGGGACGGGAAATCCCGCAGACCCTCTTGCTCCACGCCAATGCACTCAATGCCGCTACCTTCGATGATCTGGCCCGGATGCTCCTTCGGCGCGGATACGGATTTGTCAGCCTTGCCGAGGCGCTGAAAGATCCCGCGTACGCGTCCGCTGACGCTTACTACGGCCCTGCGGGAATCACTTGGCTCCATCGCTGGGCAATCACCGCGAAAATGCCGGGCAGCACCTTCGCCGGCGAGCCGGTTGTCCCTGAGTGGATCGAGCGCGCAGCACAGCCCTAGCTCTCGTCACTGCTTGCGCGGATGCGGGCTGTTGGCAATCAGCCGCGCGCGGGCGTAGTCGGCCCACGGGCCGTTGGGCTCGAGCTTGAGGTACTCGGCCCAGTGCTGGCTGGCCGAGCGGCGGTCACCGCGCTTCTCGCAGGCCAGCGCCAGATTGAAATGCGCGTCGGCGTAGCCGGGAGCAATCTGCACCGCGCGTTTCAGATGCACGATGGCCTGCGTCACTTGGCCCAGCTCGTCGAGCACGCAGCCTAGGTTGAAGTGCACAGTGGCATTCTCCGGATCAATTTCCACCGCGGCGCGAAACACTTTTTCCGCTTCGTCCATGCGCCCGAGCTGATACAGCGTCGCGCCGAGGTTGATCTGCGCCTCCAGCCAGCGCGGCGCCAACTCCACCGCGCGGCGGTACGCTTCCACTGCCTGCGGCCACGACTCGGGATCGGAGTCGCTCTCCAGTCCCTTTTCGAACCACTCTTCAGCCGAGCGTGACGCCATCGCCCGCACTTCACCGGCCAGCGCGCGCGTCTCGAAGTGCAGCACGAATTGCCCGGTCAGCGGCTCGATGGGCTGCTGTGCCTCCGGAGGGATCACCGCCACTTCGCGCCCGTTGGACACGACGCGCAGCTCCGCCAGCGCCAGCTCTTGCGAGCCAAGCTGCCGCTGCAACGCCTGGATCGCGCGACGCAGCCGCCGCGCCGGCACGCGCTTCTCCGTCAGTTGCTGGATAGTTTTCAGGGCGACCAAATCACGGAAGGAGTAAAACCGCTGGCCCCAGCGCCGGTTGGGTTGGATCAGGCGAAGCCGCTCCCAGTAACTCAGCCGGCGCTCGCCGATGCCGAGGATGCGGGCGACTTCCGCTCGCGTGTAGTGTTCGACCAATTCTCTTGCGTGGCCCCGGGGACTGATTATGCACCGATGCGCCCGCCCTGTGAATCCCCCGCGCAGCGGTTTTGTGGAAATCCGCGGCGCGAATCAGGAGCGCACATCACTCCGGCGAATCTTTCACTTCTTCTGATTCACCACGCGCCCGTTGAACACGGTGGTTTCCACTTGCAAGATGTGTAATTTCGCCGGCGGCGTCTTGAACGGATCGCCGCTGAGGACAATCAAATCGGCACGCATGCCCGGCGTGATGCTGCCTTTCTCTTTTTCCTCAAACGACGAGTACGCCCCCGCTTGCGTGTAGGCCCGCAGCACGGTCTCCACCGAAATACGCTGCGCAGGAATCCATCCCCCGGGCGGCGCGCCGTCCTTGGTTTGCCGGTTGATGGCCGTATGCAGTCCACGCATTGGGTCGATGCTGATGGCGGCGGTCCAGTCGCTGCTGAATACCAGCTTCGCGCCGGCGTTTTCTAGCGAGCGCCACGCAAAGGCGTGTTTCTCCCGCTCGGGCCCGACGGCGCGCGACCATACCTGCCCCGCACCCGGGTCGGCGTGAATCGGCATCATCGACGCCATCACGCCCAACTCGGCAAAGCGCGGGATATCTTCCGGCGCTACGGTTTCGATGTGTTCGATGCGGTGACGCGAATCGCGGGCGCCGTTCACCTGGCGCGCGTGCGCGTAGGCGTCCAGCGCTATGCGCACCGCGCGGTCGCCAATCGCGTGGATGTAAATTTGCAAACCGGCTTTGTCGGCCAGCGCCACCACGCGATTCAAATCCTCCTGTGACCACGCCGGCTCGCCGCGCGTGCTGGGATTATCGCTGTAGGGCGCGAGCATCGCCGCGGTGTGCGATTCAATCACCCCGTCGGCCATTATTTTGATCCCGTTCACACGCAGCATTGGCCCGGAGTATTTCTTCGCCAGCGCGGCCACCTCCGCAATACGCTCCGCGGTCACGCGCGGGCCGACGGACATAGCTACCGACGTGTGCGTGGTCATCTCCCCACTCTTTAGCAACTCCTCGAAGATGCCGAGGTCAGCTTCGTTGCCGTGCGCGTTCTGAATGCTGGTGATGCCGAGCTGCGCCGCCCACGCGAGCATCTTGCGCGCGCCGGCCAGTCGCTGCTCGCGCGTCGGCGTGGGGATCTTGCTGCGCACCAGCGATTGCGCTCCTTCCTTCAGCACGCCGGTGGGCTGACCCGCAGCGTCGCGAACCACTTCGCCGAACCCCTCAAACTTGGTCTCGGCGGTCACGCCTGCCAACTCCAGGGCCTTCGAATTCACCCACGCAGTATGCCCGTCGTAGGCGGACAGGAACACGGGCCGGTCCTTAATGATCGCGTCCAGGTCCGCTCGCGTTGGCAATTTGCCGCCCGGAATGGCGGTATACGTCCAGCCGAACCCGAGCACCCACGGCGACTGCGCATTCTGCTTGGCAAACTCCGCCACTCGCCGCTGAATCTCCCCCAGCGACTCCGCATCGTTCAGGTCCACCTCGCTTAGGCGCATCGCGCCGCTCAGGAAGTGGATGTGCGCGTCGTTGATGCCCGGCATGACGAAGCGTCCGCGCAAATTCACGGTCTTGTCTGCCGGCGGCAACTTGGCGATCTCTGCGGCCGTGCCCGCCGCAACGATGCGATCCCCTCGAATGGCCACCGCTTCCGCCCAGGGCCGCTCTGCGTCGCCGGTCCAGACGCGCCCACCGGTCAGCACCAGCGTGAGCCGCTCTCCCGGCGGCTGCGCCCTGCTCGCCAGGAGCGCGACCACGAGTACAAGTGTCAGCCCCGCCAGCCCCAGTTTGATTCGAATTGCCCCTCTTGCCTGTCTCATGGGCGGCCATTCTAATCTGCGGAACTACTCTCGCCAAGCCTGCCACCTTTGTTCGTGATTGACCTGTGCGGGACTTTCCTCTACTTTTGGCGCGGCTTCTCGGGGGCGGACTCCATTTCCACTGCAGTTCATGTCGCCACGCCACAGTCCGGCGTCGAGCGATTCGATCGCATCTCACTGGCGCCCTTCGTCGCTCTCCTCTACGCCTACTGCGCCGGCGGTCCTTTCGGCTTCGAAGCCATGGTCTCGACCGCGGGGCCGGGCATGTCGCTGCTGTTCATCCTTCTCGTCCCTTTGTTCTTCAGCGTGCCCATGGCCCTGGCCACGGCGGAGATGGCGGGCCTGATGCCCGTGCAGGGCGGCTTCTATCGCTGGACCCGCGCGGCATTCGGCGACTTCTGGGGATTTCAAGCTGGGTGGTGGAACTGGACCGGCACCTTCCTGATGTGCGCGGCCTACGGCGTGATGCTGGCCGATTACACTGCGCAACTTACTCCGCTGCCGGCCACTGGCGTGCGCTGGGGCATCGCGGCGATATTCGTGTCGCTGGTGGCGTGGCTCAACGTTCGCGGCATCCGCCTGGTGGGCAACCTTACCTTGGTGCTCTTGCTGCTCTCGATGATTCCTGTAGCGGTGTTCACCGTGCTCGGCTTCTGGCGCGGCGAATATCGGCCGTGGGAGCCGCTGCTTCCGCCAGATCAACCGTGGCACCAGGTGTACGGCGTCGGCCTGGCATTGGCGCTTTGGATTTACTCCGGTTACGAGCAGCTCAGCACCGTCATCGAAGAGGTGCAGGAGCCACGGCGAAATTTTCCCCGCGGCCTCGCAATTGTCGTGCCGCTGGCGGTGGCCAGTTTCCTGCTTCCGATTGCCGCCGGATTGATGGCCGTGGGTAGTTGGGAAGCGTGGGACACCGGATTCCTGGTTACCGCGGCATTCCAGATCGGTGGCCCATCGTTGGGAATGGCCATGTTTGCCGCCGCCAGCGTCTGCACTTTTCTGCTGTTGCAAAGCACCATGCTCTCCGCTACGCGGCTTCCTTTCACCATGTCGGAGGACGGCTACCTGCCCGCCTCACTCGCCGCGCTGCACCAGCGGTTCCGCACGCCCGCGCGCGCGATTCTTCTGTCCACTGCGTTGTGCATTCTGCTCACGCTGTTCAGCGTCACCCAGCTGATTGCGGTGTACGCCTGGCTGCGCGCCGCGTGCTCCATGCTTACGCTGTTCGCGCTCTGGCGCCTGCGTCGGCTGGCCGCAGAGAGCCCACGGCAATTTGTGGTTCCGGGCGGGGCCTTTGGCATAGCCGGCGTAGTGCTTGTGCCCACGGCTCTATTTGCTTGGGCGCTCGCCAATAGTGATCCCGTCTCGCGCCTGTGGGGGCCCATGTACCTCGCGCTCGGCCCATTGGTGTTCTTCATCGCGCGACGCACCAGCTCCAAATCTGAATAGCTTCGTGTACGTGCACCTCATCGCTACTGCACATCGCAAGGCGGTGGAGACTGTGGCCGACATTTTGGACCCAATTGGACCTCCGCAGGATGCTAACAGCGAATGGGTTCAGTAGTTTGGGTGGGGTGAGCGACGGGATTTGAACCCGCGACCCTCGGTGCCACAGCCGCGAAACTCGATGCTCGGTCTTTGCCTCTCAATGACTTAGGTTGCAGTGGAAGACGATGTTGTACCGTTGTTGCTGATGTTTCGTGCCCCGCTCGTGCCCTGTTCGTGCCCCAACAGTGGCATGTACAGCTACAAGAGACGACTTCGCAAGCAGGCAAAAATCCGACCGCCTGAATTTTGCCCAAGTGCTCTGGATCGAGGAACTCTGCCCTTACTTGGGATTCTCCTTGACCAGCGAGAATTCGCCTACAAGGTTCACCCGAACTGTAGGCAATTTTGTGATGGTCGTTGCATCCTGAAACTCCACTTTACAACGCTCCACAACAGGTACTAGGCATCGTCAACACCACCAAACACCTCTACACAACATCTGACAACGCGCCACAACAACGGCCGGAATCTGGTTCGGGACCAGGAGGTCGGTGGTTCAAATCCACTCGCCCCGACCATTCGTTTCAACAAGATACGACGGTCAGAGTCTGTAGAACGGCGAGCGCCTGGCTTTGGCCCACGAGCTTTAGGCGCGCTGTCTTACAAACACGCTGGGCCAATCCCAATGAGATGAAGGCTGGTTGCCGTCGGTTGCAAGCGGCGACTGGGGTTCGGGACTAAGAGCAACCATGCGGTGTCGAAGGGAAGGCAGCAGCTCGACTTGAAATCCCCCAGCAAGCAGGAATCGCAGAGCTCGCATAACCGGATCTTCTTCGCTCGGGTTGTGCCTGGCCACGCTTGATGCAACGGATTCTTTTGGCCAAGTATTTGCGCTACTATTTGGGCCTCACCGCCTGTAGAGGGGTTGGACCCTTTGACCACCGAGCCCGCGCCCGCCTCAGATCCAAGCGCTCTTCTACAGCGCTATCACGCGCTGCTCGACGTTAGCGACGTAATTCACGCCTGCCGCGATCTGGACGAACTTTTTCGCAAGCTGGCCGGTCTGTTACACAGCATGGTGCCGTTTGATTCCATCGCTGTTGCCATGCTTCAGCCGGACAAGAAAACCGTGCGATTGGACCTGGTGGAAAGCTGGGTTCGATTGCCGGTTGAGGTGGGATTCACCATCACGTTGGAGGGTATTCCAGCCAAATGGGTGATTGAGAATCAGCGCCCGCTGCGCGTGCTAACCGCCGCCAACGACCCTCGCTTCCACCTGCACACCGAGAAGATGCGGGAGGCGGGCTTCGCCGTCAGCTTTCACCTGCCGCTGACCACGTCGCACTCGCGCTTGGGAGAAATAATCTTCTGCTTCCGGGAGGAAGTCGAAGTGCCGGAGAGCGAACTGCAATTCATGCAGCGCGCCGCGGATCAGGTGGCGGTGGCCATCGAGAACGCCGGCAATTTCGATCAAGCGCACCGCGCGCAAGCTCAGTCCGATCATCTCAACCGGCAACGGCAGCAGTTGTTGGATCTCACCAACCGTATGGTGACGCAACTGGATTTGCAGGATGTTCTGCGCGCGGCCGTGAGCAGCGTCCGCCGGATTGTGTCCTGTGCGCTGGCGGCGGTGGCCCTGCCGGAGCCGGATGGCGAGAACCTTGTCGTGGTGGCGATGGAATTTCCTGGAGGCAAGGGGCTCCTGCGGGAAGGAATGAAGCTGCCGATGGACGGGTCCAACGTTGGCAGGGCTTTCACCACCGGCCAGCCGGTCATCATGAACACGCCTGATCCAAGCAAATACTCGCCGGATGTATACCGGCGGGTGACCGAAGAAGGCGTGAAAGCGCAGTGTTTTGTGCCGATGCTGAGCCGCGGCAAGTGTGTCGGCGTTCTGGGGATGAGCCGCACGGAAGAGGGGTTGTTCAGCGATGACGAAATGCAGTTCTTGACGCACGTGGCCGGGCAAATCGCCATCGCAGTGGAGAACGCACAGCAGTACGAGCAAATCCGCGAGGCGGAGCGGGAGGTCGCGCGGGAAAGAGACCGCTCGCAATTGCTGCTGGAAGTGAACAACGCCGTCGTTGCTCATTTGGAAATCAAGGAGCTGGTGAAGTCGGTTTCTGCAAGCCTGCGGAAGGTGGTCAATCACGATGCCGCCGCCATTACTTTGCTCGACGCAGAAGGCGGAGTATTGAGGATCCAGGGCATCGATCTGCGCAATCTGGGTAACAAGGGGCCGTTTGAGGAAGGCTTCGAAGTCTCATTGGATGGCACCCCAGAGGGCGAAGCCATCGCGACGCGCCGTCCGGTGCTGGTGACGACCGTCGATTTTCAACGGTTTCCGTCGCCGGTGGTGCGCGTCGGCTTTGAGCAAGGCATTCGCTCTGGGTGTGCCGTACCGCTGATGTCGCGCGAGAGGCCGCTGGGCGCGTTGAGCGTGGTCAGCCGTCGGGAGCATGCCTTCACGGAAGAACACGCACGGCTGCTGGAACAGTGCGCCGGGCAGATCGCCATCGCCGCAGAAAACGCGCTTGCCTACAAGCAAATCACCGAGCTCAAAGACAAGCTGGCGCAGGAAAAGCTGTACCTGGAAGATGAAATTCGCACCGAACGACACTTCGACGAAATCGTCGGTGAGAGTTTCGCGTTGCGGAAAGTGTTGCAACAGATTCAAACCGTGGCGGCTTCTGATTCGACGGTTTTGATCCTGGGCGAAACGGGCACGGGCAAAGAGCTCATCGCCCGGGCCATTCATGAGTCCAGCCGGCGTAATGGCCGCACCTTCGTGAAGCTCAATTGCGCGGCGATTCCCACGGGCCTGCTGGAGAGCGAGTTGTTTGGCCATGAGCGGGGTGCGTTCACTGGCGCTATCGCGCAGAGGATTGGGCGCATGGAGCTGGCCAACGGCGGCACGTTGTTTCTAGACGAAGTGGGCGACATTCCCCTGGAGCTTCAACCCAAGCTGCTGCGCGCGCTGCAAGAGCGCGAGTTCGAGAGGCTGGGAAGCGTTCGCACGCAGAAGTCCGACGTGCGCTTCCTTGCAGCCACAAACCGCGATCTGGGAAAGATGGTTGCTGAAAAGCAGTTTCGCAGTGACCTTTTCTACCGGTTGAATGTTTTCCCGGTCTCGGTTCCTGCCCTGCGCGAGCGGCGCGAAGACATTCCACGCCTGGTGCGCTACTTTGTGAGCAAGTACTCGAAAAAGATGGACAAGCGGATTGAGACCATTCCCACGGTGGCGATGGCCAAATTGCAGACGTGGCCATGGCCCGGCAACGTGCGCGAACTGGAGAACTTCATCGAGCGCTCCGTCATTCTCACCAACGGCCACGCGTTGCACGTTCCAATGGCGGAGTTGGAATCGGCCGCTGCATCCCAACCGGCGACGGCGCTGGACACATTGCAGAACACCGAGCGCGACCACATCCTCCGAATTCTGCGCGAAACCAGAGGCGTACTGGCCGGCCCCGCCGGGGCGGCAGCGCGCCTTGGCGTGAAGCGGACGACACTTCAGTACAAGATGAAAAAACTGGGCATCAACCGCGATTCCTACTGAATGCTCCTAGGGTTCCATCAACCGCACTCGCCGTGCCCCGAAAGCGAACATTCTCCCTGGGACATCCCGCAGGAATGGAATCTTGACCAGAATTCGCATAGGCAGGGGAACCTTCGCGGGCCCCGCCGCACTGAATACTCGCTCGATTAGGACCCTTTGGAAAACCGACTGCATGGTTTGGATGACCTTGGTCGGCCACTCGCGCTGGCGCTGCACTTCCGCCAAGTGTGATTCGGCCAACCTCCCCGCTTTCAGCGGGCCTGCCAGGACATTAGCCGCAACCACCGCATCCTGAATCGCGAAGTTGATGCCGACGCCGGCCACCGGCGACATCACATGCGCGGCATCGCCTATGAGCAGCAATCCTGGTCTATGCCAGCGCGGGCAGCGGCTGGACTCCACCGAAAGCAGCGACACCTGCTGCCAGTCAGTCAGCGCTTTGGCGTGTTTGGCAAAGGCCGGCTCGATTTCGGCAATGCTGCGTTTAACCCCTTCGATCCCTTGCTTGCGCACCTCCTGATACTGCCCCTTGGGGAAAACCAAGCCCGCTTGCCAGTGATCCGCTCGGTCGAGGACGATGAAGATGCGGCCGCGTCCGATGCCCCCGCCCACGCCCGTGGGCATCCCTTTTTCGTGCGGCAGCCGCGGCAGGCGGAACCACAGCACATCCATCGGCGGTGCGGTCTTGACTGGCGTGATGCCCGCCAACTGGCGCACCTGCGAAAAACGCCCGTCCGCGCCAACGGTCAGGTCGGCCCGCAACTCATGCCAGCCATCCGGGGCGAGGTATCGCACGCCGCGGATCGCACCGTCCTCCTCAATCAACTTTTTCACACCCGCGCCCATCACCAGGCGGAAATTCGGATACTTGGCGGCCTCCGCTGCGATGAATTCGAGAAACTTCGATTGCGGGATCATCAGCACGTACGGAAAGCGCGTCTTCAGGCGCGCCAAGTTGAAGGGCTGGAAGGGGCCGTCGGCAAACTGCAGCACGGGCCCCGTCACTTTCGAGTGCGGCATGCGGTGCAGCGGCTCGGCTAGCCCGATTTGATCCAGAACTTCCAGCGCTGCCGGGTGCAGCGTATCTCCTCGGAACTGGCGGTCGAAATCCTTGTGCATCTCGAGCAGCGTGACGTCCACTCCGCGCCGCGCGAGCAACAGGGCCAGCATCGCTCCTCCCGGCCCGCCACCCACCACGCAGCAACTGGTGCTCCGCACATCGAGGATTTTGTCATTCTCGGGCACTGCGCTTTTTTCCAACACAGATGCGTTCATGACTCTCTCCTTATGCCTGAACAAGCTGGCGCGATGGCGCCTTGCGGAGTTCCGCGAGCACTGCGCGGCACAACAGCAGCCCGACGGTGATGTAGATGATTGCTGTTACTGCGCCCGGAAAGTACTCGCCGCGAACGATCGTCTTGATGATGTGATGCGATTCGACCAGTCCCATCAATCCGAAGAACCCGAGCGGAATTAGGGCCACGCGCCCGCCAACTAGAACGGCGTACAGCATTAGCTGGACCGCCACGAGACCCAGGATGACCAGCGTTACGGTTGCATAGTCTTCGTTGCCTGGGCCGAACAGTGAGTAAAACATCCCCACTTGGCCGCGCAGCTCATACAACTCGTCCAGGCCCATCAGGAATTGCTCGGTAATGTGTATCGGGCCGGCGACAATAAACCAGAAGAACCACTTCTTGACGTCTTTCATGACTTGTCTCCTCTCAGATCATGTTGTTACTTCACCGTGTAGCCCTTGGCTTCCATGCAGGCGCCAAAGGCTCGGCGGAAACCGTCCATTCCTCGGGCCTGGGCCTGATCGGCCTCCTCATTTAGGAAGTTCTGGCCAATGCGGCCGCGGATACGGGGGAATAGATCCGCCGGTACTCGAAAATCAGCGCGCGAGTGAGCAACACGCCGAAAATGAAGTATGGGATTGCCGTTACGGTTCCCGGAAAGTACGAACCGCGTTCAGCGGTGGAAATGACGTGATGAATTTCGCCAACGCCCACGAGGGCGAAGAAAGCGAGTGCCGCGAAGCGCCACTTGCCGCCTAGGACGAAGGCATAACCGATCAAGTTAACAATCGTTCCGAACACGATGACTAGCGTCACCGTGGCGTAGTCCGGGTCACTGAAAAGTCCGTAGAAACCTGCGAAGCCACGTTTGAGGATTTGGAGCTCATCGAGTCCGAAAAGCAGTTGTTCACCGAGGTGAATAGGGCCGATGATCGCCAGCCACAGAAACCAGCGTTGGATTTCTTTCATGGTTGATCTCTCTTTCTTTGAGCACTGCTGCGCGAAAGAGGCTGGGTATCGCGACTGGTCTTTGAGCCGATCCGGCCGGTCGAGCCGTCAGGGACTTGCTCCAAAGGCAGCCACGCTCCTCACTTCTCTTCACGCTAATCACGGCGTGCCTAGGGCAAGGCCGTGGCCAATTGGCAAGGCACTGGTCTCCGCGCCCAACTTCCCTGTGCGAAACGCAACGCCTGCAACGAGTTGGGGAAACGGCGTGCGCTCGTATTGGCGCAAAGACTGCCCGCGCTGGCTGGCCTGCGCTGCCGGAATTTCGGCAGAGCGACGGAAGTTCGGCAGCTAGCTTCGGCAGCTGCTTCGGCAGGCGGACCAGACTGGCACACAACCCCTTTGTTGTGAATGACTCGTACGGAACTCAGCGTGGCACAGCTTTGGCGGCGACTTTGCTCAAGTGAGGCGCGAAGCGATTACGAGGAGGGCGTCATTCTGAAGATCAGCATTTTCGAATGGACACGGGAGACGCGGTTCCTGTTGGAAGGGAAGCTGGCGCACGAGTGGGTGCACGAAGCCGAAAAGGCGTGGCACTCGATGGAACAGGCGCGTAACGGGAAGCACATCGTGATCGACCTGTGCGGGGTTTCGTTTGTGGACCGCGCGGGGGAAGAGTTGCTGGAAATGGCCGCCGGGGCTGGGGCGATTCTGATTGGCGCGGACCCGATGATGCGCACCTTGATTGAAGAGATCAAAGCGCGCGTGGCGCAACGCGGCACGGCCAAGCAGCCGTTGAACCTGGTGTTGGTCCTGATTCTGTCTGGCCTGATGGCCACGCTGGCGATTGGATGCAGTCTTGTCCTCTGAGATTGGCAAAGGAGAACCAAATTGTTTACGCCGCAAACTCGAAAGTCTATGAAGGTCGCCCTGAGCTTCGCCAGGCGCCTGACGATTGGCTTCGTGCTTGTGACCACCATCACCGGCGCCCAGCAGCCGCCGCGCGAAGCTGCTGGGCAGCCGGCCGGTGAGCTGCTTACCGTGGAGCGCGCCATCGCGCTCGCGCTGGAACACAACCGCGGCTTGCTGATCGCGCAGCTTGAGGCGTCGAAAGCCGATGACCAAATTGCCGCAACGCGCACCCGGCGGTTGCCGCAGACCAACCTGAGCGTGCTCGGCTCGCAGTTGCTCTCAAAGTTGAGCTTCGAATTTGAGAAAGGCGTATTTGGAGATTTCCCGGCCACCGGCCCCATCCCCTCGGAAGACACCAAAATCACGACCCCGCGCCGGCCGAACTTTTACGTGGTAGGCAGTGTGTCGCAGCCGCTCTCGCAGCTCTATCAGATCAATCTCAATGTGCAACAGGGCAAGCTGGCGCGCGAGCTACGTGAGGAGGAGTTGCAGGAGCAGCAGCAAGCAGTGATTCACCGCATCCGCTCACTGTATTACGGTGCGCAGGAAGCGGAGTCCACACTACAAGCCAGCCGCGAAGCGATTGCCTTCTATCGCGAACTGGAGCAGCTAACCGGCCGG
>Ga0187893_10012107_pt1 | contig 12328 bp, 10 predicted proteins | sample MA1701074metaG_FD_139574 | JGI IMG/M metagenome (GOLD analysis project Ga0187893, IMG submission 139574) | White microbial mat communities from a basaltic lava cave in the Kipuka Kanohina Cave System on the Island of Hawaii, USA - MA170107-4 metaG ... | reverse complement strand
TTCATATACGCGGCCGAGCTTGTAGATCTTCCCGTCACGGATCCACTTGGCCGCATCGAGCACTTTGGCAGGCGTGATGTGATTGGATGCGCCAGCCTCGTCGGCCGCGCCCCAGCGCGAGGGCCACCATTTGTCGCCGCTGGCGGCACCGCCGGCCTGGGCGTGCGCCGGCGCCATCGCGTACTTGCCGACGGCACCGAGCGCAACGGCCGCGGCGCTGACCGTGGCCGCTGTGCGAAAGAAGTCGCGCCGCTCGGAACTGTCGTCGTTCTGTGTTTCGCGTGGATCGCTTGCCGGTTGTTCGTGCTGACTCATTCTTTTCTCTCCTTTGGTGTTGTGACGCGCCGCGATTCTGTTGGCTCGTTTATTGTCACAAGTCGTGATACCGCAAATGCGCGCAGACTCGACTACGCGCGCGCAAACAGCCGCTTCAGGATCGCCTTCAACAAACTCCAGAAACCGAATGACGCGGCCGGCGGCGCCGTCGATGCGGCCGTGCCGCCCGACGAACGCGCGGCCAGTTGCATGCTGAACGCTTCGAAAAACTTGTCGGCGGTGGCCCCGGCGGCCGCGTCGATCAGACGCGAACCGACTTGCGCCAGCTTTCCGCCGACCTGCGCGTTGGCTACATAGTCGAGCTGCGTTTCGCGCGGCGATACTTCGTTCAGCCTGACCTTCGCATCGCCGCGCGCAAACCCCGCGGCGCCGCCCGACCCGTCGAATTTCAGCGTGTATCCGTTCGGAGGATCGATGTCGGCGAGCGCCATTTTCCCCTTGAAGCGCGCCTTGACCGGGCCGATGGCGGAGGTCATTGCGATCTCATATTCGTTGTCGCCGATGGGGGTGATGCTTTCGCAACCCGGCACGCAGGCCTTCAGCACATCCACATCGTTGAGTGCGGTCCACGCAGTAGCGCGATCGGCGGCAAGCAGTCTTTGTCCTTTCAGTTCCACTTGAATTCTCCTGCCGGGAAAGGCCGTTGCGGTATTCCTCTCTCCCTGAGAGAGGGGGAAGAACTATTTGCCAGTACCCGCGCGAGTTGCTGCAGGCTGTCGACGCTGTGCACCGGCAAGAACAAATCCACATGCGGCAACATCGCGCGGATGCCGCGTGCCTTCGGCTCGAACGCGTCGTAACGCAACAGCGGATTGAGCCACACGAGTCGCCGGCACGACTTGGAGAGTCGCTCCATTTGCGCGGCGAGCAGCGGCACGTCGCCATGTTCAAGGCCGTCGGTCATCAGCAGCACGGTCGGTCGTCCGGCCAGCACGCGACGCGCCCATTTGACGTTGAACTCTTTCAGGCAGCTCGCGATCCGCGTGCCACCCGACCAGTCGTCGACGGCGCCCACGACGCTCGCCACCGCGAGATCCGGATCGCGCGACTTCAATTGCCGCGTGATCGGCGTCAGCCGCGTGCCGAACACGAACGAGTACACACGATGATTGGCGGCATCGACTCCGCCGGTGATGGCGTGCAGGAAGTGCAGGAACATCCGCGAATAGCGGCTCATCGAGCCGGAGATATCGACCAGCACCACCAGCGGTTCGTCGCGCGTGCGGCGGCGGCGGTACGGTAGCTCGGCAATGTCGCCGCCGTGGCGTGCCGCTTTGCGCAGCAAGGCGCGCAGGTCCAGGCGCGTGCCATTCGCCGCCGCACGCTCGCGACGTGTCGGCAGCTTCACGAAAAACGCTTCAAGTTCAGCGACCGTTTTCTGCGCAGCGGTCCATTCGGCAGTCGTCATCGTGTCGAAGTCGGCCTTGCGCAACTGTTCGCGATCCGACCACGACAACTGGGCGTCGATATCAACGCGCTTCGTATCTTCGGGTCGCGCCGGTTGCGGGACGTCGGCCTTGTACAGGGCTTCACCGAGGCGGCGATTTTCCGGTCGCGGCGCGGAGCCCGCTTTTTTCGCGCTGACCTGTGGCAGCAGGAGCTTCATCATCTGGCCAAGCAGATCCGGATCCTTCCAGAACACATGAAACGCCTGATCGAACAGCAGCCGGTGTTCGGCGCGCGCGATCAGGCAGGCCGCAAGCGTCGCGTAAAAATCGCGGCGCGATGCGATGCCGGCTTCGCGCAAGGCGGCGAGCGCGAGCAGCACGCGGTCGGTCCCCACCGGAATTCCCGCGGTGCGCAGCACGCGCGCAAAGTGCACGACGTTGTCCGCCAGCCGGCCCGGAAGAACGTGACCGGTGACCGGTGACCGGTGACCGGGTAAAGCCGGTACCGCTGGCGGCAGTTCACTGGTCACTGGTCACCGCCGTTTCCGCGCGAATGCGCTCGAGGAGGCGCACAGCGTCCGCCCCTTGCACCTTCGCGATGTCGTCCTGATACTTCAAAAGCAGGCCCAGCGTGTTGTTGACGGTTTCCGGATCGAGCGCGACCGAATCGAGCGCCAGCAGCGCGCGCGACCATTCGATCGTCTCGGCCACACCGGGCAGCTTGTACAAATCCATTTGCCGCAAGCTCTGCACGAACGACACGATCTGCCGCGACAGCGCCACCTTCGCATCCGGCACTTTGCGGCGAACGATTTCAAACTCGCGCGCCGCGTTGGGGTAGTCGACCCAGTGATAGATGCAGCGGCGTTTGACCGCGTCGTGGATCTCGCGCGTGCGGTTGGATGTAATGATGACCGTCGGCGGTCGCTGCGCAACCACGGTCTTCCACTCCGGAATGCTGATCTGGAAATCCGACAGCACCTCGAGCAGATACGCCTCGAACGGCTCATCGGTGCGGTCGAGCTCGTCGATCAGCAGCACCGGCGGCACGGCATGCGGCTGCAATGCGCGCAACAGCGGCCGCGCGGTGAGGAATCTCTCAGAGAACAGATCAGCCGCAAGTTGATCGCGCGCCAGATGAGCGGCTTCGCCCAGTCTGATTTCGAGCAACTGCCGCGCGTAGTTCCACTCGTACGCGGCCGAGTTGACATCGAGCCCTTCGTAACACTGCAAGCGGATCAGTTCGGCGCCGAGCCCGGCCGCGAGCACCTTGGCGATTTCGGTCTTGCCGGTGCCCGGTTCGCCTTCGAGAAAAAGCGGCCGCTGCAAACGCAGCGCGAGAAACGTCGCCGTGGCGAGCTGCCGATCGGCGACGTAGTCGTGCTGCGCCAGCAGTTCAGCAGTGGCGTCGATCGAGGCTGGCGCGCGGTCGCTCATAAGAGGTCGCTTTTGCTACTTCGCCAGCACGTCGGCGCCCGCCTTTGCAATCTGGCCGTCGTGCGCGGAAGTGACGCCGGACACACCGATGCCACCAACAAGCTGGCCGTTCACGACGATCGGCAATCCGCCTTCCAGCGGCATCACGCCGGGCAGCAACGCCAGTTGCGGATCGCCACCCTTGATGCGGTCTTCGAACCCTTTCGTCGGACGCCGATACGCGGTCGCGGTCTGCGCCTTCTTGGTCGCGATGTCGACGCTTGCGTACTGCGTGCCGTCGAGTCGCTGCAGCAGGACAACATGCCCACCGGTATCCACGATGGAGATGACGACGTTCCAGTTGTTCTTGCGCGCCTCGGCCTCAGCCGCGGCAACGACCTTGCGTGCGGTATCGAGATTGAGACTTGGTCCGTACGGCGGCACGTGGGCGAAGGCGGTTCCAGCGAGAAACAGCGCGACGGCCGCGAGCGGTAGCTTCATTTGCTTCTCCTTCTCCAAAAAATCGGCGCGTTCGCCGAATGGCGAACGCGCCGGAGGATAGGCCAAGCCCGTCGATCAGCCGAGCGCCGCCGCCACTGCGCGCTTGGTTATCACCGGAATGAGACTGGCACGGTATTCGGCACTGCCGTGAATGTCGCTGTTCAGTCCCGTCGATGCCACGCTGACACCATCGCACGTAGCCGGCGAGAAGTTCTTGCCCAGCGCATCCTCAAGCGGCTTGCAGCGAAACGCGCACGCGCCGGCGCCGGTCACCGCAACGCGCACGCCGGCGCCCGTCTTCGCGACAAACACCGCGACGATCGCAAACCGCGATGCCGGTTGCTTGAACTTCACCCACCCCGCTTTCTCGACCACCGGGAAACTGACCGACGTGATGATCTCGCCGTCCTTCAAAGCGGTCTGGAAAAGTCCCTTGAAGAAATCATCGGCGGCGATCGTGCGGGTGTTGGTCGCAATCGTTGCACCGAGACCGAGCGCGGCGGCCGGATAGTCCGCGGCCGGATCGCTGTTGGCGAGCGATCCGCCGATGGTTCCGCGATTGCGCACCTGGCGATCGGCGATACCGGCCGCCAGCGCGGCAAGCGCCGGAATCTTCGACTGCACGTCTTTCGACGCAGCCACCGCGGCATGAGTGGTCATCGCACCGATGGTGATCTTGTTGCCATCGACCTTGATGCCTTGCAGTTCGCCGATCGCGGAGAGATCGATAAAGCCCTCGGTCGACAGCAGGCCGAGTTTCATCGACGGCAGGATCGATTGGCCGCCGGCCAGCAGCTTGTCGCCGCTGCGCGAAGACGCAAGCTTCGCTGCATCGGCGACGGAGGTTGGACGGTTGTATTGAAGTTCCATCGTTGTCTCCTCAGTTCTTGCGGGCCGATTGGATCGACTTCCACACGTTGTACGGCGAAGCCGGCATCGGCACATCGCGTATGCCCAAGTGCGCCAGCGCATCGACGATCGCATTGATGACCGCCGGCGGCGATCCAATGGCGCCCGCCTCACCACAACCCTTGACGCCCAGCGGGTTATGCGTGCACGGCGTGCCCTTCGCGGTTTCGACCTTGAAGCTCGGCAGGTCATCGGCGCGCGGCAGCGCGTAGTCCATGAATGTGCCGGTCACAAGTTGGCCGTCGTCGTTGTAGACCACGCCCTCGAGCAGCGCCTGGCCGACACCCTGCGCCAACCCGCCGTGCACCTGGCCCTCGACGATCATCGGATTGATGACGTTGCCGAAGTCATCGCACGCGGCGAGGCGATCGACGCGCACCGCGCCGGTCGCCGGATCGACTTCGACCTCGCATACATACGAACCGGCCGGATACGTGAAGTTCGTCGGATCGTAGAACGCGTTTTCGTTCAGGCCCGGCTCGAGTTTGTCGAGCGGATAGTTGTGCGGCACGTAAGCCGCCAGCGACACTTCGGCGAACGCCTTCTTGCGGTCGGTACCCGCCACCTGGAATGCGCCGTTCTTGAACTCGATGTCGGCGTCGGATGCTTCGAGCAGATGCGCCGCGATCTTCTTGCCCTTGGCGATGATCTTGTCCACCGCCTTGACGATGGCGGTGCCGCCGACGGCAAGCGAACGCGACCCGTAGGTACCCATGCCGAACAGGATCTTGCCGGTGTCGCCGTGCTGAATGTCAACGTCGTCCAGGCCGATACCGAGCTTGTCGGCAACCACCTGCGCGAACGTCGTCTCGTGGCCCTGGCCGTGGCTGTGGCTGCCGGTGAAGACCGTCACTTTGCCGGTCGGGTGCACGCGCACCTCGCCCGCCTCGAACAATCCCGCCCGCGCTCCCAGTGCGCCCGCGACGTTCGACGGCGCAATGCCGCACGCCTCGATGTAGCACGAGTAGCCGATGCCGCGCAGCATTCCTTTCTGCGCCGACGCCGCCTTGCGGGCCGCGAAACCTTTCACATCCGCGGCGTTCAGCACCCGGTTCAGTGTCGCCTCGTAATCACCGGTGTCGTAGGTCAGCCCGACCGGCGTCGCGTAAGGGAACGTGCGGATGAAATTCTTCCGGCGCAGTTCTGCCGGATCGATTTTCAGTTCGCGCGCCGCGGTCTCCACCAGGCGCTCGATCAGGAAAGTCGCTTCGGGACGACCGGCGCCGCGGTACGCATCGACCGGCGCGGTGTTGGTGAATACCGCTTGCACTTCGGCATAGATGACCGGCGTCGTGTACTGACCCGCCAGCAGGGTCGCGTACAGGATCGTCGGGATCGCCGAGGCGAACGTCGACAGGTACGCGCCCATGTTGGCGGTGGTATGCACGCGCAACGCGGTGAACTTGCCGTCCTTGTCGATGCCGAGTTCAGCGGTCGTCACATGGTCGCGGCCGTGAGCGTCGGTCAGAAACGCTTCGCTGCGATCGGACGTCCACTTGATCGGGCGGCCGACGCGTTTGCTGGCCCACACGAGCGCGGTCTCCTCGGCGTACAGATAGATCTTCGAGCCGAAGCCGCCGCCGACATCGGGCGCGACGACCCGCACCTTGTGCTCGGGCAGGCCGAGCACGAAGGCGGTCATCAGCAGCCGCTCGACGTGCGGGTTCTGGTTGGCGACGTACAGCGTGTATGACTCGTCGGCACGCGAATAGCTGGCATTGGCCGCGCGCGGCTCGATCGCGTTGGGCGCCAGCCGGTTGTTGACGAACGTGAGCTTGGTCACGTGCGCCGCTTTCGCCAAGGCGGCGTCGACACCGGCCTTGTCCCCGTGGCCCCACGTGTAGCAGACATTGTTGGGTGCCATCTCATGCACGGCGGTCTTGTTCTTCGCCGCCGTGCCGGTGTCGACGACTGCGGGCAGCACGTCGTAGTCGACTTCGATCAGCTCGGCCGTGGCCTTGGCCTGCGCCAGTGATTCCGCGACGACGAGCGCCACCTGATCACCCACGTGTCGCACCGTGGTCTCGGCCAGGATCGGGTGCTTGGGCTCCTTCATCGGCGAGCCGTCGATGTTGTTGATCTGCCAGCCGCACGGCAGGCCGCCCACCGCGGCGGTGTCCTTGCCCGTGAAAATCGCGAGCACGCCCGGCGCTTTCATCGCGGCGGCGGCGCTGATCGACTTGATCTTTGCGTGCGCGTGCGGACTGCGCAGAAAAAAAGCGTAGCTCTGGTTGGGCAGCGTCAGGTCGTCGGTGTACTGCCCCTGGCCGGTCAGGAAGCGGTAGTCCTCTTTCCGCTCTACCGCGCGGCCGATCAATGCTGCTTGTGGTGCGTTCATGTTGGCTCCTCAGACGCCCATTGCCCTGGCGCCCTGCGCCACGGCTTTCACGATGTTGTGATAACCGGTGCAGCGGCAGAAGTTCCCTTCCAGGCCCTCGCGGATTTGCTGCTCGGTTGCATGCGGGTGATGCTGGACCAGATCGATCGCGCTCATCACCATGCCCGGCGTGCAGAAGCCGCATTGCAGCCCATGGCAGGACTTGAACGCCTGCTGCATCGGGTGCATGCCTTCGGCCGGCGTGATGCCTTCGATCGTCGTTACCTCGGCCCCCTGCAGCTGCGCGGCGAGCGCACTGCAACTCTTGATCGCGCGGCCGTTGACGTGCACGGTGCACGCACCGCACTGCGTGGTGTCGCAACCGATGTGCGTGCCGGTCAGCCGCAGGTGCTCGCGAATGAAAGTGGATAGCAGCGTTGTGGGCTCAACGTTGGCCGTGACCGGCTTGCCGTTGACCCGCAATGAAAGCGCAACTGACATGTGTGTCTCCCTTGAAAAAACGAGTTCTGTCGCCGCCCTCAGCTCGGCGGTGTTTTGCGATCTTGCTAACGATTGAAACTACCTGATTGAAACAACCTGATTGAAACGACCCGCAACGCCGCGCAAACGTACCGTGCATTTCGCGGTTGTCACGCAACGAGCGTGCCACAAACGCGCCCCCCGCGCGATGCCACGTGCGCGCTGCTGCCGGCCCCGATGACCTGACTGCCCAGCACTCCTTGCCGCAGTGCTCCACAACGTGCGGAACAACTGTTCATTTCTGGTACACCCGACTCGGCCCGCGGCCTCCTAGAATCGGTTAAGTAGCAAAGAGCCCGCACGTCGAGACGGGCCACACCGGAGACCTGTCATGCACCCTGAGCCCCGCTCTGCGCGTGGCACCGTGCCGTTTCGCCGCGCGGTCGATACCCTGCCCGCCCACCGGATCGAGCACTCCTGGCAGCGTTGCCGCTCGCACGGGCTTAGCGAAACGCAACTCCCGGCGTTCGATCCGTTGTCAGCGCGCCGACTGGAGGAAACGCGCGAGATCAACCGCATGCTGGCGGCACACGCGTTGCCGGTGATGGAAAGCCTCTACGACCAGATCATCGACACGGAAAGCATGATCGTGCTGACCGACGCCGGCGGCCTGATCCTGCATTCGCTCGGCGACGACGCCTTTCTTCAGCGCGCGGAAAAGGTCGCGCTGAAGCCCGGCGTGTTGTGGTCGGAAACGAGCAAGGGCACCAACGCGATCGGCACCGCGATTGTCGAGCGCGCGCCGACGGTCGTGCGCGGTTCCGAGCATTTCCTGACCGTCAACCAGTTCCTCACCTGCTCAGCGACGCCGATCGTTGATCCGCACGGATTGTTGATCGGTGTGCTCGACGTAACCGGTGATCAGCGCGGATATCAGTCGCACACGCTGGCGCTGGTTCGAATGTCCGCCAGCGTGATCGAGAACCACCTGTTCGACGGCGCTTTCCCCGAAGCGGTGACCCTGCACTTCCATGCGCGTGCCGAACTGATCGGCACGCTGTTCGAGGGAATCGCGGCATTCGCACCGGACGGTACGTTCCTCGCGGCCAACAAGAGTGGGCTGTTCCAGTTGGGCGAGCCGATGGCGCGATTGCGCGGCAAGCCGTTCGCACAACTTTTCGGCGTGCCGTTGCCGGCGGTCCTTGGATCGGCACAGCAGCGCGTTCAGCGCCTGACCAGTCTGAGTCTGCCCACCGGCGTGCGGGTGATGGCGCGGGTCGATGCCGGGCAACGGTTGAGCCCCAGGCGCATGTGGGTACCGCTGCATGACACGGTTGCCCCTGCGGAACCGAAACCCACTGCCGCCAGTGCTGCGTCACTGGCCGCGCTGCGGCGGTCGGCGCCGCGGCTCGCCACGCTGAATACCGGCGATCCGCAGATCGCCGCCGCGATCGAGCGCATCCGGCGTGTTCTGGGGCGCGATATCCCGATCCTGATCCAGGGTGAAACCGGAACCGGAAAAGAGTTGTTCGCGCGCGCGATTCACAACGAATCGCCGCGCGCCGGCGGACCATTCGTCGCGGTCAACTGCGCGTCGATTCCGGATGGTCTGATCGAATCGGAACTGTTCGGCTACGAGGAAGGAGCGTTTACCGGCGCGGCCAAACGCGGGCACGCCGGAAAGATGCAGCTCGCGCACGGCGGCACGCTGTTTCTCGACGAGATCGGCGATATGCCGCTGGGGCTGCAGGCGCGCCTGCTGCGCGTGTTGCACGACCGGATCGTGACGCCGCTCGGGAGCGGCAAGACGCGGCCGGTGGACTTCGCACTGGTCTGCGCGACGCACCGCCGCCTGAAGGATGCGATAGCGGCCGGAGCGTTTCGCGAGGATCTGTACTTCCGCGTCAACGGACTTCCGATAACGCTGCCGCCGCTGCGCGCGCGTTCGGATCTGCCGCTGCTGGTGCGCAATCTGATCGACGCGACCGGCGCCGACGGCGCCGGGGTCACCGTCGAAGTGGACGTGCTAGAAGCGTTTCGCCGTCATCGCTGGCCCGGCAATCTGCGACAACTGGCATCACTCTTGCGTACAGCGATTGCGATGCTCGGCCCCGACCGGGTGTTGCGCCTTGAACATTTACCCGAAGATTTCCTTGAAACGCCCACGCCGGAGACCACTGAAGCAACAGTTTCATTGCGCCAGATTGGCGCAGCCGCCATCACGCGAGCGCTGCAAGACCACGGCGGCAACGTGTCCGCGGCTGCGCGCGCGCTCGGCATCAGCCGCAACACCATCTACCGCAACTGCCGCCGATGAATTTCGCCGACGCCGGCCCGCGCTACACGAAAGTCGCCGTAACGCTGCACTGGCTGATCGCGGCGCTTGTCATCGTGCAGCTGATCCTGGGTTGGTCGATGATCGAAATTCCGAAGGAGCCGGTCGGTGTGCGCGCCTTCTGGTTCAACCTGCACAAGTCGATCGGCATGTCGATCGCACTGCTCGTAGTGGTGCGAATCGCGTGGCGCGTCCGGCATCCGGCGCCGCCGCTGCCGGCGAGCGTTCCCGCCTGGCAACGGCGCGCCGCCGCCGCGAGTCACGCGTTGCTGTATGCGTGCCTGGTTGGGATGCCGCTCGCCGGGTTTCTCGGGTCGACGTTTTCCGGATATCCGATCAAGTATTTCGGCATCGCGCCGCCCCAGTGGGGATTCAAGTCCGACCCGTTGAAGGCTTTCTTCAGCGTGGTCCATCTGGGTTTTGCGTGGGTCTTCATGGCGTTGATCGCGCTGCATACAAGCGCGGCGCTGAAGCATTTGCTGATCAACCGCGATGGGGTGTTCTGGCGCATGTGGCCGCGCCCATTGAGACAGACGGTGAACCCTCGTATCCAGACCAGCGAGCTTTGAATTGGCTTGTTGCCGCTACCGGTACGTGGGAAGTTTTCAACATCACATTGAGGAGACCCGTCGCACGGACCAAAGAACGTGTTCGCCGCGGATCCCCGCACAGGCCAGGTCAAATGGCGTTACTCGCCCGAAGTGCCGGCGGGAATCGATCAGTACGCCTGCTGCGACGTGAACAACCGCGGCGTGGCGTATGCGAATGACAAGGTCTTTGTCGGCCGGCTCGACGGATTTCTGGTCGCACTCGACGCGAAGACCGGCAAGGAGTTGTGGAAATCGGAGGTCATCGACTACAAGTCGGGCTCGGTGATTACGTCGCCGCCGACCGTCGCGAAGAACGTCGTCATCACCGGCTTCGGCGGCGGCGAGTATGGCGTGCGCGGCTATATCTCCGGCTTCGACATCAACACCGGCAAGGAACTGTGGCGCACCTACACGGTGCCCGAGCCCGGCCAGCCGGGTGGCGACACGTGGAAAGGCGACTCGTGGAAGAACGGCGGCGGCGTGGCCTGGCACATCGGCTCGTACGACCCGAAGCTGAACCTCGTCTATTACGGCACCAGCAACCCGGCGCCGTGGGCGGGCGCGGTGCGCGGCAACGACGAAAGCAACATCGGCCAGTACACCAATCTGTATACGTCAAGCACGCTGGCGTTGAACCCGGAAAACGGCAAGATCGTCTGGCACTACCAGCACACGCCGTATGACGTGTGGGACTACGACGGCGTCAACGAGTTGGTGCTGACCGATCTGACGATCAACGGGCAATCGACGCCGGTCGCGATGAAAGCCGATCGCAACGGCTTTTTCTACGTGCTCGACCGCCGCAACGGCAAGGTGATCTCGGCGCAGACCTTCGTGCCGGTGAACTGGGCCAAGCGCTTTGACCCGAAGACCGCGCGGCCGATCGAAGATCCGGTGAAGCGGCCGAAGTTCAAGTACCGCGCCAAGAACATCTGCCCGAACCTGATCGGCGGCAAGAACTGGATGCCGATGAGCTTCAGCCCGCAGACCGGTTACGTCTACATGGCGACCCAGAACCTGTGCATGGACCTCGAAGGCGCCAAGCCCGAGTACAAGCGCGGCGCGTTCTATCTGGCGGTGGACTTCGATCTGACGCAAGTCGGACCCGGCGGCCACATGGGCGAGATCATGGCGTGGGACCCGGTCAAGCAGCAGAAGGTCTGGGGCAACAAGACCGATCTGCTTTACAACGGCGGCATGCTGACTACCGCGGGTGGTCTCGTATTCCACGGCGACCTGTATGGCTGGTTCAAGGCGCTTGACCGGACAACCCGCCCTATTCGCGCTCGACCGGCGATGAACGCGGCTTCTACGTCGATCTCGCGGAGCTGGTCGCCAAACATCTGGCGATGCGCACCGAGTACACGTGGTACGCCACTTGGTACGGCCGGCGCGCGATCCGCAGCACCCTGCTCGCGAAGGAGTGCGATGCGTACTTCGGTTTGCCGGACGATGCGGATTTCATGGGCCGCAGTGTTGAAATGACCAAGCCGTTCATCACGCTGAACTACACCGTTTTCGGCAAGGGCTCCCAAGGCCTCGCCTCGTTCGAACAGTTGAAGGAGAAGCCGGTTGCGGTTCTGTTCAACACAACGCCGCAGGTCCTGCTGGCGGTCGCGCCGGGATACAAGACGGTGACGTTTCGCAACTCCGCCGACGCGCTTGCCGCACTCGACAAGGGCGAAGTCGGCTACGCGCTGCTGTGGGGACCCGAGGCAGGCTATGTCAACCGCACGAAATTCAACGGCAAGTTCGAAATGCGGTCGGTCGGAGGCACCGGACTGGAATGGACCGTCGGCATCGCCGTGCGCAAAGAAAGTCGCGAGTTGCGCGAAAAACTCGACAAGGCGCTGGCAGAACGCAAGACCGATGTGAACCAGCTGGCCGAACGCTATGGTTTCCCGATCGCAGGCGGCGGCGCGCAACCGCTGCGCATGGAAAACAATCCGTTTGACGAACAACGCAAGATTTTCTCGAAGCCGACCAGCGCGGCGCCGGCGACGGTAGTTCCGGCCGCGCTGATCCACCCCGTGGCGAACACGCAGGAAAAGGCCGA
>Ga0187893_10012106_pt1 | contig 12329 bp, 12 predicted proteins | sample MA1701074metaG_FD_139574 | JGI IMG/M metagenome (GOLD analysis project Ga0187893, IMG submission 139574) | White microbial mat communities from a basaltic lava cave in the Kipuka Kanohina Cave System on the Island of Hawaii, USA - MA170107-4 metaG ... | reverse complement strand
TCAAGACCGCGGGATCTTGGGGATCCTGATCAGGAGTTCTGAAATATCGCGGGAGCTCTTCTGGGGACAGAAATTTGCGAGCATGCCTCAACAGCAATCGCTGCACGCGGTAGCTCATGTAGATCGTTTGCACGCTACCGCTTTCGACGAGCGACCGGACGAGAAACCAATTTTTCTCGGCGTCGAAGTTGGTGCTCGTGGCCTTGTGCCAGCGCTCCGGATCGTCGAATGTCCCGGTCAGCAAAAATCCGATATCCACATCTCGACCCGTGCGATGTGACACGTGGGGCGACGCCCTGCCGCCCCTGCGCCGAGAGATGTCGCCCACCAGAATTGGTGGGCCGTCGGGAAAGGCGTTCCCGTAGCTGCGAAATGTTTCCACCAACGCGCCGATGGTCACGTCGGTGCCGTAGATGCGGTTGCGGACGTCGCGGAGTCGCCACGCGGGACCCTCTGGAAGGGGAATACCGTTGACGAGTCGACCCCGATTGGGAGTGCCGATGGAACGTGGAGGTCGCTCGGGTGAGGCACGGTAAACCTTGAGTGTCGTTCCCGGCGACACCACGGAGGTGCGTTTCATCGCGGGGTTGAGTGCAAGCAATTCGCTGGCGGGGATCCCCCATCGCTCGGCCAGCTCCAGGACGGGTTCACCTTTGGCGGCAGTCCACCAAACTTCCTGGAGAGGGACGCTCGTCGCGCTGACACCTGTGATTACGGTCGACGAGAGCGGCGCCATGGATGGAGGTGAAGCTAAGGTAGTGGTCTGAGTGGGTTCGTTCTCGTGTGCACGAGCATCTACCGGATCGCCTGCATCCAGGTGTGGGACGAAAAGCATCGTCATGGGCGCGAGAGTGCTCAAAAGCAGCGCGAGCCTGATTCGGATCATCCCAAACAACCATGTTACGCGCTTGCCACAGCGATGGTCAATGGTCGGCTTCCCCGCGCGATTGCGAGCAGCCCGTGGACAAGCACAACCACCGATGCGTGTACGCTAGACGTGAAGAGCTCGCATGCCTCACAGAAGAAGAAGTCGTGGACGACACGATAACACTTGGCTGAGCTTGCAGACCCAATCGACGGTGGGGCTGCTTTGCCCGGCGAGCACGCGGTCGATGTAACCCCGAGAGACGCCGGCCGATGCTGCAAGCTCACGAATCGAGATCCCCCGTTTTGCGGCGAGCGAGCGGATGTTCTCTGCAAGGAGAATCCGGCCGTCCAAGGGATCCACGGTCGGACGCTCTCATTGCGCGCCGCTATATATAGTGGCACATTCGAGCGGTGTTCGTGGGTACCCACGCGAGGCTACAGGGCGTCCGAAAACCTAGTTTGGTGCCCACGGTAGTAGCGCTTCGAAAAGGTGAGGTGCGAGATGCAACGGGTGAATGTGTCCAAGCTATACGGGCATGAGGTTCAAGCCGAAATCGCATCGCACCGCATCCTCGTGGTGCAGGAAAACGTTCCGATCAGGGAAGAAATTTGCACGGCGTTCTCGCGCGACCCTCTTGTGCTCATTGCCGTTGGCGCCGTATCGGAGGCGGCTTCGTTGCTCGACGTGAATGCTCATCGATTTTCCGCCGCCATTGTCGATCTCGCATTTCATGGCCTCGTCACCGACGCTTGTCTCCGAATGCTCGAGCAACACGAGATTCCGGCCATCGTGCTGACGGCCGTGTCCCCCGCTGAGACTGAGCTACTTTGTTTGCGACGTCGGCCCCACGCGTACCTGATGGTGCCGGCATCGGCTGAAGAGCTTCGCATCACGATGAGAGGAGCCCTCGTACGATCGGGGCTCAGCACGCTGCCACGTCGTGAGTGGACCACAAGCAAGGGACGGCCGCGAGGAATTCGCATCCATGGGGCAGAGATGCGTCGCGCACGCGAACGACGTGGATTTGTCCCGCGAAAATCTTGGCGACCTGGCGGAAGTGGGAGACGCCACCGTGGCGCGGGCCGAACGGGGTGAGCCGATCTCGTGGCGAATGGCATTGCGGCTCGCGGGAGTGCTTGGTCTTCCGATAGAGCAGCTAATGGCAGACCCATAACCTGATTGACGAGGCGTATTGACCCATTTTTGATGCGTTTCTGATCCATTTCTGATCCATTTCTGCGCTGGAGTCCATCGAACGCTTGCGTTTGGATCGCAAGCATGAATGCGGACGAGCTTCCAACGACGACATTGAAAGTCCGAACGATCACGCTCGCGGCAGCCCTGGTGGTGACAACAGGCTCGTGGGTGGTGAAATCCGAGGCGGCTACGACGGTGGATGGACGGTCGAGCCAGCCGGCCGCGGATCCCGTTGTGCCGGCCGTGCCTGGAGTGCATCCGATGTTTCCGCTGCTGCGGGACTTCGGTGCGGGCTGGCTTCCTCCCATGGCAGAGGCCCTGGTGGCCGTTGCTCCACTCATGCAGCCAGAAAACTTGGCTCGCCACATTGGGCTGGCCGCTGCAATCCAAACCAAGTATTTCTGCCGCGGCGGAGGCGATCCCGACCGCGGCCTGCAGCTCGAGTGGGAAACCATCCAGGACAGGGATGACCTCCATCATGGTGGTCCACTGCAACTCTTGTTGACCAACGACGGGTCGGATAACGTGGAATTCACCTTGAAAGTCAACTTTGGCGGGCCGCAGGACAACCGTGTGATGTCACGCAAGAAGCAAACGCTTGCGCCCGGCAAAACCGTCAAGATAGCAGTGACTCCCGACACGATCAAAGCACGCAACGGTCTGCTCTCGCAGGCGATTCGCGTAGAAGCAATCGTGTATCACGACGGGAAACCGTGGAAGGCCAAGTATGCCGAGCCGCTTTGGTATCATCGCGAAGGAGCACAACTCGTGGCGTATGGTGAAAAACCGCTTCTGGAGTTGTTTGCAGGCGGCCGATCGGTCGACCCTGACGATCCCTCCGTGCGCTCCGGCAGCGTAAACGGAAGCGTGAACGAGGTGGGGTTCTATGACATCGGCGACTCGGAAATCGGAACACAGTTGCCACGGGTGATCGGCGAGTGAACACCTCGGGCCTCGGTCCACAACCAGCATTTCCACCAGAAACTCGAGCAAGGCCATGAAACTCCGTAACAACCTCCGAACGTCGTTTCTCAATCGCTTTCTTCGCCAAGCGCTGTGGCTATCCATGGTTCTTCTGATACACCACGGCACGGCACGCGTGGCGCGAGCGACCTCGCTCTGCGTCTATGTTCCGGTCGACATCGAGGACAGAATTCTCGACACCACGGCCTTTCCCAGGGCGAGACCGATCCGCGATCTGGAGAGCGGCGGCGTGTCGTACATGGCAGCACGAGGAATGTGGGGCAGGCTCGAGCGCTGGACGGGCTCTGCTTGGACGGACGTTGTTGCGTGGGGGCACATTCCCAACAACGGGTGCTTCTTGTTCACCGTCTTTGGAACCACAACCAAATATCGGGTCTCCATCAAAAGCTACGGGCAGGGCATTCGTACATCAGGTGTCAACCACTTCCTCGTACACCCGCCTGGCAGTCGCAATGGCTTCAACACGTACACGAAGGAATTCAACGGGAACCTTGGTGTTGGAGGGATCATCAATGCTTTGATGTCCAACTTCGTGCTGCCCCGCATCTATGCGATCATGGCGTATATGGAGGGAAACTTCGTCAGCGGAGGTGCAGCGGGGTGGCAGCTCCACGTGAACAACGTCACCGACGCCGACATCGTGTGCTCGTCGGGTACACCGGAAACTGCTGATTCGCTTTTTTGCGTGGATGAAAACGGGGAACTGCGAATCCGGCTGCGCGACGATCCCAGCGCATTGGCTCGGTTCGGTTCGAAACACGCCTACTTGATGGTGCACGAGTATGGGCACGCGCAACGTGTCATCTCTGGCCTGGCACTTGGCGTGACAAATTGGGGCGCCGGTGGCGACTATAACAACACAACATCGCGGGGGGGCTGCGTGGCCACTGTGAACTCCCACGAGATAACCTCTGAAGAATGGCAGTCCGCGGCTGCCAGCGAGGGCTGGGCTCACTTCGTCGCAACGGACGCTTGGACGATTCATCCCACGACCGACTCGAACCCAGTTGGCTGGATGAATCTCTATTACAATGAGACCGTCGTCAGCGCCGAAACTGGCGAATTCACCGTGTTCAGAGACCACTACTGTCTAGACCAGTGCCTTTGCTCCGACCTGGGACATGGGGTCGAGCTCGATTGGCTGCGACAATTCTGGGACTACCACACGAACAACCAATCAGGAGACGGGGACTATCGCGACCACGCGGAGCTTCGCAACGACCTCGCCCTCAGCACACCATGGGACCGAGAGGACACCTTTTACAGTTTCCAGGATCGCCTTGCCACTGGCCCCGGCTTGCGGTGGAGTCGTTTTGGCTCGAGCAGTGGCACGGCGACGGGACGCGTGGATTGAATCAGCCATGGTCGCCACCGAAATCGTAGTCTAGGATAGACGAATGAACGACATACGGATCCGTCGTCGAATCTTGCCCGTGCTGTTCGAGACAATGCTGCTGTGCATCACGGCTAGTTGCTCGGAATCAACAGTCGAAACGGCTGCAACGAGCAAGGGCGATGAAGGTTCTGACACGACGACCCCGATCGAGACCGGCGCGGAGACAACATCCGAGGAGGCCACGACGCGGGAGGGCACGACCGTTGATCCCGATAACCCAGAGGACGCTTGCGGCCAGGTGGACGGGGCGATGTGCGAACCCAAGCAGTGGGAAGAGAGGAGCGACGGGCCCAATCTCCTGATCAAGGACTTTTGGGGTGGACCCGAGTATTCGGATCTGTGTCCGCCGCCGCGGCGTGCTGGGGCCACGTGCACAGTGACGAGCGTGGAGCTTGACGGCAACGACCACATCGAGGCGACCTGCCAGAATGATGTCGAAAACAGCGACTGCTATCGCTTCGAGGGATTCTCGTTGAGCCTGCAAATGGAAGGAACGGCATTCGCGGCAATGGTGACCAACGATGTGTTTCGAGGGGATTTTTTTGAGCTCGATGGGATTGGCCCTCACTCGGGCTCGAATTCTTACTGGCGTATGTACGATGACGAGGGGCTGCTCATGGCCAATCTCAGCACGGACACAAGGAAACTTGGTCCGGAGGATCCTCGAGGACTCGATGTCGCCCCGCCGGACACACCGGATTGGTACGCTCCATTCGAGGTCCGGTTGGAGCAATGTTTGTGCGACGTGGTGGCCTACGAAGACCACCCATGCGAACTAGTTCGAAGGGGCGCTATTCGGCTGACCAGCGACTCCGGGACACAGCTCGTGTTCGATCAGACTGCGCCCATCGTGGAAGCCGTCGGACATCGCTATCAAGCCCTCAATCGATTTTCATATACGCTCATGGCGCAAGACGGTTGTCCATGCCACGAATGGGACTTGATCAGCGGGATGACCCTGGAGGCGCCATGTCCCAATCCTCCCTATCAGTTCTATTCGTTCGGGATCGTTCGCCTGGCGCCATGAGCATGCCTCACGGTCGCGTTCCATGACCCTTTGCGTGAAGGAACGGTATCCCTCGCGTCGAGGACAGTCCTGGCCCGGGTCGCATTCTTCGGCCGGAGTTACCCTCACGACGTCGCCGTTTCGGAATCACCATGGGTGCTCGTGCCGGCGCTCGACCCCGAATCGATTCTCGTGCTGGCATCACTGCTTGTACCCGTAGAGGTGGATGTTTCGGTCCCCGTTCCACTGGTCTCGTCCGACCCGCCGCCACTATAGTCAGGGCAAATTTCGTTCGTTGGCTCCTGCGCAACGCATCCATGGTTTGCTGACTCGCAAGGCGAGCAATACCGACGCGCATCGTACTCTTGGGCGCACCAGGCATTGCTGTCCGCCTGCTTGTGGAGGCAATGATCGAGGTTTCTCACCTTGCAGGTCGACAAACCGAACAGCATCAGCGCCCAACCGGCGAGTTGAGTTGTATCGGCGCGATTCACCACGAGCGCGCCTCCCCCGGGTTCCACGCTCGGGCTCGGGCTCGGGCTCTGGCTGTTGCTGCGGACGTTCGCGCATGCGTGCGCTTTCTCCCGGCAATGAGCATCAAAATCGCCGTTCCCAACATGCCGATGCCCATCCCCATGAGCACGACACCGGGCGGTTCGTAGGAGATCTCGTATGCCGGCTCGCCGGGAATGGCCTTGTTGGGTGTTGCGACCAGTCCAGCTCCGGTTCCCACGGCCGCCAAACCCAGTGTGCCGAGCACGAGGCCGGCGATCATCAAGTTGCGACATGCATGCTTGCCACTCCCGCACGCCGCAGGGCCTGCGCTCGTAGCTCGATCGGGTGCTCCAGCACGTGCGTCACGAGCGGTGGCCGGCTCCGGCGATGCCACGGCGTCGGAAGACGGCAGCGATGATGCTGCCGTCGTGACGATGGGTCGAGGAACCTGGCCGGTGGCAGCATTGCCGTGAAACTCGGGCTCGCGAGCCTCGGGCACGATCGTTCGTGGGTGCGCATGGGTGCCCGAGGGATCGCCGAGCACCAACGCGACCGCAGTGAGGATGCCGATGAGCGGGTTCACCAGCGTCCGTGCATACCACGGGTTGAAATGGGGCGCACGGCCACCTGGTGCTCAAGGCCGCGTGGCCAAACGGGCCGTGTCCGCGATTGGTTGCACGAATCCACGAACCGCCGCACGCAGCAGCGGCTCGGCCTGGATCACCTGTGCGAGCGATGGACTGTATGCGTAGTAAAAACCGATCATGGCAGGACCGAGCGCAAACCACCGTAGATACGCATCTCGAAACCAGCGTAGTGCACGCACCTCGTACATCCAAGGCGCTCCATAGGCGGCCGTGGCCACGAAGCAGAAACCTTCGACTTGTTGGAACTTTTGTGGCGGAGTACGAATGTGAGACGTCGAAATTCCACTCTTGTTCGCGCAGTCGTCCTCGTACCTGAGGGCAAACTGGTACTCGTAGTTGCCAAACAGTTGGCCGATTTCGAGCTCGACGTGCTCACCTGGAGCTGCCGAGTCGGCACTGAACGAGGGATGCTCGAGCGCGCGTGACAAACTGTCGTCATTCAAAGGTTCGTCGGCCGTGGTGTAGTACACGCGAAAGCGGGACAATCGAGTGTCGTTGGGCAGGTCGGGAACGATGAAACTGGCGAGCACCGTGTCGAACGCCTTGTCGTCGAGCTCGAGAGACAGCAACGCGGGAAGTTGTCGAATGGAGCAATCACCCCATCCCGGCTCGCTACCGGTGTCGCCACCCGTATCCGTCGATCCATCGCCATCGCTTCCGGTGCTTTCGCCCCCGTCGTCCGTCGTCCCGGTTTCCCCCGAGCCTGCCAATGTGCCGTGGCTGTACACACCAAAACGAAAGGTCTGGCCGTTCTTGCTGTAGAGCGACAGCCGATCGGCTCCGCTCCCCGCGTCGCCACTGATGGTAGCGTCGGGAGCGTGCAATGTGCCGGTCATGCCGCTCCACTCGCCATATCCGGCGTATTCGGACGTACCCTGAAAGCCTTGCTGGGATGCGTCGAGCTCCACGCGATAGATGACGGACGGCTGGCCGAAATACTCCACACCGTATGTCGCCAGCCGAGGATCGATGAAGTGATCCTCTCGCGTGAACTGATACGAGTCGTTTTCGTCGTGCTCTAGGCTCACCTCGATGTTCGCGATGAGGTTGTCGCCTGTCACCAGTTCGGCAGGCACCATCACGGTGATTTTGGTGGGCTCGTGCCCCTGCGGAGTCGCGCCCGTTACGGCGTCGAGGTCGTTCATGGCCGCGAACATGGCAACGTACGGTGAATCGTTTTGCTCATGGACGTCCATGATGTCGTTGCGCGGGGGGTAGTACGCGACGTCGTCCGGATCGAACGTTCCTTTGTCGGTCTTGAATACGGCGGGCGAAGGACATGTCATGGTGTCCGTCGAAATCGTTTGGTTTTCAGCCTCGGCGAGCGGGCGGCAAAAGTATGGCTCCGCCGAGCTCGAGTTCTCGTGCCATCCGAGCGAATCGTGATCCATGATCGAGCTGTCGAAGAAGATCAGCTTGGGATAGGTCTTGCCGCGCCGGTGCGCCCATATTGGCAACACCATCGGCCGTGGTCCGTATGGCGCACGCCAGCTCGACAAGAAATCCCAGCGCCCCGAGCGGTTGCCAATGCCCAGCTTACCGGTCGCCTGCGTCACGAATACATCGCGAACCCATTGACCTTGGGCGTTCTCCAACCAGATGGCGATTTGCAGGTTCGGAACGGGTTTGAAGTGAAATTCCAACAGGACATCGGGCTCCTGCGCGCTGACGGGCCGTGCACTGACCAGGAGCCCGAACGTCCATGCTGGCACGAACCATCGGCGTGCGACCACGTCCCGAGTATAACGAGGACTCTCCCAGTGGCGCACGCGCCCTCCCGTGGCCCGCCCGCCCATGCCGACGGTGCGCTGGATCACGTTGCGGAGAGCTTTGGGCAGCTAGGATGCGCTGCGATGGTTCTCCAAGCCGTGGCCACGTGTGCTCGGACAGGTGTTTGCGCGCTCATGGGGTGGGTGGGTACCAGCGCGTTTTTCGCGTGCGGTTCGAGCCAAGCCCCGTTTCCAACGGCCCGTCCTGCGCGCTCAGATGTCGGCCCGCTTCCATGGGGTCCACCAGCTCCGTCGGCCACGAGCCTGCCCATCCCCAGCCTGGACGCCGTTTGGTCCCCTCCCCAGGTGGTCGCGGGGGACGTGCACGCATTTGCGGACGCGCTCAAACGCGAGCTTGTCGTCGTGCTGGTGTCTGGTCCGCGGTTCACGGGTACTGCATGGTCAGAGCGCACGTCGAACATGTTGCGTGAGCTGGCCCAGGCCATCCGCGTCGAAACGTTCACGCCGTCGCCGCTATCGTCTCTACTCGAGACGAAGGGACCGCTTCCATTGGAGCGTGAGCCGTCCATGGCGGTCGATTCCGGCCCAAGGTATCGCAAGGATGCGATCCAACTGGACAATGCCGACGTTGCAAGGCTGTTCGAGCATTCGAAAGCCACCACACTGCTCGCACTCGATGACGCCGAGCTCGAGCTTGCTTCGTGGCGCGCTCTCGAGACGAGGACGGTCGGGAGCTGCAAACCAGCGCTGGCCGTGCTCGCCCAGGGACAGGAACAATCGCTCGCATTGCTCGAACCTGCGCTCGACCATGTCGACCGCACGCTTTGGCAGATCTATCGTAGCTCGCTCCACGCGTTTCTTCCGGGCTTGGAAGAAGAGCTGGCAGCATACGCAAAACTGAAGACGCGCACTCTATTCGAGGACGACGCGAGCTGGCAGCAGTATCAGTGCGGCCACGCGTATTGGGAATATCTGCAAAATTATACGCGCTGCGCGACGCCACAGAGCTGTCCCTCGGCACCACGCGTGTTCCTGATTGGCGGGGCCCGCATCGGCAGCGCCGAGCCCTCGGTGTTGCTCGGCGAGCAATGTCCCACACTCGTGGGCAAAGACTACGTTCGTGAGCTACGACAGATCGCCAAGGAGTCCATGCAGGTCGCTTCGGATCGGCTGGATCGTGTCTGGATGGAGTTGGCCGATCGTGCCGGCACGCTGACCAGCGTGCATGCGTCGCTCGAGGACGTCTGCACCCCGAGGCGCAGACGTTATGCCGAGGAAGATCTCCGTGTGCTGCGAGCCCGGCTCGCAGCCATCGTGGACGCCTTGCGAAGCCATGAACCGCCGCGAAACCATGCGAAGTGGCTGTTCCAGGACCATTTGTTTCACGTTCCGGGTATGGGGCCGGTGCGCCAAGTTGCGCGCTGGGATGCCGGCAAAGCCAGTGTCTCCGACCGCGTCACTCGCGATGCAGACGATTTGCGCGAGCTCGCATTCGATCGCGCGCGCTGTCGCTCAGGATTCTCCGACACCCCGCTCGTCGTGCTGATGGCCAAGAATACGGGGGCAGTCGAATTCCTCGGGTTCTTCTACGAAGAAGAACTGCTGTGTCCCGGCCTTCCGCCATTTTAGAGACCAACCCGTTCAACTGAGCGCTTTGTCCATCATCCAAGCTCGCTGGACGACCGTCCAGCCAGCTTGGCCGAGAACCTGTTCGTTCCGCGAATCGAGTGGTGCGAGCACGGGAACGCCGCTGGCGAATTCTCCAAGGAGATTGGCTGTCACGAAAGCGGTGGCGTGTGCACCCGAGTGCCCGGAAAGCACCGTCAGGACACGATGGACGACCATACACGTGCCTTCTTGCGAAACGTGCGCGAATGTTCCGTCGTGCAGGATGGTGGTTCGCGCCGTCGCAGCCTGCCATGCTTCTGGCGTGGTGGCGAACAGCTCTCCATGCGTTCGACCGAGTTGGACGCCTGAGGGTGTCCAATCTCGTGGGGGGGATGGAGCCACTTCGTTACCCGTGCCGAACGCGAGGCACCAGCCAGTTTGCTGGCGTTCCTCGAATCCACACTGGCGATAAAATGCTCGCAGCGATGGTTCGACCAATACACGTAGCCCTGAAAAGCCACAGGACGATAGCTCGAGTGCGGCACGATCCAACATTGCCCGTGCGATGCCGTATCGCCGAGCCACGGGTAGCACACCGATACCTGCCACCCGAGCGATGGGGCCGAGGCTCGGTGGTGTTCCGATCAGCAAATACCCGAGCCATGCTTCGGCATCACCAGGCTCCGCGTCGTGGCAGATCGCCAACATCGAGCGCATGGGATCGACTCGTTCACGTGCAAGCTTTCGCCCAAACCAGCCACTCGGACGATTGCGTGCTCCGTAAATGCGGAGTGCCAGGGGTTCCAGCGCTGCGCACGAGCCAATGTCTGCGACAACCGTCAGTTTTGCAGTGTCAGCAAAGCCCACAGGCACTCCGTGCGGCTGCCATGGTCTCGCGAGCGATCGAACGAGCTCGCTGTGCCGAGCGAACGAGCACGTGCTCGACCTCCTCCCGTGCGACAAGCAATGCCTCGCGTTTGGCACGCGCGTGTGAAAACCGTTGTTCGAGCTGCTCCACCAGCAGTTGTTTCGCGTGGCCGTAGCCAAACGCCGCTCCCTCGCGCTGTCCGGTGCGATACCAAGTCTCCACCTGTGCGAGCTGTTCGACGGGAAGCAGCAGACGCAAAAGTCCAAACACGTTGCACCGTTCCATGGCAAGGGCTTGGCCAAGTGGCGTGGAATCCGTCACGATCTGGGCCACGAGCTTGCGAAGTGTCTTGCCGTGGGCGAACATCGGAATGGTGTTTCCGTAACTTTTGCTCATCTTGCGACCGTCGAGGCCAGGTACATAAGGTGTGGCCGAGAGCAGTGCCTCGGGCCGTCGCAGCACATGAGGATCAGCCGGGAAGGTTTGGTTGAAGTACGTGGCCATGTCTTGCGCCATCTCGACGTGTTGAACTTGATCTTTACCGACTGGGACCACGTTGGCTCGATACACCAAGATATCCGAGGCCATGAGGATCGGATACGTGAACAATCCGACATTGGGCTTGATTCCGTGTGCGAGCTTGTCCTTGTAGCTGTGTGCGCGCTCGAGCAGTCCCATGCCCGTGACCGTGGCGAGCAGCCAAGACAACTCGAGCACCTCCGGAACGTCGGACTGGCGAAACAACAGTGCTTTGTCGGGATCCAGTCCAACAGACAGATACGCGATGGCCACTTCGAGCACATTCTGTCGAAGCGCTGCGGGATCTCGTAGCGTCGTGAGGGCATGGTAGTCGGCAATGAAAAACAAACACTCGCCGGGATATCGTGTTTGCAGCTCGATGTGCTGCTGGATCGCTCCGAAGTAGTTTCCCAGGTGCAACGCGCCCGAGGGCTGGATGCCAGAGAGCACGCGCATGGTCGAATCGGCCATTGGAGCGACGATGCCACGGGCCCATTGCCGTTGCACGCAGTCTTGCCACGGTCGCATCGGCGGTAGTGTCCCCATGCGGCATTCAGCGCGTCCGAGCGTTTTTTCGTTGCGAACCCAGGGCCGATTGCGGTAGGCGTGCCTTCGTGGTTCGGAAACTCGCCGTGCTCACGAGCGGCGGTGATGCGCCGGGCATGAACGCGGCCATTCGTGCGGTGGTCCGTGCTGCGCGTGGTCATGGTCTCGAGACCTATGGGGTGCGGCGCGGCTTCGCTGGTCTGCTTGCAAACGAGATCGTTTTGTTCAGCTCGCGCGACGTCGGGGGCATTTTGCAGCTCGGCGGTACCGTGCTGGGCAGCGCGCGTTGCCCCGAATTCAAGCAAGGGGACGTGCAAAAGCGTGCGGTACAAGCACTGCGTGCGCTCGACATCGATGCCTTGGTCGTGATTGGAGGAAATGGTTCACAGGCGGGCTCGGCCGCGCTCAGCAGGCTCGGTTTTCCCGTCGTGGGTGTCGCATCCACGATCGATAACGACCTGTATG
>Ga0187893_10012105_pt1 | contig 12329 bp, 12 predicted proteins | sample MA1701074metaG_FD_139574 | JGI IMG/M metagenome (GOLD analysis project Ga0187893, IMG submission 139574) | White microbial mat communities from a basaltic lava cave in the Kipuka Kanohina Cave System on the Island of Hawaii, USA - MA170107-4 metaG ... | reverse complement strand
GTACGTATTCGATCTCCGGGTTGACCCAAATGTTTGTGACACCAAAAAGTGTCTCCGGCCGCAGCGTGGCAGCAGGCATTATAGAGTCGCCAAATCTGAATTTGACCACAGTATATTCGTTGAAATCCGGCTCAACATCTCCCATCGTGTCGTGCTGGCTGACAGGGTTCTGATCCCGGGGACACCATCCGACGGGATGTGAGCCCTGCACTATCAGGCCCTTCTTCTGGAGCGTCCTGAACTGCCACGAAATGAACTTTGAGTATATCGGGTCTATGGTGGTGAATTCTCGCCTCCAGTCGATCGAGTACCCCATTTCTTTCATCCCCAGCTTGATCTCGTTGTGAAAGTAGCTGGCTATCTTGACAGGCTCTGCGAATGTGGCAATGACATCGTCTGTCAACTTGTAAACGTTGTGAAAAGTTTCCATGAGCTCGGCATCGCCCGCGGCGACCCTGCGCGACATTCCCAGTATCGGGGTGCCGGTGTAGTGAAATCCCATCGGGAAAAGGACATTATGACCTTTCATTCTCATGTACCGCGCGTGAGCGTCCGCAAGGGTATAGGTCCTTCCGTGACCGATGTGCTGTGGGGAATTCGGATAAGGGTACGCGACAGTGACAAAGTACTTCTTTTTTTCTTTGTCAGGATCGCACTCAAAAAGCCGCTGCTCTTCCCACCTCTTTATCCACTTGTTCTCAATAGAGTTCCAGTCGATTCTTCCGCTGCCGCTCATTTCATCTCATCATCTTGCAGATTCTTCAGCCAGAAGGAGGGCCTCCTTTATTCTGTCCTTTGACTTTCCTCCCCCCTGCCCAAAACGATCGTCGCCACCGCCGGATCCCCCCAACGACCCTGAGACCTGCTTCGCGACTGTGCCGGCCCTAACCTTCTTTCGCGCCTGCTCTCCTGCGAATACTATTACTCTAATCCCTTGTCCTCTCGATATCAGCGCAATGTACACCAGAGCGGGTTCAAGCTCGATAGCTATTTCGCCCACGGCTATATGGTAATCCTCATCCAGCTCCTCGTCGTAAGTGCTGTAAAGATGCAGACCCGATGCAAGTCTCTTTGACTGAGCCACCGCGTTTTTACCCATCGCCCCGGCTACGACGCGGAGCATCGACTTTACCTTTTTCTTCGCTGCTTCGGATTCGTCCATAGCCCTGTCGAATGACTCTAGCACCTTTTCCCTGCTCGAGCCCAGACTCTGGGATATTAGAGACAGCTGGTTTTCCTGTTGCTGGACATAGCTTACCGCGGCTTCGCCTGCCACGAACTCGAGCCTGACAACTCCATCCTGGATTCTTTCTGACTTTGTGATCTTGACCAGTCCGATTTCGCCCGTGTTCCTGACATGAGTGCCGCCGCATGCTTCGACATCCCAGTCGTCAATGTTTACGATTCTGACGGTGCCTGACGGTACGACGCCGCCCTGATAGATTCTGAAGGTAAATTTTTTCTCTGCTTCGCCCCGGTCATAGCTCTTGATTACCACCGGTTTGTTGGACCGGATCATGCTGTTGGCCAAGAGTTCGATCCTCTGCACTTCATCCTTCGAAAGCGCTGAATGATGTGTGATGTCCAGCCTGCCGTAGCTCTCCTCCTTGAACGCCGAGTTTTGCCATACCCATGAACCAAGCGTGTTCCTTGAAGAAGAGTTGAGGACATGAGTCGCAGTGTGGTGCTTGGTGACGAGGTCGCGCCTCCTTCCATTGACTCGTGCTCGAATTTTCCGCCCGCTAGCCAGTCCTGATGCGTCGTCCACCCGGTGAATCACGATGTCGGCCTGCTTTAGCACTTCTACCACTTTGGCGCCCTCGATTTCGCCTGTATCTGGTTCCTGCCCACCGCCCCTCGGATAAAAAGCGGTCCTGTCGAGCACTACAAACTTGTTGTCGACTATCGCTAGCACTCTGGCCTCGAATTCACGCATGGATTCATCCGAGTAGTAAAGCAATTCCGTCGGAGGGATGCCGTCCAGTCCGTGAATCGGCTTGCCAGTTTGCCCGCCGACTGCCTTGCTTGCGCTGTGCAAGTCGGCCAGCTTTGTATAAAACGTGGCAGGAACAAAGGAAATGACTCCTTGTTCCAGCAGGTAGTCGGGAGTTATACCGTCTGATTCGTAGAGCCGGATAAGATCTTCTACAGTCAGTTCGGTCTGTTTCTTCTTTGACTTGAGCGAACCGGCGGTCAGGTTCATGCGCTCCCGCGAGCCAACATATCTGCTGGCTTCAAGATCTAGTATTGTTCTGACATCATCCCGGCGATCCGCCAGCTCGGGGTACATCTGACTCAGGTAATCGATGTGCATGTCAGCAATATCGGCGACTCGAATGCCGGACCAGTCAAGTCTTTCCAGAATGGACAGAGCTCTTCGCAGTATCACTCGCAGGTTATACCCCCCGCCAACGTTTGACGGCAGGGCGCCATCAGAGATCGCAAAGGCCAGAGTCCTTACATGATCCGCAACGGTGTATATCGCCTCATGCGGTGCCACCATCTGAGCAAGTTTCTCCTCGTCGATTCGCATTTCCTTTGCAATGAGCGATTTCAGTTCTCGTATAGTGCCTGCCTGTTCAAGCTTTGACGATACCGCCCCGAAATATCGTGAGAGGATTTCCTGGTTTCTTTCAGTTCCTGTGGCCTGAAGCATTTTATCGACGACGGGGCCGAAGCAGCAGTCGTAACTTGTGGGGGTCCCCATCGTTATCCAAGAAAATCGCTCAAGCCCAGCCCCCATGTCGATTATCTTGTTTGGCATGACGCGATAGTCGTCCTCGGTCCCCTCGAACTCTGTAAAGACCGCGTTGCCTAACTCTAACCCGCGGACAAAGAACTCGAGTGAACATCCAAACGCCCCCGCGCCCATCCATACGTCCTCGACAAAGGTTATTTCTTCCGGACTGATTCCAAGGCATTGTGTCAGCATGCCGTAATCGAGTTCTATGCATCTATCCTTCCAGTAACCACCTTGGGTATCCGCGTTGCACACCTGGCCCACCATGCAAAAGCTGGTATAGTGCCTGCCGCTGAGCCCAACATTTTCGATGTCATTGAATCGCAGGCACATCTGTGGTACTACAAGAGGATTCGCGGGCAGCTCGAACACTACTTTGTTCCCAACCACGCGCTGGAAATCAACAATGGACGCAATTGTAAAGTATAGATCATCGCGCCAACGGCAAACGACAGGGTAGCGTCTGACGACGCTGTGTCCGTTCCCGTGGAAAAATTTCTCCGTTTCTTTCCAGGCGCCAACGTAATCGAGCCTCTTTGTCGTAGGCGGCCTGTTGATAAAGCTGTAATTCTCGTGGTCAGGACAGAACCGCCTGCCACCATCAAGTGTCCAGAAGAATTTTTCACAGCTGCCGCACTTGCGACGCGTAAACCCCATCCTGTCGAACAGCTCAACCTTGTAGTATCGATCAGGGTTTGATGAGAAGAGAGCCGCAAGTTCTTTTTTGCCCAATGGCCGCTATCTTGTCATACCGTAACGATATACTGTATTAATGCTTTCGTCGATAGGCAAAAAAGAAAAAAAGTTCTAGGAGCCCGACAGTGAATTCTCGATGAACTTTAGATACGTTTCCTTTGGAGCTGCGCCTATGGTCCTTGCAACCTCCTTTCCGCCCTTGAACAGGATAAGAGAGGGGATCGACCGAATTCCATATTTCATGGCGATTTCCTGATTTTCATCGACATTTAGTTTTGCGACTTTGATCTTGCCCCTCATGATGCGACCGATCTGCTCCACGGCTGGACCAACCATCCTGCATGGGCCGCACCACTCCGCCCAAAAGTCCACGAAAACAGGAATATCAGATCCGAGCACTTCTAAATCCCATGTCTTTGTCGTGACATGAGAAATTCCCTCAGACTTGCTTTCCATCGGATAAATAATGCGCCAGATGGTATTTTAATCCTATTGGCAGGTCAGCCAAATCTTTGGCCAAGAGTCAGAAATTCTGCTATGAGCTTGATTGTAAACGCGATACCGCCGATTGCCATCATGCCCATGAACACCAAGCGCAAGTGCTGGGAATAATCCTCTCTGCTCGTCTTTCTTGCAAGTCTGAGCGTCTGGATCATCTCTGTTATCTTGCGCTCCACTACAGCCAATTCAGAACTGAACTGTCGGATGCGCTATATAAAATATCTGATGCTTGCTACCTGCTAATGGAAGCAACCTGTGCAGAATAGGCCGGTTCTTTCTCCGTCCTCTGCATCTCCACGAAAGTTTCTGTATTCTGAATTCCCTCTATCTTGCCTATTCGCTCGATCACGACGTTGTGCAGTTCCTCAAGCGTATGCGCGCTGACACTTACTATCATGTCGAATCTTCCGGTGACTTCAGAAAGCGACCGGACTTCGGGAATCTTCATCAATTCGCCATGGATGGGCTCCTTTAACTTGGGGTCGCGATTTATTCCAACGGTGGCTTTGACATTGATGCCAAGCATGTTTTCATTGACAATTACGGTGAACTTTTTCACCAGGCTGCGCTTTGTCAGCCGCTTTATCCTGCTGTAAAGAACAGAAGCGTTAACGTTGAGCTTTTTGCTCAACCTCGGCACAGAGATGCTCGCATCCCTTGTCAATTCCGACAGGATCCTCATGTCAAGCTCATCAAACTTGTGCATACTCTGTACCGTTACAAGCCTGTGTTAATAAATGTAATTCTGACGGATAAAGCTGCTAAAAACGAATTCCTTAGTTACCGAGGTTGGGAATTGTGCAAAACTTATGATGCTTCTGACTATTACCCGGCGAACAGGGGGTCAAGAATGGTCATCCGCTTTGATTCGATGTTTGTATGTCGCTGCCACTGTCAAGTGTTTATGTAACAACGTTCAGTAATTCTCTCAGGTATACATGGTTTGCAGTTCCTGCGGGCATGAATATACGGACCATAAATCCGTTACCCAGTCCATGCACTTTTGTCATCGCTGCCAGAAATTAGAGAGCTATGTTACGTTTTCAGAGAAGGAAAAGGCACAGGCACCTCCGTCAGGACCGGGAGAGACGCTCAGCCGGTATTTCAAGAACGCCTAGTTTGGGATAGCATTGCGTACCTCCTGATCTCCATCTCCGAAGATCGATAGGCATCACTCAGAGCTGTGGCATCCTCTTTAACCATTTCTGCAAGTATCCTGTGACTAACGACATCTTGCTATATCGAAATTAAAATAAGCGGGCAGACCTACGGAATGTACGGATAAAGTGTAATTCATGGCAGAACCTCTTTTGTCGCACAAATTTTCATGGCAATTGAGCGTACTGGTCTTTGTTGCCGGCACGGCGGCAATGTCCCTAGAATTTTCTGCTAGCCGACTGCTTACCCCGGTGTTTGGCAGCACGATATACACGTGGGGCAGCCTGATAGGTGTAATTCTGGCCGGCCTGACTCTGGGATACTTCATAGGAGGAAAACTGGCAGACATAAAACCCAGCATTCTAAAGCTCAGCTCAATAATATTTTCAGCAGGGCTTTACATAGTGCTGATACCTTTCATGTCAACTGCGGTTATAGAGTTTGCTAACAATGCCCTTTCATCACCGCAACAAAGTCAGTATGCTTCTCTGGTTGCAACCACAGCACTCCTTATCACTCCTACATTCTTACTCGGGATCGTTTCTCCTTATGCAGTCAAGTTAGCAACCAGTACACTTAGCAGGTTAGGAAACATAGCAGGTAACTATTATGCTCTTTCAACCATCGGAAGTATCATAGGCACTTTTCTTACAGTTTTTGTCCTGATACCTTCATTTGAGATACGGTATATCATATTCGCTCTTGGATCAATACTGCTAATTTTTTCGTCATTTATAGGCTTGAAGCGGTTCCCAAAGGCCCTTGCTATTTCCGTAGGGGTGTTGCTTTTTCTTCCGACATCCTCCTTGGTAGCGGGTGCGGTATCTCACACAGGAACACTGGTGTACGAAAAAGAGACTCTGTACAGTCATCTGGACGTTACGGATTCGGGTAATGTCAGAACTCTGTACCTGAACGGTTTGGCGCACAGCGCCATGTACAAGGATGATCCGAACGAACTAGTCCTTACCTACACAAAATACTTCAAACTAGGATTTGCATTCAATGACGATGTCAAGAATGTGTTGTTTGTTGGCGGTGGCGGTTTTTCGGGCCCTAAAAGTTTTCTTGATACCTATCCAGACGTTAACATTGATGTAGTCGAAATAGATCCAGACGTAATCGATGTTGCAAGAAATTACTTTTACTTGAGTGATAGTTCGAGGCTAGAGATCTTTAGCGAAGATGCGCGCAGTTTCCTGTCCAGAACAGACAAGAGTTACGATCTGATAGTTCTGGACGCTTTTTCTAAAAGTTATGTTCCATTTCATCTGATGACTCTAGAGTATTTCGACATAGTAGACCAAAGACTTGCTCCGAATGGCATTGTTGTATCCAATTTGATAGGCACCCTTTCTGGGGACTCGTCTGATCTTTGGAGGGCCGTCTACAGGACCATGTCACAGGTATTTCCGACGCTACATCTCTTTGCTACAAGAGATTATGACGTTGGAGAAGCGCAAAATATCATAGTGGTGGCTGGAAAGACGCATGTCCAATACGACAAGATCCAATTGACCGCGATGCTAGATGAATATGAGAGACTTACCAATACGCCTGAGAACAGCGATAATGTGGACTTTGTAGAGCACCTACATGATGGAGAAATAAGGACTGTCGATGTGCCAATACTCACCGACCAGTATGCTCCTGTCGAACAGTTGTTGAATCCTCTTACCGGTAGGCCATATAGCATCGATGAACAAATTAGTACAGAGAAGTCATTTGTTCCATGGGCTGAAAATGGGTTAATTGTAATTCTGATTCTCGGTGTGATAGTCTTCTTGTGGATGGTGCAGATTCGAGAAATTTGGAAGAGACAAGGACAAGAGATCCCCCTGCATTGACCATACCGCCTGAGGCGTTGCCGTAAAGTCTTTGGTTGTTGATGTAGAGCCACGCCTGAACAACCGACAACAATACAGGAGTTACGAGCCAAGTATGGAACAACGGACTATTGTTTTCAGTGAATCAAGGATAGTGAATCAAGGATAGTAATTCAACGATTTCGAAAAGATAACATTATATAATTTACAGATAGGGATTTTCTAGTACAGGGAAAATGTTTGGCAAGCAGGAGCTAAAGCCCGGCAATTACGCGTTTATCGTTCAAAAGGATGAGGATTACAACAAGATAGTGATAGGCCGCATCCAGTCAGCCGGCGCAGGCAAGATCCACATTGCTGGCACATTCATCCGGCCCCAGGGCCTCGTCGAAAAAATCAAAGCGGGCAAGGCAAGGGAAAGAGCAGTCCAGGTTCTAGCCAACCCTGATCCGAACAATTGTATCCTTCTGCTCATTGATAGGGTGGAGACTGGTAGGTTTAACGAGGAAGTCGACCAGTCAGTTTCCAGAGTAATCTGGATAAACGAAAACAGGTACCTTGTCCTGGATGGCTGGATAAAAGAGAACTTTCCCGAGATATTTTCGTCGGCATTAGCAGCCGCGACAGAGGAGGAAAGGTCACAGGCTCGCGCTGTGCTTCGTGAAAAGATGAATTCACTCTACGAGCGCGACCTTAAGGAACACGTTTACGCGGTTGCAAGAAGCACAAAGTTGCTATAGCAAAATACATAAGGTTGGTTCTTGATAAGTAAAGTGTGTCGTTTTTCGGTCCTCCAAGCGGCCCGAGCTTTGACAAGAAAAAGTATGAGCACCTGACGCTCAGCATAAGACAGACTGTGCTCGAGAAAGCTCACAACCGGTGCCACAAGTGCAGCACAAAGTTCAGTCCTAGCATCCAGCCGCAGTTCGAGCATATCAACGGCTCTTTGAAGGACAACCGACCGGCTAACCTGCGAGCTTTGTGCCCCCGATGCTATAAGGACGTGGAAAGGAAAGAACAGGCAAAGAAAGGCATTCTTGGCAAGGTCTTCAAGCGGATACCGGTGGACCTAAGCAAGTAGATTTCAAATGGCGCTATTCAGAATAGTCTAAATATTGACTACGCTCATCGGGTGACTGATGGGCACCATCGTGATGCAGCTAGTATGTGACACTTGTGGCAGAGTGGTGCTGGAAAAGCCTGGATCTCAGAATCTTGATGAAGAAAAGTTTCCGATCAGTAAGGATGAAGCGGAAAAGCTGGACAAAGAACACAGAGGACATGAATGTCACATAGAGGCTGTCGAGAAGGAACATTAGCTCCGTAGCGATCAGTCAAACCATCGCGCGCCAAAAATGATGCCCGAGCATCAATTCGCGGCACATCCGGGGAGCTTTCGTTGTCCGCAAAGCCTTAGTAACATGTTGCTCAAGCTATCGATTGAGACTATGCTTCTGAAAGAGGTGGAAAAGTTAGAGGTTACCTGCCTAGTTGACAATAATGTCGATGTACTCTTGCCTAGTACCAAGGTAGCTCGCCGACCAATCATAGCAAAGAACTGGTATGACAAACCGCTAATTGCAGAGCACGGCTTTTGCGCGGCCTTAACCTTGCATATAGATGGAGTAAAGCACATAGTGTTGCTCGATTCTGGACTGGACCCACTTGCTGCTTCTCACAATGTCGAAGCACTTGGATTTGACCTGTCTTCCTGCGAGTTGCTGGTTTCCAGTCATGGGCATGTCGACCATGCAGGGGGGTTGATCAATATTAGAAGCAAGTTAGGCCAGACGCGGGTAACACCATTAGTTGTTCACGAGCATGCCTTTAGAAATAGATCGGTCAAATTTCAGGATGGCCGCGAAATAGATCTACCGGCTCCCAAGAGATCTCTTCTGACCGCTGCAGGGTACGAAATTGCCGAAAAGAATTCGCATAGTTCATGGATCGGAGACAGACTCCTAGTGACTGGTGAGATCCCGAGAACCAATAATTTCGAAAAAGGGTTCCCCAACCACTATTCGGAAGCTGATGATGGAGAAATGGAAGCTGATCCTCTGATCAGAGATGATCAAGCTGTCGTCTTAAACGTCAGAGATAAGGGTCTAGTCATTCTTACGGGGTGCGGACATGCAGGAATAATAAACACCATCAGCTATGCAAGAGAGCTTGCTGGCGAAGATAGAATTTACTCTGTTATCGGAGGTATGCACCTCTCGGGCGGATTGTTTGAGCCGATAATCTCTCGCACTGTGGAGGAATTTCAGAAACTGCGGCCCGAGCATGTTGTGCCGTGTCATTGTTCCGGCTTGAAGGCTATGACTCAGATAGCCACGAAAATGCCGGATGCTTTCATACAGAACAGCGTAGGAACCAGCTACGTGTTCTAAGTCAACTCATTAGAAAGGTGAGGACCATTCTGACTTTTGTGTTTCGCAATGCTACTGATTCTATAGTTTCAGGCCAAACGAGTCTGTGATTTCCGAAAACTGCTGGTACTTGTGAAGGTAGTCCCTTCCACGTGAAGTAATTACGTAGATTCGTTGACCTTCCTGGAGCTGCTCGTCTATCAGTCCTGCCTGAAGCAATCTCGACGCAACGGTGGAGAGTCTTCCGTAGGATAAATTTGCCCTCCTCAGCAGCGACGTCAGATTGACGCCGCTCAATCCCGATTCATCCGCAATCTGAAGCACGTCACCAACTATCTTTACACTATTGCGGTAAACGTCTCCCATCGCCGATCCGATTTGAAAACCTGGCTGTATTTAATAAGGATTACGTAGGAAGAAAAGTAGACATAACGTATAGAAGCAAATACCGGCTCTAGCCGTGTTTTCATAACTATAGCATCCAGTGCGACAATGGGTAATTTCGAAGGCAGAGACTGCAACGGTCGCCAACTTGCCTTCTTTAGTCTTGACTTTTATAATACCATTCCCCGCTATTACCTGTCGTGGTCAGTATCCCGATATCGTGGTTCAAGGACTTTGCCGGCGTCGGCTACCGCTACCATGACGTCCACATGAACGTGTTCCCGCTTTTCAACGACAAGATGTTCGCATTCAAGTTGTGGAAAAACAGCATAGAATGGTGGCCCGACGACGGTATCCGACTCAGGTTTGTAGAACAGGATGGCGACTACTGGTTCATACTGTACGGAGGGTCTGACTACAAGCGAGACAACACGGGGTTCGTGAAGAGAATGCCTCTTTCTGAAAACTATGAACGATTCAAGGCAGGCGTTGAAAAGAAGGCCATCTTGCGGTTCGGCATTTACAAGGACAACGCCAAAAAGGACACCAAGTATGATCTGGAGGTTCTAAAAAAGGCTAAATCAGTATACGATATCGCTTTTGTAAAGTATTCAGAGCTTTCGCCTGAGAGCATTGAATGGAAATGCATTCAGGAAAACAATCAAAATGAAAAGAAAGTTTAGCTGCGTTCAGGGCTGCTCTGACTGCTGCATTTACCGCGATTATTATCCCTCCGTACGTTACGGCAAGATAGGAGTTCTCGTTCTCCCAGATGAAAAATCTGTGCTTGAATCCATTGCGCGCGAGAGGAACATTGAAGTAAAGATCCTGCCAAGACTTGCAAGCGGCACCGATTCGCCCGATACCATAATTGCCTATCAGATGATGGGCAAGAACGATGATGGTGACCTGTGTCCGTTCCTAGATGTGGAAGGAACTGCCAGTTCTCCTCATGGGGGTTTTCGGTGCGGAATTTATGATAAGAGGCCGGCCGCATGCAGGGCCTATCCTGTTATTGATTCCGCCGAAAGTGCGCGCCTTGACGAGCACTGCCGGTTCTGCAAACAGTTCTCCACGACTCAGGCAAAAGTTGCAGGCCTGGAGGATGAAATTATCGCGCTCAGTAGGATCAAGGAGGAGGTCAGGAGTGCTGCTCATATTTGGCGCTACGCGACTGCTACTGGCAAAATAGAGGATAAGAGCAAGATGGCGCCCGAAGGATGGATCATGGAATAATGAAGCCCTGCTTCCGGTACAGAACCTGTCCTGCCCTCTTCACCAGCACTATCCTGCTCTGCGGAATCACTTGAAGATTTTCAGAGAGCTTCATGAATTCTCGGATGGAGACTTCAACGATTTCGTCAAAGTCACGATAACTCACAGAATAAAGGTCCGGATCGTCTCCCGAGTGTAACGCCCTGCTAAAGATTTCTTGGAGCCGACCTTTCCTTGCCAACGATCTGTAGGTAGTTGGGAGAGTATATCAGGTTGAGCCGGCGCCATGTCATGGAACTGTAAATACTAGTTGGAGGCAGGCTTGAAATTCATCAGGCCGCCTGCTTCGACGATTTTTGCCACAAGTTCCGGAAAAGGCTTCATTGCGTACTGCTCGTTTCTTGTCAGGTTCCTTATGGAATTATGTGCAATGTCTATTTCGAGCTCGTCGCCATCAAAGATCTTTTTGAACGTGGCCTCGTCAACTTCAATCGGCAGAAGATAGCCTCCGTCAACTGCGTTCCTGTAAAATATCCTGGCAAACGAGGGCGCGAGAATCGCCTTGATACCTGTCTGCGAGAGCGCTATCGGCGCATGTTCCCTGCTAGAGCCGCAGCCAAAGTTCCCACCTGTCACGAGAAAATCCCCTTGCGATACCTTTTCTGGGAATTTGGGATCTATGCCTTCCATTGCGTGTTTCGCCAGCTCTTTGTGGTCGTGGATCTTTAAGTAGGGCCCGGGAATTATGACGTCCGTGTCGATGTTGTCCCTGTCGTACTTGTGGACCTTGCCCTTCAGCGTCTTCAATTTCCTGTCACGTCCCTTGGATCGGTTATCTTGCCGGTGATAGCCGAAGCGGCCACAACCATCGGCGAGGCAAGGTAAGTCTGGGATTCCACGTGGCCCATCCTTCCAGGAAAGTTCCGGTTGGTTGTGCTGACGCAGACTTCGCCCTTGCCAAGCACTCCCATGTGTGCGCCGCAGCAGGCGCCGCAGGTTGGCGGCCCGACTACCGCTCCTGCCTCCATGAATATGGTTATCAAGCCTTCCCGAAGCGCCTTCATGTAGATAGACTGGGCAGCTGGCAATACCTCGGTCCTGATCTTGACATGCCTGCCTTTGAGAACCTTGGCTGCCTCGCGCAGATCTTCTAGTTTTGCGCCCGTGCATGAACCGATGTACGCCTTGTCCAGCTCGGTTCCCTGCAGTTCCCTGGCGACGGTGATGTTTCCTGGCGAGAACGGTTTAGCAACTGTCGGCTCTATCTTTTCAATTTCGTAGGTAAAGACTTCAGAATATTCTGCGTCTGAATCGCCGTGAGCTGGCGAATACGGGGCATCAGTCCTCTCGCGGAGGTAAGCAAAAGTGGTCTCGTCCGGCTCTATTATGCCGTTCTTGGCGCCCGCCTCTGTTGTCATGTTGGTCAGCGTGAGCCGCTCT
>Ga0187893_10012104_pt1 | contig 12329 bp, 11 predicted proteins | sample MA1701074metaG_FD_139574 | JGI IMG/M metagenome (GOLD analysis project Ga0187893, IMG submission 139574) | White microbial mat communities from a basaltic lava cave in the Kipuka Kanohina Cave System on the Island of Hawaii, USA - MA170107-4 metaG ... | reverse complement strand
GTGTTCAGCCAGAACTGGTAGAAGCGGAACGGAGACGTCCGCGTCGGGTCGAGCCAGACGGTGCCTGCCTCGGTCTTGCCAAACTTCGTCCCCGAGGCCGTCTGCATCAGCGGCCAGACCAGTCCGTGTGCCTTGGCCGCGCGTACCTTGCGAATCAGGTCGATGCCGGCCGTGATGTTGCCCCACTGGTCGCTCCCGCCGAGCTGCAGCGTGCACCCGAAGCGATCGTAGAGCTGCACGAAGTCGTAGGCCTGTAGCAAAACGTAGCTGAACTCGGTGAAGGAGATGCCCTCCTCGCTCTCCATTCTTCGATTTACTGACTCCTTTTGCAGAAGGTAGTTCACGGTGAAGTGCTTGCCGGCGTCACGCAGGAACTCGAGCATGCCGACCGTGCCGAGCCACTCGGCGTTGTTCACGATTCGCGCCGCGTGGGGACCTGCGCTGAAATCGAGAAACCGTTCGAGCTGTGCGCGTATGCCGGCGACGTTGACCTCGACCTGCTCGGCCGAGAGCAGCGCGCGCTCCTGCGACTTGCCGCTCGGATCGCCGATCATGCCGGTGCCGCCGCCGACGATCGCCAGAGGGCTGTGACCGAATCGCTGCAGACGTGCCAACCCCATCACCGTCAGGAGCGACCCGACGTGAAGGCTGGACGCGGTCGGATCGAAGCCGATGTAGCCGGTGAGCGAACCCGCGGCCAGCGCATCGCGAAGGCCGTCGGTGGCGTGATAGATCATCTCGCGCCACTCGAACTCTCGATAGAGGTCCATAGCGTTCGGAATCAGAAAGTATCACGACTGACCTGCTACCATACCGTCGGTCGGCCATGCACCAGGAAGGCAAAGTGTCCCGCCGCGTATTGCTCAAGGGCGCCATCGGCACGAGCGTGGGCCTCGTCGTCGGCAGCGCGGGATACGGCTACTTCTACGAGCGTCATCGCGTGCAGGTGACGCGGGCCTCGCTTCCGGTTTCCGGTCTTCCGGAGGCGCTCAACGGCCTGCGCGTCGCGCTCGTCACCGACACACACTTCAGCCGCTCGGTTCCCGCAGAGGACATCGAAGCCGCGGTGCGCCTCACGCTCCAGGAGCGCCCGGACCTCATTATTCTGGGCGGCGACTATGTGACGTGGGGCGGCGACTCAGACACGAAGGGCGACCGCGGCTACGTCGGCGGCTCGGCGGAGCTGCTCGCGCCCCTGACGGCGCCGCACGGCGTGTTTGCCATCCTCGGCAATCACGACGACGACCGCGACATGCCCGAGGCGCTGACGGCCAAGGGATTCACGGTGCTCAGGGACGCCCGTACGCGCGTAACGATTCGCGGGGAGCCGCTTGAGATTGCGGGGATCCGCTTCTGGACGCGCCGCGTCGAGCACATCGCGCGCGTCCTCCGCGGCGCGACGGCGACAACGGTGCTCCTCGCGCACGACCCGCGGCGGCTCTTCGAGGCAGCGGCGCTGAATGTCGGCGCGGTTTTCTCGGGCCACACGCACGGGGGGCAGGTCGTGGTGCCGGGCGTCGGCGCGATCGCCGCCCGCCGGTTTCCCGTCGTCGCCGGCGTCGGGCAGCGTGAGAACACCTCCATCTTCGTCAGCAGCGGCATCGGCACGGTCTACCTTCCAGTCCGTTTCAACTGTCCGCCCGAAATCGCGATCGTGGCGCTCGAGTCCCGCGCGATCCCGATCGTTTGATTGACAGAATAGATTATTTTGATGTATCAAAATACCCCATGGCTGGGTTCCAGCTGTGGCCGCGTTTCTGGCGTTGGGCGTTCGCGAACGCGCTGTTCGTTGTCGGCTTCGTCCTGATCACGGGCCGGACGGGCCTGCCCTGGATGTGGGCCTACCTCCTCGTGTGGGCCGCCATCCTGACGTACGCCTTCTTCGTCCTCGACCCCGATCTACGTCGGGAGCGCTTCAAGCCGGGCGGTCCCAGCGCCGACCCGATTGCGCTCGCCTTCATGCGGCTCTCGGCGCTGGCCACGATGGTCATCGCGCTGCTCGATGTCGGCCGCTTTCATTGGAGCGACGACGTGCCGCGCCTCTGGCACGTTGTGGGGCTCGCTTTGTTCGCACTGGGCGCCTGGCTTCCGATGCTGTCGATGTCCGTCAATCGCTTCTTCTCGCCGGTCATCCGTGTCCAGAGTGAGCGGGGACACACGGTCATCGATCGAGGCCCGTACGCGGTCATCCGGCACCCGGGATACGCGGGGATGAGCATCCTGGCCGTCGGCGGCGCGCTGCTGCTTGGTTCGCTCGTCGCGCTCGTCCCCGCGTTGATCGTCACCGGGATGGTGCTGCGACGGGTCTTTTTCGAGGACGCGTTCCTAAAACAGAACCTGGAAGGCTACCGAGAGTACTCGGAACGGGTTCGATTCAGGCTCGTTCCGGGCGTCTGGTAAAGGAAGCGGCGACCGTCGAGCGTCCAGTCTCCTGAAATCGCGATCGTGATCGCTTCCACGTAGATGCGATGTTCCTCGACCAGGATCCGCGCAGAGAGCGATTCGACGGTGTCGTGTTCGTGGACCGGGACCTGAGCCTGCAGGATAATCGGCCCGCCGTCGAGCTCCGGTGTCACGAGGTGAACGGTTGCGCCCGTCACTCTAACGCCATGCGCGAGCGCCTGACGCTGGGCATCGACGCCGGGAAAGGCTGGCAAGAGCGACGGGTGCACGTTCAGAACGGCATTCGGAAACGCGGAGAGAAACGCACCACCTAGAAGCCGCATGAAGCCCGCGAGGCACACGAGCGTGACACCCCGTCTCTTCAGCTCGTCGACAAGCGATCTGTCGTAGTCGTCGCGCGTCCGATGCGGGCGGTGGTCGCAGACCAGGGTCTCGATGCCGGCCTCACGGGCACGCTGGAGTCCCGGCGCGTCTGATCGATTCGAGATGACAACGGCGATTCGCGCATCGAGGCGCCCGTCCCTGACGGCGTCGATGATCGCCTGCATGTTGCTCCCGCGGCCCGAGATGAGAATGCCGAGAATGGTGTCAGGTACCTTTTCGGGCGGCATCACTCTTGCCGTACTAGAACCGACCATGCCCCGGCCACGGAGACTGACGCTCGAGCGCTACGTCTATCATGTTCTGAATAGAGCGGTTCGACGAAACACGTTGTTCGGGACATCGGGAGACTACGCAGCTTTTGAACAAGTGCTGCTCGAAGCCCGTGAAAAATTCGCCATCCGACTCCCGGCCTACTGCTCCATGCCCAACCACTGGCACCTGCTGGTCAAGCCCGAAGCAGACGGCGAGCTTTCACGATTCATGCAATGGCTTACTCTGACGCACAGTCACCGGTATTCCGCCGTTCACCGAATCACTGGCACTGGGCCAATCTACCAGGGGCGATTCAAGTCAATTCCAGTAGCTTTGGACCAACACTACTTTTGGGTACACCGCTACATCGAACGCAATCCACTCCGGGCCGGCCTCGTCTCGCGCGCGGAAGACTGGCGCTGGTCATCCCTTTGGCACCGGTACCGAGATACTGGCATCCGTTTCGATGATCCGCCAGTGCCGCTGCCGACTGATTGGATTAGCTACGTAAACCAAGCGCAGACTCCCCAGGAACTCTGTACCCTCCGGCAGCGCATCGCCAAAGGTATTCCACTTGGCTGCGCGTCCTGGGTTGCCGTTGTTGCAACAAAACTTGGCCTACCAAAAGAGACGAGGAACCCTGGTAGGCCAAGAAAAGGTACCTGACACCTTTTTTCACGCGTACCGGACCTCCCTCTCGCCGGTGCCGATCTCGCCAATCACCCACGCCAGCTCGCCCGACTGCTTCAAGAGATCGAGCGCGGGCCCCGCATCCTGAGTCGCGCACACGACGATCAGGCCGACACCCATATTGAACGTCCGCCGCATGTCCCCCAGCGGAATCTGACCCGATCGCTGAAGCCACTCGAACAGCGGCGGTACGGACCACGAACGCGGATCTATGTGTGCCGCTAGATCTGGAGGAAGGACGCGAGGCAGGTTGTCGGTTATACCGCCACCGGTGATGTGCGCCATCCCTTTGACGAGTCCCGCGCGCAGGAGCGGTTCGATCGGACGCAGGTATGACCGGTGCGGCTCGAGCAACGCTTCACCCACCGTCCGCCCGATGTCGGCCACATAGGCCTCCACCGTCAGCGCGAGTCTGTCGAACACGATGCGGCGGGCGAGCGAATAGCCGTTCGTGTGCAGCCCGGACGACGGCAGCGCGATGAGCGTATCACCGGCTGCGATCCGTGAACCGTCCACCAGCCGTGCGCGCTCGACGATCCCGACGATGAACCCCGCCAGGTCGTACTCGCCATCCTGATAAAAGCCTGGCATCTCGGCGGTCTCGCCGCCGAGCAAGGCGCAGCCGTTGTCGCGGCAGGCCCGAGCCATGCCTTCGATGATCCGCTCGGCGACGTCAGGGCGCAGGCGTCCGGTGGCGAGGTAGTCGAGGAAAAAGAGCGGGGATGCCCCCTGGACGAGGATGTCATTGACGCAGTGGTTGACGAGATCGACTCCTACAGTCCCGTGCGAGCCGGTGAGAAACGCTACCTTCAGCTTCGTGCCGACGCCATCGGCGCTGGCGACGAGCACCCGATCAGTGGTGCCTTGCGGCAGCCGAAAGAGTCCGCCGAAGGACCCGATCTCAGACAGCACGGCGGGCGTGAACGTGGTCCGCGCGAGCGCTCGAATGCGTCGGACGACTTCGTTTCCGGCCTCGATGTCGACGCCCGACTGCTTGTAGTCCATCAGAACTCGAGCTTGCCGATGAGCGCCGCCGTGACGCGCCGTGTGGGGGAACCCTCAGCCGCGCGCCAGTAGGCGCGACGGACGGTCACGAAGAACCGCTCCTCTTCGTAATGTTCCTCGAGCATATCGAACGCTTCCGCCAGAAGTGCGGACGATGCCGCCAGGTCGGAGCGCGACTCGAGCCACTCGAGCATGAGTGTCGGATTGCGAATGGCTACCGTGCCGATCGCGAGCGCCATCGGCGCGCGCGCGGGGTCGCGGGATGGAATCGCGACATCGAAGAGCGCGGTGAGAGCGTCCTTGTTTCCAGCCATCGCCACAGCGGCGAGTCCGTTGGCCGCGCTCCTCAACAATTCCTGGTACCCGAGCTCCTTGACCGAAAAGCGTAGAGTCTGGACCAAGTAACCCACGTGCGATCCGCAGTTCACGCCGAGAAGGCAGATCGCGGCGGCGATCGTCGGCTGCACGTTGCGCGGCGCGGTTCGCTGAAGGCCGGCGAGCGTCTCCAGGCCTTTCTTCTCTCCGATCTTCCCGATCGCCACCGCCGCATCGTCCTGGAGGGGACCCTCGACGGTTGCCACCTTGACGATCTCGGACTGGGCGTACGCCGCCCTGTGGTCGCCGAGGGCCTCGATGGCGATGCTCCTGAAAAAATCCTGTCCGCGGGTCACGGCCTGACGCATGACACCCCGAACGCCCTCCATCGTGGTCCGGTTGAAGCCGGACGCCGGGTCGGCTGCCGCCACGGAGGCGGCCGCGAGCGCCCGGGTCAGCGCGGGCCGGACGAACTCGGAGGGCTCGCGTTCGAAGGCCGGCAGCATGACGCCGAGGGACTCCGGCGACGGATGGTCCTCGAAGTACGAATACGCCGTCGACCGCAACCGGTCGTTCGGGTCCTTGAGCGCGGCGAGCATCAGCGACTTCGCCCGCGGGTCGTTGAAGCCTGCGAGCAGCACGAGCGCCTTGAAACGGACGTAGCCGTCGGCATGGGAGGAGACCGCCTCGATGAGCGCCGGCGAGGCCACCGCCGGCGGCGCGCGGCGAACGGTTTGAGCCGCCTTCATCCGGGACGAAAAGTCGAGATCGCCCAGGCGATCGATCGCGCTGCGCACTTGCGCGGCAGAGATCGCTTCGGCCTTGGGCTCCTGGGCCGCGAGCGCGGACATGGCGACGGCGAGAACGACACTCAACGGCATGGCAGGCGTGCGAGACGTCAGTCGGCCAGCTTCAGCGCGAGCTGCAGATACGCCTTCTCATCGCGAGGGAACTCGACCGGGTACTCGCCGGTATAACAGGAGGAACAGTACGACCCACGCTTCTGGCCGACCGCGCCCAACAGACCGTCGAGGCTGAGATACGAAAGGCTGTCGGCGCCAATGTAGGCGCAGATCTCATCGAGCGTATGCGTCGCGGCAATCAGCTCCGACCGGCGCGGCGTATCCACGCCGTAAAAGCACGGAGAAATGGTCGGCGGGCAACTGATCCGCATGTGCACCTCGCGCGCGCCGGCGCTTCGCACCATGCGGACGATCTTGCGGCTGGTCGTTCCGCGCACGATCGAGTCGTCCACGAGGGCGACGCGCTTGCCGTCGAGGATGCTGCGCACCGGGTTCAGCTTCACCTTGACGTTGAAATGGCGGATCGACTGCGCCGGCTGGATGAACGTCCGGCCGACGTAGTGATTGCGGATGAGCCCCATCTGCAACGGCAGGCGCGCCTCCTCGGCGAAGCCGATCGCGGCGCACACGCCCGAGTCCGGAATCGGTACCACGACGTCCGCCTCGACGGGCGCTTCCCGCGCGAGGCGGCGCCCGAGGTTCGTGCGCACCTCGTTGACGCTCTCGCCAAACACGTAGCTGTCGGGCCGCGAGAAGTACACGTGCTCGAATACGCACTGCGAAAGCCGCGCGACGCCGAACGGATGCACCGACCTGATCCCGGCGGGACCCACGATAAACACTTCGCCCGGCTCGACATCGCGCACGTAGGTGGCGCCGATCAGGTCGAGCGCGCACGTCTCAGAGCAGACGATGATCGCGTCCCCGAGCCGTCCGATACACAGCGGTCGGAAGCCGTGCGGGTCGCGCACGGCGATCAACCGATCCTTCGTGAGGAGCGCGAGGGAGAAGGCGCCGCGCGCCTGCGCAAGCGACTCGATGAGCGCCTCCTCGACGGTCGCGGCCCTGGATCTCGCGTACAGGTGCAGCAGGACCTCCGTGTCACTGGTCGTCCGGAAGATGGATCCCTGGCCGACGAGCTCGTCGCGCAGCTCCTGCGCGTTGACGAGGTTGCCGTTGTGGCAGATCGCGATCTCGCCGTGCGAGCAATCGATCAGAAACGGCTGCGCGTTCTCGAGCTTGCTCTCTCCGGCGGTCGAGTAGCGGACGTGCCCGATTGCCGCCGTCCCGAGCAGCGCGGCGAGGGACCGCTCGTTGAAGGCGTCAGCGACGTGGCCCATCTGGCGCGCGGCGCGGAGCCGCTGGCCGTCGCTCGAGACGATGCCGGCGCTCTCCTGCCCGCGGTGCTGGAGGGCGTACAGTCCGAGATAGGTGAGGTTGGCCGCCTCGGCGTGGTTATAGATACCGAAGACGCCGCACTCGTCGCGGAACTTGTCCATCTTTTTATTGCCATGGGGCCCCACCCCATGGCCTACCACTTCAATTCCTGCTCGCTGTTCGCTCGGCGCGCCGATTCGCACGCCTACCCGCTACGCCGCTCGTGAAGCAAAGTACTTCTCCAGCCCGCTCGTCCAGATCTGCTCCGCTTCGGCGACAGCGATGTCGAGCGCCTGCTGGCCGTCTATCGTAATCCTCAAACGGCTGCGGCCCGTCTTGCCGATGATCCGCGCCGGCACGCCAGCCGCGCCCGCCATCTCGAGAAGGGCCGCACGAGAGCCGGGCGCCGCCGAAACGATCGCACGGGACGCGGACTCGCCGAAGAGCGTCGCGATCTCGCCGCCCGCGGTTGGGACGTCTACACTGGCCCCGATGCCATCGGTGTCGAAGGCGCACTCGGCCAACGCGATGGCGAACCCGCCGTCCGAGCAGTCCTGCGCCGATTGCAGGAGTCCATCCTCGGCTGCACGCGCCAGGAGGCGATGCAGCGCGCGTTCGCGGCTCAGGTCGAGCGCGGGCGGAACGCCACGCGTCAACCCATGAACCGTCTTGACATACTCGCTCCCGCCGAGCTCGCTGAGATTGTCCCCGAGGAGCAGGACGTCTGCGCCGGCCTCGCGGAAACTCCGGCCGAGCGCACGATCGGCGTGTTCGATCAATCCGACGACGCCGATAATCGGGGTCGGGTAGATCGCCTGGCCGTCGGTCTCGTTGTAGAGGCTGACGTTGCCGCCCGTAATGGGGATCTCCAGCGCGACGCACGCCTCACGGATCCCCTCGACCGCTTCGGCGAACTGCCACATGATCTCCGGCCGCTCGGGATTGCCGAAGTTCAAGCAATTGGTCGCGCCGATGGGCGTGGCGCCGGCGCAGGCGACGTTGCGGGCGGCCTCGGCGACCGCCAGCGCGGCGCCGCGGCGCGGGTCGAGGTAGCAGTATCGTCCATTGCCGTCCACCGAGAGCGCGAGCGCGCGCGCCGTTCCCTTCACCCGTAGAACTCCGGCGCCGAACCCGTCACGTACGATGCTGCTCGTCCCGATCATGTGATCGTACTGCCGATAGACCCAGCGCTTGCTCGCGATCGTCGGTGATCCGAGCAGCGCGGCGAACGCCGCCCGAGGCTCCGCGAGCACTAGCCCGTCCTCGTCGAGGTGCCGGACGTCATCCAGATACGACGGCTGTTTCATCGGCCGGTCGTACGTCGGCGCGTCGTCCACGAGCGCGCGGTTCGGGATTTCGGCGACGATCGCGCTTCGCTCTCTGACCCGCAGCAGCCCATCGCCGGTGACGTGTCCGATCCGGACGGCGTGGAGATCCCACTTTTCGAAGATCCGCTCGACTTCCTCCTCGCGCCCGCGCTTGACGACGAGGAGCATGCGTTCCTGCGATTCGGAGAGCATGATCTCGTACGGCGTCATCCCGGTCTCGCGCTGCGGGACCAGCGCGACGTCGATCTCCACGCCGACGCCCCCGCGCGCGCCCATCTCGGAGGTCGAACAGGTCAATCCCGCCGCACCCATATCCTGCACGCCGATCAGCGAGTCGGTGGCCATCAGCTCGAGGCAGGCCTCGAGGAGCAGCTTCTCCATGAACGGGTCGCCGACCTGCACCGCTGGACGTTTTTCGGCAGACGCCTCGTCGAACTCAGCCGATGCCATCGTCGCGCCATGTATCCCGTCGCGGCCCGTCTTGGCGCCCACGAAGTACACCGCATTGCCCTCGCCCCCGGCGCGGCCCTTGACCAGGCCGTCGGCGCGCGACAGGCCCAGACAAAACACGTTGACGAGCGGGTTGCCCGCGTAGCACTCGTCGAACGCGACCTCGCCGCCAACCGTTGCGATGCCGATGCTGTTGCCGTAGCCGGAGATGCCCGCCACGACCCCCTCGACGAGCCGGCGTGTCAGCGCGCCCCGCGGACCGTCGAGAGATCCGAACCGCAGCGAGTTCATCAGCGCGACGGGGCGGGCCCCCATGGTGAAGATGTCGCGGATGATTCCGCCGACGCCGGTCGCCGCACCCTGATATGGCTCGATGAAGGACGGATGGTTGTGCGATTCGATCTTGAAGACGGCGGCGAGGCCGTCACCGATGTCCACGGCGCCGGCGTTCTCGCCGGGGCCCTGCAGGACCCGGCGTCCCTTCGTCGGCAGTTTCTTCAGGTGGACCCTCGAGCTCTTGTAGCTGCAGTGCTCGGACCACATGACCGAGAAAATGCCAAGCTCGGTCAGGCTCGGTTCGCGTCCGAGCGTCTTCACGATGCGGTCGTACTCCTCGGTGGTAAGGCCGTGGCGCTGGATCGTCTCTGGCGTGATCATCGAACGGGTTCGGCGGCTCGCGCGACCGGCGCATCGGCCGCGAGTGCCCTCAGGACCGATTCGAACAGGACGCGGCCGTCTTCGCTTCCGAGGGGCGTCTCGCAGGCGCGCTCGGGGTGGGGCATCATGCCGACGACGTTCCGGTGCTCGCTGCAGACGCCGGCGATCGCGTTCGCCGACCCATTCGGGTTGGCCGCGTCGGTGACATCGCCGCGCGCCGAACAGTATCGGAACACGACGCGCCGCTCCGCTTCCAGACGGGCGAGCAGCGCCGGATCGGCGTAGTAGTTCCCCTCACCGTGGTTGATCGGGACGCGCAGGATCTGCCCGGGGACGCAGTTGACCGTGAAAGGGGTGTCGTTCTGCTCGACGCGAAGGAACACGTCGCCGCAGATGAACTTCAGGCCACGGTTTCTCAACATCGCGCCCGGCAGCAGTCCTGCCTCGAGCAGGATCTGGAGACCGTTGCAGATGCCGAGCACCGGCCCGCCTCCCGCCGCGAACGCGTTGACGGCGGCCATGATTGGAGAGAACCGTGCGATGGCCCCGGTACGAAGGTAGTCGCCGTGGGCGAACCCACCAGGAAGGATCAACACGTCCGCGCCGCGCAGGCTGGTGTCTTTATGCCAGAGGTACTCCGCGCGCTGCCCGAGCACATGGGTCACTGCGTCGTACGCGTCGCGGTCGCAGTTGGAACCGGGGAAGACGACGATGCCGAACTTGGGCATGGTTGCTGGTCTTCTGTTCTTATCCTTCGCGGCGGGGCCCCACCCCCGCCGCCTACCACGGCTCGCTCGCTTCGCTCGCTTGCCGCGCTGTCGACTACCCCACCTCCACCCGGTAGCTCTCGATCACTGGGTTGGCCAGCAGCTTGTCTGCAACTTCTGCCGCGAGCGACTTCGCTTCGTCGGCCGATCCCGCCTGCAGATCCAGCTCGAAGTACTTGCCCTGCCGGACGTCGGTGACCCCGCCGTAGCCGAGCGAATGGAGCGCATCGGCGATCGTGCGTCCCTGGGGATCGAACACCGACGGTTTCAACGTAACGAACACCCGGGCGCGCATCAGACTTTTTTTCCTTTGCGCTGGGGCCCCACCCCCAGCGCCTGCCAGGCCTCGCTCTCGCTCGGCGCGCCGGCTCCGACGCCTTCAAGGCGCCGATCATCTTGAAACACCCGCTCGAAGACAGCGTCCACGTTCCGGAGCTGCTCCTCGAGATTGAACGCGCGCTCGATCTCCGACTGCGTCAGCACGCCGCCGACATCCGGGTCCGCGAGCAGCAGCCGCATGAAATCGACCTTCTCGTGAAACGACCGCATCGCGTTCCGCTGGACCCACTCGTACGCCTGCTCGCGCGACACGCCCCGGCGCGCCAGCTCGAGCAGCACCGTGCCGGAGAATACGACACCGTGCGACCGCTCCAGATTCTCGCGCATCCGTTCCGGATACACGACCATACCCGACACGATCCGGGTGAATCGGCGCAACATATGGTCGAGCGCGATGAAGCTGTCGGGCAGGATGACGCGCTCGACCGACGAATGCGAGATGTCCCGCTCATGCCAGAGCGCCACGTTCTCCATCGCTGCCATCGCGTTCGCTCGCAGCAGGCGCGCGAGGCCGCAGACCTGCTCGCACGCGATCGGGTTGCGCTTGTGTGGCATCGCCGACGAGCCCTTCTGTCCCTTGCCGAACGGCTCTTCGACCTCTCCGATCTCGGTCTTCTGCAGTCCCCGGATTTCCAGCGCGAATTTCTCGAGTGATGCGGCGACGATTGCGAGCGCGGCCATCAGCTCCGCGTGGCGGTCGCGTTGGACGACCTGCGACGACACCGGGGCCGCGTCGAGCCCGAGACGAGCGCAGACGCGCGCTTCGATCGACGGATCGAGGTGGGCGAACGTCCCGACCGCACCGGAGATCTTGCCGACGCTCGTGATCGCGCGCGCCCGGCGGACGCGAACGATATCCCGCTGGACCTCGGCGTACCACAACGCCAGCTTCAGGCCGAACGTCATCGGTTCGGCGTGCACGCCGTGGGTCCGGCCGATCATAGGCGTGCGCCGATGCTCCTCCGCGCGGGCGCGGATCGCCACGGCGAGCCCGTCGAGCAGCCTCAGGATGAGATCGCACGCATCGCGCATCTGCAGCGCAAGCGCGGTGTCAAGGACGTCGGACGACGTCAGGCCGAAGTGGAGCCATCGCGCCGATGGCCCGATGACCTCCGCGACCGCGGTCGTGAACGCGATCACGTCATGCTGCGTGGTCCGCTCGATCTCGTCGATTCTCGGCACCAGCTGGGCGATGTCGATCGCCCGGGCGCGATCGCGGATGTCCCGGGCCGCCTCGGCGGGTACGATCCCGGCTTCGGCCATCGCGTCCGCGGCGGCAATCTCGACGGCAAGCCAGGTGCCGTAGCGACGGGCGTCGCTCCAGATGGCGCCCATTTCGGGGTTCGTATAGCGAGCAATCATCCCAGTTCGAGCCGTTCGCGCGTCAGCGTCTGACCGTTCTGCGGGCCGAGCACCGTCGCGCCGAGCGCGCCGTTCGAGAACAGGTCTCGCGCGACGCGCTGGATATCCCCGGACGTCACCCGCTCGACGCCCGCCAGCGTCTCGTCGAGCCCGAAATGCCGATCGAAGTAGATCTCCTGCCGCGCCAGATGCGACAT
>Ga0187893_10012103_pt1 | contig 12329 bp, 11 predicted proteins | sample MA1701074metaG_FD_139574 | JGI IMG/M metagenome (GOLD analysis project Ga0187893, IMG submission 139574) | White microbial mat communities from a basaltic lava cave in the Kipuka Kanohina Cave System on the Island of Hawaii, USA - MA170107-4 metaG ... | reverse complement strand
GAGCAGATAAAGTGCGCCCGCCACGTCCTTGACCAGCAAGTGTTTCAGCGGCTCCACCTTTGTGTGGAAGCCGGCGTTGATCAGGATTTCGCGAAACATGGGAAAACGATCGAGATTAGCGGCATTGAGAGCGTCAATTTGAGCCTGCACCTGATTGATGGTGGCTCCAGGTTTGAGCAGGCCGATGTGGTGCCAGTTATTGCTGTGGCGGCCGGCTTTTACCTCAGGCGTGAAAGCCAAGGGAATCCAGAGCCGGACGTCCGGGTTCACAAACGTGAAGCCGGCTGGCATCACGCCCACAATCGTGCAGGGCCTCCCGCCCAATCGCAGCGAGCGGCCGATGGCGGCAGTGTCCCCGCCGTACAGTTGGCGCCACAACCCATCGCTTAGGATCACCTTCTGTTCCGAGCCGATTTCGCCTTCTTCCGGCTCAAAAGCACGTCCATGCGCCGCGGCCACCCCAACCAGAGGAAATAGAGACGGCGTGACAGCCATCCCCGCAACCTGTTCCGGCACGCCGTTGATTTCAGCCGTTTGGTCGGCGGGCCGGAACAGCGCTTGTTGCTCCAACGCGGTTACCGCTTCCAGCCGGTCGTAGTAGTCCGCCACTCCGCTCATGTTGGAGTCCCCGACTCCGGCTTTCGGATACCGGTTGGACATAAGCACGATCCGGTCGGCATTCGGGACGGGGAGGGGACGCAGCAGGACCGAATTGACGATGGCGAACGTGGCCGTATTGGCGGCGACGCAAACGGCGAGAGTCATTATGACCGTAGCCGAGTAGCCTCGATCGCGAAACAGAGATCTTGCGATTTGCCGGATATTCGTCATGTATGAAATTTACGGCTTGAGCCGGAAAAAGGTTCCACTTCTATTTGATTTCGCCGCCGCCAAATGCTCTGATAGGCCCAGATGCTTCTTGCACACCGCCCCGCGCCGCCGCTCGCCTCCTACGTGGAGACGCTGTGGTACTGCCAGGGATATCAAGTGGCGCATTCCAAAGAGCGTGTGCTGCCGAATGGACGCTTTCAGCTTATTATTGACCTCGACGGGAGCCAGCAGGCCGGAGGGCTTGTAATTGGGTTACGGTCCCGATATAGCGTGATTGAGACAGCCAGGCTTCAGTCGCTCATGGGTGTGGTTTTCTATCCTGGCGGCGCGCACGGCTTCTTCGATGCGCCCTCGGACGAATTCTACAACAAGGTGGTTCGGCTCGATGATCTCTGGGGTACGATTGCTGGCGCTCTGCGCGACCGGCTGCGAGAGTGCGCGAGCCCGGCGGAGAAATTCCGCTTGCTCGAATCGGAGTTGCAACGCCGCGCGCTGGTCGTGCCGCCATTGCACGCAGCGGTACGCTATGCGTTGGAGGAACTGCGGCGGTTGGCCTGCATGCAGCGAATCAGTGACATAACGGCGGAAACCCGGCTAAGCCGCCGCCGGTTTGCGCAATTGTTTCGCGAGCAGGTTGGGATGACGCCGAAATTGTTCCTGAGGCTGAACCGGTTTCAACAGGTCGTGCGGCAGGCCGCTTCCGGAGCGCCGGTGGATTGGGCCGATGTGGCGATCGAGGGCGGCTTTTGCGATCAGGCCCACATGGCGCATGAGTTCCGCGTGTTTTCTGGCATCTCGCCAGGCACGTTCCTGAAGGCGGAACGTCCCTTTCAGAATCATGTAGTCATCGAATGATCCCCTTCCACACCCGCTTCCCATTTCTACAAGACACCCGCACGGATTTTTGAGACCCTGAGGACATGCCTAAGAAAACACCCCCTGGGAGTACCGTAGTGCCCGGCATGCTATACCGCAATGCGCCGGAAGCGATCAAGTGGCTATGCCGCGTGTTCGGGTTCGAAAAGCACGCCGTTCATAAAGGAAAGGACAAGCTGGTTCACCACGCCGAACTCACGCTCGGCAGCGGCATGATCATGCTGGGCTCTGTACGGGATAACGAAACCAGCCGCATGCTCAAGTTGCCTGATGAGATAGGAGGCGCCGAGACGCGGGGCGTGAACTTGATCGTGGACGATGCCGACGCGGTCTACAAGCGAGCCAAGGCCGCAGGGGCCGAGATTGTCCTGGACATTGAGGACAAGCCCTATGGCGGCCGCGGCTTCGCCTGCCGGGATCTGGAAGGCCGTCTCTGGTACGTCGGCACCTACAATCCGTGGAACCAGAAATAGATGCGGCTATTTTATGTTCATCCAGATCGGTGAGGACCAGGCGATCTGGTTGTCCTGCTGCCAGACGCGCAGGTAGTACCAGTTCAATCCCTTCTCGGGCGCGCGATCCTGGTAGCGAACGTCAGCCGATTGCGTCGTGAAGATCACCTTGTTATTGCGGATGACGGCGATCTCACGCACCCCGCCGGTGGCTGAGACCTTCGCCGTGATCGGCGGCACTGTGCCCGTAGACTGGAACTCCTCGCCCATGAACGAGCCGCCCATCCGGAAATCAAGGATGATGTTGTCGGTTGCGCCGTAGCTACGGCGCTGTCGAATGGCGCTGTGAATCGCCTCGCGGGTCGTTTCCTCGGCATAGACCATCGCGTAGGACATGTGCGTAGACAGATGATCCGAACTTGCGATCACGCCGAGCCTGTACCCCTTGGCCCACGCGTTCTGCACGAAGCCCGCGGGCCGCTTGGCTTGCAAGTCGTTTTCCGGAACGTTGCGATCATCCGAAAGTGGGCACTTGTCGCATTCATAGGAGTAGCGATCCCCTTGAAAGATTTCCACCACTGGCTCGATTTCCTTGTCATTGTCGCGCCAATCCGTGCCCATCGTGGTGGCTGTAGTATGCGAGATGGCGATGCCGCCCGAGCGGCGCAGTTCTTCGTACAGCATTTTCGTGTCGCCGTCGATTACCGCGCCGGCGCCGTTGTGAAAACGGAAACGCGTGTCCGGCTGTTGGAAGAAAGGCACTGGTGGAAGGCCGCGTTTGGAATGAATCACGTTGCGGTGGCCGTTCGGATACGTGACGGAACGCTCGTAGCCGAACAAGGGAACGTAATTCGGCGGCGCATGAAACAGGTCGGCGGTTTTTTCCTCCAGCCACCACCAGTATTCGCGGTCGCCGCCGTTCTGGTGATCGGAGATAATGCCGAAGTCCATGGCGGCCGCGTCCATCATGTAGCGGTAGAAATCGAGAATGGAGCCGTCGGGAGTGCCGCGCAGATCGGGCGACATTTCGGTATGCCGGTGGAGGTCGCCGCGCAGAATCCGCAGGTTCTTGCCGCGCAGGGTGGAGCGCCAGGCGCGAATGGCGGCGACGCGCTGGTCTTCCTCACGATGGCCGGCCGCCGGCGGCGAAGGGACGGGAATTTCGCGCTGCTCGAGTTTCGGCTCACCGGAGGCCGTGTCCGGTTCATAACGCGCCGTGTAAACATTCTCAAACAGCGTCTCTTCGGGAAGGTTGATGAAGATGGAGAACTTGGGATCGTTGTCACGCGGCCAGGCGAGCCACAGTCCTCCCCCCGGCGCGGGCGCAGCCGCCGCGCGCATGCTGACGCGGCCTTCACTATAAGGCAACGGCGCCGGCTCGGCCCACCCGGCCGGTCCGAGCGTGGCGATATAGCCGCGATGAAAGGTTGCGTACTGGCTGCCGCGCTGATTGCGGAAAACCACATGAACGCGGCCGGCGTCATCGACGACAAGCTGCGGATCATAGTGAATCGGGTCGCGGCGCGGCACGTAGACTTTGGGATTGCGGCGGGGAAGTTTCGCGCCCAAATCGGGTGCTAGACCCAATTTGCGGCCGCCTTCAAAAGCGGCCACCACAATCATGCGCTCGTCAAACAGCATTGTGCCCGGCCGCTGGTTGTCCGGAATGACAGCGCCCCAATCCTTACCCCAGTTGACGGGCCCGGCTTCATAGGCAACCCATAGCCGGTCCTTTTTGTCGAAGGCGATGGAAGGCCTCGCCTCCAACCGCGGGGTTGCGGCAACCGCGCTGGTGACACCGGACATGCCGCCTGGGAACGTACGCATCAGCACGTCATAATTGCCTTTATCGTAGCTGTCCCAGGCGACGACGACGTTGCCCTTGGAATCCGCCGCCACCGCCGGAGCCCAATCATTGCGAATGCTGTCACTGACCTTGACAGGCGGCTGCCATTTGACGCCATCGAATTGCGCAAGGAAGATGTCGGATTGGCCGTTGCGAAAGCCCTGCCATGCGATCGAGATGCGTCCTTCCGGGCCGGCAGCGACGCGATGATCGAAATCGCTTTGCGTTTCCGCCGTCAACCGCTCGAGCGGACCCCACTGGCGGCCGTCATACCAGCGTGCGTACAGATCGAAGTTTCCCTCGACCTGCATCGACCAGATGACCCAGAGCCGGCCTTTTCCATCGAAGGCGAGCTGCGGACGCCACACATCGCCCGCCGAACCGGGAACCATGCTCCAGGCGCCCCAGCTCTTGTTTTTCGGATCGTAACGAGCCAGCCGCACCTGATCCTGGCGGCCGCTGTAGCTCTGCCAGACGCACCAGACGTCGTCGCGGTTGTTGGGGTTGGATGCGATGTGCGGAAAATCATCGGCGCGCGTGTCATCGGTCATCCGCAATACGGCGCGGATGCGGGGGTCGGGTGGAGGGTCGGCTTCCGGTTCGCGCGGGTTCATGAAGCGCTCCGACAAAGCAGGCAGAGTAATGTTCTCCCGGCCCACCTCATGCTGAGCGGGAGCGTCGCTGCGGTTGCGGCCGGGCTGCGGGTTGGCGGCCTGATAGGCGGCCGTCGCCACAAGTGCCGACAGGACGGCGGCAGTGAGCAGGGAAGGTTTGCTGGGCATGGTTGTTGTGGCCTCCTCATGATTCTAACGGTACCCGGGCGCGGATCGTTACAACATTTCTATAAAGAAACGTTTCAAACATCCGATGTATTTATTGTGATGACGCTCGCGCTTCTCTACTGGCTGGTCTCGATGGCCTTCGGCCAGCCGGCTTGTGACGCCCCGGCCCGGCGGCTTCTGGACCACGCCTTTTTTCAGATTTGTTATGACTCTTCGGTGAAAGCTCCTGTCTGGACCGGTTATCAGCTCCGTCCGGAGCTTGTTGCCCATTCCGCCGGCCGCCGTTCCGGTTTCCGCCCCGACCCCTTGCTGGTTTCTCCCGGCGCCTCCAACACCGACTTTCGCGGTTCCGGCTACTCCCGCGGCCACATGATTCCGGCCATTGATTTCGCCTGGTCGGAGCCGGCGCACGCCGCAACGTATTACCTCAGCAACGTGGTTGCACAAAGACAAAGCGTCAACGCGGGTCTGTGGCGAAAGTTGGAAAACGCGGTACGGCGTATTGCCGCGGCCTCAGATTTCGTATCCATCTTCACCGGACCGTTGTTCGAATCTTCCAACCTCGAATACATCGGCCCCGGACGGGTTACCGTCCCTACGCATACATACAAGGTCATCCTTGCCGTGACGGGGAACCGGAGGATAATGTTCGCCGCGATCATCCCAAACGAAGCAAACCGGAACGAGCCTCTCAATCACTTCGCGGTTAGCGTTGATGAAGTGGAACGGCGCACGCAACTTGATTTCTTCGCCTCTCTCGATGACGGAATCGAAGAGGCGCTGGAAAGGGTTAGGGAAAGCTTCCCGAACCCGCGCTAGCCTTTACCGAGCCTCTTCAAAATTCGATCCGCCGCCAGGACACCTCGATACTGCGCCTCCTCAAAAATCGAAATACCGCTCAAGTCGGAATTCGCCAGAACTACGTCCGTGCCCCACTCCGCAAGCGTTCGCCGTTCCTTGCTGAACATCCATCCGGGCGACGGCCTGACCATGGCGTGACCCAGCCGCATTACGTCGATGCGCGAGACGCACTGGCGAATGTCAGGATGAGCTCGCTCCAGGTCACGCAGGATCGTCTCCTTCCAGAAATTCCAATCCTTGGCGAGCAGCATTCGCCGGCTGCCGGCCGGTGAGCCTTCGGCCAGGGCGTAGTAATAAGTCCAAACGCTGCGGTCGATGCGGGAGCGCAAACTCTGATGTGTGGCCACCACGTAGCCCAGCGCCGGCGAATCGAAAATCACGTTGTCCCAGGCAGGCTCGGATTTGCGCTCGCGCGGCATGCGGTGAATCGTCAGATTTGCGGTTAACCATGGCGAATACACAAGACCGCGGGCCGCCGGCGCCTCTTCGAAAACATACCGTAGAAGAAAAGCCGGAGCCGCCCAGATCACGGCCCGCGCCAGATATTCTGTTGTACCCGCGTGGACGCGCAGCAGGCGGCCCTCGCGCTTGATTGAGGTAACCATGGCCGAGGCGCGCGCATACTTGCCAAGCCGCTTCAACAGATTTCTGACCAGCCAGCCATTCCCTTCAGGCCAGGTGAGCGGCCCGCGCTCTTCATGTTCCCGCGACGCGAAATAGTGAATCCCCGCCCACGCCGACGTATCCGCCGCCTTTGCTCCGTAATCGTCCAGGCAAGCGTAGTTCACATACCAATGGAGATAGGGCGAAGTCAGGTTCTCCCGTCGCAGCCACTCCGCCATGGAGATGCCATCGAGCGGCGATGGCTTCGCGCCCAGATCCACCGGGATCGTAAATTCACCCGTTTGCGCCAGCTCTGAGATCCTGGCTTCAAAGCGGCGGAATTGCTCACGGTGCTCGCGAGAGACGCCGGCTTCCGGCTCAATTCCTTCCTGCCAGCGGCCATGAATAAAAAGGCGCTCCTGCGGCGAATGGCACAAATGCCGCTCGGTGAACCCATCGTTTTCGAGCAGGCCAAATTCTTCGCAAAGCTCACGCACTAACGCTGCCTTCCGGTTCGGCACTGGAAGATAATGCGCCGCCCAGGGATAGGCCGAAATCTCGTTCTCGCCCCAGCGCGAATTACCGCCGTGCTCGCGCTCCATTTCGAGGATTACGAAATCTCGAAAACCGCGCTTGTCCATTCGCCAGCCGGCCGAAAGGCCGGCGATGCCGCTTCCCACAATGACTACCGGAACGCGAATCTGCTCTTTCGGCCCGGCGAATGCGCCGCCGTCCCGCAAGCGGTGGCCCAGCAGGTGCGATTCATCGACGATCCGTCCATCGATGCGGGGTTCTGATTTGGCCGGCATACCAACGAGCGCCGCGCTTAGAAAAAGACGCCGGCTCGCCGTTTTAACGGGAGACTTCGCGCCATTCGTGCTCATAGTAGCGGACCAGAATCTGATCGTTCAGACGGTTGGGCTCCACCGCGACCGGTCCCATGTCCTCGGGAAACTGAAACAATTGCGGCAGCATGGCCAGGTTGAGGAACCGCAGGCCGGCGGGCAGTTGGGACGGTGGCGCATAGTCGCGTTTTCCGGCCAGCACAAACCCCCATTCCCCGAACGAGGGTACGTAAGCATGATAGGGGTAAACGCGAAACCCGGCGTGCTTCATGGTTTCGACAATGCACCAATACGACCGGCGCGCGAAAAGAGGCGACGTGCTCTGCGCAGCCACCAGACCTCCGGCTGCCAAACGGCGCGCCAGCAGCCGGTAGAAAGCCGTCGTGTAGAGCTTACCCAGGGAGAAGTTGTTGGGGTCTGGAAAGTCCAGCACGACAAAGTCGAACATCTCCGAGCTGGTTTCAAGCCAAGGGAAGGCATCCTGGTTGATCACCTTCACTTTGGGCGAGGTGAGCGAACGCTGGTTGATCTCCGACAGCAGCGGATGCGTCGAGAATAGCGAGGTCATCTCCGGGTCGAGGTCCACCACCGTGATGCTTTCCGCCGAAGCGTATTTCAACATTTCGCGAACGGCGAGCCCGTCGCCCCCGCCCAGGACAAGCAGCCTGCGCGCTCCCGGCACCGCCGACAGACCCGGGTGTACCAGCGTTTCATGATACCGGTGCTCATCGCGGGAGCTGAATTGCAAATGCGAGTTCAGGAAAAGCCGCAGATCGTCACGCCACTTGGTGAGCACGATCCGCTGATAGCGCGTATTGCGGGCAAAGATGATTTCATCGGCATAAAGGTTGCTGTCGGCCGCGTCAAGGATGTGATCGGAATAGGCCATGGCGGCCGCGAGCGCGGCCATCACCAGCAGGCACGACACCCGTAATCGCAGCAGCGCGCCGATGCGCTCCCGGAACAGATAAGTGGTCCACAGGGCCACGCCGGCGTTGACCAGGCCAAAGAAAACCGCGCCCCGCACCAGGCCCAGTTTCGGGACCAGCCACAGCGGAAAGACAAGAGAAGCTCCGAGCGCGCCAAGATAATCGAAGGTGAGCACCTTGGCCACCAGATCGTGGAATTCGAATTTCTCCCTGAGAATTCGCATGACCAACGGAATCTCAAGACCGACGAGCATGCCGATGATCAGCACCAGAGCGTACAGCAGGACGCGGAAGCCCTCCGTGTACGCGAAAGCCAGAAACAGGATCGTGGAAGAAAAGCCGCCGGCCAGAGCCACCAGCAACTCAATGGTGATGAACTTGGTCACCAGTCCGCGTCCGATGAACTTCGACAGGTAGCTGCCCACCCCCATGGCAAAGAGATAGCTTCCGATCACTGTAGAGAATTGCAGCACGCTGTCGCCGAGCAGGTAACTTGCCAGCGTTCCAGCCAGCAGCTCATAGATCAGGCCGCAGGCGGCGATGAGAAAGACGGAAACCAGCAGTAAGAACGGCAAGGGGCCAAGACCGCTACCGCTACTTAATGGACGGCGGAAGCGATGATGATGCAGATCCCTATGGACATCGCTCCAACCAACACTGCCAGCGCCACGTTTTTCTCCTCCACAATCTCTTTCCACAACGCGTAGGGTGAGATCTTGTCGAGCACGATGAAGGAGATCACGAAAATCAGGATTCCCAACACGGAATAGATCAGCGCGTTGAGTATAAAACCTGGATGGAATTCGGTCGTCATATTATTTGCCTCCATAATAGCGGCCGAAACCACTGCCGCTCGAACGATAATGCGAGCGCCACGCTCCCGGGTTATCCCGGATGGACTTCGGTACGTCCCGGATCTCGTTTACTCTATCAAGACTCCAGCCGCGATACTGGGACCAGCCGACCCAGCCGGAGATCAGTAACCCGTAGACGGTGAACAATCGCATCATGCGTTTTAGATCCTCGCTCTCTTAGGAATCGTCGCTCGAAGAACCGGCATAGTCGCTTTCCGACCAGCGTTGCGTTTCAAAGGCCATGCTCCGGATGGTGATAATTACCGGAGGAATCAGCAACAGAAGGCAGCCGATAAAGAAGAAGCCATAGGTCGTCACATCGCGCGTCACCTTGATCTGGTATCGAACGGAATTGGCAACCACCCGCGCGCGCTCCGTATCCAGTTCCGGCTCCACCCGAAGATAGTAGCGCCCCGCCGGGATGGAAGAAAGAACCACGGTGTCTTTCTTGCGTCCTTCGCTCCAGGCGCCATCGCTGTCACGGCCGGAATAGTAGCTTACCTGGCGGCTGAAATCGTAGGCATGACCGGTCTGGGAATTGATCAGCGCCAGTTGAAAAAACGCCCAGTTGTTGCTGAGATCGGTGCTGAGTTCCACTTCAAGATTGGAGACGCGCCCGCCGACGTCGAACACGTCGGTGACAAAGGAATTCTCCGACTGTCCGGTATGCTGTGTGAAGCTGTATTTCTGCGAAAAGACGGTCTTGCTGGAATGCGCAATGGCCCAGACCAACTGGATCAGCAGCAGAATAAGAAACCATAAAGCGAACCGGCCCCATGCCTTGACAGGGGCTCCGGTATGAGGCGACGGCTGATTGGGGAAGACGCCTTCAGTGGCGGGCGGACTTCCGGGGAGCTTGAAATGCGACCAAACCGATTCACCTGGCGTGTACTCGGCGACGCTCCAGACGTTCTCCTTGCCGGAAGCTTCCAGACTCAGGATTCGCGGAGGGTGGATGAAATCATGGCATTGGGCTGTCTCACCGACTTGTACTTTCCAGGGGAACTCGCCCATGACAAAGATGGTCGTGGCCTGATAGCTCTGGTAATGCTTGTAAGTTTCCCCGAGCAGTACGGCCACCCTGCGGCCGCCTGAAGTGCCCTCCGCGGGCAGTGTGTGCACTGTAATCGCGTCGTTCCAGTGGCCATTGTATTCGGTGAGGTAACGGAATCCCTTGAACGGGTTGAACAAGAGGTATTCGTTCCACTGATAGGGAATGCCTTCAACCACCATTTCCCGCACCTGGAAGCCAATCGCTTCATAAGGATCGCCGCGCATCGTGCCGCGCGTTCCCAGCGGAATCAAGGGACGAAACCGTTCCTTGGCCTGAAATTTCTGTAGAATCTGCAACCCGGGCGTGGTGGCGTCTAACACGCTAAGACACTGGATGCACACTACGGATAATGTTCGTCCCATGCCTCGTATCTGGACCGTACCGCCGCAATTCGGGCAGGCCAAACTGCGGACGCTCGGCTTTTTAGGCGGCGTGGGAGCGGTGCTCATCTACCAACCCTCGAATTCGCGCAGATTCTTGAACCGGAGTGCATCGAAGTCGACCGATTCGCCGGTAAACAGCAGCGGCGGATCTTCGCTGTAGTCGATGGTAGCGAATCGCGCGTCCTCTGTGCGGAGGTCGGCGAACACCAGTTCGTCCTTGTCCCAATACTCGAAGGGCAACTCTCCTTCCACGCCAAGATAGCGCGCATGGTTGATCGACGTCATGGTGTAGGCAATACCGGCCAGATCGAAGCGCTTTCCGGGGTACAACTCGCCGATCCGGGGAAGCGCGGGAGGCTTCGCCGCCAGATTTGTCACTGCGTACTGCGCCATGGCGTCGGCGAGCCAGATGCTTTCCCCCTGATGCGTCACGCAGTGCCACTCGTTCCATGTTCCCTGTTCGTAGCCGTATACGATACGTCCCGCCACGACGAACGATTTGTTGCGATAAATGCCTTCAGTGCGGATCTGGATGGGGGATGGATCCGGCGGCAGATCCGCCACTTCCCCTACTTTTTCCAGATTCACATCGTGGCGAACCAGAATCGATTTGCAGAACGAACACGTCGTTTGGACGGCGCACGAGAACTGAAAGACGACGGGCGCGCCGCAGTTGGAACAATTCCCGGCGGGTTTACTCATTCGATTCTCCTAGGCCGCCGGAGGCAAGCTTCCATATGGCCGCTCGATGCGCCGCACGCGCACGCTTTCCGCTCCGAATTCCTTGGTCAGGTAATAGACATAGTTGAATTCGGGACGCGGGCGGCAGCAGAACAGATTCAAGCAGAGCGACTGGTGCTCAGGGAACGTATGGCAACTCAGGTGCGATTCTTCCAGCAACAGCAAGCCGGTGACCCCGCCGGGTTCCGGGAACTGATGCCACTGCGCCGGGCACACCGGACGCAACTGGAGAATGTCGACCAGCCGGTGGAAGAACTCCTGGAGGCGCACACAGTCCCTGAGCGCGTCGGGTGAGCACCCGTAGGCATCCACGATCCACTCACGGCCCATCATCAAGCCAGTGAGCCTTTAGCTTTGCGAAGCGCCGCAATTGGGGCAGAACTTGGCCCTGGTGGGCATCTGCTGTCCGCACTCGATGCAAAACTTTGTGTCCTTGCCGGCGGCCGTTCCACCGCCGCCAACAACCGGAACTATGGGTGCGCCGCCTCCTTGACCTTGCGGCTGCGTAAAGGCGCCCATCATGGCCTGAGCCATGGCAACGCCGGCCCCGAGCTGAGCGCCCAGCCCGGCGGCGCCGCCGCCACCTTCATTGGCCGCGGCAACCGGCATGGATTGCGCCACCTGAAACTGCGTGTATTTGCCCATGTCGCCGATCATCGTCATGCCGATGCGCTCATCGAGCCGCTTCTGCAAATCCTCGGGAAGCGAGAGGTTCTCGACAACGAAGTTCTCCAGCGCGATTCCCATTTTCGCCAGGTCCGGCTGCAAGTGCTCGGCAATCTTTGCGCCCAGCTCCACCTGGTTGGCCGCCATGTCGAGGAAAGGAACCTGGCTTTCGGCGAACGTATCGGCCATCCGGCCGATGATCATATTGCGAAGCTGGCCTTCAATCTCAGTCACTCGGTAGATGTCCCGCGTGCCGCTTAGATTAATGTGGAAGGCCCGCGGGTCGGCGATCTTCCATGCATAGATGCCGTAACCCCGGAGGCGAACGGCCCCGAAGTCCTTGTCCCGAACGGTGACGGGCGTGGCCGTACCCCACTTCTGGTTCACCTGCAGGCGCGTCGAGAAGAAATACACATCGCTCTTGAACGGGGACTGGAACAGCTTATCCCAGTTGAGCAGGTTGGTGAGCAGCGGCAGGGTTTGTGTGTTGAGCGTATGGAGACCCGGACCGAAGATGTCCGCAACGCGGCCTTCGTTAACGAAAGCAGCCATCTGCGACTCACGTACGGTCAGCTTGGCGCCGTTCTGGATTTCCATATCCCGCAT
>Ga0187893_10012102_pt1 | contig 12331 bp, 10 predicted proteins | sample MA1701074metaG_FD_139574 | JGI IMG/M metagenome (GOLD analysis project Ga0187893, IMG submission 139574) | White microbial mat communities from a basaltic lava cave in the Kipuka Kanohina Cave System on the Island of Hawaii, USA - MA170107-4 metaG ... | reverse complement strand
TGCCAGCGGCCCGGGCTATTGGGGCAGCTTGGCCATAGCGGGGTTGCTGGTGAGCGCGTTGGGCTATTCGACCCGATGGGCAGAGCCCAATGCGTTCATGCCGGGCGCCTGTTTGGTCGCGGCGTTCACCGGGGTAGTGCTGGCCCACGGCGAGCGCTGGGAAGCGCCCACATTGTTCGCCATCGCAGGACAACTGTGCTTCGCACTCGTCATCGAGCCCAACTACTACGTTGTTCAGCACGGTGGGATCGTGGCGCTCGGCGACAGCTATCGCCTCCAGCAGGTACTTCACACCATCCCAGATCGAGCCGCAAAAGCCCGAGCAAACGCGTTACGCGACGAACTCGAGCATCACGTTGGCGGGCCGGTGCTGGCGCTGCATCGTCCGTTTTGGAACCTTCTCGCAGGAGGATCCGGGCACGTGGGAGCAATGAGCCTAAACGACGTGCCTCGAGCCGAGCGCATGGCGATCGAACAAGCCGTGGTACGTGCGCTCGATCGCGGCGAGTTCGAGATCGTGTGGTTGGATGGCGAGCCGACGGCCGCCATCGCAGCCGCGTTGCAGCGCAACTACCGGCTCGAGCGACGGCTCGTGGGCACCGAACGCGTTCGACCCCTCACTGGCTACATGTCGGAAGCAGGGATGGTCACGCCCTACGATCAACCACAACGCATGTATCGACGACGAGACAGCGACTCACCGCTCGCCGCAACCGCTCAATAGCTCGTGCACTGTAACTCCTCCGACGAACACTTGATCCGTACGTGCACATGCGTGACATGGCCGTCCGAGTGTTTGATGACGCGATTTTTCGCGCCACGACCTTGGGGCCACTCGAACAATTTTTGGAGCTCTGCCGAGCTCACGCCGGCAGAGCTCGCGGCCTCGCGAAGATGCCTCTGCAGGCGATATTCCAGGAACACGTACTCCACCTCACCGGTGTCGAGAAACGAGCTTACCAACCTCCAGGCCGCCCGCCAGTCGATGTTTTGATAACGTGGACGGTCAGGGTCGCTGCCATCGATCATGGGCAGTCCCACGTCGACGTCACGACCACTTTGATGCGAATTGTGGGGATGCAAACGGCCTCCACCGCGTTTGCTCATGGCTCCAATCACGATGGGTCCCACAAAGCCCGAATCGCGCCGAAATTTGGCGATCGACTTTTGCACCTGCAAAACCGTGTGGCTCGTACCCCACGTGACTTCGGGCTTTCGCTTGCTGTAGAGATCGCTGTTTGGCAGCTGAACACTGTTCGCGATACGTCCTCGATTGGGCCTCCCGATGCTGAGCCCTCCAGGCCGAACGTAGAACTCGGGTAGTGGCGCTTCCGGCGTGGCCTCCGGCGGTTTTGGATCCACGTAGAGAGTTACTTTGTTTCGCGGCGCGAGCCTACGCGAAAGTTTCCCATTCCACGCGCGAACATCCTTCTCCGACAGGCCGTGAGCCTCGGCGATCTTGTGCCATGTATCGCCCCGCTGGACCACGTACGTGATGCGCTCCCGCGGCGCGGGCACGGTGTTGGCTTTGACCTTGAGCTTGCGCCCAGCATAGATCCTGGGATCGTTGGGATCGAGCCTGTTCCAACGAATCAGCGCGGCCCTGGTCACGCCATAACGCGCCGCAATGTCATCCAGCCGTTCTCGCGGGATGACTTCGTGGCGGATCCATTCGCCACCGGACTGCGAGCGTTCGGATGCAGCATGTGGCAACGCCGTTGCGCTCACGACGCTGGCCGGTGTGGCGAGGAGCGCGGACTCGGCCGCCGCGACGAGCAGCGCCAATGTCAGCGCTCGGGCCGTTCGACGAGATGCCATGGGAGAGGGCCAGAAGGCCGAGCTCACGAAATTATCAGACCGGGCACCAGGATCAACGGGTCGATAGCGTCGGCGTCGGGTCTCTCGAGATTGTGGCGGCATCATCGGCGATGACATCGTCCCGACGCCAGCTTGGGCTCAATCCCAAAATCGCCAAAATCTCCGGATAGACATGATCTGCCAAGTATTGGCTGCCTGCCATCGTGAAATGTATGCCATCATCCTCCCGCAATCGCTGCATTCCTGCGCGTCCCTGGAGCTTCCCCGACACCCGCAGCGCGCCGGCAGCGTCGACCAGAAACGCCGTGGTATCTAGGTAGTGACCTCGCTCCGCGATTTCACGCACGGCATCTTGCTGAATCGAGCGGATCAGCTCCAACTTGCGTTCGAGACTACGCAGTCCCATGCGAGGAAGACCGAGCCATACGATCTGGCGTTCAGGCGCAGTCACGATCTGCAAGAACGTTTGCATGCGCTGGCGATACGCGTCCTTCCAGCCATCGGTATCCCATGCTACCCGCTTGCCGTTGCTACGCACGCTCATGAGATCCTGCCCGTCGTTTCCACCCATGATGACCACCACGAGATCGGGTCGTCGTAGCGCCACCTGTTTTTTTCCCTCGGTCATCCAGTCGAAAAAATCCGGTCTCGCCAGGCCCGAGGCGCTCTTGGCCGTACGAAAGCAACGAACCATGGGATGGGCGTCGAGTCGTTTTTGTAGGAGCGCGCCGAATCCCGTCGCAGCGAGGCTGTCGCCCAAAATCAGCACGTTTTGAACCTCTTGGGGTTCGCGGGGCGGAACGACCTTGGTCGGTTCCTCAACTGGATCCTCAGGCACCGTCGGAAGCAGCGCCATGGACGGCGGCGATGCCGGAATTGCAGTGGCGGTCCCGTCCTGTTCGTCCGCCGCGGCTTGCGTTACAGCGGACGAGCGCGCGACTTCGCCGGAACGCATCGGCTCCGGCCGACAACCGCCCCCTTCCAATGCCAGCGACGAAACCATGAACGCGATCGCCGAGAAGACACGCCCGCTGTCGCGCGAAGCCATGCGTGTGTTCGTGCGCTTGGACACCCGCGCACGCTACCTGGGTTTCACTGCTCTAGAAACGTCCGCCGCAAAACCCCTACGAGCGCCAACGACAAGCCGCCATCTGCGCGCTGGCGGGGGTAGGCCGAGTGTGAAACACTCCGAAAACGGAGCGTTTGCATGCGCCTGCCCGAAACTGCGACACCGACCTCTTCGGCCCTTCGACGTTGGCGGCTCGCTCGCCGCGGCGTGTTGAGTGCAATCCTCGTCGCCGGTGCCATGGTGACGACCAGCGCGCTGATGTCCCGCATGTGGTCGGAGGACCAAGGCGAACGTGTTCGCATGGTTCACGCCTACAGCTATGGCGGGGTCGGCATCGTCATCGAAGCGCTGGCCGATGACAGCGTGATGGTGAGCGACGTGATTCCGAACTCACCCGCTGCTGGGCGGATCCATCCGGGCGCTCGTCTCGTGTCGGTGGATGGCGTGCATCTGCGCGAGCTCGACCAATGGTCGGCGGCCATTCGCGGGGCACCAGGCACGAGCGTTCAGCTCGAGATCGCCTATCGGTGTGGTGGACATGAGCGCCTCGAGCTCGTCCGCGATCTCGTTCGAGTATCGCACTGACGCGGACAGTCGAACGCCCCCGCCCAGCGGCATCGACATCAGGGCCCGCCCGAGAGCACGACGTATACGATCGGGATCGCGACACCTAGACCGACCAGCACAGCTCCGCGCCCCAGCAGGCCCTTGCGTCCACCCAGCATGAACACGCCCGAACTGGCGAGAAACAACAGCAATACGGCATAACCGTCGGCCACCCAGGTCCACGCTTTTTTACCGCGATTCAAGTGCAACCAGTTGGCCATGCGCAAGAACACGCGTGGATGCTCGCCTTCCTCGAACACTTCTCCGGTACGCGGGTCCACATGCAATGTGATGCGTTCCAAAGTCACGTCGAGGCGATCATCCGCGATGCGATAGACATCGAGCGGAGTTTCGTCATAGCCGAGTGCTTCGAGCACGGCGAGTGCTGCTGCATCGTCTTGCTCCGGCAACGGTGTATCGACCACACGCGTGCTTTCCACTTGCACGAAATTGGGATCCCAGTCCGCGATGTGATTTACCGCCAGCCCCGAGAACGCGTACACGAACGTCAATCCTACCGCGAGATATCCGGCATCGCGGTGCAACGCGCGAAGCCACGCACGAAGCACGACTCGTCGTGGACGGGCCGGCTTGCGGGTCGTGTCGCCGACAGGCATGACGCTCCTACGCGGAGCCGTGTCAGGCATATCGCTGTTCTAACCAAGGATCTGCGTGGTTGTGATAGCCGCGTATTTCCCAGTAGCCGGGCTCGTCCCGAAGCGTGAAACGAATGCCCGTGAGCCATTTGGCGCTCTTCCAGAAGTACAGGCTCGGAACCAGCGCACGTGCGGGTGGGCCATGCGGGCGCGTCAGCGCACGGCCCTCGAGCTTGTGAGCGACGAGCACGTCCGGCGCGAGCGCTTCGTCGATCGGCACGTTCGCGGTGTAGCCATGGGCTGCTTCGAACACGACATGTTTCACCCCAGCCCGTATGCCAGCGAGCTTGGCGAGATGCGCGACTTGAATACCGGTCCACGTTGCCCCCAGTACCGACCATCCGGTCACGCAGTGCACGTCTGCATGTTGCTCGACTTGCGGATGAGTCAACAACGTCGCGAAGTCGAGCTCCATCGGGCGCTCGACCTCGCCGTGTACGCGCAAACGAAAGACGCTGGGCCTCGGATCACCCGGGTCACCACCCATCGGCTCGAGCGCCTCGATCACGCGTTGCCCGGGTGGCAAGCGAGGGCGTCCGTCCGGGAGGGTCTGGGCGCGAGCTTGGCGAGTGAGCTCGTCCCCCGCAAGATAATACAGTCCGCCGAATGCCGTGACGACGGTGCCTGCCACCGCGTGGCGAATGAACTCCCGCCGTCGCATGGATTCCACCAGGTCAGACTCGCGGGGCGGGATACGCATGTGTGCTCGAACATCGTGGGCCCTCGCTCGCTCGCTTTCAAGGCGACGCCTGCCAGGGCGCAGACTCGCGGGCAGAAACCAACTGCCGCTTTCGGCGCCCCGACGAAACGGCGGGCCACAGCCCGGGTTTGAGACTTTGGCGCGGTTGCGCCCGAAACGAGACTCACCGAGTCGATGGCCACGGGAGGCAACCCCTGGGGTGAAGGAACGGCGACGAACCGACATCCACTTCACGATGAACGTGCATCCCGCTTTTCCGATGATCTGGTCTGTCCCGATGACCGCTGTGTTCGTGCTCGCCACGGCATGCCAGCAGGACAGCCAGATGGGCAATGTCTTCGATACCAACGACGAGAGTGCCACGGTTGGAATGACGTCCGGCCCGGAAGGTGGAGGCAGCGAACAAGGCAGCGAGGAGGGGAGCGAACAAGGCAGCGAACAGGGAAGCACCCCTTCGACCAGTGTGGGCTCCGAGGGAAACGTAGACGAGGGGAATCCGGACACGAGCGCGAGCGCGAGCGCGAGCGAAACGGGCACACCCGTGTTCGACGTGGGCAACGACGACTCCGGCGGAGCCGAGAGCGGCTCCCTCCCATCGTGCAAGGTCGTCGACGACCTGGACGCCGTACCCGAGTGTATGGAAAAAAGTCCTCCCGACAGCTTTACACCCGAGTTCCAGTGGTCGTGGACCGATGGAAGCATCAATCAGGTGCCGCTCGTGGCCAACCTGACCGATGACAATGGTGATGGAAACATCGATCTGTGCGACGTGCCGGATGTGGTCGTCGTCATGGGCACGAGTGGACTCGAGGCGTTTGGCCAGATCATCGTGTTGGACGGAGCCACGGGAACCGAGCACTTCACGATCGAAGGCACGGTGTCTGGATCCATGACACCGGCCATCGGCGACATCGATAACGACGGCCTTCCGGAGATCGTCGCCCAACAGGGACCCGGAGGGACCATGATCCCCAAGCCGTTGGTGGCGTACGAGCATGATGGAACCCTCAAGTGGGTCGGTGCACAGAACGTGGGATACAGCTTCGGTCTCGCGTTGGCCGATCTCGACAACGACGGCGATGTCGAAATCATCACCAACCATTCGGTGTCGGACCACAACGGCGCGCTGCTTTGGGTTGCCGCGGTTCCCTCGTGTACCACCTCGTTTCTCTATGCCTGGGCCAACAAATGTCCCACCACGAGCATGGCCGCTGACTTGGACGGAAATGGAGATCTCGAAATCATCGCCGGCAAGGTTGCCTATCACCACGATGGCACGGTGTATTTCAACAACCCCACCGCCACCGCCAATGGCGGCAAGTTCGTGTGGCCACAGGTGGCGAACCTGGATGACGATCCCCAGCCCGAAGTGCTGCTGACGTCGGCATTCGGCGACATCCTCATCCTGGAGCATGATGGCGCCAACAAAATGCACCGGCCCGGCACCAACGCACCGACCGACTATTCGTCGCCAGCTGCCGTGCACGATTTCGATGGGGATGGCGCCGTCGATTTCGGCATCGGTGTGAGCACGCGCTACGATCTCCATGCACGAGACGGCACCGTCAAATGGACTAAGCCCGTCACCGGTGGGAATGAGCAAGCCCCAGCGGGTACCGCGTTCGACTTCCTCGGCAATGGCGTAGCCCAAGCGGTCTACAACGACCAAATGCGGCTGTATGTGTACAACGGAAGCACGGGGGCCGTACAGCTCCAAGTCGACAACCCCACCATGGGAACTCTGAGCTATCCCATTGTCGCCGACATCGACAACGATGGATCCGCCGAAATCCTCACGACCTCCACGGGTAGCAACGCGGGCGTGCACGCCATCCGCGACAAAGAAGACCGCTGGATCCAAGCGCGACGGATCTGGAACCAACACACCTATCACGTCACCAACGTGCGCGAAGACGGCACCATTCCGCAGTCCGAGCCACCTCATTGGGAAACGCTGAATACGTTTCGCACCAACGCACAAATCGAGGGCGGCCTGTGTAAGCCACCGATGCCCGAGGGCTGACCTGTTCATGATGCACGTAAAAACCCCCATACCGACATCGAAATGAGGCTTCCCTTGCGACGCTCCCCAACTCTCCATTCCACGGTTTGGTCCGTTTCTGTGGCTACCGTATTCGCCGTGGCTGCGGCGTGCGAAAACGACCAGAAAACAGGCAACGCGTTCGGAACTCAAACCGGTAGCAACGGCGACACCACCAACGGGGATGACGTCAGTGGTAGCGCCACGAACCCCACCGTCGACTCAGACGATGGTGGAAGCTCGACGCAAGCCACGGTCACCACCAACGGGCTCACCGAAGGGGACGAGGGTGTGAGCGGAACTGGCGGAGCCATCTTCGACGTGGGAAACGACGAGTCCGGTGGAGCGGAGAACGGCTCCCTCCCATCGTGCAAGGTCGTCGACGACATGAACGCCGTCCCCGAATGCATGGAAAAAAGCCCTCCAGATAGTTTCATGCCCGAGATCCAGTGGTCCTGGACCGAAGGGGGCGTGATTCAGGTGCCCCTCGTGGCCAATCTGACCGACGATAACGGTGATGGAAGCATCGATCTTTGCGACGTCCCGGACGTCGTCGTCGTGACGAATCGAGGGTATTCGAGCACGAGTAGCTTGGAAGCCTCCGGTGAGATCGTCGTATTGGACGGAGCCACGGGAATGGAGCACTTCAGCATCTCGGGCTCGATCTCGGGGGCGATGACACCGGCCATCGGCGACATCGACAACGACGGTCTTCCGGAGATCGTCGCGCAACAGGGAGGTGGAGGAACCATGATCGCCATGCCACTGGTGGCATTCGAGCACGACGGGACCCCCAAGTGGACTGGCGCACAAGCCGTGGGGTACAGCTTTGGTCTCGCACTGGCCGATCTCGACAACGACGGCGATGTCGAGATCATCACCAATCACTCCGTGTCGGACCACAACGGCGCAGTGCTTTGGGTTGCGTCGGTCCCACCCTGCCAAGCTTCGTTTCTCTATGCTTGGGCCAACAACTGCCCCAACACCAGTACGGCAGCCGACTTGAACGGGGACGGAGACCTCGAAATCGTTGCCGGCAAAGTCGCGTATCACCACGATGGCACGGTGTATTTCAACAACCCCACCATCACTGCCAATAGCGGCAAGTTCGTGTGGCCCCAGGTGGCCAACCTGGATTCCGATCCACAGCCCGAGGTGCTCTTGACTTCGGCGTTCGGCGACATCCTCATCCTGGAGCACGACGGCGCCAACAAGATGCACCGGCCGGGCACCAATGCACCCACCGACTATTCTTCGCCGGCCGCTGTCCACGATTACGACGGAGACGGTGCTGTCGATATCGGCATTGGCGTCAGCACACGTTACGACCTCCATTCACAAGATGGCACCGTCAAATGGACGCAACTAGTCATGGGTGGCGACGAACAAGCCCCCGCGGGTACTGCCTTCGACTTTCTCGGCAATGGCGTGGCCCAAGCGGTCTACAACGACCAAATGCGGCTCTACGTGTACAACGGCAGCACGGGTGCCGTGCAGCTGCAAGTCGATAATCCAACCTCGGCAGCGCTGAGTTACCCGACCATTGCCGATGTCGACAACGATGGATCCGCAGAGATCCTCGCGACCTCGACTGGTAACAACGCGGGCGTACACGCCATCCGCGACCAGGAAGACCGTTGGATCCAAGCCCGACGGATCTGGAACCAGCATACCTATCACGTCACCAACGTACGCGAAGACGGCACGATTCCGCAGTTCGAGCCGCCCCACTGGGAAACTCTCAATACGTTTCGCACCAATGCGCAGATTGAGGGCGGCCTGTGCAAACCTCCGCTCCCGGAGGGGTGAGCACCACGGCTGTCACGCCCACGACCAGGCCAGACGTTCGAGTTTCTCGCCCACGCCGTACTTGTTGCGCTCGTCCTTGACGAGCGTCGCGGCTGCAATGCTGGGATCGTGTGTAAAGAACAGCCAGCCGCTTTCTGCGCGTACGGTATCCAGCAAGCGCTGCTTCTCCTCGATGAGGAGCTCAGGATAGCGATCGTAGCCCATCGTGATGGGGAGATGGACCCACGCGACGCCAGGCACCAGGTCCCCGGCGAACGTCACGATGCCATGTTCTCGCGTATCCACACGCGCCAGCATCAGCCCCGGCGTATGACCGTCGGAGTATACGAGCTCGTAGTCATCGCCGAGGAGGCTCGAGCTCGAACCTTCGACCAGCTCGATACGATCGGTCGCTTGCAGAAGCGGCTGGAGTGCCGCAATGAACGACGCACGATCACGAAAATGTGGGTTTTGAGCGCGCTCCCATGCCGTGCGGCCGACCACGTAGGACGCATTGCGAAACGCGAGCGCAGGTGACCGATTTGGCTGCCACGCTTCCAAAAGTCCACCAGCGTGATCGAAATGCAGATGCGAGAGCACGACCACGTCGATGTCGCTCGCGTCGACGCCTCGTTCGCGCAGTGATCGCAGCAGCACATGTTCGCTTTCGGCCACACCGTATCGCTCACGCAGCTTGGGCTCGAAAAATGCTCCGATACCCGCCTCCAAAAGCACGTGCCTGCCCGACGACTCGCGGATCAACAGGCAGCGACACGCGAGCTCGATGCGATGGCGCTCATCGGGTGGACACCAGGTTTCCCAGACTGGTCTCGGACAGTTGCCGAACATGGCACCACCATCGAGCCATTGCCGGTTACCTTCCACGGAGGCGAGTTGCACGAGCTTGTGGTAGCACAAGCACCGGCTGTTCGCACATGTCATCCCGGTGGTGACAGCATGAGCCTCGATGTCCTATGCTTCGTGTCCCTTCCGATCATGACCGACACGAACGAACCCCGTGTAGCAATCCTGTGCGGCAGTGCCTCCGATTGGCCGATCGTGGAGCATGCCGCGCGCACCCTCGATGACCTCGGAGTCGGGTGGGACGCGAGAGCGTTGAGTGCACATCGCACGCCGGACGAGGTGGTCGATTTCGTCGAAGCCGCGCCGGCGCGAGGCATTCGTGTCTTCATCGCTGCCGCGGGTGGAGCCGCCCACTTGGCGGGTGTGATTTCGTCGAAGACCCTATTGCCGGTGATTGGAATTCCCATGCCGGGGTGGTCGATGGGTGGTCTCGACGCTCTGTTGTCGACCGCGCAGATGCCTGGCGGCGTCCCTGTGGCAACCGTTGCGATCGGAAAGGCTGGGGCCGTCAACGCAGGGCTACTCGCGGTGGCAATCTTGTCGCTGTCCGATGGTGCCCTCGCCGAGCGCTATCGAGCATGGCGAGCCAGGCAATCCGAGAATGTCCGCAAACAAGCACCGCTGGTGCTGTCAAGGACAGACTCGTGACTCCCGATTGAGACGAGGACCTCGAGGAACAGTTCGGATGCCGTTCGTCGGGCGGGGGATCGTCGAACCGAAAGGTGTGCGTGCCCTAGCAGCCCGTGGTGTTAGTCCGCATGCAACGGCCATTGCCGAGCTCGCCGACTGCGATGCTCATTCGCCGATAATTTTCACGAGCACGCGCTTGCGTCGGCGTCCGTCGAACTCGGCGTAAAAGATCTGCTCCCACGGACCGAAGTCGAGCTTGCCATCGGTGATGGCGACGACGACCTCGCGGCCCATGATCTGCCGCTTGAGATGGCCATCGCCATTGTCCTCCCCTGTCTCGTTGTGGCGATATTGGCTAGTCGGTGCATGCGGCGCAAGACGCTCCAGCCACGCATCGTAGTCCGTCAGCAAACCCGGCTCGTCGTCATTGATGTAGACGCTCGCGGTGATGTGCATCGCGTTCACCAAGCAAAGACCCTCGCGAACACCGCTTTGTTTCACCGCCGCCTCGACCTTGGAGGTGATGTTGAGGTAGTCCCTGCGCTTTTCCGTGCAAAACCACAGCTCTTCGCGGTAGGACTTCATGGGAAAGCTCCGAGGCGAGCATAGCCCCGGGAGGTCACCATGGCCACACGTTCGATGCGCGAGCGCGTGCTCAGGATGTTCACGATCCTGGGCGGTATCACATTCTTCTTCATGATCCTCGCTTTGCTGGGCGCGTTCTTCATGGGCGGGAAGAAAAACGTGCCCGAGCGTGTGTTGCTCGAGCTCGACCTGCGGGCACCGATTGCGGACGCGGAAGCCTCGGATCTGGTGGCCGAAGTGCTCCGGCAAACCACGACGAGCGTGCGAGACGTGGTCGAGACGCTCGAGCGTGCAGGCACCGACGAGCGCGTCGCTGGATTGGTGGTCTACTTCGGTGGTGAGGGCCACGGCATGGCCGTCGATCAGGAGATCCGCGATGCTTTGTTCGCGTTTCGTAACAAAGGCAAATTCGCGATCGGCTACGCCGATACATTTGGAGAGTTCGGTCCTGGCAACCAGGCCTACTACGTCGCGACAGCGTGTGACGAGATCTGGTTGCAGCCCTCGGGGGATGTCGGTTTCAATGGTCTGGTGAGCGAGGCAATATTCATTCGTGGCACACTCGACCTGCTCGGGATCGTCTCGCGCATGGATCAACGCTACGAATACAAGAATGCCATGAACATGTTCACCGAAAAGCAGCTCACACCCGCCCATCGCGAGGCGCTCGCTGCGATCCTCGAGGATGAGTTCGGTCAGATTGTGCAAGGTGTGTCACAGGCACGCGGCATCTCGGAGGAACAGGTGAAAAAGCTCGCGGATGCTGGCCCGTACCTGGGCCCCGAAGCGCAAGCGGGAGGGCTGGTGGACAAGCTCGGCTATCGGGACGAGATGCTCGCGGCAGCGAAACAACGCGCGGGTGAGGGCGCCACGCTATTGTTCTCGGACACATACCTCGAGCTGGCCGGCCGACCGCACGATACCGGCAAGCGGATCGCGTTGATCTACGGGGTTGGTCCGGTGACACGGCAACGCAGCAACGATCCGATATTCGGCGAATCGACCATGGACTCGGAGAGTGTGACCGCGGCGTTTCGCGCAGCGATCCGAGACGATGACGTAAAGGCGATCCTGTTTCGTGTCGAAAGTCCCGGAGGTTCTTATGTCGCCTCTGATTCGATCTGGCGCGAGGTCAAGCTCGCCCGCGAAGCGGGTAAGCCGGTCATCGTGTCGATGGGCAACGTCGCGGGCTCGGGTGGTTATTTCGTGGCCATGGGAGCCAACAAGATCGTCGCACAACCCGGCACAATCACCGGCTCGATTGGCGTCCTGGGAGGCAAACAGCTCATGCGAGACACATGGGGCAAGATCGGGATTACATGGGACGATGTTTCGAGCTCGCAAAACGCCACGATGTTCCTGGCTACACACGACTTCACCGAACACGGGTGGAAACGCTTTCAGGCCTGGCTCGACCGCGTGTACACGGATTTCACGGGCAAGGTTGCCGAAGGCCGTGGCTTGACCATCGAGCAGGTGCATGCGATCGCCAAGGGACGTATCTGGTCGGGACAACGAGCAAAAAAGCTCGGATTGGTGGATGAGCTGGGAGGTTTCTCGGTGGCGCTGCGCTT
>Ga0187893_10012101_pt1 | contig 12331 bp, 12 predicted proteins | sample MA1701074metaG_FD_139574 | JGI IMG/M metagenome (GOLD analysis project Ga0187893, IMG submission 139574) | White microbial mat communities from a basaltic lava cave in the Kipuka Kanohina Cave System on the Island of Hawaii, USA - MA170107-4 metaG ... | reverse complement strand
ATGGCGACCAGCCGGCGCTGATCTGCGACCTGGTCGACTGGGCGCGCGCCGCCGGCTTCCCGGTGGTGGCGGCGGGGCGCGGCCACAAGTGGCTGCCGCACTTCGCCAGCTCGACCCCGGAGACCGTGTGGGGCCACTACGGCCTGACGCCGGAGCAGGTGAAGCGCGGCGGCCTCAACCCGAAGATGTTCAACTCCTTCCTCGACGGCTCGAAGCCGGCGATCGAGACCACCGCGGTGTGCAACGCGACCGGGCTTACGCCCGCGCCCGAGGGGCTTCTTTATCCCCCAGGCTCCATCGATCAGATCCCGGCGCTGATGCGGCCAAGGAATGAAGGCGGGGTGCTGCATCACAAGGGACAGGTGGAAGTGGTCTCGTCCCTGGAGGCGGATGGGAAACCCATTCCCTACGACATCCGGTTCGGGGTGTGGGTGGTGTTCGAAGGCGAGACCGACTACATCAAGCGCTGCTTCGAGGAATACGGCGTGAAGACCGACCCGTCGGGACGCTATGCCTGTATGTACAAGCGCTGGCACCTGATCGGGCTCGAGGTCGGCATCTCGGTCGCCTCGGTCGGCCTGCGCGGCGAGTCCACGGGTTGTCCCACGGGATGGCGCGCCGACGCGGTCGCGATCGCCAAGAAAAACCTCCAGCCCGGAGAGATTCTGGACGGCGAGGGCGGCCACACCGTAGTCGGGCGGCTCATGCCTGCAGCGGATTCGCTCGCTGGGAATTGCCTGCCTCTGGGCCTGGCGCACGGCTGGAAGCTTCTGAAGGGAGTTTCCCAAGGAAGCCCCATCAAGTGGAGCGACGTGGCATTCGACGCGAACAACACCGCGGTGCGCGTGCGGCGCGAGATGGAGCAGCTCATGGGCGGCCGCGCACCTTCGGCAGCCGCTTCACCGTCTTATCGACCGTCCGCGGTCACTCGATAATCTGGTCCGCCCGCACGAGTAGTGACTGCGGGATCTTCAGGCCGAGCGCTTTCGCGGTCTTGAGGTTGATCACCAGCTCGAAGCGCGTGGGCTGTTCGACCGGGAGATCGGCGGGCTTCGCCCCTTTCAGGATCTTGTCGACGTAGCGGGCCGCCGCTCGAATCGATTCGGCGTTGTTCGCTCCGTAGGCCATGAGGCCGCCGGCGTCGGCGAAGGACCTGAAGAAGTACACCGCAGGCAGCCGCCGGCTCGATGCGAAGCGCACGATCCTGGAGCGGCTCGCGTTGAAGTACGGATCGGGCGCAATGATGACCCCTTGCGCGCGGCTGGAAGCGATTGCGTCCAGCGCCTTCTCCAGGCTGGCGGCGTCACGCGCGTCAAAGAGGTCGAGTCTCACGCTTAGGGTGCGTGCGGCCGCCTGAATTGCCTGAGCGGATTGCGCGCTTGACGGATTCGCCGCGTTCCAGAGCACCGCCGCGCGCGACATGTCGGGCACGGCTTCCTTGAGCAACTCCACCCACTTTCCGCCAAAGTCTCCGCCGACCGCCATCGCGGTACCCGTGATATTGCCTCCAGGTCGCGCGAGGCTCGGCACGATCCCGGCGGCGACCGGGTCAAAGACGCTCGCGAACACAATCGGGATGGTTGACGTGGCGCTCTTCGCCGCGAGCGCGGTTCGGGTCGAGGAGACGACCAGCACGTCGACTCTTCGTCGAACGAGCTCGCCCACGAGCTCGGGGAGGAGCTCAAGCCGCCCACTGGCGAATCGCGCCTCGAGCACCACATTCTTGCCTTCGATGTAACCGGCGTCCTTCAGCCCCTGCCGGAATGGCTCAATGCTGCCCGTTCCGGGCGACGTCGTGGTAACGAACCCGATGCGGTAGACCCTGGGCGACTGCTGAGCTTCCGCGTCGATCGACCCGGTGGCGAACAGGGTGGCGGCGGCGACGCGAACCAGCGCCGAGGGGACGCACCGTCTCATGATCGGCCGCGCAGCTTCTGCAGCAGAAAAGGTCCGAGCAGGAAGAGCGCGGCAAGGCCGAACAGCGCCAGCGCGATCGGCCGTCCCAGGAAGCCGCTCCAGTTCAGGTCGAAGATGAGGAGCGACTGCTTCAGCGTCTCCTCGACCATCTTGCCGAGCACCAGTCCGATGACCAGCGGCGCGGGCGAGAAGCCGTAGCGCCGCATGAAGAAGCCGATGAGGCCGAAGGCGATCGCCACCCACACTTCGGCCATCGCCTGGTTCGGCGCGTAGGCGCCGATCACCGACAGCACGAACACCGCCGGCCACAGCAGCGGCGCCGGGATCAGGCTGACGCGCGCGAACACCTTGGCGAAGCCCAGGCCGAGCGCGAGATAGAGCAGGTTCGCGAGCAGCATCGACGAGAACACCGCGTACAGCAGCAGCGGCTGCTCGGTGAACAGGTGCGGCCCGGGGCGCACGCCCTGCACGATCAGGCCGGCGAGGATGATCGCGGTGGTGGTGCTGCCGGGGATGCCGAGCGCGAGCGTCGGCACCATCGCGCCGCCGACCGCCGCGTTGTTGGCCGCCTCGGGCCCGGCGACGCCCTCGATCGCGCCCTTGCCGAACTCGGCCTTGTTCTTCGACCAGCGCTTGGTCTCGACGTAGGCGATCACCGCGGCGGTGGTCGCGCCGAGCGCCGGCAGGATGCCGATGAAGGTGCCCAGGACGCTCGAGAGCCCGATCGCCTTCGAGCAGTCCTTGATGTCCTGCCAGCTCGGCAGCCGCACCGCGCCGAGCCTGGCGACCAAGGTCTTCTTGCCGAGCTGGGCCGCCTGCTCGAGCAGCTCAGTCAGCGCGAACAGGCCGATCAGCACCGGGATGAACTCGATCCCGTCGCTGAATGAATAGATGCCGAAGGTATAGCGCTCGACGCCGGTGGTGATGTCCTGCCCGACGGTGGCGATCAGCACGCCGAAGGCGCCGGCGATCAGGTTCTTCACCGCGCTGTCGCCGCCGCTCAGCGCGACCATCGACAGGCCGAAGATGGCGAGCGCGAAGTACTCGGGCGGGCCGAAGTGGTACGCGGCGCGGGCGAGGAGCGGCGCGGCGACGATCAGCACCACCACGCTGAAGATGCCGCCGATCGCGCTCGCCACCGCCGACATGCCGAGCGCCCGCCCGGCTTCGCCCCGCACCGCCATCGGGTAGCCGTCGAACGCCGTCGCCGAGGCCGAGGGATCCCCGGGCGCGTTGACCAGGATCGCGGTGATCGAGCCGCCGAAATTGGCGGCGCAGTAGATCGAGCCGAGGAACGCGATCGCCGGCACCGGGCCCATGGTGATGGTGAACGGCAGCAGCAGCGCCGTCGTGGTCGAGCCGCTGATTCCGGGCAGCGCGCCGACGATGATTCCGATCAGCGTGCCGGCAAAGACCACGAGCAGGATCTTGGGATCCAGCAGCAGCGCCATGCCGCCGAAGAAGGCTTCCATCTAGGCGAGAAGCCCTTTCGGCAGCTGCACGCCGAATCCCCTGACGAATACCGCCCAGATCGCCGCGGTCAGCAGAATCGAGCTCGAGAGAAGAACCCAGTAGCCGCGCTCGCCCCACAGCCACCCGAGCCCGACGAGGAAGACCAGCATCGCCGGCAGCATCCCGAGGACGGTAAGGAGCGCCATGAAAACGATGAGCGACGCTCCCGAGAGCCACACCATTCCCGGAATGCGCGGCGGCAGCTCGCCCGCCGCCGGCTGCAGCGCGAGCATCACGGCGAGCGCGATGATCACGCCGAGGACGAGCCGCGGGAACACCTCGGCGCCGAAACCGCGGGTGATGCCTTCGGGCAGTCTTTCGAAGCCGAAGGTGAGCGCGAACAGCGCGGCCGCGATCGCGATGATCGCGGCTGCCGCCATCCGGTTGGAATTCACTTCAACAGACCAAGCGCTTCCAGTGTCTGCCTGCCCTCGACCATGAAATCGTCGAGCTGCTTCTTCCACGGCCCCGCGCCGGTCACGCTCTCCGTCGACTGCCCGGAGGTCTCGAGGTAGGTCTGGAACAGCTGCCCCTGCATCGCCTTGACCAGCCCGCTCTCCAGCGCCTTGACGCGCTCGTCGGCCACCCCGCGCATCGCGACGAAGCCGCGCACGGTGGAATGCGAGCCCGGGACGCCGACCTCCGCGCCGGTCGGGACGTTGGGCAGCGCATTGAGGCGCTTGTCGGCGAAGATCGTCAGCGCCCGCACGTCGCCGGCCTTGAGCTGCGACTCGGCCTCGGCGTAGTTGACGAGCGCGGCGTCGAGGTTGCCGCCGACGAGGTTGATCACCACGTCGCCGCCGCCGCGGAACGGGATGATGTTGGGCGGCTGCATCTTCGCGGTGCGCGCCACCGTCATCACCGCGATGTGGTCGACGCCGCCGATGAGCGAGGTGCCGTACTTGAGCGCCTTGCCCTTGCCGGCGGCAATGAACTCCTGCGCCGACTTGTACGGGCTGCCCTTGCCGACCATCAGGATCTGCGGGTCCTCGGTCGCGCGCGCGAGCGGCACCAGGTCCTCGTACTTGAACTTGCCCTTGCTGCGCAGGATGGTCAGGAGGTGGGTCTGCGTGATGAGCAGGATCACGTGGCCGTCCTTCGGCTGGTCGAGGCCGTATTGAAGCGCGGCCGCGCCGCTGCCGCCGGTGCGGTTCACCACCACGAGCTCGGTCTTGAACACGCCCGGCGCGTGGACCATCATCATCCGCGCGGTGATATCGGTGCCGCCGCCAACCCCGGCGTGCGTCACGACTTCGATCGGCTTGGAGGGGAATTTCTCCTGGCCCTGGACCGGAAAAACCGAAAGTGCTGCGGCGCCGCCTGCGAAACCGAGCAGGCGCCTGCGATTCGAATCCATCATGTTTGATTTTCCTCCTCGACGGGCAGTGTAGACTCAAACGATGCCAGCCTCCACCGCGCTTTCGCACATCAGGGTGCTCGACCTGACGCGCGTGCGCGCCGGGCCGACCGCGGTGCGCCAGCTCGCCGACTGGGGCGCGCAGGTGATCAAGATCGAGATGCCGGCCGGGCTGGACGAGGGCGAGGGACCGGGGGGCCCGCGCGAGAGCAGCGACTTCCAGAACGTGCATCGCAACAAGCGCGGCATGACGCTCGACCTCAAGTCGCCCGACGGCGTCGCGATCCTGAAGAAGATGGTCGCAGCCGCCGACGTGATGGTGGAGAACTACCGGCCCGACGTGAAGCAGCGCCTGGGCATCGGCTACGAGACGATGGCGGCGATCAACCCGCGGCTGGTGTACGGCAGCATCTCGGGCTACGGCGAGGACGGGCCCTACCGCATGCGTCCGGGCTTCGACCAGATCGCGCAGGGCATGGGCGGGCTGATGTCGATCACCGGGCTCCCCGGGCAGGGGCCGGTGCGCGTCGGCATCCCGATCGCGGATTTATGTGCCGGAATCTTCTGCGCCTACGGCATCGCGGTGGCGCTGATCGAGCGCGAGAAATCCGGCAAGGGGCAATGGGTCAAGTCGTCGCTGCTGCAGGCGCAGCTCTTCATGCTCGACTTCCAGGCCTCGCGCTGGCTGATGAAGGGCGAGGTGGCGAAGCAGGCCGGAAACGACCATCCGACCTCGATCCCGACCGGGGTCTACAGGACACGCGACGGCTACCTGAACCTCGCGGTGAGCGGCACCAAGATCTGGAACCGCATGTGCGAGGCCATCCAGGCGCGCGAGCTCGCGAACCACCCCGACTACGCGACCGGCGCGCTGCGCTCGAAGAACCGCGACAAGCTGCACGTCGAGCTCGAGGAGATCTTCATAAAGCGCGACACCGCCGTTTGGATCGAGATCCTCAACCAGGCCGGCGTGCCGAGCGGCCCGATCTACTCGATCGACCAGGCGTTCGCCGACCCGCAGGTGAAGACCCTCGGCATGGTGCAGACGGTCGGCGAGGTGCCTTACCTCGGACAGCCGGTGACGTTGTCCCGCACGCCGAGCAAGGTGATGGCTCACCCGCCGAAGCAGGGCGAGCACACCGCCGAGGTCTTGCGGGAGTTGGGGCTTCATCCAGACGAGATCGAGGGCCTCCGAAAGAAAGGAATCGCGTAATGCCCAGCGAAAAGATCATCGCCAAGAAGGAAAACGGGATCGGCTGGCTGATCCTGAACAACCCCGAGCGCCACAACGCGATCTCGCTCGAGATGTGGAACGCCGCCCTCGAGACCATGCAGGACTTCAGCGCCGACAAGTCGGTGCGCGTGATGGTGCTGACCGGCGCCGGCGTCAAGGCCTTCGCCTCGGGCGCCGACATCTCCAAGTTCAAGGACGAGCGCCAGGAGGCCGAAGCGGTGGCGCACTACCAGGCGACCACGCAGAGGGCCTACGACGCGCTGCTGGGCATGCAGATCCCGACCGTCGCGATGATCCGCGGCTACTGCATCGGCGGCGGCACCGCCGTCGCGGTCTGCTGCGACATCCGCATCTGCGCCGAGAACGCCAAGTTCGGCGTGCCCGCCGCCAAGCTCGGCCTGGGCTACGGCATGAACCGCGCCAAACCGCTGGTCGATCTCATCGGCCCGGCGTACGCGAAGGAAATGTTCTTCACCGGCCGCCAGTTCACCGCGCAGGAAGCCGAGAAAATGGGCCTCGTGAACCGCGTGGTGCCCGACGACAAGCTCGAAGCGACCGTCGACGAGCTGGCGAAGACCATCGCCGAAAACGCCCCGCTGACCGTGAAGTGCGCGAAGCTCGTGGTGGGCGAGGTGCTGAAGGATCCCGGTAACCGCGACCTCGCCGCCGCCGAGCGCGCGGTGAAGGCCTGCTTCGAGAGCGCCGACTACAAGGAAGGCCAGGCCGCGTTCATGGAGAAGCGCAAGCCGAAATTCATCGGCGCCTGATTTTTCCAGCTACTTTCTTCTGGTACCGGTAGATCTCGGTGTGGTCGGCGTCGACCGGCAGTTTCTTCGCCGCCGCGCGCCAATGCTTTAGCGTTTCCTTCAGGAAAGGAGTCTTCACCTTCAGGCCGCGTGCCAGCTCGGCCGCGATCCCCACGTCCTTCGCCATCAGCGCAAGCTTGAATCCCGAAGCGAACGCGCCGGTCAGAACATCCTGCGGAATCTTGCGCGCCGTGGTGCTGTTGCGGCCGGTGGAGGCGTTGATCGCGTCCAGCATCGGCTTCGGGTCCAGGCCGAACGCCTCGGCGATGAGCAGCGCCTCGAACCCGGCGAGCGTCCCGGCGGCGCCGAGGTAGTTGTTGAGTGCCTTGACCGCGTGCCCCGCGCCGAGCGGGCCGACATGGAAGATCTGGTTTCCGATCTTTTGCAGGGCCGGAAGGACCTTGGCGAAGGCTTCCTTCTCGCCCCCGCACATGATGGCCAGCGTGCCGTCCTTGGCCTTGAACTTCGCTCCCGATACCGGCGCGTCGACCATCCCGATGCCTTTTGCCCCGAGCGCTTTACCCAGGGCGCGCGTACCCGCCGGATCGGACGAGCTCATGTCGACCACCACCGCTCCCGGCTTCAGCGCGGGCAGGGCGTCGAGCACCGCCTCGCGCACGTCGTCGCCATCGGGCAGCATGGTGATCAGGACATCGGCGCCTCGCGCGGCGTCCGCGGCGGACTTCCGGTTCCCGGTCTTCCTGATATCAAAGGACTGAATCGCGAACCCGGCGGCGGCAAGGTTCGCCGCCATGAGCTGTCCCATGACGCCCAGGCCGATGAACGCGACGGTGGTCAACTCTGGAACACTTCCTTCGCGCAGCGGAAGGCGACCACGGCGGCGGGGACGCCGCAGTAGATGGCGACCTGGAGGAATACCTCCTTGATCTCGTCCTTGGTGAGGCCGTTGTTGAGCGCGCCGCGGATGTGGAGCTTGAGCTCGTGCTCCTTGCCGAGGGCGCACAGCATGCCGAGGTTGAGCACCGAGCGGTGCTTCCGCGGCAGGCCGGGGCGGTTCCAGATGTCGTTCCAGCAGGTGGTGTTCAGCATCTCGACGAATTCCTGGCTGAACTCGTCCACCCCGGCCATCGCCTTGTCGACGTAAGGCGCGCCGAGGACCTCGCGGCGGGTCTTCAGGCCTGCGTCGTAGCGTGCTTTGTGGTCGCGCTTGTCCATGGCTTCTCCTTGGGAAGATAATGGATTATATGGACATCAAATCGCTGCACCACGTGGCCTACCGCTGCAAGGATGCGAAACAGACGACCGAGTTCTATACCAGGGTGCTCGGCCTCGAGTACGCGATGGCGATGGCGGAGGACAGGGTGCCGAGCACCGGCGAGCGCTCGCCCTACATGCACATCTTCTTCCGCATGCACGACGGCAGCTACGTCGCGTTCTTCGAGATCCCGGAGTCGCCGCCGATGGGCCGCGACCAGAACACGCCGCAGTGGGTTCAGCACCTCGCGCTGCGCGTGCCGGACATGAAGACGCTGATGGCCTACAAGAAGAAGCTGGAGAAGCTCGGCATCGAGGTGATCGGGCCGACCGACCACACGATCTGCAAGTCGATCTACTTCTTCGACCCCAACGGCCACCGGCTCGAGCTCGCCGTGGACACCACCACGGCGGCCATGAAGAAGAAGCTCGCCGCGGTCAGCGACGAGATGCTGCAGGAGTGGTCGAAGACCAAGAAGGCTCCGCACCACGCCGATTGGGTCCACAAGAAGTGAGCTTCGTCATTGCACCCGAATGGGTGCATGTGCAGTACGCCGAGCAGGCGAAGTTCACCGAGGTCTACGGCTTCTCCGGCTCGCAGGGGATGGTGAACTGCGAAGGCGTCCGCTTCCTGCCCAAGGGCAAGCCCTCGAAGACCCTCGCCGTCTTCATGCACCCGGCTTCCACGTTGCAGCTCCTGCCGGTGCCGCGCGCGCTGGCGCAGGCGGGGGTCCACGTGCTGTGCGCCGGCTCGCGCTTCGCCAGGAACGACACGCCGCTCATCATGGAGAAGGTCCTCCTCGACCTCGGGGCGTACATTCGCCACGCGAAGGAGAAGTGGGGCTACGAGAAGATCCTGCTTTGCGGCTGGTCGGGCGGCGGCTCGCTCGCGCTTTACTACCAGTCGCAGGCCGAGAAGCCCTCGATCGTCGAAAAGCTGATCCCCGCTAACGCCATGATCTTCCAGGCCGCGCATCTTTCGCGTGCGATCTACCTCGCCGAGAGCATCGACCCCTCGGTGATCGACGAGGCCGACCCGGACCGCCGCGATCGCGAGCTCGACATCTACGACCCGGGCTGCCCGAACCAGCCGCCGTACACGCAGGAGTTCATCCAGCGGTTCCGCGCCGCGCAGCTCGCGCGCGTGAGGAAGCGGACGGCGTGGGTCAAGGAAATGCTCTCGAAGCTCAAGGGCGACGAGATGGAGCGCGGCTTCGTCACCCACCGCACGATGGCCGACCTGCGCTTCCTCGACCCGGCGATCGATCCCAACGACCGCAAGCCCGGCTGGTGCTACATGGGCAAGCCGGCCACCGCCAACAACGGCCCGATCGGCCTGGCCCGCTTCTCCACGCTGCGCGCCTGGCTGTCGCAATGGTCGATCGACGACTCGAACGCCGACGGCCCGAGGTGCGCTCGCTCGATCTCGGTGCCGCTGCTCGCGATCGAGAATTCGGCCGATGACGCGGTGCCGCAGCCGCACGCGCGCATCATCCACGACGCCGCGGCGAGCCGGGACAAGGAATTCCGGGTGATCAAGGGCGCCACCCACTACTACCAGGGGCAGCCCGAGCTGCTGAAGCAGGCGGTCGAAGTTTGTGTAGGATGGATGGGGAAGCAGAATCTGCTCGATTGAGGAGGAGGGGTCCATGAGAAAGCTCTCGGCGGCGCTGGCGCTGGCGCTATTCGCGGCCGGTTCCTATGCGCAGGAAACCATCAAGATCGGCGTCATTACCGACCGCGTGGGGGTGTCCAAGCCCTACTCGGAGCCGGCGACCGAGGGGATTCTCTTCGGCGTCGACGAGCTGAACCGCAAGGGCGGCATCCTCGGCCGGAAGATCGAGCTCCTGATCGAGGACGACCAGTCCCGGCCCGACATCTCGGCGGCGCTCGCGCGCAAGCTGATCGACCAGGGCGCGGTGTTCATCCTCAGCATGTCGCTCACGCCGGCCACGCAGCAGCAGCAGACGGTGACGATGGAGGCGAAGACGCCGCAGATGACGCCGATGAACTCCGGCGACACGCTCACCACGCAGCTGCAGAACCCGTACTTCTGGCAGACCGGGCCGCTCGGCTCGATCCAGATCGCGACGCTGCTGGCGCATGCCAGGTCCAAGAACCTGAAGCGCGTCGCGCTGATCACCGACAACTCGGACCTCGGCCAGCTCCTCGGGCGCTTCTTCAAGGCCGGGCTGGAGAAGTCCGGCATCCAGGTGGTCGCCGAGGAAGTCGTGCCGCGCGGCGCCACCACCGCGGCGCCGCAGATGCAGAAGATCCGCGCCGCGAGCCCGGACGCGATGTTCATGGCCGGGGTCCTGACGGCGGAGAACGTGCTGATCTTCAAGGCGTACCGCGAGCTCGGGCTCAAGCTGCCGATCCACTCCTCGTACAACCTCTCGGTGCCGATCTACATGACCGTGGCGAAGGGCCTGATCAACGGCGTGACCTTCGTCGACGCCTACGACCCGGAGAAGCCGGAGGTGAAGGCGTTCGAGGCCGCCTACCGCAAGGCGACCGGCAAGGAGCCGTTCAACCTGCACGGCTACGGCTACGACGGCATCAACATGGTCGCCGAGGCCATCAGGCGCGCCGGCTCGACCGACAAGGAGAAGATCCGCGAGGCGATGCAGGGCCTGACGTACTCCGGGGTGATGGGCGCCAGCGGAATGAAGTACAGCTTCCCGGAAGGCAAGCGCGCGGGGTACGACCCGAACGGCATGGTGGTGCGCGTCTACGAAGGCGACAAGCAAGGGAAGGTCGTACACGTCGGCCAGAAGTAATTGCAAGACTTTCTCGAGCTGTCCTTAAGTGCGGCAGCGTCGGGCTGCATCTATGGCCTGGTAGCGCTCGCCTACCTGCTGATGATCCGGCCGACCGGGATCATCAACTTCGCGGTGGGCGAGTGGGCGATGCTCGGAGCCTTTGGCGGATTCCTCCTGCTGACGAAGTTCGAGTGGCCGTATCCGGTGGGCATGGCGGTGGTCGTGGCGCTCATGCTCGTGGTCGGCTGGGGCACCGAGCGCCTCGCGGTGCGGCCGCTGGTGGAGAAGCGCGCCCCGCTGCTCGCGCCGATCCTCGCGCTGCTCGGCATGCTGGTGATCTTCCGCGAGGCGATCTCGGTCAGCTTCCCGCCCGACCCGCACCCGGTCCCCTACGCCTTCGAGATCCAGCACCAGAAGTACTTCATCATCGCGGTGAGCGCGCTGGTGTTCGCGGGATTCTGGTTCTTCTTCGAGAAGACGCTCTGGGGAAGGAGCTTCGAGGCGGTATCGCTGAACCGCAGGGCGGCGGCGCTGATGGGCATCAACCTGTCGCGCGTGACCGCGCTGTCCTTCGCCGGCGGGGCCGGCGCCGCGGGCCTCGCCGGGCTGCTGGTTTCGCCCAACGTCTCGGCGCACTACCTGATGGGGGTGCCGCTCGCGATCCAGGGATTCACCGCGCTAGTCATCGGGGGCGTCGGCCGGGTCGAGGGCGCGCTGCTCGGCGGGATGCTGCTCGCCTTCGCCGAGCAGCTCACGACGCGCTATGCGCCGATTCCCTCGGGCTACGCGCAGGGCGTGCCGCTCCTGCTCCTGATGGTCTTCCTGCTGGTGCGCCCGACCGGCCTGCTGCGCGCGCGCGCCGCATGAGGCTCGCCGGCTGGCTCGGGGCGTTCGCGGTGCTGGCGGCGCTGCCGTTCTTCCTCGGCAGCTATCACAACGACGTCTATCGCAAGCTCTTGCTGTGGATCACGCTCGCGCTCGGCTACAACTTCCTGTTCGGCATCTGCGGGCAGGTGGCGTTCTCGCACTTCGCGTTCTACGGCATCGGCGCTTACAGCGTGGTGATCCTTCTGTTCCAGGTCGGCCTGCCGCTGCCCGTCGCGATCGCCTTGGGGGTGGTCATCTGCGTGGCGCTGGCGCTCGCGGTCGCGATCCCGGCGACGCGGCTCGAGGGGTTCTACCTCGCGCTGGTGACGCTGGCGCTCGCGCAGCTCTTCATCGTGGTCCTGAACGAGGGCGGCGCGGTGACCGGCGGCACCGGCGGCATCGCCAGCTATCGGCTGCCGGCGGTGTTCGGCTGGCGCATCGCCGGGCCGGCGTACACCGTCGTGATCGTCATCCTCATGCTGGGCACGCTGGCTTTGCTGCTGCGGCTGGACCGTTCCTGGTTCGGCCGCGCCTGCCGCGCGGTGCGCGACAATCCCGAGGCGGCGGCGGCCATGGGGGTGGACGTCGCGCGCACCAAGGTGATCGTGTTCACCCTGACGAGCGCGCTCGCCGGCGTCGCCGGCATGGTCTACGCCTTCGT
>Ga0187893_10012099_pt1 | contig 12332 bp, 10 predicted proteins | sample MA1701074metaG_FD_139574 | JGI IMG/M metagenome (GOLD analysis project Ga0187893, IMG submission 139574) | White microbial mat communities from a basaltic lava cave in the Kipuka Kanohina Cave System on the Island of Hawaii, USA - MA170107-4 metaG ... | reverse complement strand
CGGCCGTTCGGGCGCGGATCAAGGAGCTTGGCAACGATCCCGACTGGCTGATCGACACCTATCTTCGGCTGATCGCCGATTGCGTTGCGGAACGCCCCCGCGGGATGACAATCGGGCTGCACCTCTGTCGCGGCAACTACAGAGGGCGCTGGCTGGCCGACGGCGGTTACGACGTGGTGGCGGAGAAGCTGTTCACCGTCCCCAATATCGACGTCTTCCTGCTCGAATACGACAGCCCCCGGGCCGGCGGCTTCGGCCCGCTCAAGCACCTGCCCAAGGGGAAGATTGCGGCGCTCGGTCTCATCACGACGAAGACCGCGGCGCTCGAAGACGCGGAGGCCCTCAAGCGCCGCATCGGCGAAGCGACGAAGTTTGCGGCGCTCGATCAGCTGGCGCTTTGCCCGCAATGCGGCTTTGCCACGAATCTCACCGGAAGTCCGATGACCCCCGATGACGAGAAGGCCAAGCTGCGCCTCCTCGTCGAGGTTGCGCGGACCGTTTGGGGCAGTGCGTAGCCGAGGTCGAGCGCGAGCGTCGGGGGATGGAAGGCGCCAGAGCGCGGCGTGTCAGACGCTTTCGGCCTTGGAGCAGACGCGCGGTGCCGGCCGGCGAGGGATGGCGTAGTCGGGCAGCGGCACGTCGATGCGAACGGGTTCTGACAGCGGACTTCCCGCACCTGATGGCTCGAAGGCTCTGATGAAATAGGTGTAAGTCAGGCCTCCAAGCACGAACTGATCGTCGAACTTGGTTCCCTTGACCGTCTCGATGCAGCGCGGCGTGCCGCCACTATCGACGCGATAAACTTCGTAACCCGATGCCGCGCCCTGGGCTCGCCGCCAGGTGAGCTTCACGAGGCCGGCGGCGACGTTGGCCGTCAAGGCAGCTCCGCCGTCCGGCCATCTTGGGGCATCGGCAGTGCCGCAATCCGGTGGCGCCTGTCTCGCGTGCTTGGGCCACAAGAAGCAAGTGACCTCCTTGAAATTCTCGTCCAGGGTCTTGCAGACGTTGCAGTAGATGCAGCGCACGATCCGATCACGGCGCTCCTCTCGCACCTTTTTCGGCCAATCGGGATCGGCCAACAATTGGCGCGCCATTCCGACGATGTCGGCTTTGCCCTCCTGAAGCAGACGTTCCGCGTCGTCCGGGTCGCTGATCTTTCCGACGCTGACGACGGGAACGTTGAAGCCGTGCGAATTGATGAACGCCTTGATACCGGCGGCGAGGTGGACGTGCGGCAGCGGCTGGTACCAGTCCGCCGGCATGCACCGATCGCCCGAGTAGCCGGTATAGGGATAAGGAGGCTGGCCTTCGCGCTTCTCGCAATCCTCGAATTTGCCTCCGACAGAAAGGTTGATGAAATCGACTCCAAGCTGCGCCATGCGTAACGCGATCAGCTTCGCATCGGGCAAGGTGTACCCGCCTTTGATGGCCTCCTCGGCGAGGAATCTCACGCCCACCGGAAAGTCGGCCCCGACGTTGGCGCGGACGTTCCGATAGACTTTGCCGAAGAGACGGAGCCGGCCTTCGATCGTGCGGCCATCATATTCGTCGCGGCGCTTGTTGAGACGGGAGACAGATGACGCCAGCGTGTACGCGTGGGCGCAATGGATCTCAACGCCGTCGTAGCCCGCATCGCGAACACGCGCCGCCGCTTCCCCGAACTGCTCCACAATCTGTTCGAGCTCCGCCGCGGAGAGCATATCCAGCGTCTGGCGCCAACCCGACCGCGCGACCTTCATGAAGTGGATGATCTGCGGAACGATCTTGGAGCTCGACGTGTCGTGCACCCTGCGCACCAGGTCGCGATGGCCGGGCACAAAGCGATCGTCCGACAGCCGGAGTAGCGGACCCGATTTCGCGCCGTGAATGGCGGTCGCCTCGACGATGATCAAACCGATCTCGCCCTCCGCGTAGCGCACGTAGCGATCGATGATGGCCTGATTGACATGGCCGTCCTCGCCCGACAGGCGCGTCACCATGGCCGGGACCAGCGTGCGGTTCGGTATGACCATCCCGTTGATGTTGAGGGGCTCGAACAGCTTCACGGTTTCCTCTCAGCGCTGTCGTCTGGACGCAACGATTCGATTGTTTATATATAAACAATTCTCGCGGCAAATCAAGCGACGGCTCGCGCCAAACGGCGGCGACCGTTGCCAAGTCATTGAATTCCGACAAGGATGCGATCATGAAAAAGACCAAACGGGGGGCGGCCGAGGCGGGCACGCATTTTCGGCATCCGGTGGAGGGATCAACGGTCAGCAAACTCAGGCTCAGAGCCTGGCTGCACCTTCTGTTTGCGGTCCAGGATATCGAGCGGCGCCTGAGGCAGCACCTTTCGGACGAATTCGACGAGACCTTGGCTCGGCTCGATGTTCTGGCGGCGCTCAGCCGCGTTCCCGCCGGCGTCACCATGACCGAGCTTTCGGCCTCGCTGCGGCTCACGAAGGGAAACATCACCGGGCTTGTCGGCCGATTGGTGCGCGACGGCCTGGTTGCGCGCGAAGCCAAGGACGGCCGCTCGGTCATCGTCGCTCTGTCGTCGAAAGGCCGCGACCTCTTTGCGACGATGGCCGTGGCGCATGAGGGCTGGCTCAACGAGCTTCTCGGCTCGCTGACCGGGGCAGACCTGCGCCGGCTGATCGAAGTCCTGGCAAAACTGAGGGGGGCCCTCTGACGTCCTCACGAAGACATTTACACCAAGATTGTTTATGTGTAAACAATCCGTGCGTCGTCTGCGAGATCGTCGATGCTTCTGCCGTTGCCGAAGAGCCGCGCCGAGATCGAGCGCATCCAACACGAGCGGAAGAGGGTCGCCTTCGAGCGGGCGCGGCGGGCGCCTTTCTGGCAGGGGAAGCTGGATGGCGTCGATCCGGCGCAGCTGGATGACCCGGACGAGTGGCGAAAAATCCCAATCCTCGACAAGGAGCAGCTGCGGTGCCTCTCGGCGGAGGAATTTCAGCGCCAATTCAATATCTCGGGGGGCGAGCCGATTGCCGAGTATTGGCGTTCCGGCGGGTCTACCGGCAAGCCGCTCTTCTATCCGCGCACTGCCGATGACGTGCGCTTCGGCATTCTCGCGGCGGAGCGCTGTTGGGGCTGCCTCGGCTGTCGGCCCGGCGATCTCGCACATTTCTCCTTCCCCATCGGCATCCATCCGGCGGGGCAGATATGGGCGCGTAGCGCGCTCGACGCCGGAATCGGCATCAATTGGGTAGGAACAGGTACGAGCGTCCCTTCCATCGCGCAACTCGATCTCATCCGCAGCTTGAAGCCGACGATCTGGATGGGAATGCCCAGCTACGGCCTCCACCTCGCCAATCTCGCCGAAATGAACGGCTTCGATCTTGCCGGCTCGACGGTCTCGAAGGTGATCACCAGCGCGGAGCCCCTCTCCCCGGCCAAGCGCGAGAAGATCGAGCGAATGTGGGGCGCCCGCGTGCTCGAGGTCTTCGGCATGAGCGAGGTTGGGCACATGGGCGCGGAGCGGGTCGCCGGCGAAGGCTTTCACGTCTGGACCGATATGCATTTCATCGAGGTGCTCGACGAGGACACCGGCGAGCCCGTGGGCGAGGGCGAGACCGGCACCCTGGTGGTGACACCGCTGTGGACCAACAACGCCACCCCGTTCCTTCGCTGGAAATCGGGCGACATCGTCAGCTATCGGAATCGGGGGTCCGGTGATGGACCGTACGCGGTGTTTCCGCTCATCAAGCACGCAAACCGCACGACGGGTTTCTTCAAGGTGCGCGGCGTGAACATAAATCACGCCGATTTCGAGGATTTCCTGTTCAAGAACCCCGACGTGGGCGATTTCAAATGCGAATGCATCGCGACGGGCGGCAATGACCAGTTGAAGGTCTCGATCGAGGTGCGGCGCGGGTCGGATCCGGCGCGTGTCGCCGCCGCAATGGCCGTCGCCATCAGGGCAACGTTCGAGGTTCGGCCCGATGTCGAAATATTGCCGATCGGAACCCTCGCCCGAGAATTCGAATCGGCGACGAAGGCGCCGAGGTTCGTAGACAAGCGCTAATTCCGTTCGTTCGTTTGTCCGGGCGGAGCAGCGCTCCGCAATGCTGCCGTTTCGCGCACCGGAACCCACGGCCCCCGGCACCGACAGCGGCGAGAGTGCGAAGGCGTTTCCGCAAGGGAAACAGCGGCTGCTTGACCGCCTTCGCCCGGCTGTGTTCTGCTAAGTACCTTAGCAATCGCGCCACGGCCCACCATCCGACCCATGTCGCGTTTTTGCATTGACCGGGGCGGGCGGCGTCGCGATTCCCAGGGGCACATCGTTCTCGATGGAGGACTTCATGCGGAAGATTTGGCTGCCGCTCGCGGCGGCGGCGCTGATGGCACCCGGCTTGGCGCCGGCGCAGGAATTGCGCGTCGGCTACATCAACACCTTCACCGGCGGCGGTGCCGTGCCGGGCGTGGAAGGCACCAACGCCTGGAAGATCGGCCTCGAGCACGAAGGCTGGACCAAGGACGGCGACAAGCTCGGCGGCGTCGTCACCAAGATCTTCTACGGCGACGACCAGGAGGAGCCCGACGTGGCCGTGCGCGAGGCGGACAAGATGATCAAGGAGCACCGCGTCCACCTTGTCGCGGGCTTCATGTGGTCGAACACGCTGATGGCGGCGCAGAAGCCGATCGTCGACAGCAAGACCGGCCTCCTCATCCTCAACGCCGGCGCCTCGCCGATGGCGGGTTCGGCCTGCAGCCCCTACGTCGTTTCGACCTCGTTCCAGAACGACCAGTTCACCGAGTCGCTCGGCAAATTGCTGACCGACGAGAAGATCGAGTCGATCTACCTGATGGCGCCCAACTACCAGGCGGGCAAGGACCTCGTGAACGGCCTGAAGCGCACGCTGAAGGGCGCCAAGATCGTCGGCGAGACCTTCTTCAAGCTCGGCGAGACCGACTATCAGGCCGACATTTCCAAGGTGCGCGCCGAGAAGCCGGCGGCGCTGTTCGTGTTCGCGCCCGGCGCCATGGGCGGCGCCTTCATGAAGCAGTGGCAGGCCTCGGGCGTCGGCAAGGAGGTGAAGCTCTACACCAGCAACACCGTCGACTGGCTCACGCTGCCCGCGATCGGCGACGCCGCCATCGGCAGCTTCCACGCGCTGCATTGGAACACCGACCTGCCCTATCCGGCCAACGAGAAGTTCTGGAAGGCCTATCTCGCCAAGCACGGCCAGAAGCCCTCGAACTACGCCGCCCAGGCCTATGACGGCGCGCGCATCCTCGCCGCCACGATGACGGCGATGGGCGGAAAGTTCGAAGACTCGCTGGCGATCATGAAGGCGATGCGGAAAGTGAAATACGATTCGGTGCGCGGCCCCTACACCTACAACGTCAACGGCATGCCGATCCAAAACTACTACAAGCAGGAAGTGATCAAGGGCGCCGACGGCAAGCCCGACATCGTGACCCGCGGCATCATCAACGCCAACTACAAGGACTCCTATTGGGAGCAGTGCCCGGCCGCCAAGCGGCACTGAGGGCACAAGCGTAGGGGCGGGTCCCCGACCCGCCCGCTTCGGCGCCATAGAAAGGCTGTCGGCGAGGAGCGCGCGCCGCGACGGGCGGGTCGGGGACCCGCCCCTACGAAATTGTGAGAGGGCGGCAATGCTCCGCACCGGCAAAGATTATCTCGAGCGCATCCGCGACGGGCGGCGGGTGCTGATCGGCAGCGAGCGCGTGGGGGACGTCACGCGCCATCCGGCCTTCGCCAGCGCCGCGCGCATGTATGCGGCGATGTACGATCTCAAAGCCGATCCGGCGAAGCGCGAGCTGATGTCGTTCGAGGAAGACGGCGAGCGCTACAGCCTCTATTTCCTGATGCCGAAATCGCGCGAAGACCTCGTGCGCCGCACGGCTTGCCACAAGGCGATCGCCGATTTCAGCCACGGCCTGCTCGGCCGCTCGCCCGATCATGTCGCGTCGAGCTTCACCGGATTGGCGATGCGCCCCGAGGTGTTCGACAGCGGCGGCGCATCGCGCAATCAGAAATTCTCCGAGCACGTGAAGAGCTTCTACAAGCGCTTCCGGCGCGAGGACCTATTCCTCGCCTATGCGATCCTGCCGCCGCAGGGCGCGCGGAGCCCCGAGCTTTACGAGAGCAAGGATCGCCAGCCGCCGACCTTGCGCGTGACGAAGGAGGACGACAGCGGCGTCACGCTCAACGGCATGAAGATGCTGGCGACCGGCGCCGTCTTCGCCGACGAGGTCATCATCGGCAACATCCTGCCGCTGGCGCCCTCACAGGTGAAAGAGTCGATCACCTGCGCGGTGCCGGTCGCGACAGCGGGCCTAACACTTTGGACAAGGAAGCCGCTGTCGCTTTCGGCCAAGAGCCGCGAGGACGCGCCGCTCTCCTCGGTGTTCGACGAAACCGATTCGATGATCGTGTTCGAGGAGGTGAAGGTGCCGTGGGAGCGCGTCTTCGTGCACGACGATCCCGAGCTTTCGCGCAACATCTACATCCGCACGCCCGCGCACTTCATGAGCAATCACCAGTCGAACGTGCGCTTCTGGGCGAAGCTGCGCCTGCTCGTCGGGCTCGCGAGCAAGATCACCAAGGCGAACGGCGCGCACGCGATCCCGGCCGTGCGCGAGACTTTGGGGCGGCTCGCCGGCATGGAAGCGTGCTACGCCGGCATGATCGAGGGCCAGCACCAGGGGCTGGAGCGCATGGAAACCGGCCATGTGCACGTGAACCGGCGCTACATGTATGCGGCGGTCAACTACGCGCTCGAGAATCACGCCCCCATCTGCGACATGATCCGCACCTTGATGGGCGGCGGCGCCTTCCAGATGCCGGCCGATTCCTCGGTGCTCAATGATCCCGAGCTCTCGCGCATCTTCGAGAGCTACTGGTCGACGCTCGAGCAATCCGCCGAGGAGCGCCTCAAGCTCTTCAAGCTCGCCTGGGACCTCTTGGGCTCCGAATTCGCGATGCGCCACGACCAATACGAAAAATTCTACGTCGGCCCCTCGTTCGTCGTGCGCAACTACAACTTCATGAACGCGCCCTGGGAAGAGCTCGAAGACCTCGTCGACGGCGTCATCGCCGAGTCTACTGAAGCGAAGTGAGGTGAACAGGGAGGCGGGGAGGCGGGGAGAAGACATCGTAGCGCGCTTCGCGCGCATTTCTGATTCCTCCCCGTCTCCCCGCCTCCCTGTTCGACTTTTCTTAGCCTTGCTTCAACTCGCCGGCGGCGACGAACTTCAGGCGCTGATGCACTTCGGCGACGGTGTCGGGGCGCGCGAAGGGAGCGGGGGCGGGCTCGCCGGGTTTCCGGGGCTTTCCGATCGCGGCGAACCAGTCTTCGAGGCCGGGCGGCGCGAAGACCCAGAAAATTTTCATCGGCCCCGGCCCGTCGTTGTGCACGATGTGCTCGACGTAGCGGCCGACCGCGATGAGGCTGCCCGGCGAGAGCGGATAGGTCTTGCCGTCGACGATGCCGCGGCCGGTGCCTTCGTAGACGAACAACAGCTCGTCGTTCCTCTGATGTGCGTGGTTGCGCACATGCGTGCCGGGCTCCAGCACCTGGATGCCGGCCGAGAGGAAATTGATCGGCGCATTGCCGGGATGGAGCTTCACGGTGGCGTAGCCGGTCGAGGGCAGCGGCTGCCAGTAGGAGGGGCCGTCCTCGGGGCCGCTCACGAGATGCACGCCTTTCTGAAGCGGGGGGATGGGAGCGTTCATGGCGAGGATCCTCCGCGGTCAAGTCCTGGGACCGCGCGGCTCCAGCCGCGCTCTTGGTCGACGCAAGGAGGGGCGCGCCTGGAGGCGCGCGGTCCCAGGATTTTCTTCGTGATTACACATGTTCGATCGCCGTCAGCCAATCGAGCACCGTGCGATTGTAGTCCTCCGGCACCGTGATCATGCACATATGGCCGCCGGTCTTTAGCGTCTTCAAGGTGGCGTTCGGAAGCTTCTCGGCAAGCTGCTTCGAGAAATAGAGCGGCGTCACGACGTCGTCCTCGGCGACGAGCACGAGCGTGCGGTGGCGGATATTGCCGATCTGCGCAAGCCGGTCGTGCACCGAGATCGCGTCGATGCGGCTCTCCCAGATCTCGGGCAAGCCGAAATTCTTGAGCGCCAGCGCCTCCATCGCCTCCACCTCGGCGGTTCGCTCGGCGATGAACCAGGGCGGCAGCAGCGCGAGGTTGCTGGCCTTCAGATACGCCTCTGGGCCGCTGTCCTTGAGCGCGCGCTTGCGCGCCGCGAAGAGGCGCTTGAAGTAAGCGTCGGATTTCGCCCAGGTGGCCGAGAGGATGAGGCCGTCGATGCGGTCGGCGTGGTCGATCGCGAGGACTTGGCCCATCGCGCCGCCGGTCGAATGGCCGAGATAGTGCGCCTTCTTGATCCCGAGCGCGTCCATGAGCTTCAGCGCATCGGACGCCATCTAGCCGACGCTGTACTTGATCTTCGACGGCGTGCTCTGCCCGCAGCCGCGGTGATCGTGCACGACGACGTCGAAATGCTTGGCCAACACGGGAACCTGGAGCCGCCAGGCGGCCGCGGTGCCGCCGAGGCCCGGCACCATCATAAGCGTGGGACCGTGCCCATGGCGCTCGTAATAGATATCGGCGGCGCCGATCGAAACCTTGGGCATTCTCCCCTCGTGCCGGAAAACCGTGCTTCGCCTGGACGCGCCGCGCGCGCGGGCCTAACCTTGTCCCGGAAGTTAGCAATCTCGCGCAAAAGGCGCGAGCGGCTTCGATGGGAGGACGGCCATGAAATTTCGCATCGTGCTTTTGAGCGCGCTGGCGGGGGCGTTCACCGCGTCCGGCGCGTCGGCGCAGCAGGAATTGCGCATCGGCTATCTCGTCACGCTGTCCGGCCCCACGGCCGCGATCGGCGTCGACACGGTCAAGGGCTGGAAGCTCGGCCTCGAGCATGAAGGCTGGACCAAGGACGGCGACAAGCTCGGCGGCGTGCCGATGAAGATGTTCTACGGCGACGACCAGCTGAAGCCCGATGTCGGCGTCAAGGAAGTCGACAAGTTCATCAAGCAGGACAAGGTCCACATCGTGGCCGGCTTCCAGTGGTCGCACGTGATGCTGCCGGCCAAGCCGCTGCTCGTCGATGCCAAGATCATCATGATGAGCAACATCGCCGGCGCCACGCCGCTCGCCGGCAAGGACTGCACGCCCTACTTCATCTCGACCTCGTGGAACAACGACCAGACGGCGCAGGTGAGCGGCACGCTGCTCAACGAGGACAAGATCCAGACCGTCTACACCGCGGCGCCGAACATCCAGGCCGGGAAGGACGTGATCAACGGCTTCCGCTCCGTCTACAAAGGGAAGGAGGTCGGCCAAACGCTGTTCAAGTCGGGCGAGAGCGATTTCCAGGCCGATATCTCGAAAATCCGCGCGGCCAAGCCCGAGGCCGTGTTCCTGTTCGCGCCGGGCTCGATGGGCATTGCGTTCCTGAAGCAGTGGGCCGCGTCGGGCGCGAACAAGGAGGTCAAGCTTTACACGCTCTTCGTCGTCGACAGCATGTCGCTGCCGGTGATCGGCGAAGCCGCGCTCGGCACGTTCCACACGAACTACTGGGACATCACGAGCGACCGGCCGGCGAACCAGCGCTTCGTGAAAGAGTTCGTGGCGAAGAACGGCACGATCCCCTCGCACTTCGCGGCGCAGGCTTACGACGGGCCACGGCTCTTGGCCGCCGCGCTCAAGAAATCCGGCGGCAAGTTCGAGGATCCGCTCGCCTTCATGAAGGTGCTGCGCCACACGCCCTATGACTCGATCCGCGGCCCCTACAGCTACAACGTCAACGGCTTCCCGATCGAGAATTTCTACAAGCGCGAAGTCGTGAAGGGCGCCGACGGCAAGCCGCAGATCGTGACGCGCGGGATCGTGTTCAAGGATCACAAGGATCCCTACTGGCAGGAATGCCCCGAGGCGAACCGGCTCTGAAGCAGGGCTGAACGCCGAGAACAAGTCCTGGCCGCAAAATAGCCCTGGGACCGCCCGTTCCTAGGCCTCGATTTTGCGCACTTGCTTTGATCCGGTAAAATAGCTAAGTTACTTCGCAATTCCTCGGGAGGGCTCGGCGATGCCCGACACCGCGCCTGCGACAGGCGAAGCGCCCGCGCGCAAGAATCAGCTCGACAAGGATCTGCGCGGCTGGCTCGCGACCAACCGCGATATCGTGACGGTGATCAAGAAGGCGGTCGGCATCGGCCAGGTGCCGGCGCTCATCGCGCAAAGCCACAAGCCGATCCTGTTCGAGAACATCAAGGAATATCCGGACTTCCGGCTCTGCGACATGCTCGTGCGTCACCGCTGGTCGCAATGCCGCGCGCTCGGCGTCTCGGAGAGGGAGTTCCTGCCGACCTTGGCGCAGCGCTTGCGCAAAGCCCCGCGCGGGTTGGTCAATGTGAAGACCGGGCCGGTGAAGGAGGTGATCCGCAAAGGCAAGGACGTGGATTGGACGAAGCTGCCAGTCCCGATCCACACCGACCGCGAGACCGACCCTTACATCACGGCGATGAACATCATCCGCGATCCCGAGACCGGCTACTACAATTCGTGCCACGCGGGTACCACGCCGACTGCGCCGGACAAGGGGCTCGTCAGCTTCGTCACCTCGCATTCGCATCAGATCATGCGGAAATATTTGGCGATGGGCAAAAAGGAGATGCCGATCGCGTTCGTGTTCGGTATCCCGCCGGCCTACGAGATCATGGCGAATTTCTCCGGCCTGCATCTCGATCTCTGGGGCGAGATGGACATGGTCGGCACGATCATGGACATGGATATCGAGATGGTGCCGTGCGAGACGATCGATCTCACCGTGCCCGCGCATGCCGAGATCGTCGTCGAAGGCCTGCTCGATCTCACCAAGCTGCATCCCTACGGCACGTCGGTTGCGCCCTCGATGTATTTCATGCCGGAGAAGCAGCAGCTTCCCGAGGTGCGCGTCACCGCGATCACGATGCGCGCCGACCGGCCGATCTACCGCAATCACCAGACCGTGCCCGACACCGATCACCAGGTGCTGCCGCGGCTCTGCCACGAGGCCGTGCTCTACAATCGCGTGAGCGAGATCGGCTTGAAGGTGCACGATGTGCGCTTCCCAACCTGGGGTGCGGCGCTCTCGGTCATCGTCCAGGTCGAGTATTCGCGCCCCGGCATGGTCAACGACGCGCTGATGACCTGCATGGGGGCGCCCTGGCTCAACACCAAGATGTGCGTCGCGGTGAGCCCCGACACGAATCTCGACGATCCCGGCGAGGTCTACCACGCGCTCGCGACGCGCGTGGACCCGTCGCGCGACGTGATCATCGTGCCGGCCACGCGCGGCTCGATCTTCGATCCCGCCGGCGAGCCGCTCGAGGGCCACTATCCGCATCGCCTGGTCGGCAAGATCGGCATCGACGCCACCGCCAAGGCCCATCGCGGCGGCGCGATCTTCGACCGCGCCTGGCCCAAGGGCTGGGGCAAGGTGAAACTGGAAGATTTCCTGGATTGAGAGGAGGACCGCTCATGAACGCCGTGCCGCCGAAACCGAAAGTCACCGTCGAGGCCGAGCCCTTCATCCCCTACGTGAAGCAGGAGGACTTCGACCCGCGCATCAAGCCGATCCTCGATCCCTACATGAAGCGCATGGGCTTCCTGCCCAACGCGCTGAAGCTCTACGCCTACCGGCCCGAGATCGCGGTCACGCTGTTCACGCTCAACAGCAACGTGATGCGCGATCCATCGTCGGCGCTGCCGCAGTATCTGAAGCGCAAGGTCGCGGCGCTCTGCTGCGCGGTGAACGGCTGCGCCTACTGCACGGCGCATAGCTGCAACATGCTGAAGCGCCCCAACACCGGCGATCCGATGAGCAACGAGGGCTGGGGCATCAGCGAGGAGGAGCTCCAGGGCATCATCAGCGGCGAGACGAAGGCGCCCAACGACATGGAGCAGGCGGTCTACGACTATGCGCGCGCCGCCTCGGAGGACGCGCCCAACGTGCCGCGCGAGATCCTCGACCGGCTGAAGAAGCATCTCACGCCGGCGCAGATCGTCGAGCTCGCCTGCGTGGTGGGCTTCTGGAAGTTCTACAACACGGTGCACGACAGCCTGCACGTTCCGATCGAGCAGCACCTGCTGCCCGACACCGGCTATGTGAACTTGGCCTGAGGCGTAGCGCCACGATGAGCGGAGCCGCGACCAAGCGAACCCGGCGGCCGGAGCCGATGCGCGAGGCATCGGCCCGGCCGCTGATCACCACCGCCCGCCCCGAACTCACCGGCGACGGGACCGGCGAGCAGTTCCGCCAGCTGGTCAACGACCTGCTCACGATCGCGGTGCGCATGGACGCG
>Ga0187893_10012098_pt1 | contig 12337 bp, 6 predicted proteins | sample MA1701074metaG_FD_139574 | JGI IMG/M metagenome (GOLD analysis project Ga0187893, IMG submission 139574) | White microbial mat communities from a basaltic lava cave in the Kipuka Kanohina Cave System on the Island of Hawaii, USA - MA170107-4 metaG ... | reverse complement strand
TCAGGGGCCAACTCCAGTCGCCCTACGGGCTCCTTCCGCTGGCCCTGAGCAGTTCTCTTTTGTCTGACTCCCCGATGTTGTGACACTTCTGGGACTTCACGATGTTGTGACATTTGATAGCTAGTGAAAAGGCTGACTCAACCAAGTAACGTCACCCGCGTGGCGGCGATGGGTTTGAAAAAGTTCAATCACCGACGGGTATATGCAATGGTGCGCCACGGCCGTACGCACGCCCTCGTGGATCATGCCGGAGGTTGGACGCCAAGTGATGATCACCCAATGCGTAGAACTCTCTCCAAAAACATGGGTGGGACTTGATAGCAGATTGGCTGGGCCAGAAACGCTCCTATGTCGCCCGACCATTCTAGAAGAGAAACTTCAATGCAAACTGTATTTCTCTTGAACGGTTAGCCGTGCCGAAGATTCGGCCGAAGTTCGCGGTTCCAAAACCACCGTTCGGATTCCCAAGGTTTACGTGATTAAAGACATTGAAGAACTCTGTTCGGAACTGAAGCCCTGTCCCTTCTGAGATGGGAAAGTTCTTGAACAAGCCAACGTCGAAATTGACAAATCCTGGCCCGCGTTCCGTATTGCGTCCCAGGTTTCCAAAAGTGTACTGAGGTGCAGTTTGAAACGCGGCCGGATTCAACCAACCTATAGTCTTGTCGCTCGCGACGAACGCCCTATCCGCTTGGCCCAGCACGCGGTTGGGCCGCTGCCCGCCAGTTCCAGTGTTGGCATTGTCGAAGGCGATCGTAACATTCACAGGAGCACCGGTTGAAAGCCGGGTCACACCTGTCCATTCCCAGCCGCCAATCACGTAGTTCATGCCCCGCGAAGCATTGCCGCCAAAGCGCTTTCCCGTTCCGAAAGGCAATTGGACGAAGTAACTGCCCGTGAAAGTGTGACGGAAGTCAAATGCCCCGGGAGCACGATCTGCCTTCAGATCGTACTCGTTTTGGGGACTGGCGCCATCACTGTTTCCGTTGCCGCCCAAGTCAATCTGTTTGGCCCATGCGTAAGAGCCAAGAAACTGAACCCCGTTTGAAAATCGCTTATCGAGCTTGGCCTGAAGGCCGTGATAATTGCCACTTGCCTTACGATTGCCTTCAGACAAAGCGCTCGCCTGTGGAAAGGGGCGCCGATTCTGTACTGTTCCGGGACCCGGAAGCGGCGTGTTCGTGGTGAAAAACACGGGCATCTTTGTGCCCTTTGTTCCGACGTAGCTGACCTCAAGCAAGAGGTCGTCGGCCAACTCCTGCTGTACACCTAGATTCCATTGTTGAGTGTAGCTTGTGCGATCTCGCCGTCCCAGAGAGAAAATGCCGCTTGGTGTCGCACCAGGAGTAATATCCAAGTCTGGCGAATAGAACGTCTGTATGGGTGTTAGCTCCAATAGGGTGTTGCGGCCAGCGATGGCCTCAGACAAGGCAAACGGATACTGGCCCCGAATCCCTTGCGATTCCCAGAGAAAGTTGGTGGCATAAAAGACAGAGTAGCCCGAACGCACTGTAGTCTTAGGCCTGAAACGGTAGGCCAATCCGATACGAGGTGCGAAGTTATTAAGGTCTGGCGAAAGGATGGATCGCTCATCCACGTTTGGCGCTTCTCCGGTTGCCGGATTCCTTCCGGTCCAAATGTATTTCCCGGAACCTCGATCAAACATTCCCAACCGGTCGTCTCGATCCCGCGGAAGTTCATCGTATTCGTAACGAAGTCCCAGGTTCAGCGTAAGCTTTTGGTTTACCTTGAAGTCATCCTGAAAATAGAGCCCGTAAAGGCTCCAGCGCATATTGACTCCGGTGTTTCCAATATTCCGGCTTCCGCTCTCCGGCAAGCCGAGCAGGAAGGAAGCAACCGAGGACCCTGTGTTCACCAAATCGCGCCTGTCCACGGTGGACAACTTTGTGAAGTTAAACCCACTGGTAAAAAAGTTATCCTGCGAACCGCGGAAGTTGTCATAGCTGAACCCCATCTTGAGCGAGTGCTTTCCTTTGATCTTCGTGACGTTGAGAACGCTCTGGTATTGAGTGACTGGAAGGGGGACGCCAGAAAGTGCCGGCTGCGAGTACCCGGCAATCGAAAAGGGCGGGAACGAGGGGAAGTTGGGGTTCTTGATGGGCGTACCCTGGAGAGGAAATTGCCTCAGGAACTCGACGGCGCCCGGAGCTGGATCAGAGGGTATTTGGAACACGCTGGTGTCATTGATCCCAACTTTGTAGTCCACCACGAGTGTCGGAGAAGGGAGATAGGTGAGACTCAATACGCTGTTTCGAAACCTGTTGGCCGTGGTCGTAAACATCGTAGGCAAGACTTGAGGAGCCGTTTCTTCCGCGTTTGCATGGGAATAACGGCCAAAAATCTGGAGTTTCTCCGTCGCCCTGTAGTCACCGCGGACGTTGATCTGATACTGATCAAGCTTCAGGGGGTTGAGGTTGATGACGTTCCCGGCTCCGGCAACGTTTGTAACGGGATAGAAAATTCTTGCCATTTCCTTGGTGGCCGCATTAATACGATTGGGGCAAATCACATTCAGCACGCCATTGCAGCTGAACTGATCAGCGATGATGTTGCCGGAAGAATCCGTCCGCCGTGTGACGGGATCAAAGATCGGAAGTCCGCCGCGAAAATCACCGCCGAGTTCGGTGGCGGTTGGAACGGTCGCAACATTTGAGGCCTGCCGACGAATCTTGAAGCCTTCGTAGTTAAACAGCCAGAATGCCTTGTCCTTGCCGTTATACAGTCCTGGAATCCGGACAGGCCCACCGATGACGCCACCGTACTGGTTCTGCCGGAACGTCCGCCTCGGTTGACCGGCGCGATTCCGGAAGAAGTCATTGGCGTCAAGCTTGTCGTTGCGGAGAAATTCAAAGGCAGAGCCATGGATGTCGTTGGTACCCGATTTAATCGCCACGTTGACATTTGCTCCTGCACCATTTCCGACTTCAGCGGCGGTCACATGCGTCTGTACCTTGAATTCTTGGACAGCATCAATCGAAGGTTGAATCGCAAACGACTTAAAAAACGTTTCGTTGTTGGCCAGACCGTCGAGTGTGTAATTGTTCTGGTCAGGCGACACTCCGCTGACGCTGTAATTTGCCCCGCCGCCGATTGCGAACAGCTTTCCTCTGGGCGTCGCCCCTGGCACCAGCAGGATCAAATCGACGAAACTTCTTCCGTTCAGCGGCAAAGCCACCACGTTCTTGTTGTCGATCACGGTCCCCACCGTGCTAGTCGAATTCTCCAGCAACGGCGCCGTCGCCACGACCTCAATCGTCTGGGTTTCGGTGCCGACTTGTAGAGCAAGATTCACCGTTACGGTTTGGTTGACACGGAGCTCCACGCCTTTGATCTCGAGAGATTGAAACCCACTCCGCTCAGCTTTAATTTGATAATGGCCTGGCAACAAGGATCCAACCGTGTAGTTTCCATATTCGTCGGTGCGGGTTTGCCGGACAATTCCAGTTTGTTCGTTAGTAATCGTCACGTTGACGTCGGGCATAGCTGCCTGCGAGGGATCGGCTGCGTTTCCCACAATGGTGCCAAAGGTCGTCTGGCCAAGTGCCGAGTTAGCTGGAACGAGACCTAGGAGAGTAACCAACAAGAAACTCACAGCAATCGAGCGATTGTTGAGACGCGTCGCCATAGCTTCTCCTTTCTTGCTTTGACAGGGTTACCCGGGGGGGAATCCGGACGGGAGAAATAGGGTCTCTTGCCACAGCAAAACCGCAGGATTGACTCTATTTCAACCCACGACAAACTTTTATGAACTATACTCAGGCTTATATAGTTAGACTATCCCTGTTGTCAAGAACATTTATGAACTTATTTTTGCTAGGCGTCCTATTATTGAACATTACTCACGCTTTAATTCGGTTCAGTCTAGGTTGCTGGACTTTTGCGGCAGCACGCTGTGGCTTGGGCATCTATCTCTTCGGCGCGGTTTCAGTCGCCTCGCTCACAGCAGAGAATCGCCAAATGTCGGCTGCAGGCAAGGCCTCAGATCATCTCCGACAGGGGAGCGCCTACCTCAACCAACACAGCTTTGATCTTGCAATTAGTGAATTTGAAATGTCTTTGAGCTTGAATCCAGACTCAGCCGAGACCCACAACTTGCTAGGGTTGGCATGGATCGGGAAGAATGATCTGCCGAGAGCAGCTAGGCAGTTTCGCCAGGCGTTGCATCTTGCACCAGAGCGAAGTGAGCCCCGAGCCAACCTCGGGCTGGTCTTGCTGCGGCAAGGGAACCCGAGACTGGCAGTCGAGGAACTCAAAAAGGCGGTGGAGGGATCCCCGCGCATGGCGGAAGCACAGTACCGTTTGGGACTGGCTTTGATGGCTTTGGCGGAGCCTGGCGAAGCGAAACTTGCCTTTGAAATGGCAGTGCAGATTCAACCGAATTCTCCAGACTACTTGAATGACCTCGGTGTGGCAGTCGCAAGTCTCGGGCAACAGGAAACTGCTGCCGCCCTCTTCAGGCAGGCTATCGGTCTCCGGCCCCACTACCCGCAAGCTCATTACAATCTTGGAGTGTCTCAGCTAGCAAGAAAGGAATTGGCTTTTGCTGAGGCATCGTTTCGAGAGGCCCTTCGACTGCGGCCCGTTTACCCTGAAGCTCGCATTCAACTCGGCGCCGCTCTGCTCGAAGGCGGCAACTTGGACGGAGCCGTCCAGGAATTGAAGGCGGGAGTGAGAGCCGATCCTTCTTCAAGCGACGGACACTTCCATTTAGGGACGGCTTTGCTAAGGAAGGAAAGGCGTCAGGAAGCCACAGCTGAACTGAAAGAGAGTCTTCGCCTTAAGCCGAACTTTCCCGAAGCCCTGAACAATTTTGCAGTCGCTCTTGCAGAAACCGGCGTGTGGGAGGACGCGGTACCTCTGTTGCAGTCTGCGGTGCGTCTCAAGCCAGCTTATGCCGATGCCCACTACAATCTCGGGGTCTTGTTTTTGATGCGCCAAGAGTTCGACGGCGCCGTGAAAGCCCTTCAGACTGCCGTTAGACTCCGCCCTGGAGAGGCCCAATGGCACACCCGACTGAGTTCTGCCCTGGCGAAGCTCGGCGAACTGGATGGCGCCATTGCGGAACTGCGCATCGCTCTAATACTCAATCCAGACAGTCCAAGTATTCACTACAACCTCGCCCGCCTTCTGCATAGAAAAGGAGAGGTGAGGGGAGCTGCGGAGGCTTTTCAAGCGCAGTCCCGCCTGGAAGCAGCTCAGAGAAACGCTGATGCTGCCCATGCGCAAAGCATCTTGCATATCGGACAAGGCTTGGCAGCCCTTTCGGAAGGCAGGATTCAAAACGCGGTCGCGGAGTTCCGGACCGCTGTGTCGGTTGAGCCTGGGTCTGCCGAAGCCCACAACCATTTAGGTTTGGCATTGGCAAAATCAGGAGACGTGGAAGCAGCGATCGCCGAGTTCCGCATGGCTATTGATTTACGCCCTCGGCAAGCAGCGGCTTACAACAATCTTGGAAAGATGCTGGCGGCTCAAGGGACTCTGGAGTCTGCGGTTTCGCAATTTGAAGAAGCCATCAAGCAGCAATCAGACAGCGCAGAATCTCATTACAACCTGGGACTGCTGCTGCTTCAGAAGGGGGACGCCGTTCGAAGTGCAACCGAATTCCGCAGAGCTTCGGAGCTGAATCCCCGTTTGAAAGCTCCGCAATGAAGAGGGAGTGTAGTCGAAAAAACTCTACAACTGCCGACAGAATTCATCGAAGAACGAATATCCTCAGCGGGTGCCTGCCCCACTCGCAGTCGGGGCGGGCAGCGCAATTCGCCCGTGCTCCTCTTGAACGACAATTTGTTGGTTGGAGCGCACTCCAGTTAACCGATCGACCGTTCCACTGGGCCAGCGGACCTCCACCAACTCCACAACCTGGTTGGCGCCGAGTCCAAAATGCAACCGGCTGTCGTTCCCAGACAGGAAGTTCCCGCCGCGGCGCACGCGTTCATACTGAGTGGTTCCTCCCGAAACCACCTTGATCAGCGCACCAACGCCATCGCGATTACTCTCTGTTCCCACCGTTCTGACCTGCAGCCAACGGCCCAGAGCGCTTCCTCCATCGTTTCGTAACAGCACTGGGCGGCTATCCATATTAACGATTGCAATGTCCAGATCCCCATCATTGTCATAGTCGCAAAACGCCCCGCCCCGCCCCGAGAGCCGGAACTGACTCAGCCCGGTTTCCGCGCTGACCTCACGGAACTGCCCGTTTTTCATGTTCTCAAAAAGCTGTGGCCGCTGACGATAGGGAACGTCCTTGAAGAATTGGTCGACTTCCGGATAGACGTGGCCGTTGACGCAAAACAAGTCAGCCCATCCGTCATTGTTATGGTCAAGAAAAAACGTTGCCCAACCCAGAAAAGGAATCGTGGCTTCACCGAGGCGCGATGGATATGAAGCGTCGGTGAAGAATCCCTTGCCATCATTGTGAAACAGGGTGTAATTGTCGTCGGCGAAAGTTGTGATAAACAAGTCCATCCAGCCGTCGTGATCAGGATCACCGATCGCCAGTCCCATATTAGATTGCTCTGCACCTTCACCGTTATAGGCAATGCCAGCGCGAATTCCTGCTTCCTCGAACTTCCCGTTGCGCAGATTTCTGTAGAAGTAGTTGGGGTTGGAATCATTCAGAACCACAATATCAGGCCAATCGTCTCCATCAAAATCTTCGATTATGACCGAAAACCCATAACGGAGCTTCTTATCTGCAGCCCCGGCCAGCTCTGTTACGTCGGTGAAGGTCCCATCCCCGTTGTTGTGAAAAAGGGCATCTGGTGCCCCTTTGAGTCCACGAGGCCCGCATGCCTTGACTGGTTTTCCCCGCACGGTACAAGAAAGCCGGTTCGGATCAGGAAGGTTGTGGAGGTCAAAATCCACATAGCCAGCGATATACAAGTCTAAGAATCCGTCCCGGTCGTAATCGCCAAAAGAAGCGCCCGTATGCCAAATTTTTCCGCCACCAACCCCTGCCTGAGCGGTAACATCCGTGAACGTCCCGTTGCCATTGTTCTTGTAGAGCAGGTTCGGGCCGAAGTTGGTCACCAGGAGATCGGACCACCCGTCGTTGTTGAAATCTGCGGCAAGTGCGCCGTTCCCCCACCCCAAGCCTTTGACTCCAGCCTGCGAGGTGACGTCACTAAACGTTCCGTTCCCGTTATTCCGAAACAGATAGTTGCGAGGCAGCTCTTTGGGAGTTCGTAGGCTCAAGAGGTTCTGGATTGTCGATCCGTTGACCAGGTAGAGATCCAGGAAGCCGTCATTGTCATAATCGAACCAAGCCAGTCCGGTGCCTGAAATCTCAAGGATATGATCTTTTGCCAGAGTCCCGCAGATCAAGGTAGGTATGAGGCCTGCGGCTGTCGCGACGTCCTTAAAGATTAAATCGGTCGGAGGGGGAAGAACCATTCCTTGAACCTGAACAGACGAGGCCCGGAAGGCCAGCCCAATTAGGAAGCCCAAGGAACACAACCAAACCGTGGACCACATCCAACGGAAAGCTCGGGGAACCGCATTAAGGGATGGATCTTGATTCCGAAACAAAACGAGACGAGTTTCGCTTGCCACTTGTGAAGCTGGGCGATGCGATAGGTGACTCATTCTTTCTCAGAATTCAGAGCTTCAATTCGATATTGCCGCGGGCGCTCTGCGTGTTCTTTCTCAATTTCCCTGCTACGAAGCTTTTCGAATGTGGCAACACAATCATTGGCCCTTTCCTGATTCCCTATCCGAGCATAGGCTTGCGACAGCTCAAAAAAAAGCTGGGCATCTTCAGAAAGAGCTCGGATTGATTTCTCCAGTTCCGTGACCGCTTCCGAGTAGCGCCGTAGTCGATTCAGGCTTCGCCCGATGCCACGTGCGGCGCGTAAACTCCGATCGTCCAGCGACCAAGCGGCCTGAAATTTCTCAAAGGCGGCTTGGTATTCTCCGTTCCTGAGAAGAGAATCTCCCAACGAATTGTAGGCCTCCGGGAAGGATGGGTCCGTTCGGATCGCTGCTTCATAGTAGCTTCGGGCTTCCTGGTACCGTCCCAAATTTGCCAATTGCTCGCCAACGTCAAGATGGGCTTGCGCGACAGAGGGAAAGAGCTTCAAAGACTCCTTGGCGATGGTAAGAGCCTTGTCGAACTCCTTATTGCTTTGGTATGCACTCATCAGGAGCTGGCGCAAACGCGGATCATCCCCCTTTAGCTGAACAGCTTTTTCCAAAGTCTCAGTTGCCTGTTCCGCATAGTGTCCCTGCAGGTATTGCTGTCCCAACAAAGCAAGAACCTTGACATTGTCCGGGCGCACCTGTCTGGCGGCGCGTAAATGCTTGATGGCATTTTCGTTTTGATTGTGCTTAACGTCGAGAACGGCTAGGGCGGTGTTGGCTTCAAATGAGTTGGGCTGGATCTCCAAAGCCCTTCGCAGAGATAACTCGGCCTGCTTTGTTTCTTCGAGCCGAGCCAGAGAAAGACCAAGATTGAAATAGGCCTCAAACGAGGTCGGCAAGATTTTGGTTGCCAACTGCAGCGGTTCGATCGACTCTTGGTAATAGCTTCCTTCCCCCAAGAGGACTCCGAGCCTAATCAGGATCTCTGGATCTCGCGACGATTCTTTCAGCAGTTCCCCGCGCAGCTTCAATACCTGTTCCACCTGCCTGTTTTGAAGAGCCACGGAAAGATCCAACGTTTTTTGGATGGAGGTTTGATCGGTTTGCTTTAGTCGCGCTGCGGTTTCAAAAGCACGACCCGCCTCCTCGAGGCGTCCCTCCTGCTTGTAGATTTGCCCTAGGCGGTAGTGCAAAGCGCCGTCGAGAGGGTACTGTTGAGAAGCTTGTTCCAACGACTGAACGGCCTTCGTTTTCTGGCCCATGCGCAAGTAGATTTGGCTCAACTGCGAAAGAGTGTCATAGACAGGTTGCCCAACGGCAACAATTGATTCGTAGAGTTGAACCGACTCGGCTAATTGTCCTTTGGTTTCCGATAGCCGAGCCAGGAAATACCTCGCATACCTATTGGTGGGATCCAGTCTGAGGGCCTTCTTGAATTCAACGGATGAGGCTTCTTGCTCTCCCTCTTTCCACAAGGCATAGCCAAGATGATGACGAGCTTGTGAGTCTTTTGGTGATAAGGACAATGCTTCACGAAGCAAAGGAATAGCCGCTTTCGATCGGTCGTTCTCAATCAGAGATATAGCCTGCTCCACGAGTTGGCTAGCCTTTGCTTGCTTCGGATCGAGTCCCTGCTGCTCCGCCTTATTGGTCTGCGGAAGTTGAATCCTTGGAGCTTCCTGAGTGAAAACTACATCTGATGCATTCCCTCCGACCAAAACTGCTATGACAATGCAACACACTCGTCTCGCAGAAAAAACGGTTATTCTGAGAAAGGCTGACCTCATTTTGCGCAGATCTCGGGTCCTCGCTTAATCTTGTCTCCAACGAATCAAAAAACATCTCCTCTCTTACTGCTTATGGTTGTGCATTGGATGTTTGACACTCTGCACGCTTGCGTCTTTAAAAGAAAACGGGCGCAATTTTACCTTCACGAATTGCTTTTCAAACTCTTTGACCTCGATGGCTTGGTTGGGTTCAAGATTGCGGAAAACCGAACGGGTCTTGCTCGTCGGCCACCAAATCTCTAGGGTATCAATCTCCGAGGCTTTGGCCAATCCGATGTGCTGCTGAAAGGGAGAGTCTCCAAAGGAGCCTCCGCTGGTTACTCCACGATGAATCGATCGACGCTTGTCCCCCTCCACGACGGTCACTTTCAGTCGAGCCCCAATCGCCGCACGATTAGTTTTGACTCCTACCAATCGAACGTCAATCCAGTTATTTGCAGCCTTGCCGGGGTTCCTAAATAGCGCGCTCGCATACTTATCTCCAGGGACTGCTCCTCCGATCTTTACAAAGATATCTTCGTTGCCATCGTTATTGAGGTCCCCAATCGCAACTCCATGGCCTTTTTGAAGGTGCCCCGTGCCTGACGACGTCGTGATATCAACGAAGTATTTTCCATCATGGTTTCGAAATAGCACATTGGGGACAAGAGCCGCGTAAGATGGGGCCCCTGTTCCCAGATAGAAATCCAAAAAGCCGTCATTATCGACGTCACCAAAATTACAGCCCATGGGCATGAAGACTCGATCTAATCCAACTTCCTGAGTTACATCTCGAAAGCCGCCCGTGCCCAGGTTCTTGTAAAGCTTAAGTGTTTCAGCCTCTACCGGAAGTCTTAGGTAGCTGCGCGCGACCTGAGTGACCGACTGAAGAAAACTGGTGACAAAAAGATCTGACAAGCCGTCGTTATCGTAGTCAAAAAACCAGGTTGCAAAGCTTAAGGAAGGTTTTTCAACACGCAGCTTTTGAGCTACATCGGTGAAAGTCCCGTCTTGATTATTGTGATAAAGGAAATTGTTGTCTCCGCCGTTTGAAACATAAAAGTCTGGATACCCATCATTGTCGTAATCGTCTGCGACAACACCCTTGGCAAAACGAACCTGGTCCACACCCGCGCGATGAGCGATATCCTGAAAAGTCCCATTACCGTGATTACGAAACAGCTGGCAGGGAGCATTTTCGTTGCCTACGAAGAGATCTACATAACCGTCATTATCAATGTCAGCCCACGCAGCCGATTGAGTGGCGGTTGCAGGCTTGGCCAAGTTCGCCGTTTCTGTAACATCGACAAAGGTGCCATCTCCGTTATTTCTTAACAACGAGCTCCGCATAGGAACATCCCAGCCACCGCGCATCACATAGAGATCCAGCCAACCGTCGTTGTTATAGTCGACATGATTCACATTCAACCCACCAAGCTGCGTGGACAGCCCAGCTTCTGCAGTACGATCAGTAAAACTGCCATTTCCATTGTTATGGAAGAGGCGCAGAGGTTCACACGGGTTCAAATTCGAAACCACGATATCCAGGAAGCCATCTTTGTCAACGTCATCCATGACTGCTCCTCCGGCTTGGCCAAAAACATCTAATCCGGCAGTTGAAGCCACATCTTCGAATCGGCCGATGTTTTCCTTTGAATCAAAGGTGGCGGGGGGGATCAGGTGTTTCTGAGGAACTCCGCCGGGATATTGGCCCAATGTCATATAAGCAATGTTCAATAACCACTTCACTTCTAGGTCAGCAGGCTTTTGATCCAAATACCGCAAGAAATGGCTTACGGACGCCTCAGAACCGGCGGTCAGACGGTGTCGTCCCTCAGGGGTCAATGGGAAAATACAGCTCCTGGCATTATGGTTTTTGACACAGTTTTCATCCTCCGCTCGGCGCATCTGAGCGATCCCGAGCCTTGCGTCCAGCTCGAGAGCAAATTCGTCCAAGCCATGGTTGAGCGCAATGCGCCGGGCCTCCTGGAAACGTTCAATAGCTTTGCCTGTCTCGCCTTTGAAGGCGTAGAGTTGGGCTAGTGTGTGATGGCGCCTGGCCGCTGCATCGGCAAGGGTTCTCGCCAAGTTCTCTAGCTTCATTCCAGCCACGTTACTCTCAAGCCGGGCGACAGCCTCCTCCACAGCTTTTCGCTTGAGCTCGCATATCAGTTCAAGATTTTGATTCCAATCAGCCGGTTTCTCGAGACGCTGAAAGAAATACTGCGCTTCATAACCCCCGGAAACCTCGGTCACAAGCTCCTGATTTGAAGAGGGCAATTGCATTGGAGGCGGGCCACTCGATAAACTCTTGCGTGATTGGATAGCAAGTACCAGAGACATTCCCGTGATCGTCAAAAGGCCAGTCGTAAGCAGAAGGACGCCGGATAGGCGATGGCCACCCAAACGCGAGAACTTACCATTCCGAGAACTAAGCATCTTCATATGGGTTAAAGTTTTGCGTTAACGTCTCGGCACGACGAAAGCGCTCTCCAACATGGTCAGCCGCTGCTTCCGCGAGCGAGTGTTGGTGTCCCAACTATAACTCACTTTTTCGCGATCAGCTTCCGGTGCCAAGCCAACAGCGTCCCGGAATCACAATTGTTGCGATCTGACTAAACAATTTCCGGATCGTCGCTAAATCCCATTCGACGCGTACCAATCTGTTCTCGAAGAACCCGATTTTCTTCCATCAGGTACTCGACGACCTGCTGTTGGTTCATCCAGCCAGCAATGGAGACGAACGAGAAAGGGAAATTGGGTCGAAAGCCGCGCGCATTGCTCCCAGGTTACCATGCAGAGGCTATGCTCTGGAGAGCTTCCGCCGTACCGTCCGTGCACCTGAGTATCTAGTATTACTTTGTTAAGTAGAATCGAAGTCTTCCTGATCAAATTTGCTTCGACAAAAAGGGCAACACCCTCTCGATCTCACCAGCGATGGCTGGATCGCTCTCAGCATCTGTTCCCACGTC
>Ga0187893_10012097_pt1 | contig 12337 bp, 13 predicted proteins | sample MA1701074metaG_FD_139574 | JGI IMG/M metagenome (GOLD analysis project Ga0187893, IMG submission 139574) | White microbial mat communities from a basaltic lava cave in the Kipuka Kanohina Cave System on the Island of Hawaii, USA - MA170107-4 metaG ... | reverse complement strand
GATAATTTCACGCGGCGATTTGGCAAAGCCGCGGGCGATACCATCGTCTTATCGACCCTAAACGGGCCGCGCGCCTTTCGTGTTGCTGCGGTGTTCGTCGATTATTCATTCGAACACGGACAGGTCATGATGGATCACCGCACGTATAATCAAAATTGGGGCAAGTCACGAATCACCAATATCAGCGTCTTTTTAAAACCGCAAAGCGATTATCGGCGCGCCGTGGCAGATTTGCGCCACGCCGTGGAAGGGCGTTTCGCCGTGCGGGTTTTATCGAATCGCGAATTGCGCGAGGAAGTATCGAAAGTCTTCGACCAAAGCTTTGCCATCACGCACGTCATGCAGATTCTCGCCGGCCTCGTTGCGTTCATCGGCATCATCAGCGCCGTGATGTCACTGCTCGTCGAGCGCACACGGGAGGTGGGCATTCTCCGCGCGGTGGGCATGAGCTTCGCCCAGTTGCGACGCATGGTGTTTCTCGAATCCGGCCTCATGGGCGCATTTGCGGCGGCGATCGCCGTGCCCGCCGGCACCGCGTTGGCGCTGGTGATGATCTATGTCATTAATTTGCGGACTTTCAATTGGACGATTAATTTTCAACTTGAATTTGCTGCTTATTTGCAAATCGTGTGGATGGCGCTGGCCGCGGCATTGCTGGCTGCGGTTTATCCGATGCTGCGATTGAAAAAAATTTCCGTGGCCGCGGCAATACGGGAAGAGTAGAATTGGATTGATGGATTATTGGAAGTATAAGAGGCATCTATTATTTGATAAAAGTATGTTACGTCTTATCATTTACGTTTTATGCTGCGCTTTAATCCCACTAGTATTTGCGCAAGGCAATTTCACCCGCGCCGAAAAAACGTGGTCGTGGAAATTCCCGCGCGATCACGGACGGCATGCGGAGTTCCAAACCGAATGGTGGTATTTTACCGGCAATTTGAAAACGGAAAACGGGCGGCGTTTCGGCTATGAACTCACTTTTTTTCGGCAGGCGCTCGCGCCTGCGGTTTTGCGCCGAGCCTCGCGGTGGGGCTTTCGCGAGGGCTATGTCGCGCATTTTGCCGTGACCGATGTTGAAAACGAAAAATTTTATTATGATCAAAAAACCGGCCGCGGCGCGCTGAATCTTGCCCATGCCGATTCCGCCAGGCTGGCCGTTCATCTCGGCGGCTGGTTGGCGCAACAGGAAAATAATGCGCCATCCGGCAAAATTATTCTGCGCGCGGCCAGCGGCTTTGGACGAATTGAGTTGTCTTTAACGCCGATGAAGCCGCCGGTTTTTCACGGTGATCGCGGCTTGCTGCCGCACAGCAGTTTGCCCGGAGACGCGGCGTATTATTACTCGTTCACCGCTTTGCACACAACGGGTAATCTCATGCTTGCCGGCGATTCTCTGCGCGTGTCCGGTTCAAGCTGGATGGACCATGAATTTTTCACCAATCATCCCGCTTCTGAAGTCACGGGGTGGGATTGGTTTAGCCTACATTTTTCGGACTCAACCGAGGTTATGCTTTTTCGCTTTCGCCACGCCGAGGGCTCTTTTTCGCCGCACTCGGCGGGGACGTTTATTCAGCGCGATCATATCAGTCGTCATCTCACTATACGCGATTTTGAATTGACACCGCAAGCGTGGTGGGCGAGTCCGCTTTCCGGCGGCAAATATCCTATTGAGTGGAAAATAAAATTTCTTGATTACGACTTGCAATTGCGCACACCGGTGAAAAATCAAGAACTGGACGCGCGGCGGACGACGGGCAATTTTTACTGGGAAGGATATGTTGAAGTGAGCGGTAAAAAAGGTGGACAGGTTATTCGTGGCGAAGGATATTTGGAGATGACGGGATATGAAAGAAAAAATAAAAAATGAAATAACGCCACGGCTCTGACGTTGGCAGCGGCAGAGCCGTTACGAAAACCCTATTCCAACAAATCGAACAGCCGGCTGAACTTCACAATCAAGCTGCGATCGCGCAGGCCCAGCGTGTCATCGAAGGTGTCGCGTGTTTCGTTGTAAACGACGAACAAGCCGGTGTTCGCGGATTGCAGCCAGCCGAGCCGCAGGTTAGTCGCCCACACTTCGTCGAGATCGTTGTATTGCAACAGGCTCTGCACGAAGAGGCGCGGCGTGAAGGAGTATGAAATCCGCGCGCGCAAAACATCGGTGTTGAAATGGCCGGCCGGCAAGTCGTAATAATTCTTGTTCCAGGTCAGCTCGGTGTTGAAGGTTTCGCCGGCGCGAAATTTTACCGATGAGCTCGCCGCAATCCGGTCGCCGCCGTAAGCGCCGCCGATATTGAACGTGCCGCGAAAACTTATGGGCTTCGCCTGATTGCTGTTGGTGACAAGCTGAAATTCCTGGTGATTATACGTGCCGGCTGGAATCGTCACGCTGTCGTAAACTTCGCGCGGCTTTTTTTGTTTGCGAAAAATCATGAATGGCCGCTTTAAGCCTTCTTTTATAAAATTGACCCCCGTATGAATCTCGACGCCGCTTTTCCATTCCCAGTGATTATCAAAGTGCAAAAAACCGGTTTCCTGAAAACCGGTGAAATCCCAGAAAGCGCGGTACGAAATGTGCGGGCGCAGCTCGTGCAGGCCGAAAAAATTCTTCGGACGATAGCGATGCAACACCAGCGTTTCGGATTTTCGATAAGACGAGCGCCGTAAAAATCCCACTTCGGGATTGAAATTCTCCGCCAACTCCGTGTAGTTCACCTGCGTCAACCAGGATTTGGAATCATGATTGAGACCCAGCCTAAAAGCGTGATCGCGCCCGTTGCGGCCGGGCGTTATCGTTTTCGCAATAAATCCGGCGGCCTGGGTGTATCGCCCGATGCCGAGACGCGCGTCAGCCGCGAAAGTCCGATTGTACTTTTTCTCATTGGCGATCTCCGCGTCGCCCGTGCCTTCGCGGTTGATAAACATTGCACCCACCCCCGAACGATTCGGGAACTCTTGACTCACGCGCGCCACCGTGAAATTATTGGCCTGGGTAATCGTGTCAACCGCTTTCGTTTGCATGTTGAGCAGGCCAAGATTGGTCGAGCCGATTTTTCCGGATAGACGACCGCCGCCGACAATGGGTACTTCGCGGCTGGCGGCGTTAAAAGGGATTCCGAGACGGCCAGCAACAATAGGCTCTTTTCGGCCGCCGGGATCGATGCCGATACGACGGCTGAAAAAAATTTCAACCTCGCTGGGCGTGCCGATCGCGAACAAACCCGCGTTTTCCAAAAAGAACGGGCGTTTCTCCGGAAAAAACAGATTGAAGCGCTCAAGATTGACTTGCTGCTCATCGACTTCAACTTGCGCGAAATCGGTGTTGTAGCTCGCATCCAACGTTAAGCTTGGCGTGAGACTGTACTTCAAATCGCCGCCGATTTGTTCATCCCATTTCGCTTTGTTCTCGGTTTGAAATTTACGGCTGGCTTTGCCGAGCGTGTACGGCATGAGCTTGAAATTCCGCTGACTGGAAATTTGCAGGCCCTGTAAAACGCCGGCCTGTGAGAGCCGGAACAACGTGAATTGCCGCGGCATGCGCGTCCAATACGACGTCTCATTGCGCCGGCGCAGATTGCGTTGAAAGTTGACGCCCCACGTTTGCGTTTTGCCGCTCGCGTAACGCAGCGTACGAAACGGAATTGCAAACTCGGCGCTCCAGCCGGAATCGGAAGTGGCGGTGCGCACTTCCCACGAGGCATCCCAGTTGAGATTGAAACCGCCGCCGGAACCGATTTGCTGGTTCGTGAGCGGTGTCATATCGCCCTGGCCCTCATTGGTGACTTGGCCGTCGTATTCGATGCCGGCGGGATTGGTGCCGAACACGAAACCGTTTTGTTTGTCATGATAGGTGTCCAAAATAATTTGAAAGCTGTCGGTCTCATCCAGCGGCGAATCGCGGCGGCTATCGGAAACGACCATTTGACTTGGCTCGCGATCATGACAGACGACGCCAAAATAAATCGTTTCGTTCGTGTAGATGATGCGAACTTCGGTGCGCTCGGTCGCGGGTTGGCCCTCATCTGGAGCGGTTTGCCAGAAGCCGGTGGCCGGTGTGGAATTGCTCCATGCCGGATCGCTGAGGATTTGGCCATCTAAAGCCGGCGCTTTGCCAATTTGAGCCGCCGTGATAATCGGCGCCGTGTAACTGGCGGCAGGATGATTGCCGGTGGAAAGATTTTGTGGATGAGCGGGTGCAACGTTGAGTGAAACTAAAACCAGCAGCGCGCCTGGCAGGGCGTAGTTGGCCTTATACATTTTACTCCTCCTCTCGCGCGAATTTTTGTTAAAACCTATAAAACCAATCCAATCATTTTTTCCTCTAAGTCAACATACAGGCCATCCGGGTTACTTTATTTCACAGAACAAGAAATGTTTTTCGAAAACCGTGCCGATGAGCAATTTGTCTCCGAACGCCGCGCCGACACTGGAACCGGAAATCTCCTTGCCATCGTTCAAATAGATTTGATCGACTTTATAATCGCCGTTTTCACTCAGATTGATTTTGAGAATTTCCGAGGGCGAATGTTTGGTTGAGTCTTTGGCATGTTTGGTAAACGTTAAAAGCTGCGGATGCGCTGCGACCCACAAATTGCCGTCGGCGTCAAGCTCGATATTATCGACGCCGGTGCCGAGCGGAATTTCTTTTTTCAATGTCAAATTTCCCAAGGCCAGATCACGAGCATAAACGTCGATTTTGAGACCGACGCAGGCGGCCACATAAATCGTCCGGCCATCGTGGCTCACGTTGATGCCGTTGGCGTAAGCGATGTCGTTTGCGGCTTTTTTGAAAGCTTGCCCATCATAATAAAGCACGTACGATCTTTCCAATTGTAAATACTCTTCAACGGTTCGCCCCAGCGCGGAAACATTGCCATGGTCGTTCGTGACATAAAAACTTTGCGGCCCAACGGCAACGACGTCGTTGGGGCTGTTCATCAGCTCGCCGCGAATGGACTCGCGATGCGCGAGCGTGCCGCCGTGATAGTCGAAGATTTCGATGCCATCCTCGTCGGCGCGATGATTGACCACAAAAAGGGAAACGGCGCCGTTTTCATCAATATAAAGGCTGATGCCGTGAGGATTAAACTCTTTGTTAAAATCGGTCGTTAAGTTTTTAAGCTCTGGCCTCGCGGCGTTTAAATCATAAGCGAAAATCGCCCCCCGTGTCTTTTCACCGCGAAAGATCGCGCGCCGGTCGCTGGATGATATGAACGCCACGCCGGTGTGCGGATGAATGGTGATATCCTCCGCGCCCACCGCGCCGCTAATTTTGTGCGCTTGCCCGCTAAAGTGAGGCTTGAGGGTTTTGAACTCGCCGGCATGGCGGATGGTGTCGATAATCCGCCATGCGATGGCCAGAACGATGACGAGTGCGGTAATTTTGAAGTACTTCATATTTGGATCATAGAATAGACACACGTCGCGGCCAAGATAAGTGGATAAATTTTCGTTTCACGGCTCAAACAAACAACACGACGCTCCGACCCATGTTTTATTTTTGTTGAAATCAACACCGAGCATTTTTCCCTGACTGAGGCGCGCCAGCGTGGTGACGACCTGCGGCTGGTCGAGCCACAGCAGCATCATGCGCACTTCCACCTTGCTCGCGGCGTCCGGCGTTTTGATGACGGGACCGTATTCGATTTTTTCCTGTAGCAGATGAAAAGCGCGCTCCTCCGGCAGCACGGCATCAAGATCAGCCGCAGTAACATCAATCTTAACGCCGCTGCCGGCAAACGAGAACAGCGGCTTCAAAACGTAGTTTTCCAATTTCTCCGGATAACGCTCCACTTGATTCAAAAAATAGGCGCGCGGCACGTGGCGATGCCGCAGAAACGGCAGGGAAAATTTGCTCATGCGAAAATACCAGTTCGGATGGCCGGCCCATTCCACGTCAAGCTCCTCGCGAAAATCAAAATCAATGGCGATGTCTTTTTTGATAAACTCATCGACGATGACGCGATTGTAGATGCGGTGAATCGGAATCTCTTTGCCGTTTTTTTGATAAAACAATTTTTTTCCGCGTTTTTTGATGGTGGTGATGCAAACCGCTTTCACGCCGGTGAATCTTTTCGTGCAATAAAAATCGCACGCCGTCTTTTGCTTTTCCGGCTGAATTTCCATGAGTATAACGTTTTCCGGATCGTGCTTGTTGAGCAGCGCCCTTTGCAGCAGCGCCACATAGCGCTCGACGGTCAGGCCATTCAACAGATAGTGCAGAGGCGTCAGATTGAAGGATTTCCGGAAAGTCTGCGCGAGAACGATTTGAAAACCATAAAGCGAAGGGAAGCCCTGCAATTCAATGAGCTGCGGCGAGAGCTTGCCGTCCGCGCCGCGGGTAATAGCGAAATCAACCTGCACAAACAGCGGATGCGGCTCATCGTTCGGCACGCGATAAAGCGCTGGCACCGCGCGTTCCGACTCGCGGCGATATTCCGGCGTGTCGAGCTGGGCGATGATTTCCATCGCCGATTGCTGCATTTCCTGCAATAAATCCTTCGGCAGAAACACCGGCGTTTCCGCCACCCGAAAATCGATTTTCACGCCGACCGCCGCGTCGAGCGCCCGCAAAAACTCTTGATATTTTTCTTCGGTAAATTGCGCGTTATATTGCTCGCGAAGTGAAGGAATCATGGTTTAGGTCTCCACACATCGTTCATAGTGATGCCTTCAGGCATTGACCGTTAAGAATCAAACCAATGCAAAAAACAAGAAAATTCCACACGGAATAAAAAACCAAGCTGATAAATCCGTGTGGTTTTTTAATCGGTGTGGAAGCCTGTTTGGTTGCGCCTGCAAGTTTCCGACTTATGAAGATAAACAAATTAATTTGTCCCGCAAGCAGTTTTTAAAATAGCCGTTTATTTCACTTTCGCATAACACCAACAATCACGCGGTGTCTCACTGATGTTCGGATGACTGATGAAACGACGCAGCAGCCCTTCGCGCTGCATGCCGATTTTCTCCAGCACCCGCGCCGAGGCCAGATTGTCGGCATCACAAACGGCCCACACGCGGTAAATCTCCGGCTGCGCCAGCGCCCATTCGACAACGGCGTTCGCCGCTTCCGTGATAAAACCTTGCCCCCAATAGGCGCGCGCCAGAACATAACCAACTTCCGCCTTGAAAGCTTTGAGGCGCAATTCAACCATCCCCATAATTTGCTGATCGTTTTTCCGAATGATTGTCCATGGAAAGGTGGTTTCGTTTTCCCAAACCGCGAGGCAACGTTCGAGAAACTCGCGTGTCGTTTGCATGCTGGCGTGCGGTCGCCACGTCATGTATTTCGTCACCTCCGTATCTTGTGCATATTGATTGAAGATCGCCGCAGCATCTTCAAGGGCTGGCGGGCGCAAATATAGGCGCGAGGTTTCGAAGCGCGTTGGTGGTTTCATGAAAAATTGGAATAAAGCCTCCACCCGACAATTATTCGTTATGTTCGTTTTAGCCTTTGATAGGCGTCATCATGTTTGTCGATAAAACGCACGATGATGATTTGTTTGAGACGGTCAATAAGATAAAGAATCCGATAACCGGCAAAATGCAAGCACATTTCCGGATGTCCTTTCATTTTTTCATGATCAATATGATCAACATTCTGCGCGAGCCAATCGATCTTTCTGACTATTTTTGCTGCTATGTCCGGATTCCTTTTTGCCAGCTTTTGTAGCCACACTTCGGCCGGTCGTTCATAGATGACAGTATACATTGCGCTAAATGGGAACCCCGATTTTTTTTAGACGTTTCTTGAGTTCGTTAGATGAAGTCGTTTTGACGGGTGAGGAAGCACGGCGAAGTCGTGAAGCCATGGACGGCTTCAATTCATAGTCGCTGTAGTGACAACGAAACCCTTGAGCGTCAATAAATGATGCCTTCAATTCGCTCGGCAATTTATCCGGTTGGCTTTCCACGAAACGGCTGTAAGCATACTCATTAAAAAAAATCTTATGGCCAGATCCATCAAGATAATAACTGGGACGTTGTTCCTGCTTGACGATTTCCCGCAGAATTTCCTCGAAGGTTTCGCGAATGAGGTGTTTGAGATCTTTGCCATTAAGTTGGCTTACCGGCTTGTTTAGCGAATAAGTTGCGGCTTTAGCCATTTTTTGACTCCTAAAAAATTAAACAAAACAATGCATACAAATAACTCCGCTCACTGAGAAATATAATAAGTTCATGGCAAAAGTGCAAGTAAAGGGTTGAATTCACCGCAACGCCGCGAGATTTTCACGAAGCCAATTTGCCTGCTGAAAATGCCGTTCGAGGTCGCCGCTATCAAAAGCATGCTCCAGTTGTTGCAGCGTGACAATAAATTCCTGCAAATTTTTCCGGACGTTCGCGCGATTGCTGTTCAGAATATCTTGCCAGATTGCATGCGGGCTTGCAGCGAGGCGGGTCATATCACGAAAACCGCCGCCGGCGAGTTGCAATGCTAATTCCGGCGACGCATTATCGCGCCCGATAAAATTCATCAACGCCACCGCCAGCAGTTGCGGCAAATGGCTGATGTCGGCGACAAGACGATCATGCGCCGCCGGATCGAGCTTGATCACGCGCGCGCCGAGGGTTTGCAATAATTGCGTTAAAGCCTCGGATAAGTGCGCCGGAAAATTTGACTGCGGGGTAAGAACATACGCCGCATTTTCAAACAAATCGGCGCGCGCATTTTCCCAACCGCCTTTCTCGCGGCCGGCCAGCGGATGGCCGCCGATAAAAAAACGCTCGCCGGAAAAATGCTTTTGGGCCTGCTCGACAATCACGCTTTTCGTGCTGCCCACGTCCGTCACGACGGTACCGGAACAAATTGTTTTGGCCACTTCAGGCAGGAGATTTAAAATGGCGTTGATTGGCGTTGCCAGAAAAACGAGATCGGCATCGCGCACCGCGGCCGCCAGATTCTCCGGTTCAAATGCATCATCAAGATATTCGCGAGCACCAGCGAGAATATCTCGTGAATCAACACCGACGAGCTTGCGTGCCGGCGTGTTGCGGCGAAAGCTTTTCACCAGCGAACCGCCAACCAATCCAAGCCCGACGACGGCGATACGTTGAAACGGCATTTCCTTCATTAATTCAATGCCATGCAATAACCAGCAGTCAGTTGCCAGTAATCAGTTTTCAGTGATCAGTGTCGCAACAATCCACATCCCCAACCTTCCAGAAATCCATCAATCCATTGATCCATCAATCCAGCGACCAGCAACCAGCTTACAACTTTCTCCCAATCACTTTCGCAATCATTGCCAGCTCTTCCATCAATCGGGCGAACGCTTCCGGAAACAGCGATTGCGCGCCGTCGGAAAGCGCATTGTCGGGATCGTGATGCACCTCGATCAACAGGCCATCGGCGCCGGCAGCCACGGCCGCGCGCGCCATCGGGATGACTTTATCGCGCAGTCCGGTGCCATGACTCGGATCGGCGATGATCGGCAGATGGCTGAGTTTTTTCACCACCGGAATCGCGGAAATGTCGAAGGTGTTGCGCGTGGAATTTTCAAACGTGCGGATGCCGCGCTCGCAAAGAATCACTTGGTAATTGCCGCCGGCCATGAGATATTCCGCCGCCATCAGCAACTCCTCGATAGTAGCGGCCATGCCGCGCTTCAATAAAATCGGCTTGCGAATTTTACCCAGCTCGCGCAGGAGATTGAAGTTCTGCATGTTGCGCGCGCCGACTTGCAGGATGTCGACGTATTCGGCGAGGAGCGGCACTTGCGCGACTTCCATCACTTCCGAAACGGTGAGCAAACCTTCTTTATCCGCGGCCCGCCGCAGCATTTGCAATCCGGCCTCGCCGAGGCCTTGAAAGGAATACGGCGAAGTGCGCGGTTTAAAGGCGCCGCCGCGCAGGATTTTGGCGCCGGCTCTTTTCACTTTGGCGGCAATGATTTCGATTTGTTCCGGCGTTTCCACCGAACACGGCCCCGCCATTATCACGACCGTATCGCCGCCGATCACCACGTCACGAATCTTGATGATTGTGTCTTCCGGATGAAACGTCCGGCTGGCGAGTTTGTAAGGCGTGGTAATGCGCAAAACCTCGTGGACGCCGGCCATCAGCTCGAAATTGCGCGCATCAACGCCGCGTTTGTCGCCAAGCGCGCCGAGCACGGTTTGATTGACGCCGGTGGAACGATGCACGTCGAATTTTAATTCAACTAATTTGGAAATGACGGTCTGAATCTGCTCTTCTGTTGCGTTTTCATTCATGACAACCACCATTGCTTTATTGCTCCTTTCTACGGATTGCGGTTAACGCTGTTGATTCTAAACTACGTGTCGCAGCCGCGGCGGCGTGCTCCGACTCCAAGCGCCGCGATTCATCGATGATGCGCTCGAAGAGACGGCGCACCGCGGCATTGGATAACGGGCCGTTGTTGAGTTGCTCTAATCTGGCATAAATCTGTTTTTCTCGTTCCGGCACGTAAATGGGAAGATGCAGGCGTTGTTTGATTTCGCCAATTTCAAGGCTGTAGTTTGCACGCTCGTTGAGCAGGTCGAGCATTTTCAAATCGACCTCGTCAATGCGCGCGCGCCAATCGTCAATGTCCATGGCTTTATTCATTTAGACCTTCGCGTAATTCACGAATAAATTGACTTGTCTTTTTAATGCCATCCGCGGGTAAATCGTTTTTTTCGATTTGGGCCAGCAGCGCACTGCCAACGATGACGCCATCGCAATACGCCGCAAGCGAACGCGCCTCTGCTGCGTTTGATACGCCAAAACCGACGAGAATCGGATGGCGCGCTTGCCAGCGCAAGGTTTGTAAATATTCGCGGGCCGAAGTTGCCACGTTCGCGCGTGCGCCGGTCACGCCGGTGATCGAAACCGCATAAATGAAACTCGTGGTGAGCTGATCAATCAGTTGCAAGCGTTCGGGCGAAGTGTTGGGCGAAACGAGATAAATCAAACTGATGTCGAGCTGGCTGGCGATCTCTTGTAGCGCCAAGCTTTCTTCCGGCGGCAAATCCGGAATGATCAATCCTTGCACGCCGGCTTTTGCCGCAGCTTGCGCAAAGGCTTCCGGCCCAAATTGGAGAATCGGATTGTAGTAACCCATCAAAATGAGCGGCGCGCGCAGCTTTGATTTCACCGCCGCTGCCAGCACTAAAACTTTTTTCAAGGTGACGCCATTTTGCAAGGCGATTTGCGACGTGCGTTGAATCATCGGGCCGTCAGCCAACGGATCGGAAAACGGAATACCCAGTTCGATGAGATCGGCGCCGGCTTCGTCGAGCAGTTTGAGCAATGGCACAGTCGCGTCGATCTGCGGGAAACCGGCGGTCAAAAACAGCGAGAGGAGTTTTTGGTTCTTCTCTTGCTTGATGTGCAAATAATTTTTTAGAGGTAAGTTCATATCAGCGTGATTCGCTTGGCATACTGTTCTTGACTTTTGAAATGAAAATAACTATTTTATTCAAGTATTCAATTAACTAACCGGAGAGCATTATGCCAATCATTCGTCCACTTTCTGAGTTTCAAACACGCACCGAGGAACTGCTCAAGTCTTGTCAAGAGCATGACCAGCCGATTTTTTTAACTGAAAACGGTTATGGCAGTGTCGTGCTCATGAGCCAAGTGGTTTTTGAGCGAATGCAGTTCAAGACGAATCTTTTTAATAAGCTTGACGAGGCGAAACAATCAAAAGCATCGGGCGATAAAGGAATAACTCGGGCAGAATTGCGACGACGCGCTAAAGCTAAAATAGCGCGAGCTCGGCGAAAATGAATAATCATCGGTATTTGGTGCGCGTTTTGCGTCCTGCCCAAATAGACTATTCTCAAATTCTCGACTATCTTATTGAAAAAAGCCCTCGGGCAGCGGACAAGTTCGAAGAAAAATTCGACAAGTTGCTCGAACGACTTGAGAATTCTCCCTTCTTCGGCAAATTTCCCCCTTATGAAGAATTGCGTGCTGTAGGGTATCGAATGGCAATTCTTGACAAGTATCTTGTTTTTTACATTGTGCAAGGCACAATCGTAGAGGTTCATCGTATCATTCATGGTGCCCGTGATTATCTGAAAGTAGTGCGAGGCTATTAGCCATCTGCACAACTTCCACATCTTTATCTCCTCTCCCCGAAAGACAAACCACAATCACCTCATTCATAGTAACAAAGTTTTTCAACTTTTGCAAATACGCCAGCGCATGCGAGCTTTCGAGCGCCGGAATGATGCCTTCGAGTTGGGCAAGATTTTCAAAAGCGGCCAACGCTTCATCATCGGTTACAGAATCATATTGCACTCGGCCAATTTCTTTGAGAAAACTATGTTCCGGGCCGACGCCGGGATAATCCAATCCCGCCGAGATCGAATGCGCTTCCTGAATTTG
>Ga0187893_10012096_pt1 | contig 12338 bp, 9 predicted proteins | sample MA1701074metaG_FD_139574 | JGI IMG/M metagenome (GOLD analysis project Ga0187893, IMG submission 139574) | White microbial mat communities from a basaltic lava cave in the Kipuka Kanohina Cave System on the Island of Hawaii, USA - MA170107-4 metaG ... | reverse complement strand
TCGAGGGTGTCAAGTTCAGCGATGGGATCGAAGTGAAGATGGAAACGCGCGTCAGACCGAAGAATCAACCCAGCAGGGTCGCCGCCTGATCAACTCGCGTACACCAGATTTGACAATATCTCCACACCAAGAGGGGCGTACCAGTAATTGGAAACGCGTCGATAACCTATGGCGCCCGTGGAACTCGTGCCTCTCAGGTCATTGTAGAGATACCGATACCCAAGCCCCACAAAAGGCGAAACAGAAATCCCATCCGAACGAAAAATGTCTTTGCCAAAGGTCCCTCGTGTTTCGAGAATCGAATAGGGAACCGAATCCTTCGTTCCCGAGCCCTCGTATTCGAGCGAACCGTACCCGTAACGACCGTCAGCTCTGAAGAACCATCGACCGGCGCCGGTATGGGTATAGGCCCCGGTCACTCCCATTCCGCCGCCCCAGATCTTGACCCCTAGACTGGGTTCCTCATAGCGATAGTCCGAGAGCTGTCCCCCGACCTCCCAGCCGGACCTGGTGACCAGCGGGTCAGCAGGTGCGCTTGTTTGTGCCGATGCGTATGGCGACAGGACAGCGAAAATCGCCACATTGATGAGGATTTTGCCCATGTAAAGCGGTTCCGTATCCGCCGGAGAGGCCGCGTGCAAAGGCAGATCGCGGAGCCTACCCACGTTTGCTGGACACTCTAAAAGGGGGATACTAATCCTACCCGCCGGACACCATGTCGTTTCGATGGTGGGGCGCGATGAAACGATGCTTCATTGGTCGATCCGCGCCCAAGAGAAAGTCGACGAGAAAAACAAAAGCAGATGAAACGGCTGGCCATGAGTGGCCACCATTGAGGTAGGCGGAGGGCAACAGAGTTTGTTTCAAATCAGCACCTTGTCAAATGATGCAGAGCACAAAAGCATGACTCGCGCCATTGACAGGAGTGTGGATTCGAAGCCTTGGAGGCCCGGAAGGGGTGGGGCGACGGTCCGATTCCTTCCCGGGCAGGCCATCCGACTCTGCTCCCCGCCGATACGTGAAAGGAATGCGGCAATCATGCTCTGAGGAGGGACTTCCATAAAAACCTGCCGGCTCGGATTTGCACGCCGACTTTCATCGCTGATTGCGCTACTGCTGTTGGCCGCATGTGGGGGCGGTGGGGGTGGTGATAGCGGACCAGCTCCCCTGGTTTACAGTGGCAGTACAAGCCAGGCGGTCATTACGACGGCCAATGGATCCAAGCTCACCGCCGACGTCATCGGCAACGGTGGCACTACCAACACGATTCTCGGGGTCGCAGTAGGAAGTGGCAATGCCACGCAAATTCGAGGCAATGGTGCGATGGATCTTGTGCATCGCCTCAACCGAAACTTCCACAACATCGTGTTGCGCGTGGGTCAGGCGAGTTCAGCGCACCAGGCTTTGACTGCGTTGATCCCGGTCAACGAGACCGTGCCCTGCGATGGCGGCAACGGTTCGGTGCACACATCCGGGTCGCTCAATGACGATTTCACTGGATCACTTCAGGTCAGTTTCGATAATTGCCTCATCGATGGCATAACGCTGAGCGGTCCGGCAACGCTGCGTGTGGACGTGTTCGATCTGGCGAACTTTATTCCAACGGACTTCACCGTAAGTTTTGTGAGACTGACGCTGCGCGGACCTGGCCTGAGTGCCGATGCGGGCGGGTCTCTGCGCGCGCAGCTGGACATCGGAACCAACACGGAAACGATCACCGCTAACCTGGTCTCCCTGGATAACGACACGGGCACGATGACAAACTCTGAAAATCTTGTCTTCGTGAACGTGTACGATAGTCTATTCTTCCCAACGTCGTTCACCACGAACGTTAGCGGGCGAGTTTTCGATCAGGATCACGGATTCGTCGACATCACTACGCCGACCCTGCTTGTTTTCGGTACTTTGAGTCAGTTCTTTCCGGATAGCGGTCAGATGTTGCTCATGGGGGAGGGAAACCGCAGCATCCGGGTTACGGCGCTTTCTGCCACATTGGTGCGGCTGGAGTTGGATCTGGATGGCAATAGTGTTGTTGATAACACCGCGACGTTGAAATGGATTGACCTATCCGGTCCGGTCGGTGCTGACCTCGGCGACACGGACGCTGACCGCATGCACAACAGCTGGGAATCGGCAAATCCGCCGATGAATCCCAATGCAAACGATGCAGCTCTCGACAACGATGGCGATACCTTTACCAACCTGAGTGAGTACCTGGCTGGCACAGACCCGAACGATGCTAACTCTCATCCATAGACCATGGGGCTCTCAATCTTTCGAAATCGGGCGCATAAACGGATCAGAACTTTGCTTCGTCGGTCGGCCGCTTTTCCGTGCCGCGTTGCTTAGCGTGCTACACCAACCCCAGGTCGTTTCTGTGTTTGTCGGCGGCGATCTTTTCGGGGGAAACGAACAGCATTGAGGGACCGGCCCCGGGTGGCCGTGCACAGCAGTCCCATGCCCCTGCGCCGTAAGAGCGGCGCGAGCCGTCGTGGTCGACCGAATCGGGCCTATGCGTTCTAGCGTATTAGTACGACTCACGGGCATGAATCTCGTGGGCGGGGTTTGCCCTCCACTCGTCAAAACGTCAGCTTCGATCGGTAAGCAATTCGGTCACCCCGCCGACGGCGGCAGTATTGACGGTCAGTGTCCTTTCAGTGGCGAAGCGCTGGAGGTAATGTGGCCCGCCGGCCTTCGGGCCGGTACCGGAAAGGCCTTCACCGCCAAAGGGCTGCACGCCGACGACCGCGCCAATCATGCTGCGATTGACGTAAATGTTGCCAACGCGCGAGGAGCGGACGACTTCGTCGACGAAGCTCTCGATGCGGCTGTGGATCCCGAGGGTGAGGCCGTACCCGGTGCCGCGAAGCCACGTCAGGACCGTATCGAGTTCGCTTCGTCGGAAGGTCGCGACGTGCAGTATCGGGCCGAAAATCTCGATGCGTGGAAGTGCATCGAATGGGACCTCGAAGGCGATCGGCGCTATGAACGGGCCTTCCGGGAGATGTTCGGGAAGTATCGATTCGCCAATCAGTTTGGCGGATCTGCGCAGGTTCGCGACGTGACGCGCCAGGATGGCATGAGCCGGCGCATCGATGATCGGCCCGACGTCGGTGTCGGGTTCAGCGGGGTCGCCCACTTTCAGCTCTGCGAGCGCGCCCGCAATCAGCCGCAGCACTCGCGGCGCGCCGCTTTCCTCGACGAAAAGGATTCTCTGTGCGGAGCAGCGCTGGCCTGCGCTCTGGAAGGCGGACACGACCACGTCGTCGACGACCTGCTCGGGCAACGCGGAGGAGTCGACCAGCATCGCATTGACGCCGCCGGTCTCGGCGATCAGCGGAATGATCGGCCCTTCTCGCGCGGCGAGAGCGGCGTTGATGCGTCTCGCAGTATCGATCGAGCCGGTGAAGGCGACGCCGGCAATGCGAGGATCGGCAACGAGCGGCGCGCCGACCGATTCGCCGTCGCCGATGGCGCAAATTGCCGCGTCGGTCGGGACGCCCGCGGCCTGCAGGAGCGCGATTGCTTGAAGCGCTATTCGAGGGGTCTGCTCCGCAGGTTTCGCAATGACGGTATTCCCGGCGGCGAGCGCCGCGGCACACTGGCCGGTGAAGATGGCGAGCGGGAAATTCCAGGGACTGATACAGGAAAAAACACCGCGGCCATGCAGGGCGAGTTCATTGCGTTCGCCGGCTGGACCGGGAAGACCGGAAGGAAGGAAGATCGTACGCGCTTGCAAAGCGTAATAGCGGCAGAAATCGGCCGCCTCGCGCACCTCCGAGACGGCGTCTGAGTATGTACGTTTCCCTTCGCGTACGATGAGCGATACCAGATCGACCCTACGCTCTTCGAACAGGTCGGCGGCGCGTTCCAGGACCGTGGCACGCTCCGTCGCCGGAATGCGCGACCAGGATTCGAAGGCTTCGGATGCGCGTGCGATTGCAGAGTTGAGGGCGTTGGCGTTCGTGAGCGCGACAGCCGGGCGGTCGTGCTCGCGATCGGATAATACTTTCTCGTGAAGGTCCTGGAGAACGGAACGCCGGCAAAGATCCTGGCCAAGGGAATTGAGTCGATCGGGATAGAGGTTGCGCGGCAGAGGAATGCGCGGGTCCGGCGTATAGGCCAGGGGCAGTGCCGCGAGCGGATCGGCTACCAGCGCATCGAGCGGCACGTCGGGGTCGGCGATCTGGTGTACGAACGATGTGTTGGCGCCGTTTTCCAGGATGCGTCGCACCAGGTAGGGCAGGAGTTCGTTATGCCTGCCCACGGGCGCGTAGATGCGGCAGTTGATCCGATTCGCTGTGTCGCTTTCCACGAGCAGCGCCTCGTAGAGAGCGTCGCCCATTCCCCAGAGCTTTTGCAACTCGAACTCGCGGTGTCCGGCAATTTCGAGGATCGTTGCGACCGTCCGGCAGTTGTGAGTAGCGAAGGCCGGGTAGATCGCGTCGGGCGCCGACAGCAACCTGGCCGCGCAGGCGATGTAGGAAACGTCGGTGGCCGGCTTATGCGTAAAGATGGGGTAGTCGGGCATGCCGAGTTGTTGGGCGCGCTTGATCTCACCGTCCCAGTAAGCACCCTTCACGAGGCGAATGGAAAGTCGGCGCTTTTGCGAGCGGCCGAGTTCAATCAGCCACTCGCACACGGACAGCGCGCGTTTCTGATAGGCCTGAACAGCCAGACCCAGCGAGAATTCTCTGGAGAGCGCCGCATGAACATCGAGCGTGAGCTCGAGCCGCTCGGACTCCTCGGCGTCGATGGTCAGACCGACACTCCGCCCGGTCGCAATGCGTGCGAGTTCCCTGAGATTTGGCAAAAGCTCCGCAAAAATCCGGGCTCGCTTCGCTTCCTCGAAACGCGGGTGCATCGCCGAGAGCTTGATGGAGAGGGTGTCCGGCGCGCTGATGGCATTGACGGCGTGCAGATACGAATCGAAATACCTTGCCGCGTCTTCAGCGGTGCGAGCGCCTTCGCCGAGCATGTCGTAGGAAAAACAGTGCAAAGGGTGGGCCATGCCGCGGATTACCGCTTCTTCGATGGTTTCGGCGAGGACAAACTGCTCCGCGAGAATACGCATCGCCTGGCGCACCGCGGCGCGCACCAGCGGTTCGCCCAGGCGCGCCACAAGCCGTTTCAATTGCGCCCCTGGGCCATCGTCGGCGGAGTCTTGCCAGCGCACGAGTGTTCCGGTGAGCATCAGCCCCCAATCTGCCGCGCTGGCGAACAGGGACTCGTTGTCGCCATCTCCCCATTGACCGCCCGCAAGTTTGTCCCGCAGCAAGGCGTCGGCGGTGTCGGGATCGGGAATGCGCAGCAGCGCCTCGGCCACGCACATCAGCGCGATACCCTCGCGACTCGAAAGGTCGTAGTGACGCAGAAACGATTCGGCGCTGATCGCACCAGGACGGGCGGCGCGCGCACGCGCCGCGAGAGCACGCGCGCGCTCCGTGACGCGAGTTGCCGCGGCCTCCGCGGGATAGAGGCTGCGCAAACGCCGCAGTGCTTCCGCCTCCGCTATGCGGTGGTCGTGCGCAATCGATGCAGGAAGCGTGCCGCCCATACGAAATCCCGCGCAAAATTCTACGCTTCACTGGCGCTGTCCGTGCGAAACGACGGGTCATGTGGTTTTGGAATCCGTCGATACCGATTCCCGGCGTCGCTTGTTATGCTGTTGGCCGAAAGCAAGCAGGGTTCGAGTCGGTAATGAATAACCGGGAACACGGGGAGTGCCCATGGCGGATCTCAACGCGATAAAAGCGCAGCAACTGAAGACCTGGGCTACCGGTGACTTCGCGATGATCGCCTGGAACACGGTGTTTCCGGGCGAACTGCTGTGCGAGGCCGTGGAACTGCGCGCAGGGCAAAGGGTTCTGGACGTCGCCACCGGCAGCGGCAATGCGGCATTGTCGGCCGCACGGCGGGGCTGTGAAGCGACCGGGATCGACTACGTACCGGCGTTGATCGAACGCGCGCGGGAGCGCGCCGCGGCAGAGCGTCTGCCCGCACGGTTCGAGGTCGGAGACTGTGAGGAGATTCCCTATCCTGACGAGTCGTTCGACGTGGTGCTGTCGGTGTACGGCGCGATGTTCGCGCCGAATCAGGAAAAGGCCGCGCAGGAGTTGATACGCGTGTGCCGCAGGGGCGGCAGGATCGGCATGGCCAACTGGACGCCCGCCGGATTCTGGGGAAAGACTTTCGGCCTGGTGGGGAAGTATGTTCCGCCGCCCGAGGGCCTGAGGCCGGCTCCGGAATGGGGAACGGAAAAGCGCCTCCGTGAATTGTTCGGCGGCACAACTTCATCCATTCAGATCACGGAGCGCAGCGCATTGTTCCGCTACCGCGACAGCGCACAATGGATCGAAGTCTTCCGCACCCACTTCGGCCCGATCATTCGCACGCTCGAGGCACTGGACCGGAAACGGCGGGGCGACTTCCTGAAAGAACTCGACGGCACACTCAACCACTTCAACCGGTCCGGCGACAATACGCTGGTAGTCGCGTCGGACTACCTTGAGGTCGTCTTGACGAAGAAGTAGGCGCGCTTTTTCGCTATCGGTCGGTATAGAAGTGATCCGCAGGTGCGCGTTCGACCGCGGCCGGCAACGGAGCTGACTTGGAGTGCACGGCGTCAAGCGGTATGATCAGCGCATTCTTCCGGCCGCCATGAAGAAGACTCTCTACCAGATTCTCGGAGTCGATCCCAAGGCATCCGCGCAGGACATCGCGGCGGCCTACGACAAACGCGTCGAGGAGTTCGGCGCAGCCACGATTCGGGACCCCAACAAGCTGGTGGCGCTGCAGCAGGCGAAAGAAATCCTTTCGGATCCCAACCAGCGTGCCGGATACGACGTATCGCTGGCAGCCCGTGTAGCACCCATGCCGGCCGATGCTGTTGACGGGCCGGCGCCTGGATTGATTCAAGTTTGGGGAAAGTGGATCGTCGTCGGTGTGGTCCTGATCGCCGTCGGCATTTGGTGGCTGAATTGGCGCGCACCGCTCGAGATCCAGACCCGGACTCCTCACCCGACCCAGACCCAGACCCAGACCCCGACTCAGACCATCCCCCTTCCGCAGGTCGCCTCACGGACGCTCGAACCCGCCCCTCAAACCGTTCAGCTCTCAGAGCCGTCCGTCTCTGCAGGCGACGCGAAAGAAACTGCGCCACTCGTCGCGGCGGTTCAGTCGCAGGATAGTTCTCCTGCGAGCCCTATTCTCGGACAGTGGCTGTGCCACGAATCAATTTCGGGTCTCGCCACCCAGTACAACTTCCAGCCGGACGGCGTGCTCAACCTGGCCGCATCAGACGGCAAAACTGTCACGCTGAGCTACGAGTTATCGGGAACAGCCTTGAAGCTCAATGGCCTCAATCCAGCAAGGACATTCACAATCGAGGAGTTGACCGCGCTGAAGATGATTCTGCATACGGGCGTCGAGGGAAGGCGCGAGGTCTGTGCGCGTTAAGTCGGGAGACGAAAAGCATCCTGACGGTCTGCTTCGTCCCCTTTGCCACCACCACACGTGACGAGTTGAACCCGGCTATTCCGCGTGCCTGTTGCGTTCGTTCCGAGGCGAGTCTTGGCGGGCGCGTAATACGTTCCTGCGCCAGGTCATTTCCAAGTGCCGATCAATAAGGCACCCAATCGCCGCGCCGTCTTGACGAAGGTTTGACGAAGTTCCGAATATCCCGCGCCGCGCACATAACGGGAGCACTGGTGAGGCGTAGCGCTCATACCCCAGCAATTTCTGTCGATTACCGTCAGTTGTACGAGTACCGAGGGCGAAGAAAGCCTGTTGTCCGGCCGCAAATCGCCCGACGAATGGGGCGCAGACGGGACGCGCGGCGAGCCCGCGCGTGGCAAGGCGCCGGAGGCGGATACCGTCGCTCGATTACGACGGTTTTTTTGGGGTTTTTCCCGTCACACCCCGCTAAGGCTGGAGCGCCTTTTGCTACAGATTTCGTGAGGCAAATGAGGATGCCATTGGTCTGGTTTGATGAACGTGACGAAAGCAGGAAGCTGAACGTCGAGGCCCTCGCGATAGGACGCTTTTCTTGCCCGCGCAGGGGGACTTGGAACGCAGGACCGTGTCCGATCTGACGATGTGAACTGCATTTTCCTGAACAGGCTTACCTAATGAACAATACCCCGTTCGACCGCATAGCTAGCGACTGCATGGCCAAGAAGGTCGATTTTCCCGAGCAGCTGGCCAGGCAATACGTACGCATTCTCCAGAAAATCAACGAACTTTGGGGATTGCCCGCAACGATCACGTATCTGGATGAACTGATAATGCCCAGCCGCCTCGACCGGCAGGGCTTTCCGCCAGATGTTGCTCTTGAGCTGGCTACGCTCAAGCAACTTCATGAATACGTCCATCCCATCAGAAATATGAACACATGGGATCCCTATTACTACATCAACCGGGAACGTTTCAAAAGCCTGGGTGAGCCTGGGGAGGGTGTCGAAACCCCGGCGAGTGGCGAAAAGTCGGCGAAAAGCAAAACAATTGGCAAGCCTCGCCCGTCGGTCTACAAATCGTGGTTCGCGACCAACGGCAGCCGGCACCTGCGGAATTCCCCGATCGGCAGCCTGTACCCGGCGAAAGGTTTCAGCGAGCGCACGACCAATCCGAGCGCCGATCCCGCATTGAACGCAGGTGTCGAGGAAATTCTGGTGGACGCCGAGGATCTGCTCGGCATTCGCCGCATCCACAGTGCGATCGCCCTCTACGAGCAGGCAATCGCACGGTATCCACGCTATTCGGCTTACCCGCACCTGCGATTGCTGGAGCTCTACTACGACTTGGAAAGCCGCGAGGAATTCGAGCGCGTCGCCAGACAATTCTCGGAACACTTCTCGCTCGGACCGATTCGCTGGGTGCTGATCAAAGTGGAATTCTGGGCGCAACTCGACAGGATCGCGGCAGCACTGCTGCAAAAGACGATGGCCTGAATTCGGAGTACGCGCAAGGCAGAATCGCACGGTTGTAAAGACGAGATCATCGCCAATCGACGACAGCGAAAGGGTCCACACGTCGAAGGTTGGCCGCATACCTGTCGCATCAACGCACGAACTGCAGCGGCACGCGGCGATTCTTCTGCTCATCGGTCCGGGGCTCTACAGCAAATACGCGCGGGTTCAAGACACACCACTTTGGTGGCCATCCACCGCATCTGCGTTCCTTTGTGGCGAGTGCGGCGTAGACAAATACTTGGCATGCACTAAGCAGCGGTCCCGATTCGCCAAAGCGCCGCTGTCGGAGTCGGTATGCCCTGCGGGCATGACGTGGAGATCCGGAAATGCCGACTCGAGACTTCTCGCGTTCTCGGTCAGGAATCTCGACAACCCTTTGCCCTTTTTTCGTTCATCGGCGCACGCGAAACAGCATCCGTTCTTGAATCGAACGGTCCTTCCTTGAAACTCTGATCAGTTGGACGCCGCTTCATGTCGCCGAGCGGCGACGCAGTACCGCTGTTGCTGACGCCCGGCCAGATTCGTCGTAACGTTTTCGCGCACCATGCAATAGATGCACAGCGCCATCCCGGTTATCATGCCAAGAGTACGCGGCGCCCGGCCGATCGGGATTCTCCCCAGGCGCAAGATACTCGACAGGAAGGAACGGGCATGAACAGGCAGCTGTTTTTCTTGCTGGCATTTCTCTGCGGCTGCGCCAGTACAGGGTTGGAGAATATCCCGTTGCTGTGGAAACCGACCACGGGAATGTTCTCGATTGGATCAGCGGAGCTTGCGGCACTGCGTAACGCCACGCTGCAAATAGAGCCGGTCATCGATAAGCGCGACAACCCTGCACTGATCGGCCAGAACCGCGAAGATCAGGTGCTGCGACAGGTGACTACCTCCGACGACGTCTCTGCTTTCGTCACCAACCGCATGAAGGCGCTGATGTCCGCGGCCGGAATCAAAGTCGCGGACAGCGGCGGTACCGCGATACTCAAGACGGAGCTCAGGCAATTTTTCGTTCTCGAAACGAATACCTATCAGGCGGAAGTGATATTGCGCGTCACGCTCACCGACCCGGACGGTAACGTCCTGTGGTCGGGCCTGACGAGCGGCCTTGCCGGCCGATTCGGGCGCTCGTACAACGCGGACAATTACTACGAAACGCTGAGCGATGCTTTGGTCGGCGCGGTTCAACAGCTGCTGCAGAACCGCGGTTTTGGAGCGGCGTTGACCGCGGGTTGAAAGGACGGAAGACTCAACGCGGATGTGCAAAAAAGAGTGATCACGACCGGCATATGAGACCCGCGTCGGACGGATTTCGCAGTGCGCAGAATAAATTTCGCCGACTTCAGTTCCTCATGTAATCGCCCCGCCGGGGAGCCGGTCGCGATTCTGGCGCTCGAACATCCAGCCCGGGTACTCTGGTGGCAGTTTACTGACGTTGCTCAGTGTTTGCAGATCGGATTCCGACAGCTGCAACTCCGTGGCGCCGACATTGTCGGTGAGCTGCTCGTGTGTCTTGGCGCCGATGATCACGCTCGTCACGCCCGGCTGGTGGAGCAGCCAGGCCAGCGCGACTCGCGCCACTGAGACACCGTGCTCCTGTGCGATCGGTCGCATCGCATCCACGATCCTGAACGCCCGCACCCGGTCCACCGGCGGAAAGTCGAATTCGGTGCGCCGCGCACCTTCCGGACCTTTTTCTTTTTCGCCGAATTTCCCCGACAGCAGGCCGCCCGCCAGCGGGCTCCATACAAGGATGCCCAGCCCCTGGTCCAGCACCACGGGGACGATCTCGCGTTCAAGCTCGCGGCTGGCGAGCGAATAGTAGGCCTGGATACTTTCGAAGCGGTTCCAACCGCGCCGCTCGGAGATTGCGACACCTTTCATGATTTGCCACGCCGCGTGATTGCTCAGCCCCAGGTAACGTACCTTTCCCGAGCGCACGAGATCTTCCAACGCACGCAGCGTTTCCTCCATGGGCGTCACCAGGTCCTGGCCGTGAATCTGGTAGAGGTCGAGATGATCCAGTTGTAGCCGCCGCAGGCTCGCGTTGACCGCGTCCATGATGTGGCCTCGTGACAGACCCACTTGATTCGGTCCCGGGCCCATCCGGATGCGCACCTTGGTGGCGACGACGAGCTCTTCGCGCGGCAGGCCGAGTTTCTTCAATGCCTTGCCCAGTAGCGTCTCCGCGTCGCCCTCCGAGTAAACGTCGGCGGTGTCGATGAAATTGACGCCGGCATCGAACGCGGTCTTCACCTGCTCCTCCACATCGGCAGGACCGAGAGTCCCGATGGGCTTCCAGCGACCTTTGCCGCCGTAGGTCATGGTTCCGAGACAGATTTCCGAGACCAGCAGGCCCGATCGGCCGAGAGGACGGTAGCGCATAGAAGACTCCTGTAATAAACGTGCTGGACGTAAATGCGCGACCTCGTCGGGCATATTCGCACAGGCTAAACGTCTGCGAGGCTGACGTTATGCCGGAACGGCCATCCCACAAGATGTGGACGCGGTCCTCAACATCGTGGCTTGCGCGAACGTCGTCACAATACTTCAAATGCGCCGAGATGCCACTTTTTCAGATAATACAAGCGACCTGCCTGGTGAAGAGAAAGTATGACTATTCCCGAGGAACTGAAAAGCGGGACCCGACATCCCGGGTCGGTGGATAATGCGCACAGCGGGAGCGTAGCCTCGACCGACAAATGGAGAAAAACATGCGCGGCTTCAATAGTTTCATCGTCTTTTTAGTTTGCATGGCGGCACATTCGCTGGCAATGGCGGATGACCCTACGGCGCCCGGAGGGCCTTTGGATATCTGCCTTGCCGCGGTGATGACCGAGCATCCCGGGATCGTGACCGCCTGGCGTCAGGCCGGCGGCGGTCCCCAGCCGCCATATGCGGTCACCATGCTGGATAAGGAAGGCAAGATGGCCGAGACCACATGCGATCCGTCAAAACCGACTGGCTTTGCGTTCAAGAACAAGACCGGGTTTTTCCGCTACAACATGTTTGAGCGCGCGACCTTGCCTGAAGAAAAGGCACGCGGGGCTGCGCCCGTTATTTTCGCGGGCCCCGTCCGGTTCCTGGGAATGGAATTAACGGTTGGCTTCACAGGCCGGCCGCAGTATACGTACCAGTTATTATTGCCCAGCGGCCACAAAGCGACCGTGGAGATGGATGCGGTTGTCGGCCGGCTGAACAAGGCTACAGTGAATTGACGACATCAAGAACCAGTGACAAGTGACAAGTGACAAGTGACGAGCGGCTGGCAGTTCAAAGAATAATCTTTACCAGCCACCAGCCACCAGCCACTTATCGCTCGCCACCCGACGGCGAAAGCCCTCTCGCATGCCGCCGCGCGTGAGGATGCACGAG
>Ga0187893_10012095_pt1 | contig 12339 bp, 10 predicted proteins | sample MA1701074metaG_FD_139574 | JGI IMG/M metagenome (GOLD analysis project Ga0187893, IMG submission 139574) | White microbial mat communities from a basaltic lava cave in the Kipuka Kanohina Cave System on the Island of Hawaii, USA - MA170107-4 metaG ... | reverse complement strand
TCAATTTTCAATGCTCAATGATCAATTTCTCCTTAAGTAAATGACATTACAGATGCACAACCAGTACAGGTATTTTCAATTCGTGTCTCACATTATCTATCGTTTGCCCATAAAGCCAGTCTTTGATACCACTATGCCCGTGAGCTCCGGCTACCAGCATATCACATTGCATTTCGTTTACTATGCGTACGATTTCCTTAGCCCTGCTTTTAAAACCTAAAATTCCTTCGGCGCTATAACCCATTTCGTTTAGCTGCTTCACATATAGCTCAAGCTGTTCCTGGTCTTTACGTGATTCAAGATCATCAGTTTCCTGCCCGAGAATTTTTGCAGAGACGCTTTCTACAATATGTATCAGTACAAATGAACTGTTCTTGTTTCCCTGTCCAATGGCATAAGACAATAATTTTTCATCTCCTTCTCCAAACTCAAGCGCCACAGCTATTTTATTATAGACAGGCGGGGATAGCCGATGTATGGTTGAAACTTCGTGATGCACCTGCAGAGTTTCCGTTGTTTTCTTTTTACGGATGAAAGGATAAATGGTGATAATTACCAGCAGACCGATAAAAAACAAACAACTCGCAACAATAATTATTTTCCAAAGTAAATTACCAGGTTGTGAAAGATAATCCAAAGCCTGTCCCGAAACCATTTTTAAATTCAGATAAACCAATACAGCCGTGATGGCCCAGGCGGCAAATTTTACAATGGGTTTTATTGTAAACACTCCCATTGTTTTTTTATCGCTTACAAAATGTATCAATGGAATGATGGCAAACCCTAATTGCAGGCTTAAGATTACCTGGCTTAAAATTAAAAGGCTGTCCACATTATCTTCTCCATAAATAAGTATGACGATTACAGCGGGTGTAATAGCGATCAGCCTTGTCATCAATCTCCGTAAAATGGGATTAATGCGCAATCTTAAATAACCTTCCATTACTATTTGTCCCGAAAGCGTACCGGTGATAGTTGAGCTTTGACCTGCGGCTATTAGTGCTACTGCGAATAATATAGAAGAAACTTTAGTGCCTAATTGTGAAGGGAGAAGTTCATAAGCTACTTTAATTTCGGCTACATCACTTCTGCCGGATTTATAAAAAACGGCTGCAGCTAATACCAATATAGCTGCATTAACAAAAAAAGCAAGATTCAATGCAATGGCGCTGTCAAAAAAATTAAGCTTCAATGCTCTTTTTATGCCATCATTATCACGTTTTATTTTTCTCGTTTGTACAAGAGCGGAATGCAGGTATAAATTATGCGGCATCACAGTGGCGCCAATAATACCAATAGCGATATATAAAGCAGCATCATTTTCCAGGTGAGGTCTAAAGCCTGTCACCACTTCTCCAATGCCCGGTTTAGCTAATATTATTTCAGTGAGAAAAGATATTCCAATAACCCCTACCAGCCCTATGATGAAAGCTTCCATCTTTCGCATACCCAGTTTTTGCAGGTATAGCAAAAGAAATGTATCAAACACAGTGATCAGCACTGCATAAATAAGCGGTATGCCGGTAAGCAATTGAATACCGATAGCCATACCCAATACTTCAGCAAGATCAGTGGCGGCGATGGCTATTTCTGCTAAGCCATACAATACATAATTCATAGGCTTGGGATAGGTTTCACGATTAGCTTGCGCCAGGTCTCTTCCTCTTACAATACCGAGCCGTGCAGATAAACTTTGAAGCAGCAATGCCATCAGGTTGCTCATCAATAAAACCCAAAGCAGGCTATAGCCAAACTGGCTTCCACCAGCCAGGTCAGTTGCCCAGTTGCCCGGATCCATATAGCCAACACTCACCAAATAAGCAGGCCCAAAAAAAGAAAGCATTCTTCTCCATGCCGGTTTTTTCAAATTGGTGGTGTCAACACTCTGGTGTACCTCACTTAGCGACGCATCAAATTCTGTATTACGAAACATATTTTACAAAAATGTTTTTTGCCAGTTGTTCACTGATAGTAATTGGTGGTTGATCAGTCGTTCCTTTTGACTGGCGAATTTTTATTTCCATTGATTTATCATAGCCAAATTTCTTTTTTACTTCCAGCTTTGTACCAATGGCAATTTTTTTATGGCCAAGCAGATCCAGCATTTCATTTGATTGATCACTTACATAGCAAACCACCGCAGGATTGTTTAACGGTAATTCAATAAGACAAATTTGCTTGGCGGTTTCTATTTTACCGCTTGCATCCGGTATGGGGTCACCATGCGGATCAAAGCGGGGAAAGCCAAGAAATTCATCCAGCTTATCAATTAGCTTTTTACTACTCACATGTTCGAGATGCTCGGCTACTTCATGCACTTCTTCCCAACTGAATTTTAATTTTTCGGCCAAAAAAAATTCCCAAAGCCGGTGCCGCCTGATGATCATCAGCGCTACTTTGCGTCCTTCCAGGGTCAGTGTAAAACCATGGTAGGCCTGGTAATGCACCAGTTTTTTGACGCTTAGTTTTTTCAGCATATCAGTAACAGAAGCAGGGCGTGTTTGCAATTCGGCGGCCAGTTCATTGGTAGTAACCGTTCCGCCTTTTTGCAAATGAAAGATAGCCTTGATATAATTTTCTTCGCTTGTAGAATAGTTCAGCACAGGCTAAAAATATTTTTAGACAAACCTAAAATAATTTATCCGGTTGTCAAAATTTAAAATATTGACCGAAAAGCAGGAAACGCTTAATTTGCCGCCCAATATCAATTTATGTCGTTGTTAAAAAAGTACGGCGTTTTTTTCTTTTTGTTGCTTTTCATGGTGGCCTGCAAGTCAAAAAAAGTTTCATTGGCAGGAGATGAGCCGGTAGAAGTTTCTGATTTCATTGATTTTTTTCCCGATATAACATTGCCCTTCCAGGTGGCAGACAGTAATCTGCTGAAGAAAGAAAAAGATTCGCTGCTGATCAGCTATAAAGTGTTTACACAGTTTGTGCCCGATAGTGTATTGCATAAGATTTTTGGGAAGAAAGCAAAACCAAAAATTTATCCATTGGGTAAAGTTGATGCAGATGAAACTTATCTTTTTGTAAAAGCTCTTTCGGCTGATAAACGAACTGCTTTTGCCATCGCATTTGATAAAAAAGATAAATACATTGCTGCTTTGCCTCTGTTAAGTCTTGACCGTTCGGCAGCAACGCAGCAATTGGGCAGCATGGATAGCCGCTATACGCTTACCAAAAGTATATTTCGAAAAAATGCAGATGGAAGCACCAGTGAAGGCAAAGATGTATATGTATTGAGCAGCGATGCAAAAGAGTTTATGCTTATTATGACTGATGCGTTGGATGATAAAGTATCAGAACTTACCAATCCTATTGATACCTTTTCAAGAAAACAAAAATATACTGCCGATTATGGCACAGGTAAGATAAATTTATTTTCTTTTCGAGATGGCAGAAAAAATGATCGCCTTAGTTTTTTTATTCATATCGAAAAAAATAATGGCGATTGCACCGGTGAGTTAAAAGGAGAGGCAATGCTCAAATCACCGTCTGTGGCTGAATACAGGCAGGCAGGCGATCCATGTGTGTTGCGGTTTACTTTTAGTTCTTCACTTGTTACCGTAAAAGAATTGGGTGGTTGTGGTTCCCGCAGGGGAACACGATGTTCCTTTGATGGTGTGTATCCAAGAAAAAAAGAAATAAAGCCAAAAGCTTCTAAGTCCAAATCAAAAAAAGCCAATTAGTGTTTAAACAATAATCATCTCTGAATTACAGACATTTTAAAATTAAATTATATCTTGTGTCCTCGTGTAAAAAAAACACAGTATGAGTTTTACAAAATTTACAGTTCCGTATTCCGTTGACCCTAATTATTCCAAACGTGTTGCTTATTTCTCCATGGAGTTTGCAGTGCACCAGCCGCTGAAAATTTATAGCGGCGGTCTCGGTTTTCTTGCCGGTTCACATTTGCGCAGCGCTTATGAATTAAAACAAAACCTGATCGGCATTGGTATTTTATGGAAGTATGGTTATTATGACCAGGCCCGTCACCAGGATCAGACATTGGATGTAGCATGGAATGAAAAGCATTACAGTTTCCTGGAAGATACCGGTCTGAAATTTCAGATCAATGTGCATGAACATCCGGTTTGGGTAAAAGTTTTTTATCTCAATCCTGAAACGTTTAAATCAGCGCCTCTATTCCTGCTGTCAACCGATACGCCGGAAAATGATTATGTATCGCAAACCATCACGCATCGTTTGTATGATGCCAATGTAGCTACCAAAGTGGCGCAATATATTTTGCTGGGTGTTGGCGGCGCCAAGTTGGTAGATGTTCTCGGCTTTAATCCAGAGCTCTATCATTTGAATGAAGCACATGGTCTTTCTGCTGCGTTTTATTTGTATGAGAAATTCAATCGTAAAATTGAAGAAGTAAAAAAGAGATTAGTATTTACAACACATACACCTGAAGAAGCAGGCAACGAAAAGCATGATATTTTTCTTTGTCATAAAATGAGTTACTTCTGCGGATTGAGCATTGATGAAGTAAAGAAGCTCACGAACAATCCTGATGATGCATTCAATCATTCGCTGGTGGCCTTGCGGTTTGCGCATATTGCCAATGGTGTTTCGAAATTGCATGGTCATGTATCGAGAGCTATGTGGGGCAGGTATGATGGCATTTGCCCGATCATATCCATTACCAATGCACAAAACTGGCGGTACTGGGCCGATAAGCAACTGTTTCGTTTTAAAGAAGCGGGTGATGATTATGGAATTGATGACCGCAAAAAATACCTGAAGAAAAGAGCTTTTGATATTGTTGCTGACCAGACAGGAAAATTATTTGATCCGGATGTATTCACTATTGTGTGGGCAAGAAGGTTTGCAGGTTATAAACGGGCCGGGCTAATAACAACGGATACGGAGCGATTTAAAAAGTTATTGACCAGCACAAAATATCCTGTGCAGGTTATATGGGCGGGTAAGCCTTACCCGGTTGATCATCCTGCTATCAGTGAATTTAACCAGCTCGTTTACCTTAGCAAAGAGTATAAAAATATGGCTGTGCTCACGGGTTATGAACTGGCTCTTTCAAAACGATTGAAGCAAGCTGCTGATTGTTGGCTCAACAATCCCCGTGTGCCAAGAGAAGCTTCAGGCACCAGTGGTATGACTGCAGCTATGAATGGCGCTATTAATTTTTCAACAGATGATGGATGGATACCGGAGTATATCAATCATGGACATAATGGTTTTGTAGTGCCCAAGGCTGATTATGCTAAAATGGCTACACACGAACAGGATCAGTATGATCTGAACAAGCTGTATGAAATTTTAGAAAAAGAAATACTTCCTGTTTATTATGATAATTACAGCACCTGGAGGCAGATCATGAAGAACGGCATGGATGATGTACGCTTCCAGTTTGACAGCAACAGGATGGCACATGAATACTATGAGTTAATGTATAAATAGACGAGTGGGAAGTGGTGAGTAGTAAGTGAAATGCCTTCATTGATGATGAAGGCATTTTTATTGAAATGAATATTTTTGAATAAATACAATTCACATGGCTGAAGAAGAAAAAGCAGACCTTTTTGGTTTAAAATTAAACGAAACGGGAATTTATTTCATTAAAAAAGTGGTTAGGCTCTCCTCTGCAATCCTCATTTTCTTGCTTTTTGTGACAGCAGTAATTTCTTTTTTTGCTGTTAGGGGAATAATACAAAACAGTAGTGCCGAATTACCCGGCAAATGGGAAAGTATTCGGGTAAAGGCATTTCCCTATTTAACATTGCTTACTTCCGTTGGGAACTTAATTGCAGTTTCTTACTATGTGAAGTATTTTAAAACTTTAGATGATAGTATTAGCAACAACAATGAAGTTTTATTCAATAATTCCTTTCGTTATATTTTTCGCAATGCTGCTATTTTTTTAATCTTGCTTATTCTTAATTCAATAACAGCTATTTTTTCTTTAGTTGGGTTGCTTTAAAAAAGAGGATTTATAAAAATTTTTCAATCATTTCTGTTATTGATATACGGCTATTTCTCAAACTTATAAGTTTGTTTATCACACCCTCTACTAACGCATCTGGACATGAAGCGCCGCTAGTAACTAAAACCTTCACCGGTTCTTTTGCTGGCAGATAATCGCTGGTCAGTATTTCTTCTTTGGTATGAAAGTTATAATGCAGTATATCTTTTGCAGAAAGTATTTTTTCTTCGCTGCTGATAAAATAAGTGGGTAGCTTTTCTTCGCAAAGCTCTACAAGATGGGATGTGTTGGATGAATTATATCCGCCTACCACAATAGCAAGATCTGCTTTTGTTTCAAGCATGCCTGTTACTGCCGATTGGTTATCGTTGGTAGCATAACAAAGCGTATCTCTTGTATCGGCAAAACGTTCTGCAATATTTGTTTCATCCAGTTGGTAATGATCAATCATCACCTGTTTTAAAAAATCGGCAATGGCTTGTGTATCGCTGGCCAGCATAGTGGTTTGATTGACTACGCCAATGCGTTGCAGATCTTTTTTTACATCAAACCCGGATGAATATTGGTTTTTGAATTCGGTATAAAATTGTTCAGATGTTTTTTTGCCAGTGATATATCCTGCCAGTTCTTTCGCCTGCTGCATATCTTTTACCACTACCGAAGGTGCATTCTGCTCTGCATGAGAAAAAGTGGCTCTTGTTTCTTCATGTTTTGGTTTGCCATGAATGATGATGCTGTAATTTTTTTTAGCAATTACTTCGCTGCGGTTCCAAACTTTTTCTACAAACGGGCAAGTTGTATTATATTTTTCAACAGCTATGCCAATTTGTTTTAGTCTTTCTTCAATCGCCAGCGTAGTGCCAAAAGCAGGAATGAGAACAATATCGTCAGCCGTCAGCTCATCAAACGGAATGATTTGTTCGCCATAAGTTGTTTGTAAAAAATTTACACCATGGGCCTGCAGGTCGGCATTTACCTGCGGATTATGGATCATTTCGCTTAATAAAAAAATTCTTTTGCCGGGATTTTCATTCACAGTACGGAAAGCAATTTCAATAGCATTTTCTACACCATAGCAAAAACCAAAGTGGCGGGCAAGATAGATTTGCAGCGGGCCAAAATCAAGCAGGGTGGGAGAGAAGTCTTTCTTCATCTTATCCATTTCCTTCCGCTTTTTCTTAATAGCCGATATTAAAGGACTGCGGTATATGATTGGTACGTCAAAGCTTTTCATGACGGGAGAACTATGATTAGCAAAATTTTTATGATTATGAGGAAAATAGCGGTGCAAGTTACCGATTTTACGAGGGACAGCATCGTTAAAACATTATTTCACCGGGCCGTGGTTAGTTCTTATTTTCACAACAAACAGCTAATGATGACAAGTGTAGAAACAATCAACATGAAAACAAGATCCAAAACTGTAGAGTGGGCACATCATACCAATATTTATGAGGTGAATGTAAGGCAATACACAGCAGAGGGAACTTTTAATGCATTTGCAAAAGAACTACCAAGACTAAAAGATATGGGAGTGGAAACATTGTGGTTTATGCCCATAACACCAATTGCTCAAAAAAATAAAAAAGGGTCAATGGGCAGTCCTTATGCCTGCTCCGACTATACTGCCATTAATCCTGAATTTGGTACGCTGGCTGATTTTAAACAACTGGTAAATGCTGCACATGAATTGGGATTTAAAGTGATCATTGACTGGGTGGCTAATCATACGGGCTGGGATCATGTATGGACAAAAGAACATCCGGAATATTACAAGTTTGATCCGCATACAAACGATTTTAAAAAAGCCAGTGGCATGGATGATATCATTGAGTTGGATTATAACAATCCTGCATTACGGCAGGCAATGATTGATGCCATGAAGTATTGGGTGAGAGAAGCCGATATTGATGGTTTTCGTTGTGACCTTGCAGCTTGGGTGCAAGTTGATTTCTGGCAGGAAGCAAGACCCAAAGTGGAAGAAGAAAAACATTTGTTTTGGCTGGGTGAGTTTGATGAATTAGATAATCCTGAATATGGAAAAGTATTTGATGCCAGCTATACCTGGACTTGGATGCACAAGACAAGGGACTTTTATCAAAACAATCTTCCATTATATGTATTAGAAGATTTGTTGCAACGCTATAGCACCATTGGCGATGGCTCCATGCGGGCATGGTTTACCACCAATCATGATGAAAATAGCTGGAATGGCACCGAGTATGACAAGTATGGCGGAATGGCAATGGCTTTGGCTGCATTCAGCGCAACATGGAATGGGGTGCCCTTGTTATACAGCGGACAAGAATTACCTAACCAGAAAAAGCTGGAGTTTTTTGAAAAAGATGTGATTGAATGGACTGGCAAAAACGAGTTGCATGATTTTTATAAAACGCTATTGAACCTGCATCGTCATCATCCGGCTTTGCGTGGCGGTGATGAAAAGGTGAAAACATTTCGTTTGAAAACATCTAATGATGACAAAGTATTTGCATTTCTCCGTAAAAATGAAGAACGGGAAATATTGGTGGTTTTAAATCTTTCACATGATGGGCCTTTTTCTTTTTCATTCGAAAATGAAAATCTCACCGGCTTTTTTAAAAACGTTTTTACAAATCAAGCTGAAGATTTTTCAAATAATAAAATCATAGAAATGCAGGCATGGCAATATTTGGTTTACGAAAAATAACAGATAGCATTCTTTGAATAAAAAAAAGTCCCGCAATCAGCAGGACTTTTTTTATTCTTTGTTACTTTCAATTACTCATCATTGAGATTTATCTTATAGGTATAAGTTCCTCTATATCCCGGATAAATACCTTCTAATTGCAATTCATCATATCCGCCGGAAAGTATTTGGCCCAGTTCGTCAACATTTTTTATTTCGGTGCCATTAACAGAGGTGATAATAAAGCCAGGGTCCATTCTTGTATTGCTCAATGGCCCGCCTTGTTTAATTTTTTTCACCACTACGCCGCCATCTATATCATATTCTTCAGCTTTTTTGCTGTCAAGGTTTTCCAATTCTACTCCAAGCCTGTCGCCTATAATTTTGGTGCTTGATATGTCAATTTTGCTGGCTGTGGCTTTCAAAGTCACAGTAATAGTTTGTTCCTTGCCATTCCTGACATAAGTAACCGGCACCTTTTCTCCCGGTCTGTAGCTGGCAATACCGGCAGTCAATTCCATACCGCTGCTGACATTCATACCATTTACTTTTGTGATCACATCACCCTCTTTCAATCCAGCGGCGGCAGCAGCGCCATCTGTCGGTACTGACTGAACATATACACCTTGCCCTTCTTTCACACCTGCCTGCTTGATTAATCTTTCATTTTCAGTACTATTTGGCTGATAACTGATACCAAGGTATCCTCTTTTTACGTCGCCAAATTCGATTAAATCGTTAACAATCTTCTTAACGATATTGACAGGTATTGCAAATGAATAACCTGCATAAGTGCCGTTTGGTGCAAGGATAGCTGAATTAATACCAATCAACTGGCCATCGGCTGTAAACAAACCGCCACCACTATTACCCTGGTTTACGGCTGCATCAGTTTGAATAAATGATTCAACCGGGCTTTGGCTTTGGCGGCTATTAATTCCGATAGAACGGCCTTTGGCACTAACAATTCCTGCAGTAACAGTGGTTTCCAGCGTCAGCGGATAGCCCACTGCCAATACCCATTGACCCAGTTTTACATTATCAGAATTACCATAGATCATGTACGGCAGACTTGTGCCATCAATTTTCAGTACAGCAAGATCGCTGCTGGGATCACGGCCAATGATTTTTGCTTTATAAACTTTTTTGTTGTGAAGCGTAACCGTGATCTCGTCAGCTACACCTGTTCCGCCATCTGACACAACGTGGTTATTTGTAACGATATAACCATCATCGCTGATGATCACACCACTGCCTGAAGCTCTCTGTTCAGGTTGAATTTGGGGGCCAAAATTGAAGAAGTTATCGAACATATCTTCAATGCTGTTCCGCCTTGTACGTGGCAGGTCATTGCTTAGCTTTTTAGCTGCAATTTTTGTTTTAATGTGTACTACGGCAGGTACAGCTGCATTGGCTGCTTTGGTAAAATCAATCGGGTCAATGCCGCCCGGGCCATTTTCAAAAAACCCTGCATAGTTGACAGGTAATTTACCATCGGAAGTTTGGACGATAGCTTTTTTGGGGCTGGAAAATTTTTCATACATCCATACACTACCAACGGCTGATGATGCACTAATAGCAACAATCAGTAGAAGTTGTTTCCATTTCATATTCTTTATTCTTGTTTTTAAAGTTAGTAGTAGAATTTGCTTTCTTCTACTATTTCAAATTTTATGCCTCTGGAGTACAAAATAACAAACTGTCATATCAATGGATGATACCGCATATTCAGTTTAACAATAAATTTACTAAGCCCTTCGTACTTCTATACAAATTTAGTAAACAATCGTTTAACAATAAATTTTACAATCCCATGAGAAAGCGGATAGTGTCTATACCATCAGCATAATCATATAAAGAAGGTGATTGCGCTTTTCCAAAGGGAATAAAATTTTTTCCAGCAATGCATTGAACCTGGTCATTGTCTTTCAGAGAAGAAGTGATGTCGTCAATGTCATTATAAAATTCATAATTCAGTTGGCCGATAGGTGAAAAAAAAGATTTTTCTTCTGTAAGCAACAATGACTCATTGCTCATGTAAATCTTTTTATTCAGCAGCAATACCGCCAGGTTGAAATCATAATTGTTTTTATACTTGTGAAGATCAGCCAGCCAGTCATATTTTTTAAAAGCGTTGAGCAAAGGATGAAAATCATATCCTTCGGGCACATAAAGTTTGGTAACATTGCGACAACCCAGCCCAAAATATAAATACACATCATCAGCAAGCTGATTTAATTCCTCATTATTTTCTTTACCGGTAAGAATAGCCACAGAAGTTCTGTTTCGCCTGATGATGTGGGGATATTTACTGAAATAATATTCAAAATAACCTGCTGAATTATTGCTGCCCGTTGCTATGTATGCATCACAACCTTTGGCCATTTCTGAAAAGACGAGGAGTTCATTTATTTCGCCATTCCATAAAGCAAGTGTATTGACAAGCTCTTTTATCAGTACTTCATCTTTTGATGATGCTTTGATGACAGCTCTATGGCCGGTGATAAAAACACAAAGCATATCATGAAAACCCACCAATGGTATATTGCCAGCCATCACAATACCAATGGTTTTGGGCGAAGAATTGGTTTCCGGAATGGCATAAGTTGTCGCCCATTTAGTCAAGGCATCTTTTTGCAGGTACTGCAGGGCAATATTTTTTACTGAAAGCTCAACAAACTCCGGCGTAAACCAGCTATTTATTCTTCCTGCTTTTTCCTTAGTTTGCAGCCATTGATCGTCGTCAGAAAGCATGTATTCGCCCAGGCGGCTTAATAAATTGATTCGTTCTTGTAAATTCATCTGCAAAGTTTAAATTTGTTTCTCAAAATAAATTCAACTTATTCAATCATTACTGTATGGCTATTAAGATCACAGAAGAATGTATCAATTGCGGAGCTTGCGAACCCGAATGTCCAAATAATGCAATCTATGAAGGCGGAGTAGAATGGGCTATTTCAGACGGTACTTCGGTTAAAGGTTCTTTTGCTTTGCTGGACGGTACAATAGTAGATGCCGATCAAAAAAATGCACCGGTTAGTGTGGATATATATTATATCACACCCAATAAATGCACCGAATGCCAGGGTTTTCATGAAGAGCCGCAATGTGCGGCCGTATGCCCTGTTGACTGCTGTGTGCCCGATGAAATGTACCAGGAAACGGTGGATGAATTAATGGCTAAAAAAGCAAAATTGCATATGTAATGTGCAAAAAAAGCAGTGGCCAAATTGCTCCAGGTTCCAAAATTTATTTACCTTACAACTGATCATAATAAAGCAGGTAATACTGCTAATTTCCAGGCGGGTGATATTTCCCGTCGTAAAGAGGTGAAGGAGAAACGGCCTTCACCTTTCTTATTAACCCCCGCCCCTAGGGGAGTAAGAATAGGCCAGGTGCAACAAGTTTTAATATTCTAAATTTTATTCGAAGCATTTTTTCCTCAATATTTGTGCTCCCAAACCAATATCAGTTAGATGAAAAAAAATATTGCCCTTGTTACCGGCGGCTTTTCAGGCGAAGCAGTGATATCTTATAAAAGTGCTGCCACCATTGCAAACAATCTTGATCCCGAACATTTCAATGTTTATAAAATTGATATTAATGCTTCCGGCTGGTTTTATGAGCATTCGGACGGCAGAAAGATAGAAGTGGATAAAAATGATTTTTCATTGCCGATAGATAAAGACAAGATCAGGTTTGATGCAGTTTTTATTGGCAT
>Ga0187893_10012094_pt1 | contig 12339 bp, 5 predicted proteins | sample MA1701074metaG_FD_139574 | JGI IMG/M metagenome (GOLD analysis project Ga0187893, IMG submission 139574) | White microbial mat communities from a basaltic lava cave in the Kipuka Kanohina Cave System on the Island of Hawaii, USA - MA170107-4 metaG ... | reverse complement strand
GTGATCCAACCATGTCTGACTGGAAACCAGAGATCAGACGGCGGCTGGCGAAGTTAAATCTCGCGCCGACACGCGAGGCAGCCATCGTCGAGGAACTCGCACAGCATCTGGACGACTGCTACGCGGAGTTGCTCAGCGGCGGCGCGAGTGAAGCGGAAGCCTATCAACAAACGCTCGCGGAATTGAGCGGGAGCGATCTGCTTCAGCGCGAACTGCGGCGCGTGGAGCGGCAGATCAATCAAGACCCCATCGTGTTCGGAACCAATCGGAGGACAAATATGATTGCAGACCTATGGCAAGACCTGCGCTTCGGCGCGCGAATGTTACTGAAGCAGCCGGGCTTCACCCTGATCGCCGTCCTGACGCTGGCGTTGGGCATCGGCGCGAACACAGCCATCTTCAGCGTCGTCAACGCGGTGCTGCTCAACCCGCTGCCGTTTGTGGAACCGGAGCGGCTGATGGCCTTGGGGCAGAACGACCCTGGCAGCCGCGCGGCGCTGTCGAGCTTCTCTTTCCAAAACTTCGCCGACCTGCGCGGCCAGAGTAAGGCGTTCGAGCGGCTCGCGGCCTACTACAACTCTAACTTCACGCTCACGGGGCAGCGCGAGGCGGCGCTGTTGCGCGGCGCGGTCGTCACGGCCGACCTCTTCCCGTTGCTCGGCGCGTCGCCGGCCTTGGGACGGGCCTTCCTGGCGGAAGAAGACAAGGCCGGAGGCGGGCGCGAGGGGCGGCCGGCGATCCTGAGTTGGGAATGCTGGCAGCAGCGGTTCGGGGGCGACCCGGTTGTGGTCGGGCGCTCGGTCAGCCTCAACAACACGAGCTTCACCATCATCGGCGTCATGCCCCAGGGTTTCAGGTTCCCCGTCCAGGCCCAGCCGACGGAGCTGTGGATTTCGACCGCGATCGATTACGAGCGGTCGGTGGGGCCCGGCTCGATCATGGTCGCGCGCGGCTACCGCGGCTGGCGCGTGATCGGGCGGCTCAAACCCGGCGTGACTCCGGAGCAGACCCAGGCCGAGGCGGAGGTGATAGCCACCAGCCTGGTGTCACAATTCCCGGATATCAATGAGGGCCTGAGCATCAGAGTCGCGCCGCTGCTGGAATCAATGGTCGGGAATTTGCGGCGGACGTTGCTGCTCTTGTTAGGGGCGGTCGGGTTCGTCCTGCTGATTGCGTGTGTGAACGTGGCCAACCTGCTGCTCGAACGCGCCATCAGCCGGCAGCGCGAGATCAACGTCCGGCTGGCGCTCGGCGCGGGCCGCTGGCGCATCGCGCGCCAACTGCTGACCGAGAGCGTCATGCTGGCGGGTTTGGGTGGCGCCGCCGGCGCGGCGCTGGCGGTGTGGGGGACGAAAGTGATCGTTGCGCTCAGCCCCGAAGGCCTCACGCGCATCGCGGAGACGCGACTTGACGCGCGCGTGCTGGCCTTCACGGCGCTCATCGCGCTGGCCACGGGCGTCGCCTTCGGGCTGGCCCCGGCGCTGATCGTCTCCAAGACGAACCTGGCCGAGGCGCTCAAAGAGGGCGGGCGCGGCTCGACGGGCGGCGTGCGCACGAACCGCACGCGCAGCCTGCTGGTCGTCGTCGAGATCGCGCTGGCGCTGGCGCTGCTGGTCGGCGCGGGCCTCTTAATCCGGAGTCTCGTGCGGCTGCAACAGGTCGCGCTCGGATTTGACCCGCGCAACGCGCTCACCTTCAACGTCGCAAAGTCGGTTGACCGCACAACCACCCCCTCGCAGACCGCCGAGTTTTACCGCCAACTGACCGAGCGGCTGAAGGCCCTGCCCGGGGTCGTCAATGCGAGCGTCGCTTTCCAACTGCCGCTCAGCGGCACGGGGGCCAGCACGGGGTTGCGGATCGAAGGCGAGACGGGCGACCGAACGATGGGGATCATCCACTCGGTCAGCCCCGAATACTTCCGCACGATGGGTATTCCGCTCATCCGGGGTCGCGAGTTCACAGACCACGACAACCTGGATTCGCCGCCTGTGCTCATCATCAACGAAGCGCTGGCCCGCAAACTCTTCCCGAACGAGAACCCGATTGGCAAACGCATCGCGCCGGGCTTCTCCGCCGTGCCGATCAAGGAAGAAACCGGCATGCGCGAGGTCGTTGGCGTGGTCGCCGACGTCAAGCACCAGAGTTTGCAGGGGCCGCCGCAGCCAGAGATCTTTTTCGCGCAAGCGCAGATGCCGATGTCCACCACGAGCGTGGTGGTGCGCGCCTCGTCCGATCCGCGCGCGCTGGTCAATGCGGCGCGCGGCGTGGTTCAGACGCTCGACCCGAACGCCCCGGTTTACGCCATCAGGACGGTCGAAGAACTCCTGGGCCGGTCGGTCGCCACCCCACGCTTCAACACGCTGCTGCTGGTTCTGTTTGCCGCTGTGGCGCTGGTCCTGACGGCGGTCGGGCTTTACGGCGTGATCTCGTGTTCGGTCAGTCAGAACACGCACGAGATCGGCATCCGCGTCGCGCTGGGGGCGCAGGCTGGTGATGTGCTCAAGCTGATTGTCGGGCAGGGAATGTTCCTGACGCTCGTCGGGGTCGTCATCGGCTTGGGCGCCACCTACGGGCTGACGCAGATGATGTCGCGCCTGTTGTACGGCGTGGACGCGACCGACCCGTGGACCTTCGCGGGCGCGGCCGTGTTGCTGGTGAGCATCGCGTTCATCGCTTGTTACATCCCGGCGCGGCGGGCGACGAAGGTTGACCCGATGATTGCGTTGCGCAGCGAATAAATCAGGACTGAGTAATGAGAACCGAGGACCTCAAAGATCGCGTCTTCGGCTCAGTACTCAATTCTCAGTCCTGCGGCGCTTTTGATTTATGCCTAACTGGAAATCGGAGATCAGACAACGGCTGATCAGCTTGAGGCTGGAGCCGACACGCGAGGCTGCCATCGTCGAGGAACTCGCGCAGCACCTGGATGACTGCTATGCGGAGTTGCTCAGCGGCGGCGCGACCGAAGCGGAAGCTGTGCGCCTGACGCTGGTGGAATTGAGTGGGAGCGAATTGCTGGCGCGAGAACTGCGGCGCGTCGAGCGCCAAGTCAAATATGAACCTGTGATTTGGGGAACAAGGAGAATGAATATGCTTGGAGATCTATGGCAAGACCTGCGTTATAGCCTGCGCATGCTGCGCAAACATCCTGGCCTGACCGTCGTAGCGGCGCTTTCGCTCGCGCTGGGGATCGGCGGCAACGCCGCGATGTTCAGCCTGATCAATGGCGCGCTCATCCGGCCACTTCCTTATGCCGAGCCTGACCGGCTCGTCCGAATTACGCAGGCGTATCCCAGGGGGGGCATCGCCGCGATGCAGGAGCAGAGCCGGACAATGGAAGTGGCGGCCTACTTGACCGATTCGGAGTTCAATCTCACCGGAGAGGGAGAGGCGGTTCATCTGACGGGCAGCGTTGTCTCAGCCAATCTGTTCTCTTTGCTCGGCTCGCCAGCCAGGATTGGGCGCACATTTGAACCCGGAGAAGATCTGCCAGGACGCGACCGCGTCGTCATTCTCGGCCATGCGTTGTGGCAGACCAAATTCGCCAGCGACGCGAGCGTCGTCGGCCGTTCGGTCATGATTGATGGAGTGGCGCGGCAGGTGGTCGGGGTGATGCCTCCCGAATTCAGCTTTCGTTCGACCAAGGCGCAGATGTGGTTGCCTGCGCGCTTCGATCCGACCAATCGGGGCGAATATTGGGAGCACGGCTGGATGCTCCTGATTGCGCGCTTGCGTCCAGGAGCGACCCTGGCGCAAGCGCAGAGTGAATTGCCCGCGCTGATTTCAAGAATCAAAACCGTGGCGCCCTGGAAGATGGCCGACAACTGGAACGCGAACTCTACGATCATCTCCTTGCAGGCTGATCTGGCGGGCGGCATGCGCGACAAGTTGTTGCTGCTCGTCGCCGCGGTCGGTTGTGTCTTGCTCATCGCCTGCGCCAACGTGGCGAGCCTGCTGCTGGCCAGAACCGCTGCGCGCGGTCGAGAGATGGCGGTGCGGGCGGCGCTCGGAGCCGGACGCGGACGCATCGTGCGCCAACTCCTGACTGAGAGCGTCGTGCTCGCTCTGCTTGGGAGCGGGCTGGGACTCATCTTCGCGACGGTCAGCCTCTCGACGTTGAAGTCTGTGCTGCCGGCGGACAACTCGCTGTTGGCCTCGGCCAGCATTGATTGGCAAGTCCTTGCGTTCCTGGCCGCGCTCGCCATCCTGACCGGATTGGCCTTTGGGTTGGCGCCGGCGCTCAGCGCTTCGCGCATTCATCTCGCCGAGGCGTTCAAGACTCGCGGCCAACAAGCGACCGGCATACGCCTGCGCAGTTCCTTGATCGTCGTCGAGGTCGCGCTGGCGGTTGTTCTGGTCATCAGCGCAGGGCTGCTCGTCAAAAGTCTCTGGCGGTTGACTCAAGCAGATCCCGGCTTTCGCACAGAGCAGATCGTGACGGCGCGAGTCTATCCGCAACCGCCGCAGCAACCGCAAATGGCCGAGGATCGGGCGGCCACTATCGCGCTTTATGACGAGACGCTTCGACGCGCGCGCTCTCTGCCCGGAGTCGCCGAGGTCGCCGCCGCCAACACCGCTCCGTTAAACAGCGAGATTCCACTCCTGGCGGTGGAAATGGAAGGACACCCGTTCACGTCCGGGCAGCCCGCGACGCTGCTCTGGGCCGGAGCGGTTACGCCGGAGTACTTCCAGATCATGCGCATTCCGCTGCTCGCCGGAAGGCGATTTACCGAAGCCGATGGAGAAAAGTCCGCGAAGGTCGCGCTGGTGAACGCGACCACGGCCAAACAGTTCTGGCCCGGCGAAAACCCCATCGGCAAATACATCAGAGTTCTTTGGGAGAAAGAGCGGAGAATTGTGGTGGGCGTTGTGGGAGATGTCCGCCAATTTGATCTGACCGGCAAAACGCCGAGCTTTATCAATGGCGCCTTTTATATGCCGTACCCGCAGTCAACCGGCATAGATCGGCGACTGCCCACGGCCATGACTTTGATCCTGCGCACGGCGGCGAACTCGCCGCAACTCGCCGCCGCCTTGCGTCAACTCGTGGCGAGCGTGAATCCCAATGCGCCGGTCAGCGAAATACACACAATGGACTCGACAGTCGCGGCCTCGACTTCATCTTCACGCTCTCTGATGTGGCTCTTCATCAGCTTTGGCGCCGCCGCGCTGATCCTGGCGGCCATCGGCGCATACGGCGTGGTCTCCTACTCGACGGCGCAAAAAACTTATGAAATGGGAGTGCGGATGGCGCTCGGCGCCACTCGCAGGAATATTTTCGGTCTGGTAGTCGGCCAAAGTCTGAGACTGGTGTTGACCGGCCTGGCGTTGGGAGTGGCGGCTTCACTGGCGCTGGCGCGTTTGATGACTGGCTTCCTCTACGGTGTCACGGCTACCGACCCGCTGACCTTCCTGGCTGTCAGCTTCATTTTGATTGCCACGGGATTGCTGGCCGGATATTTCCCGGCGCGCCGCGCGGCCAGGGTTGATCCGATGGTGGCTTTGCGTCACGAGTGAGCCATTCAGGATTGCGGCAAAATGGAAATGAGGATGAGATGGCTGACGAAATTCTACTGCGATACGGTTCTAATCCACATCAAACCCCGGCGCGGGCTTATGTACGCGCCGGGAACTTGCCTTTTCGCGTCCTGAACGGGAGCGTGGGTTACATCAACCTGCTCGATGCGCTTAATTCCTGGCAACTTGTTCACGAATTGCGCCAGGCGACGGGCCTTGCTGCAGCAGCGTCTTTCAAGCACGTCAGCCCGAGCGGCGCCGCCCTTGGCCTACCGCTTTCGGAGCCGCTACGAAAGTCATATCGCGTCGAAGACTTGGAGCTTTCACCTGTCGCTCTGGCCTATGCCCGAGCGCGTGGAGCCGACCGCCTATGTTCATTCGGCGACTGGGTGGCGGTCAGCGACGTGGTGGACGTTTCTTTAGCCCGCCTTTTGCAGCGCGAGGTCTCCGACGGAATCATCGCGCCGGGCTATGAGGCGGAAGCGGCGTCTATCCTTTCGCAGAAGAAGCGAGGAGCATATGTCATCTTGCAGATGAATCCTGCTTACGAACCGCCGCCGGTTCAAACGAGGGATGTCTTTGGCGTTACTCTGGAAGAGAAACGAAATGAGGCGCGCCTTGACCAGAGCGCGCTCGAAAATGTCGTCACCAGGAATGCTGATTTTACGGCGGCGGCGCGGCGCGATGCCTTAGTCGCCCTCATTACCCTGAAGTACACACAATCGAACTCGGTCTGCCTGGCGGCGGACGGTCAAACCATTGGGATCGGGGCTGGTCAGCAATCGCGCGTTCATTGCACGCGCATAGCGTGCGCCAAAGCGGATCTCTGGCGTCTGCGTCAACATCCCGCCACGATTGGCTTACCCTTCCGGTCTGGATTGGGTCGGCCCGACCAGGATAACGGGATTGATCTATACCTCCGCGATGATGTGACGGAGACGGAACTGGAACGATGGAAAACGTTGTTTGAGCAGACACCCGCGCGCCTGACGCAGGAGCAAAAACAGCAGTGGTTGAGAGATTTCAGGTCTGCTGTGTTGGGTTCTGATGGATACATTCCGTTTCGGGATTCAATTGATCGGGCGGCGCAGAGTGGAGTGCGCTGGGTAGCGCAACCCGGAGGATCAAATCGCGATGCTGAAGCCATCGCCGCGTGCGACGAATACGAGATGGTAATGGCTTTCACGAACATCAGGTTGTTCCATCATTAAAATGGCTGCCCAACAACCTATAGTGGTAAGACGCTCATTTGGGAGTTGTCATATATGGCTATGATGTCGACGGCCATCAACGGCGTGACAGGGGGAGAACATGCCTGATTGGAAACCGGAAATCAGGCGACGGCTGGCGAACTTGAAACTGGAGCCGGCGCGTGAAGCCGCCATTGTCGAGGAACTCTCGCAACACTTGGACGACTGCTACGCGGAGTTCCTGTCAAATGGCGTGACGCCAGCGGAAGCCGAGCGACGGACGCTGGCGGAATTGAGTGGGAGTGAAATTTTATCGCGGGAACTGCGGCGGGTGGAGCGGCAGGTCGCGCCGGAACCCATCGTGCTTGGAACAAACAGGAGGACAAATATGATCGCAGACCTGTGGCAAGACCTGCGCTTCGGCGCGCGAATGTTGAGGAAGCAGCCCGGCTTTACGTTGATCGCCGTGCTCACACTGGCATTGGGCATTGGGGCGAACACGGCAATCTTCAGTTTGGTAAATGGCATTCTGCTGCGCCCGTTACCGTATCACGAACCTGACCGCCTGGCGCTGCTGTCGGACAAAGGGCGGGCGGGCGGGCGGATATTCATCCCGTATCCAAACTACAGCGACTGGCGGGAACGGGCGCAATCGTTCGAGGGGATGGCTGCGGTGCGCAGCCAAATATTCAATCTCACAGGGATTGACAGGCCAGCGCAGTTGCGCGGGCGGATGGTCAACTGGAATTTCTTTCAATTGCTCGGCGTGCAACCACAACTCGGCCGCCTGTTTGTGGCGGAAGAGGATCGCTCCGGCGCGGCGCGCGCCGTGCTACTCAGTCACAGGATGTGGCAAGAAAAATTCGGCGGCGCGGCGGGCATCGTTGGCAAAAAGCTGTTGTTGGATGGCGATCCTTATGAAGTGATCGGCGTGCTGCCACCGGGCTTTGAATATTTTAGGGCGGATGATGTGTACGTTCCCATCGGGCTGGTGCTGGGGGTGAAAACTGGTTATTACGCAGGCTTGTTGGATCGCAAGATTACGTATGGCCTCAACGTGTTGGCGCGTCTGAAGCCGGGCGTCACGCTTCAACAGGCCGGCCAGGAGATGGCGAGCATCTCCGCCCAACTCGAACGCGAATACCCGGAGGCGAACAAGGGCCGGAACGCGCAAGCCGAAGCCTTACAAGACGTAATGTCGGAAGGCGTGCGCCAATCGTTGTGGGTGCTGCTCGCGGCAGTCGGCTTCATCCTGCTGATTGCCTGTGTGAATGTGGCGAACCTGCTGCTGGTGCGCGCCGCCGAGCGGCAAAAAGAGATGGCGCTGCGCCTGGCGCTCGGCGCGGGACGCTTCAGGATTGTGCGGCAGTTGCTCAGTGAAAGTCTGTTGCTCGCTTTATTGGGCGGGGCTTTCGGCCTGTTGCTGGGACACCGGCTGCTGGAGGGGTTGCTGGCGCTGGCGCCTGCCAATATTCCTCAACTCGGTCGTGTCCATCTAAGCAATACGGTGTTGCTTTTCACTCTCGGTGTTTCGGCGCTGACCAGTGTGCTATGCGGGTTGCTGCCTGCCTTGCAAGCCTCGCGTACTGATTTGCACACAAGACTGAAAGAAGGCGGGCGTTCAAGCGCAGGCGCGGGGCGCGAGGTAACGCGCAAAACCTTGCTCGTTGTCGAAGTCAGTTTGGCCCTGGTCTTGTTGGTCGGCGCAGGCTTGCTAGTGCGTTCGATGGCGCGCGCGCTGAGCGTTGATCCGGGTTTCAATCCCGACCATTTGTTGACGATGCGTGTAGATCTGCCGGAGAAGACTTACGACGGGACGCGCCGCCGAGCCTTTCACGATGAATGCCTGGCGCGCGTTTCCGCCTTACCGGGGATTCGCTCCGCCGCAATCACGTTCGCGCTGCCCATTGATGGTTCCCAGTGGGGTCAAACTGTCTCTGCGATCAGCAAAACCGGCGCCCAGCGAGGGGAGACATCGAATATACCTGTGAGCGCAAATTACTTTGAGGTGATGGGAATTCGGCTGTTGCGAGGCCGTGTTTTCAACGCGGCGGATACGGCAGAGTCGGCTCGCGTGACCGTCATCAACGAGACGTTGGCGCGGCGCATCTGGCCCGACGAAGACCCGATTGGCAAACGCTTGAAATGGGGGCTGCCGGAAAGCAATGCGCCCTGGCTCGAAGTCGTCGGCGTCGTGGCGGACGTCAAATTGAACGGGGTGGAGCGTGACACGCCGATGCAGACGTATTTTCCGTTCGCGCAAGTACCGACAGGCTTGCAGTGGCTGGTGGCGCGCACGGCAGGTGATCCGTTGCAGGTGGCGGCAAGTGTCGAGCGGACGATTCATGCGCTTGACAAAGACCTGCCCGTCGTTTCGATCCGGTCAATGGAGCAACTGCTGGACCGTTCAATGTCGCAACGGCGCTTGACGCTGGTTTTGCTGGCGGGCTTTGCGGCGCTGGCGTTGTTGTTGGCGGCAGTCGGCATTTACGGCGTGATCTCGTATACCGTCCGGCAACGCACGCACGAACTGGGCATTCGGATGGCGCTAGGCGCGCGGCCAGGCGACGTGTTGCGCTTGGTCGTTGGGCAGGGCATGAGGCTCACGCTGCTCGGCGTCGCGCTCGGTTTGGCGGCGGCGTTTGCCTTAACCCGCTTGATAACGAGCTTGCTGTTCGGCGTGAGCGCGACCGATCCGCTGACGTTTGTGGGCATCGCTATGTTGCTAACGCTGGTGGCGTTGGTGGCTTGCTGGAGACCAGCGCGCAGAGCGACGAAAGTTGATCCGCTGGTCGCGTTGCGATCCGAATGAGTCGCTATGGATGGTTTATCTGATTTCATTGCGGAAGGGCGATCTGTCGAGTTAATCGAGGAAGGCATTTACTCGGTGTTGAAGGACGCTCCGCGCGCGCATCAGTATGATCGGGTAGCCGCTGGTTACGATTTTTTGGCGGGCAATCGCGTTTACAACCGCTTGCTGTGGGGATGCTCACCGGATCAACACACAGACTTTGCCCGGCGCGCTGATAATTCGCAGCCGCGCGGCCCGGTCCTGGATGCCGGTTGCGGCTCGCTGCTTTTCACCGCCGAGGCTCACCTGGGTTGTGGCCGGATGGTGATTGCCTGCGATCAGTCGCTGGATATGCTGCGCCGCGCGCGCAGGCGTTTGATGAAACTCGGCCGCTTGGAACGCGGCGCCATTTTGTTGCTACAGGCAGACCTGTCTGATTTGCCGTTTCGCCAGAACGTTTTTCAGACCGTGTTGTGCATGAATGTGCTGCACCATTGCGCGGATGCTGCGGCGTTGATCCGGAACTTGAATCATCTCCTGACCGCGACCGGGCGGCTTTATCTGACGAGCCTGACGCTGAGCGAGCGCCTGATCGGAGACGCTTACCTCCGTCTTCTGCATCAGCAGGGCTGGATCGTTCGCCCACGGAGCGTCGCCGAATTAGACGGGTTGATCGAAAGCGCCCTGCGACAAAAACCAGACATCACGACGGCGGGGAGCATGGCTTATATCGCAATGTCGAATGGGTGAGGAGCCGAACATGCCGGACTGGAAACCTGAGATCAGACGGCGGCTGGCGAACTTGAAGCTTGAGCCGGCGCGCGAGGCCGCCATCATCAAGGAACTCTCGCAACATCTCGATGACTGCCACGAAGAGTTATTGGCTGGTGGCGCAACGCCAGCGGAAGCCGAGCGCCGGACGCGCGCGGAATTGAGTGATAGTGAAATCTTGGCGCGTGAACTGCGGCGGGTGGAGCAGCAGGTCGCGCCGGAACCCATCGTGCTTGGAACAAACAGGAGGACAAATATGATCGCAGACCTCTGGCAAGACCTGCGCTACGGCGCGCGAATGTTACTGAAACCGTCGAGTTTTACGCTGATTGCCGCGCTGACACTCGCGTTGGGTCTTGGCGCAAATACGGGGGGCGGCAGCGCCGTGAAAGCGGTGTTATTGCGCTCCTTGCCGGTTGTGACGTATGCGCAAACAAGGCCAGATCGTGCGCTCGTCCTTACGCACATTACCATCATTGATGCGACGGGCGCGTCTGCAAAGCCTGAAATGACAGTGGTGATTATGGGGGAGCGCATCACGAAAATAGGCAAAACAGGCAAAGTTCAGCTTCCGCCAGACGCGCAAGTCATTGATGCCAGCGGCAAATTTCTCATCCCAGGGCTGTGGGATATGCATGTGCATAATGTCCATGCCATGTTTCGAGAGGCGTTTTTCGCCTCGTTTCTTGCCAACGGCGTCACAGGTGTGCGCGACATGCACAGCCCGCTTGTTCCTTTCGACCAATGGCGCAAGGACATTGCAGCGGGCAAGCTCTTAGGCCCGCGCATCGTCGCTTCGCAATCCATCGTGGATGGGCCAAAGCCCATCCACAGCGGCTCTCTTCCCGTGTCGAATGAAGTAGAAGCAAGACAAGCCGTAGTTTCGCTCAAGCAGCGCGGGGCGGATTTTGTCAAGGTTTATAACCTTCTTCCGCGTGCGGCTTATTTTGCTATTGCTGATGAAGCTAAAAAGCAAGGTCTTCCTTTTGTAGGTCATGTACCGGACGCCGTTAGCTTGGCGGAAGCTTCTGAGGCTGGGCAAAAAAGCATTGAGCATCTTTCCGGCATGTTGTTGGGCTGCTCCAGCAGCGAAGCGGAGTTGATGCGGGAAGATCGCAGCGTCCCAGGCGTAGCGCGCACTTTTATGAATCGAGTCCTGGCTACTTACAGCGAAAAGAAAGCCGCTACCCTCTTGGCGCGTTTACGAAAAAACAATACTTGGCAATGCCCCACGTTCACCGTGCTGCGCGCCAGATCGTTTATTGATGATAGTGATTTTACGAATGACCCACGATTGCGTTACATCCCGCTGCTCTTGCGGTCAACTTTTTGGAGTCGGAACCTGACAACGGCTTACGGTGCAAAAGATCGAACCGCCGAGGATATTGCCAATGTCAGAAAGCTGTTTCAGGAAGAGTTGCGATTGGTGGGAATGATGCGTCGTGCCGGGGTTGCGATACTGGCTGGAACCGACGCCCCCAACCCGTATGTTTTTCCGGGCTTCAGTTTGCACGACGAACTGGCCTTACTGGTCCAAGCCGGGCTGACGCCGATGGAAGCATTACAATCAGCCACGAGAAATCCGGCGAAGTATTTCGACAATCTAGCCTTGCTCGGCGCCGTGGAAGTAGGAAAGCTTGCCGATCTAGTGGTACTCGAAGCCAATCCGCTGCAAGACATCAACAACACGAGAAAGATCAATGCTGTGATCTTGGGCGGCAGGCTACTGTCGAAATCCGAGTTACAGACAATGCTCTCGAAAGTAGAGACTTCTGGAAAATAAATCGGCATTGAGGAGGAATTATGCAAACCCTGTGGCAAGACCTGCGCTACGGCGCGCGAATGTTGGTGAAGCAACCTGGCTTCACCTTGATTGCGGCGCTCTTGCTGGCGCTCGGCATTGGGGCCAACACGGCGATCTTCAGTGTCGTGGATGCGGTCTTGCTGAAAATGTTGCCGGTCAAAGCGCCGGAGCGACTCGTCCTGCTCAGTCACACCGGCAGCGGCGCGCAGGGCGATGGCTTCTCCTACGGCAACTACGAGCATATCCGTGATCACGACCAGACGCTC
>Ga0187893_10012093_pt1 | contig 12339 bp, 12 predicted proteins | sample MA1701074metaG_FD_139574 | JGI IMG/M metagenome (GOLD analysis project Ga0187893, IMG submission 139574) | White microbial mat communities from a basaltic lava cave in the Kipuka Kanohina Cave System on the Island of Hawaii, USA - MA170107-4 metaG ... | reverse complement strand
CTTAGTCTCGGGGGATCAATGAAGCCACGCGAACCTATAACGGGCCACCCACGACGCGAGCCGAGCACCCATCTCCGATAAATGGCTTACTACCCGGAGCCAGTGGCGCGGCTGATCGAGGCGTTGCAGCGCCTGCCGGGCATCGGACCCAAGACGGCGCAGCGGTTGACCTTCTTTCTCCTGAAGCGGCCCGCCGAGGAGGTGCGCGAGCTGTCGGCCGCCCTGCTGGCGGTGAAGGAGCGCATCGTCTACTGCCGCACCTGCTTCAACGTCACCGACGAGGATCCCTGCCGCATGTGCGCGGATGTCCGGCGCGACGACCGCGTGCTGTGCGTGGTGGAAGAGCCGAACGATCTGCTGGCGATGGAGCGCACCGGCGAATTCCGCGGCCGCTATCACGTGCTCCTCGGCGCGCTTTCGCCGCTCGACGGGATCGGACCCGACGACATCAAGGTGCGCGAGCTGCTGGCGCGCCTGGACGCGGGCGGCGTGAGCGAGGTCATCCTCGCCACCAATCCGAACGTCGAGGGCGAGGCCACGGCGCTCTACCTGGCCAAGCTCCTGCGACCCCTCGGCGTGAGGGTAACGCGGATCGCCCGGGGCCTGCCGGTCGGGGGCGACCTCGAGTACGCCGACCAGGTCACGCTCTCCAAGGCGCTGGAGGGGCGCAGGGAGATCAGCTAGGCCGGTGGTCAGGGTGAATGCCGACCAGCTCGCGGTCCTCGACAGCATCCAGCGCCGGGTGCTGTGGCTCAGCGCGTGGATGGTCCATCACGCCAACACGCTGCGCCCCAACCCTGACGGGATCAAGGTCGGCGGCCACCAGGCATCGTCGGCTTCGGTGGTCAGCCTCCTGACGGCTCTCTATTTCCACGCCCTGCGGCCGACCGACGCGGTAGCCGTCAAGGCACACGCCTCACCAGCCTTCTACGCCATCCAGTACCTGCGCGGGCGCCTCAGCGCGGATGCGCTGCGCGCGCTGCGCAGCTTCGGCGGGCTCCAAGCCTATCCAAGCCACCGCAAGAATCCCGAGATCGTCGACATCTCGACGGGCTCGATGGGGCTCGGCGCGGTCCAGGCCACGTTCGGGGCGCTGGCCGCCCGCTATCTCAGCGATCACGGGGCCACCGCCCGCCCCGAGCGCGTCATCGTCATGGTCGGCGACGCCGAGCTGGACGAGGGTAACGTGTGGGAAGCGCTGGCGGAGGAGGCGCTGGCGCGGCTCGCCAACGTGCTCTGGATCGTCGACGTCAACCGGCAGAGCCTCGACCGGATCGTCCCCGATTCTCGCCGTCGCCAGCTTCCCGAGCTGTTCCAAGCCTTCGGCTGGAACGTCATCGAGCTGCGCTACGGCTCGAAGCTGCAGCAACTCTTCGGGCGCCCGGGCGGCAAACGATTGCGCGCGCGTCTTGACACGATGCCGTACGCCGAGTATCAGAGCTTGCTGCGACTCCCTCCCGCCGCCGCGCGCAAGGTGCTGATGACCGCGCCCTCCGGGGAGACCGACCGGGCGATCGACCGCGTACTCGGCTCGGTCGAGGACGAGGCACTACGGTCAACGCTGGCCGATCTCGGGGGCCATGACCTCGCGCTCATCATCGACGCTCTCGACGCGGCGACGCGTCACCGGGATGGACCGAGCGTCATTCTTGCCCACACCATCAAGGGCTGGGGGTTCCCGATGGCCGGCGACCCCATGAACCACACCGCCCTGATGACGACCGCTCAGATCGAGGAGCTGCGCTCGTCGCTTGGAATCGTGCCCGGCGACGAGTGGGCAGGATTCACAACGGGGAGCCCGGAAGCGACCTTGATCGCGGGGCTTCCCACGCTCTACGAGCGCCCGACACCGGCCGATCCTTTCGGCCTGGTACCGGCCGCGCTTGCCGACATTCCCGAAGCACTCGACGAGACGTACGCGGGAGCGATGTCGACCCAGGAAGCCTTCGGTCGGGTGCTGGGCGCCCTCGCTCGACGGCCCGCCGGCGAGGCGATCGTCACCGTCTCCGCCGACGTCGCGGTCACCACGCATCTGGCCGGCTGGATCAGCCGTAAGGGCGTCTACTTCCCGGAAGCGAAGCCGAACTATTTCGCCGAGCTGGCCCAGGCCGTCCAGTGGAAGGAATCACCGGCGGGGCAGCACATCGAGATCGGCATCGCCGAGCACAATCTGTTCTTGCTGCTCGGCGCCCTTGGCCTCACTCGCGAGCTGTCCGGCCGGCCGCTGCTGCCCATCGGGACGCTCTACGATCCGTTCGTGGCCAGGGGCCTCGATGCCCTCTACCACGCGCTCTACGCCGGCGGGCGCTTCGTCGTGGTGGCCACGCCGTCGGGGGTGACCCTCTCCCCGGAGGGGGGCGCCCACCAATCGGTCATCACCCCCGGTATCGGGGTGACCTTGCCGGATATCGCGTACTGGGAGCCCGTCTTCGCGCGTGAGGTGGAGTGGATCCTGCTCGATGCCCTCGCCCGTCTGCACGATTCACATGAGGGACGCAGCGCGTACCTCAGGCTTTCGACCCGACCGATCGAGCAGGGCTTGGCCCTGCCACCCTCGGCGAGCTATCGCGCTCAGGTTCTGCGTGGTGGCTACCGACTTGCCGATGCGCGCGGGGAGCCGGGCTACGATCCCGAAACCAACGCCGTGCATGTGTTCGCAACCGGCGTGACGGTGCCGGAGGCCCTGGAAGCTGGGCGCGCGCTGCGCGAGGCAGGGGTCTTGGCCAACGTCTTCGTGGTGACGAGCCCCGACCTCCTCTACCGTGGCCTGCGCGAGCGGCAGCCCTACGTAGAGGACCTGGTCAGCGCGGATGAGGAGGGCGTGCCTATCGTGTCCGTGCTGGATGGCCACTCGCACACGCTGGCCTTCCTGGGTGGCGCCCTCGGGGTGCCGCAGCTGGCGCTCGGCGTGGACCACTTCGGCCAGTCGGGCGCGCGGACCGACCTGTACCGCCACTACGGCATCGACGCACCGGCCATCGCCCACGCCGCGCGCCTTCTGCTGGGCGGCTGATCGACGTCGTCGGGCTCAGCGCCCGCATCCTCGACGTACCGCACGGCGCGACCAAATGGCATCGGCCGCGATGGCGGTCCCCAGATTGCCGGTCCATACGACGCTGATCAGCGGGACGAGATTGAGGACCTGAGTGGGATGCTCTGGGCGAATCGAAACAGGTCTTGCGGGTCGTATCGCTGCTTGACGTCGATCAGGAAGGGCACGAAGTCCAAGGTCGGGCTGCTCCAGTAGGCCTTCAGGTAATCGAGATTCGGCGGCGTTGTCAGCTGCGATCCCAATTGCAGGTCGGGAGCACCATACTGGGCCGTCGCGGACTGTAGGATGGGCCCCAGGACGGCAAACAGCGCGTCGACGAAGGCCAGCGATTGCGCTTCCAGCGGTTGCTCGTTCCACAGGGCTCCCCCATGGAACCACGTCACCGTGCCCTCGCGCGCTGGCACCACGCCGCTCCTGGGGTCGATTCGGTTGGCGACGCCTCCCATGAGCAGGATGGTGAGGGCGCCGATGGCCTGACCGGGGTCATCGGCGGGAGCATGGCCGAGCAGAAAATCGACCAACGGCTGCAGGGCGGGCGCGCTCAAGGGTCGGAAGACGAAGTTGGACTTGAGCTTCCACTGATTGAACACCGGCTGGGGGACTTCCAGGGCAACGACGGTCGCCGCCTCGACCGTGCTCAGCTCGTCGATCTCGATTGCCGTGGTGTTGAGGGGTGGTGGCAACAGATCGAGCCACTCACTTCGGAGGACGTTCACAAGCTCTTGTTTGGCGGCCTCGACGTCGCCGTGATCGACCCGGAACTGACCGTTGATGAAGAAAGAGCCGGCGGCCAAGGGCGTACCGGCCGTCATATTGGCGACGCTGCTCAGGGCGTCCGGGGCCGCCGTCGCCAGGGCTTGCCACGATTCGAGCACCACGGCGGCATCGGCCAGGTTGAAGGTGATCGTATAGAAGAGGATCGTCACCGCCGGCACCACGCGCATGGTCAGTCGGGTGATGACGCCCACGCCGGCGGCGCCGGCCCCTTTGGTCGCGCGGAACAGGTCGGCGTGGTCATTGTCGGCCTCGGCCACCACCACGCGGCCGTCGGCCAGCACGAACTCGACGGCCACCAGCTGGTCGCACACGTAGCCGAAGGCGCGGGTCGCAAAGCCGACGCCTCCGGTGCCGACCAGACCGCCGAGGCAGACCGGCGAACACTGACCGGCGAACACTGACCGGCCGCGAGGGTGACCCCGTGCTTGGCCAGCTCCGTGTAGAGGACGCCCAGGCGCACACCGGGAGCGACATGGACGACCCCCGCCTTCCGATCGAGCCGAAACTGCTCCGCCTTCCGGCGAGAGGATGTCAACGTGAGAAAGGTCAGGTCGATGACGATCTCGTTGTCGATGGAGAACGACTCGTAGCAGTTATTGCCGGAGCGGATGCTGACGCTGAACTGATGGTCGCGGGCAAAGTTGATCCAGAACACCACGTCCTTCACCGTCCGCGGGAAGGCGATGGCCAAAGGCATGCGAACGAACCGTGCATTGAACGTGGTGCGGACGTCGCCATAGGAGAGCGACCATGCAAAGACCACGTCCAAGTCGCGGCTCAGTCGGCGCAGGTCGTCTGCTCCCACGCCGTGGGTGGCAAACGCGAGCAATGACTCGCAGATGAGGGTATCGAAGAGGATCTGATTGGCGACCCCGTCCTCGGGTGAGCACTGTTGAATGGCCAGGTGGGTCAGGCGAGCATTGATCTTCCGCAGCGCAACCTGATCGTCGAGGGGCAAGAGCGCGGACAGGTATCCGTTGGTGGCCACGGTAGGGGGAGCCTGGCCGTGGGTCGGCAGCGCCGCTGCCTTCACCGTATCGGATGGGCCGCTCGCGCCGCCGTGGGCCCGCACGAGTTCCGGGAAGCCCAGCACGCCGGCCATCGTCGCGGCCCCTGCGCTCCTGAAGAAGTCGCGTCGTGTCCTCATGGTATGCCCTCGTGGAGAGTCATCTCTGCGGGCGCCCGTGGGGCGCGCGCCGAGCGATGTCTCGCAACCTGCGGCCTGGCGGCGGCCCAGCGCCAGAGGAGTTATCGGCGGTCGACCATCGTTCCGGAGAATGCCCCGCGGCGGACTCCTCGCCGCGCGTCCTACCGGTGAGTCCTACCGGCGCGTTCTACCGACGAAAGGAGCACATCATGCCCAGCGGCTTCGAGGGTTGCCGCTCCTTCGCCCGCGCACAGGTCACGTGCGCACTGCCCGTCGGGAGCGCCCGTGCCGGGGCGCGCGCGTCGTAGGCCATGGCGAAGTAGTAGTCCGGGTCGTCCGCAACGATCTCGATGGTTCCCTCGCGCGCCTGCTCGCCGCGGACGGGTAGGGTAAAGGTGAAGGTGACCCGCCCGTCGCGCAGGCCGGGCTGGAAGTCTCGAGCCTCGGGCACGGGCACCGGCATCCCGTTCAGCAGGACGTCCGTGTTGTAGTGGAAGGACCGGAAGTACTTGAACTGCTCCTGCTCGAGGCGCCGAGCCTCCTCCGGCGAGAAGTGTCCGTCACGGTTCACGTCATAAGTTTGCCGCAAGAGGCTGCTGTAGAAGTCGTCGAACACCCAGGTGATCCGGAGCCCGTCCAGACGGTCGTTGATGAAGAGGAGGTCGAACGAGTACTCCACGAACACGTGCGGATGAGCAGCCGCCCGCCCGGGCGCGCCCACCAACAGCAGCAGGAACAGTGGGTATATGACAGCCGGGACTCGGAGCCGCCGCCGCAGGGAGCTGGAGCGGCGACCTTCGCCCGCGGCCTGCGTGTCCCGGCGGCATCCGATGGAGCGTCTCGCCAAGATACGATAAGATAACAGTCCGCGTTCCCCGGTAGCTCAGTCGGTAGAGCGCCTGACTGTTAATCAGGATGTCGCAGGTTCGAGACCTGCCCGGGGAGCCAACATTCACGCCTACTTGGCGCACCCGATCCATCAACGATTCTTGAATTGGTGCCCAATTGGTGCCCTGCCGCGCGCGCCGGGGTCGCGGCGTCAGGTCGAGGACGGGGTTCTCGATCGCGACCGTTGGCGCGGCAAAGGGGACTGCCACGCGTTGCGGCGCGACATCGGCCTCATCGAGGGCATCCACGAAAGTCTCCCGGCCGCTCGGCAACCAGTGCGCGTACCACTGAAGCGTCGTCGTCGGCTTGCTGTGGCCGAGCTGGGCGGCGACGTACGTGATCGGCGCGTTCCGGGCAAGTAGCAGCGTCGCGAAGGTGTGGCGGAGGTCGTAGAGCCGGAAGTTCGGCAGACTCGCTGCTCGCAGGGCGCGCTTGAAGACGCGCGTCACGTTGTAGAGATCCAGCGGCGTGCCAACCGCGGAGCAGAATACCCAAGGCGGCGGGGTCTTCCACCCGCGGCGAAGAGTCTCGGCCGCGCGGTCGACCTGGTGCCGACGGAGCACACGGGTAAGCCCCTGGCTCATGTCCACTCGGCGGCTCTCGCCGGTCTTGGTGGTGTCCAGCGATCCACGCGAGTAGCTCCGCTCGATGTTGAGTGTGCGTTCCACGAAGTCGACGTCGTCCCACTGAAGACCGAACGCTTCGCCCGGCCTCAGGCCGGCGCGCGCGAGCACAAGGAACAACGGATAGAACCGGCGGTCTTCGGGACGTTGCGTGGCCTGTAAGAACGCCGCGACCTGTTGGCTCGACATCGGGCGGACCTTCTTCAGACGCTCGGCCTGGCTGAGCGAGTCGGCGCGCCTCCGCCGCCGCCTGCCCATCTGAAGCGCCGGATTCGTAGCGATGATTCCATCGTCGACGGCATCCCCGAGGAGGACCGACAGCACTCCCCGGGTCAGGCGGACGGTGTTCTTGCTCAGGCCCTGCGCTCGGCGGCGTGCGAGCAGATCCTTGATCAAGCCGCGGTGCAGGGCGCGTACCTTGATGCGCCCAATCTCGGGCAGGATGTAGCGGGCGAGGGTCTCGGAGTAAGAGGCATGCGTTCGGGGCTTTATGTCGGCCTCGATCTGGGCGAGCCAGCGCTCGGCGTAGACGGCGAGAGTCACCTCGCGATCGGTGACCTCCGGGCCTGCCTGCCGACGCTCGCGAATCTTTTCGGCTAGGAGGTCCTCGGCCGTCTCTCGCGTCGGAGCGGTGATGCGACAGCGCATACCAGCGTTGTCCCGATAGTCCACGAACCAGACGTCGCGCTTAGCGCGCTTGCGGCGACGGATCGAAGCCATCAGGGTTGTCTCTCAGACTGTGTTGAGAGGGTGCGCCGTCGGACGCCGGGTGGCGTGTATCCGGTCAGATACGCTTGCTGCCGTGCGCGCCCGGGAACCCGGGCTGGCGCGCGACGCAGCATGCCGTGGACTATCCACGCCCTTCGCCTGTGGGTCAAGCCCCTTCGTGCTCCGTCCCTCCAGCCAGGCTCGGAGATCGGTCCGCCGGACCCGGATGTACTTCCCGGTTCGGAGAGCGGTGATATCGCCCCGTCGCACCGCCTCATAGACGTAGGCACGCGTGAACCTCAGTTCGCGCGCAACCTCCGGAATGGTAAGCACCTCGTTTTCGATATCGCGGACCAGAGACGAAGCATCGGCTGGGGGCCGCTGGAGCATATGGGCCCAGAGCGTCCCCCTTATTCGCTCGAGATCTCCAAGGAGGGTCGGCACATCGACAGGTGCGAGCGCGTGGATGCTGTCGGGGTCCAGCAGAATTCTAACCAGACCGGATTTCGGCTGAGCGGTCACGGGATTGAGCGCCGTGGCATGATTTGGTGATTTCCGCCGAGAGCGAATAGGACCAGCCGGGATCTCATTTGAATACGGGTTACGGGAGCGGGTCCCACATGTGACTCTGAGATCGATCCCGACGTTGGTCCCCGTCGTAGCCATGTCCATTCATCATTCATCTGCCGCTACCAATGCAAGGATCTGACCGAAGGACGAGGCGGCGCCGATTTCGTCGAACGCCCGAGATGTTGCGAGGTGCTCGCGGGCCGTTCTTCCCTCGGGAGAAACGACACAAAACGACACGAAATGACACGAAACGACAACGCGCCTGAAACGGCGCAGGTTTACGAGTCGCTGGAACGGTCCAAACGCTAGAGAAACGACACGAAACGACAACGGTAGCCAGCGGTTTCGCAAGCGAGGAATTCCCCCGGCCGGAACTCCCAAGTTCACGGGATCTCGAATAATTCCTGAGTTGCCTCAGGTTGGCAGCCTCGTTGCGATACCGAGGCCCATGCCGAAGATCACGTTCCCCTCGCTGGACGCGACCATCACCGCCTTTCGGGAGTCCCAGGTTCGGATCGTGTGGATCTGCCCCGAGACCAAGCTAGAAGACGAGGCCTGGACATCCGGCATTCCCTATCTCACGAGCCGCGTCGTCGTCAGTGCCGTCATCGACAAGCATTTATGGGCTGAGTGGCGCTACTGGGTGGGGCGTGCGATGGCGGAGGGCACCGCTCGAGGTCTCCGCATCCCGGATTGGCTCCAGCAGAAGAACGATCAGAAGCTGGCCGAGGTGACAAAGCGGATCGACGAGGCTGGCTTCGAGGTGCGCGAGGGCATGCTCTGCCACGCCCTATCAGCCATGGACACCTTCCGCCTGTGACGACCAGGTCGACCGATAAATGACACAGCCAGCACTCGCGGGCCGCGACGAGGCAGCCGAACAGGCGAGAGGTCAGACAGCCAGGACTAGATCGGCATCGGTTGCCCAGTTCCCAACCCTTAATACCCACGGGCCTGCTCCCGTGGTGACCGGAGGCGCGCGTGAACTCATCGCGATCAGCGAAGGTGCGGAAGATCCTGCAGTACAAGAGACAGGCCTCCAAGTTGCTGGGACGTTACGAGGAGAAGATGGAGGTCCTTTCGCCTGTGAAGCACCAGGCCAAGCGACTCCAGCACGAGGCCAGGGAACTCACGCTAACACTGACGCCTGCCGAACTATGCGAATTGCGCCGGCTCCGCCGGTGCGGGTAGCACGCTTCCCGCGGAGGACCGGCCGCGGCGTCTGTCAGGGGAGCACGAAGGATCACCGGTGCCAGTGGCCGTCCTGGCAGAGGCGATCGCGGTCATGACCGCCTGGATCGATCTTGACTTTGGCTCGGGTATGGTGGAATGGCGCGTCAGCCGGCGGCGGGACGGCCGCTTCGAGCTGAAGTTAAGACGCGGCGACCAGAAGCTCGCGCTTCAGCTCTCACGGGCCAGCCTGGAGCGGCTCTGGCTTCTCCTCTCGTTTGGGCTCACAAGCCTCGCGAAACCCGGCCAACCTCCCTTGCCTGGGAGCCTGAATTGAACGGCCTCGACGTGGTGCTCAAGTTCTTGACCCCCCTGGGGGTCGGCGGGCTGCTCGCCTACGTCATGTTCTTCTTCTACCGGCAGGACTTTCTGCGCGAGCGTGCCCGGCACGAGGCAGACCGGGAGCGCCTGGAGCGGCGGGAGGACCGGCTGCTCCAGGTTATCGAGCGCAACGCGGCGGCCTACGAGCGACTGGCGGTGACGATCGACAACCTGAGCACGCTGATCGGGCGGGGGAGTTCCCATGGCGCTTGAGATCGTCTCGCTGTCGCTCGCCAAGGACGGCCGCATGACCGACGACCGTGTGTTCTCACGAATCCGTCGACTGCTGCCAGCCTGCACCGACTGTTTCGTCTTCTGCCCTGGCTGGCTCGACGATCCCGCTGAGACCAGCCAGGAGGCGAGGCGATGTTTCGCGCTCCTGGAGGCCGCGATGGGGCCTCTGCGTGATCGGGTCAGGCCCTTGCGAATCGCGTTGCACTGGCCATCGAGGCCATTCGCCGAGGATGCGCGGGCCCATCTCGCTGACGGGCTGTGGCCGGAGCTGTCGAGGCATCTCCTGCGCATGAGCCGCATTCGCGCGGGTGTGGTCACGCGCCTGCTCATGGATCTCTGTGGCTCGGAGGTTCCGCTCAGCCCCGAGGAAGAGTTTGAGCTCGAAGGCCTGCACCGGCGTCTCGATGGGGCTGGGCCCTTCGACGCCACCAGGCGGTCTAACCTCAACGCCCTGAAGTTCTGGCTCATGAAGCGTCGGGCGGGCGACGTTGGCGAACGCTTCGGGCGGGAGCACTGGGCGCCATTCTGGGACGCCCAAGCCGGTGGACGGCACCGCCTGCACCTGATCGGCCACTCGTTCGGCGCGGCACTGCTGACGTCCTCCGTGCTGGGCGGGATCCGCCCACAGAGCCTCACATTGCTGCTCGGGACGTTCTCGGCCTTTGCATTCGCGCCCGGGGTTCCTGGCATGGCGCGTCCCGGCTTCTACCGGCGTGTCCTCAGCGAGGACCGCGTTCAGGGCCCCATCGTGGTCCTTCACTCGCGCCACGACATGGCGCTGGGAACCTTGTACGGCACGACGACAGCAAGCGGCCAGACCTCCCATCCAACACCAAGGGGAGCGTGGAGCTACCTAGCGAAACGCGTGGCGACAAGCCCCCTTGGGATCGTTGGCGCCCGAGGTGTTGACCCGGCGGCGGTCGACCTCATGGAGGTTCAGACCATCGGCCTGCCGCGGGCCCCCATCGTGAACGTGGATGGCTCGCGCATTGTGCGCGCGCAGGACCCGCTGCTGGGCGCGCACCGCGACATCCACCATCCGGAGATCGCCACCTTGGTGCTGCTGGCGGCGGGGCTCCTCGAGGCTGCGCCCGACGGGATGCGGGCGAGGCGCCTCCAGCCATACGTGCTGGCTTGAGGCCCTTCCCTGGGAATGCCGATCGTGCCACCGACCGAACACGATCATCAAAGTCCGCGCCGACATGCCCGACATGCGGCTGCGCCACGCACCCCTACCCCAGGACGTGGGAGGTCACGTGCACAGTTTGTGGGAACAAGCGCTGGCCGTACCAGGTCATCGAGCCAACGGACTACGTGTGCCTCCGGTGCCGCGGGACGAGCCCGGCCAAGCGAGAGGCGACCAGGGCCGCCGGAAGGAAGTCGGCGGAGTCCCGCCAGAGAGCCCTTCCCCGTTGATCCTGGTTCCCTGGGCGCGGCTTCTCGGCCGGCCCCATGCCATCGGCAGGGGGTCCCGGTAACCAAGGCTCAGTGGACTGTGCTCGATGCAGGCGCTCTTCCGGCGGATCGAGCGTGTGGCGCGGATTGACATCCCAGTCCTGATCCTGGGCGAGACTGGCACCGGCAAGGAACTGGTAGCCAAGGCGCTCCAGCAGCTCAGCCCGCGCAGAGAGCGTCGGTTCGAGATCGTGAACTGCGGCGGGCTTGTCCGTGAGTTGCTCCTCAGTGAGCTGTTCGGCCACGAGCGGGGCTCGTTCACTGGGGCCGTGGCGAGACGGGAGGGCCTGCTGAAGGTCGCCGACGGCGGCACGGTGTTCCTCGACGAGATAGGGGAGCTCCCGCCGGACGCGCAGGCAATGCTGCTGCGTTTCGTCCAGCAGGGCGAGATCAGGCCGGTCGGGTCGCCGCAGACTCTACGGGTCAACGTCCGGCTAATCGCGGCGACGCATCGCGACCTGGCGATCGGGATCGAATCCGGAACCTTCCGGGAGGATCTCTACTACCGGCTGCGCAGGGTCATCCTGGAAGTCCCGCCGCTGGGGGCGCGGCGTGAGGACATCCCGCTCCTCGTGGAGCACATCCGGGTCAACGTGAACACGCGCCATAGGCTGGCGATCGAGGGGGTCACCGGCGATGCGGTCGCGCTCATCCGGAACGCGCCGTGTCCCGGCAACGTCCGCGAGCTCGAGGCGGTGCTGGAAGAGGCGATGATCCTCCGGGGCGAAGGTTGGTTAGAGTTAGAGCGGCGGGACGTCAACCTCCGACTGAACCCATTCCGGGCGTGGCCGCCCCTGACGGGTACAGTTAACACGCGGCGGATGAACTCAGCGTTCGTATCGGACCTCACGCGGCTGCAGCGCGAAGCGTTGCGCTTGACGGCGGAGCGTCAGGAGGTCAGGCGAGGTGACTTCATGGCCCGGTGCGGGATCTCGCGAGCGGTGGCCAAGCGCGAGCTAGCGGGGCTGGTGAGGGCTGGGCTGCTCTGGCGCAGGGGCAGCGGACGGGGGGTGCGTTATGTGCTCTCTGAGTTGTCAGGCCCCTCCGTTTGAGAGTTGACTGTCAAGAAATGCGGAATTTGCAACCGGCTGTACCGGGTGCTCAACCTCAACGTTGCAGACTTATCAGGGTCAGGCGGCAGTGGATAGGGCGGTGAGGTGACGCTGGAGCTCCTCGCGAACCTCAAGATTGGCGCTTACGGTGAGGGTGATCTCGCCATTGGGGCGCGTGAGTCGGCCCGCGCGCAGGAGGAGAGTGCGCCGGAGCGTCTGCAGTTCGTGGAACACCCAGAAGGGCGTCCGCTTGGGCGTGGTCGCGCGCGCGGGCGGGGCGAT
>Ga0187893_10012091_pt1 | contig 12342 bp, 13 predicted proteins | sample MA1701074metaG_FD_139574 | JGI IMG/M metagenome (GOLD analysis project Ga0187893, IMG submission 139574) | White microbial mat communities from a basaltic lava cave in the Kipuka Kanohina Cave System on the Island of Hawaii, USA - MA170107-4 metaG ... | reverse complement strand
GGCCGGTGTCGGCGAGACCAGGCAGTCGAGCAGTTCGCGGATGCGCAGCACCCGTTCGCGCAGCTGGCGCAGGCGAAACACCAGGCCGACCGAGATGCCGTTGTCCTCGAGGTGGGTGTAGACCGTGGATGCCGCCTGACGGCAGGCGTCCAGCCGTTCGCGCAGCCGCCGGACTGCGCTGCGCAACTGCTCCTCGCGCCGCGGGTTGTGCAGCAGCTCGGCCCGCAGCGCCTGGGCGTCGGCGCCCAGGGCATGAAACGGCCGGCCGTGGCGGGCCTCGGGGCTCATGCGCAGCCGCAGTTCCGGGGCAAAACCGGTGGCCTGAACCTGGCCCGCGCAGTAGACGATGGCGTCGAGCACCAGGGCCTGCCAGGGCGGCGTCGCAGGGGCCGCCTCGCTGGAGAGCAAACGGGCCAGCCGGTTCAACTGGGCCTCGTCCAGCGCAGCCAGCCATTGCGCATCGAAGGCCGTGGGCAGCAGCAGCGAAAACAGCTCCGCGGCATCGATGGTCTCGGGCGTGCCGGGCAACAGCTTGCGGCGCAGGCGCTCGGCCAGCTCGCTGGCAAAGGCGGTGCGCGTGGCAAAACCGTAGTCGGCCAGCAGCGCGGTGAAGTCCACCGTCGACACCAGGGTCCGCCACCAGGCTTGCAGCCGGACCTGCAGCTCGGGCTGGGCCTGCACCGCGTCGAGCAGCAGCTGCGCGCGGCTCACCGCCGCCTGGGGCGAAGCCCGGTCGCCGCGGATCCAGTCCAGCAGCGCGATCAGCCACAGGTGGCGCTGGGCCAGTCCGGCCTGGGGATCAAGCGTGGCCAGCAGGGTGTTCAGGTCCCGCATCAGTGCAGAACGCGATCCGCGGGGCCGGGCTCGTCTTCCGCCTCGAGCACGAACAGCGGGATCGGAGTGTCGAAGCGCTCGCCGTCTTCGGCCACGAAGAAGTAGCTGCCATGCATGGTGCCGCTGGGCGTGCGCAGGCGGCAGCCGCTGGTGTACTGGAACGATTCGCCGGGCTTGAGCAGCGGCTGGTGGCCGACCACGCCCAGGCCCTTGACCTCCTCGCTGTGGCCCTTGGCGTCGCTGATGTGCCAGTGGCGCGAGATCAGCTGGGCCGCGACCTCGCCCGCGTTGGTGATGGTCACCGTGTAGGCGAAGCCGTAAATGCCTTGGTCGGGAGCCGATTGGTCGGGCAGGTATTGCGGCTCCACCTCGACAACGAACTGGTATTTGGACATGGGAACAATGGTAACTGCGACAATTGCACGATGAGCAAGACCTACCGCATTGCCCCCTCCATTCTGTCGGCCGACTTCGCCCGCCTGGGCGATGAGCTCAGGAACGTCATCGGCGCCGGCGCCGACTGGATCCATTTCGACGTGATGGACAACCACTATGTGCCCAACCTGACCTTCGGGCCCATGATCTGCCAGGCGCTGAAGCCGCACAGCAGGAAGCCCGACGGCACGCCCGTGCCGATCGACGTGCACCTGATGGTGCAGCCGGTCGATGCGCTGGCCATGGCCTTTGCCGATGCGGGTGCCGACTACATCAGCTTTCACCCCGACGCCACGGCCCACCTGCACCGCAGCATCCAGGCCATCAAGTCCAGGGGCTGCAAGGCCGGCCTGGTATTCAACCCGGCCTCGCCCATGGACGTGCTGGACTGGGTGATCGAGGACATCGACCTGATCCTGGTCATGAGCGTCAACCCCGGCTTTGGCGGCCAGAGCTTCATCGATTCGGCCCTGCGCAAGACCGAGGAGGCGCGCCGCCGCATAGCCGCTTCGGGCAAGGACATCCGGCTCGAGGTCGACGGCGGCATCAAGACCGACAACATCGCCCGCGTGGCCTCGGCCGGCGCCGACACCTTCGTAGCCGGCAGCGCGATTTTCGGCAAGCCCGATTACAAGGCGGTGATCGAAGCAATGCGCGCGGCGCTCGCTGCGGCATGAGGTTCGTGCACGACGCGGCGCTGCAGGCCGCCATCGTCGATCTCGACGGCACCATGGTCGACACCCTGGGCGATTTCGCCGCCGCGCTCAACCTGATGCTGCAAGACCTGTCGCTGCCCGGCATCGAGCGCGCCAGCATCGAACGGCTGGTCGGCAAAGGCTCGGAGCATTTGATCCGGTCCGTGCTCAGACATGTCACTGCCAAGAGCGAACGGGCGGGCGGCGCTGTCGATTTGGAAGCGCTTTTTGCCCCGGCCTGGCACAGCTACCAGAAGCACTACAGGGCCATCAACGGCCAGCATTCGGCGGTGTTCTCGGGCGTGGCCGAGGGCTTGCATGCGCTGCGCCAGCGCGGCCTCAAGCTCGCGTGTTTGACCAACAAGCCCACGCCCTTTGCTCGGCCGCTGCTCGAGGCCAAGGGGCTGCACGGCTTTTTCAGCCATGTGTTCGGCGGCGATGCGTTCGAGCGCAAGAAACCCGACCCGCTGCCGCTGCTCAAGACCTGCGAGGCCCTGGGCACGCTGCCCGCGCGCACACTGATGATCGGCGACTCCAGCAACGACGCGCAGGCCGCGCGCGCCGCCGGCTGCCCGGTGCTGCTCGTGACCTACGGCTACAACCACGGCGAGCCGGCGCGCGCGGTCGATGCCGACGGCTTTGTCGATTCGCTGGCCGAATTGGCAAGCTGGTAGGCGACTGCGGCCCCCTTGGGGGGCAGCGAGTACACCACAGTGACGAGCGTGGGGGCTCCGTTCAGGCCGGCTTGCCCAGCAGCGCGTCCTTGAGCTTCCAGTCGGCCGGCACGGGGCCGAGCCAGATGCGCATCAGCGCGTTGAAGAACTCCGGCTCCTTGAACGGCTCGCCCTGGGGCCTGCCCTTGACCAGGATCACCGTCCCGGTGCCGGGAATCCAGTCGATCACGAAGCTGTCGCCGCTCATCAGCTTCTTCTGGTCCGAGAAGATCTGGCCCATGCGGATCAGGCCCGGCACGAGCTTGGACATCTCGGCCTTGGGCGTGTTGTCTTCCACGCCGCGCGTGAACAGCTTGCCCAGTTCGCCCGAGTCGATGTCGCGCAGCATCGTGATGCTCATGCGCTTGGGGCCGGGGGAGGACAGCACTTCTTCGGGCGTGCCGGCCTTCCTGCCGAGGTACAGCCCCGCGGTGTAGACCTTGAACACCGCCTTGTAGCGCACACCGACGCCGTTGAGCTGCAGTTTTGCGCCTTGCAATTCCAGTGTGTCTTCCAGCTTTACGCCGCCGAGCTCCACGGTCGCGGCCGCCGTCACGCTGGCCAGCAGTCCCAACGACAAGCCCGCCAGCCAGTTCTTGATTGCTTTCATGTTTTCCTTGAAATAGAACGGTCGTTCGATTTTTTGGATTCTGCGGGTTCCGCCCGTCTTGCGCAACAGGGTTTTGCCGGAGCCTTCCGGTCCCGCGCAGGCTCCGCGGCGGCTTTGCTACACTGTGCGCACGATGTTCATTCACCGCACCTTCATCACAGGTTGTAGCGACCGGGGAGCCTGGCCCTGGCGCAAGCCTGCTTCTGTGCGCTCCTGACTGCACGGCCTGGGCTGACAGCCACAGCGTGCGCCCGTGGCCCCTGCGGGGCCGACACCGAATGAACGCGGTACCTTATCCTGCTGAACCAGGGTGCCGCTGAGCTGGAGGCTTGATCCGTGATCACCGAACTCGAATTCAAAAGTCTGGCCCTTCAGGGCTACAACCGCATTCCGCTGATGGTGGAGGCGTTCGCCGACCTCGAAACCCCGCTGTCGCTTTATTTGAAGCTGGCCTTCTCCAGGGATGGCGGCAAGCACAGCTTCTTGCTCGAATCCGTCGTGGGTGGCGAGCGCTTTGGCCGCTACAGCTTCATCGGCCTGCCGGCCCGCACCCTGGTGCGCTCGCGCGGTTTTGGTGCCGATGCCCTGACCGAGGTGGTCAAGGACGGCCAGGTGGTCGAGACCTCGCACGCCAATCCGCTGGATTTCATCGCCGCGTACCAAAAGCGCTTCAAGGTGGCGCTGCGTCCCGGCCTGCCGCGTTTTTGCGGCGGCCTGGCCGGTTACTTCGGCTACGACACGGTGCGCCACATCGAGAGGAAGCTCGAAAAAACCTGCCCGCCCGACACCCTCGGCTGCCCCGACATCCTTCTGCTGCAATGCGAGGAGCTGGCTGTCATCGACAACCTCTCGGGCAAGCTGTATCTGATCGTCTATGCCGACCCGGCCCAGCCCGAGGCCTATGCCAACGCCAAGAAGCGGCTGCGCGAACTCCGGGAGCAGCTCAAGTATTCGGTCAGCGCGCCAGTCGTCAAGCCCACGCAAGGCTATCCTGCCGAGCGAGAATTCGCCAAGGCCGACTACCTGTTGGCGGTGGAGCGCGCCAAGGAGCTGATCGCGGCCGGCGACTTCATGCAGGTGCAGGTCGGCCAGCGCATCAAGAAGCGCTACACCGAAAGCCCGCTGTCGCTGTACCGCGCGCTGCGCTCGCTCAATCCCTCGCCCTACATGTACTACTACCATTTCGGCGAGTTTCATGTGGTCGGGGCCTCGCCCGAGATCCTGGTGCGCCAGGAGCAGGTGGAGGAGGGGCAGAAAATCACGATCCGTCCGCTGGCCGGCACGCGGCCGCGCGGCGCCACGCCCGAGAAGGACAAGGCGGCCGAGCAGGAACTGATCAACGACCCGAAGGAGCGCGCCGAACATGTGATGCTGATCGACTTGGCGCGCAACGACATCGGCCGCATCGCGAAAACCGGCAGCGTCAAGGTGACCGAGGCCTTCGCGATCGAGCGCTACAGCCATGTGATGCACATCGTGAGCAACGTCGAGGGCGTCCTCAACGACGGCATGACCAGCATCGACGTGCTCAAAGCCACCTTCCCGGCCGGCACCCTGAGCGGCGCGCCCAAGGTCCACGCGATGGAGCTGATCGACCAGCTCGAGCCGACCAAGCGCGGCCTGTACGGCGGCGCCTGCGGCTACCTGAGCTATGCCGGCGACATGGACGTGGCGATCGCGATCCGCACGGCCATCGTCAAGGACCAGACGCTGTACGTGCAGGCGGCCGCCGGCGTGGTGGCCGACTCGGTGCCCGAACTCGAATGGAAGGAAACGGAAGCCAAGGCGCGCGCCTTGCTGCGCGCCAGCGAGCTGGTGGAAGAAGGACTGGAGTAAACCATGGCGACCTCACCCAACGTCCAGCCCTGCACCAGCATGGCCGAAGTGCGCCAGCACATCGATGCGCTGGACGAGACCATCGTCGCGCTGCTGGCCGAGCGCGGCGGCTATGTGGCGCAGGCCGCGCGCATCAAGCAGCGCGCAGACCAGGTGCATGACCAGGCGCGCATTGACTTCATCATCGACCGCGTCAAGGCCATGGCCCGCGAACGGGGCGCCCCCGAGGCCGTGATCGAGGCGACCTACCGCGTCATGATCGACGCCTTCATCGAATTCGAGCGCGGCGAGTTCGCGCGGCTGCACCAGGAGGGCTGAGCGATGAAACTGCTCATGATCGACAACTACGACTCCTTCACCTACAACCTGGTCCAGTACTTCGGTGAACTGGGCGCCGAGGTCGAGGTGTTTCGCAACGACGAGATCACGCTCGAAGGCCTTGCGCAGCGCCAGCCCGAGCGGCTGGTGATCTCGCCCGGCCCTTGTTCGCCGGCCGAGGCCGGCATTTCGGTGGCGGCGATCCAGCATTTCGCCGGCCGGCTGCCGATCCTCGGCGTCTGCCTGGGCCACCAGAGCATAGGGGCGGCGTTTGGCGGCAGGATCATCCGCGCCCAGCAGCTGATGCACGGCAAGACCAGTGTGATCACCACGACGCAGGAGGGCGTGTTCGCCGGCCTGCCCGCGCAGTTCACGGTCAACCGCTACCACTCGCTGGCGATCGAAAGGTCATCCTGTCCCGCCGCCCTGGCCGTGACCGCCTGGACCGACGACGGCGAGATCATGGGCGTGCGCCACAAGGAGCTGGCGATCCAGGGTGTGCAGTTCCACCCCGAGTCGATCCTGACCGAGCATGGCCACGCGCTGCTGAAAAACTTCTTGACCTCGCCCTAGCCGCAAGGCGACCATCGGTCCTGCCGTGAGCCACTCGCTGCACCCATTCTCGCTGGCCCTGGACGAGCTCTACCGCATGGCAGAGACGGCGTCGCTGGACGAGTTTGCGCCGGCCTTGATCGGCCTGCTGGACCGCCACATCGCGTTCGACGGCGCGGTGCTGGGCAGCGCGGACCCGCTGTCGTTCGGCGATTTCAGCATCGCGGTGGCCCATGTGCACAACCGCGACGCCTCGATCCTGGATGACTATGCGGCCCTGTCGGCGGTCGATCCGGTCACCCAGGCCTTCCTGGCCGGGCTGCCCGAGCCGCTGGCAGCGGACACGCACCAGGTCTACGCAGCGCCCGAGCATGGCGCGATGGCCGCCTTCACGCGCAAGCACCGCCTGCGTCATCTTCTGCTGTGCGGCCAGCCTCCCAGTCTGGTCGAAGCGGGCCGCTGGGTTGTGTTGTACCGCGCCGAAGATCTGGCTTTCGAGGCGGCGGCGGCGCAATGGCTGGGTGCCTTCTGGGTCCATATGGACCGCGCCCTGACCCTCAACCGCTCCAGCGCGCTGGCCCATGCGTCGCAGCCCGCCGGGCGCAAAGCCATGGCGCTGGTGGACCATGAGGGGCGTGTGGAGGCGGCCGATGCGCTGTTCTGGGCAATGCTGCACCACGAGTTTCGCGCCGCGCTGCATCACCGTCTGCCCGACGCCCTGGTCCACGCCCTGCGGCAGGACCGGGGCTTCGAGGGGCGCACCGTGTTCGCGCGTTTCACGCCGCTGGGCCGTTACCGGATCTGCGAGCTGCGCGAGGCCGGGCCGCTGGCCCAGCTGTCGCCGCGTGAGCGCCTGGTCGCGGCCAAATTCTCGGCGGGCCTGAGCAGCCGCGAAATTGCCGCGCAGATGGCGGTGTCGCAGTACACCGTGCAGAGCCAGCTGGCGTCGGTCTACCGCAAGCTCGGCGTGTCCGACAAGGCCGCGCTGGCGCGCCTGCTGGCCGACAGCGGGGCTTGAGGCTGGAACCTGTTCGATGACTGACACCATCCCGAATGCCATGGAAGTCCTTCACCCCCTGCTCTTTGGCGCCTCCATCCAGCAATTCCCGCTGTTCGTGCTCGCAGGCCTTTTGCTCAACCTCACGCCCGGCCCCGATGTGCTGTACATCGTGACACGCGCGCTGCGCCAGGGCGTGCGCGCGGGCATGGTGGCCGCGATGGGCATCACCGCCGGCTGTTTCGTTCACATCGCGGCCGCGGCGATTGGCGTGAGCGCCCTGATCGCGGCCTCGGCGACCGCCTTCACCGTGCTCAAGTGGCTGGGCGCGGCCTACCTGGTCTACATGGGCGCGTCGATGCTGCTGTCCCGGGGGTCGTCGGTTGCTCCTGATTTGATAGCGCGCCATGACGATTCGGCGAGGGCTGGTGGCGCAAAAAGCTTGAAAGCCGTGTTCCTGCAGGGCTTCTGGACCAATGCGCTCAATCCCAAGGTCGCGCTGTTCTTCCTGGCGTTCCTGCCCCAGTTCATCGCGCCGGGCGCGCCGCACCAGACGCTGGCCTTCGTGCTGCTGGGGCTGGTGTTCAACTTCAACGGCCTGTGGGTCAACCTGGCCTGGGCGCTGGCCGCGGCCTGGGCCGCCCGCAGGTTTGCCGCACTCCAGCAGTCGATGCGCTGGCTCGACCGCGGCGCCGGCACCCTGTTCATCGTCTTTGGCGCCAAACTCGCCTGGTCCGACCATCCCACTCCTTGAACCCGAGGTCCTCCCATGCCCATCACCCCGCAAGAAGCGCTGCAGCGCACCATCGAGCACCGCGAAATCTTCCACGACGAAATGCTCAAGATCATGCGCCTGATCATGAGCGGCGAGCTCTCGCCCGTGATGACGGCCGCGCTGATCACCGGCCTGCGCGTCAAGAAGGAAACCATAGGCGAGATCACGGCCGCCGCCCAGGTCATGCGCGAGTTCTCGACCAAGGTGAACGTGGCCGACAAGACCCACCTGGTCGACATCGTCGGCACGGGCGGCGATGCGTCGCACACCTTCAACATCTCGACCTGCGCCATGTTCGTCGCGGCGGCGGCCGGCGCGAAGGTCAGCAAGCATGGCGGACGCAGCGTGTCCAGCAAGAGCGGCAGCGCCGATGTGCTGGAGTCGCTGGGCATCGACATCAACCTGCCGCCCGAGCGCATCGCCCAGTGCATCGCCGACGTGGGCATAGGCTTCATGTTCGCGCCGAACCACCATCCCGCGATGAAAAACGTCGCGCCGGTGCGCAGGGAGCTCGGGATCAAGACCATTTTCAACATCCTCGGACCGTTGACCAACCCAGCCGGCGCGCCCAACATCCTGATGGGCGTGTTCCACCCCGACCTCGTCGGCATCCAGGTGCGCGCGCTGCAGCGCCTGGGCACCGAGCATGCGGTCGTCGTCTATGGCCGCGACGGCATGGACGAGGTGAGCCTGGGCGCGGCCACCCTGGTCGGCGAGTTGCAAAACGGCGAGATCAGCGAGTATGAAATCCACCCCGAGGACTTCGGCCTGGCGATGGCCAGCAACCGCGCGCTCAAGGTCGAGACGCCCGAGCAGTCGCGCCAGATCCTGCTGGGCGTGCTGGACAACCAGAGCGGCCCGGCGCGCGACATCGTGATCCTCAACGCCGGTGTCGCGCTGTACGCTGCCAATGTGGTCGATTCGATGAAGGCCGGCGTGGAGCGGGCGCGAGCAGCTATCGAATCAGGAGCAGCCAAGACCAAACTCGGCCAGCTCGTGGCCGCCACCCAAGCCGCGAAGGCCTGAGCCGCCATGTCCGACATCCTCGACCAGATCGTCGCCGTCAAGCGCCAGGAAATCGCGGCGGCGCTGAAGAAAAAATCGCTGGCCGCGATGCGGGCCGACGCCGAAAGCCGCGTGCTCACGCGCGACTTTGTCGGCGCGATGCGCCGCAAGGTGGCCGCCGGTCAGGCTGCGGTGATTGCCGAGATCAAGAAGGCCAGCCCGTCCAAGGGCGTGCTGCGCGCCGACTTCATGCCGGCCGACATCGCGCAAAGCTATGCCGAACACGGCGCGGCCTGTCTGAGTGTGTTGACCGACAAGCAGTTCTTCCTGGGCAGCGTAGACTACCTCAAGCAGGCCCGCGCCTCCTGCGACCTGCCGGTGCTGCGCAAGGATTTCATGGTCGACCCCTACCAGGTCTACGAGGCACGCGCCATCGGCGCCGACTGCATCCTGCTGATCGCCGCCTGCCTGGACGATGCACTCATGGCCGAGTTGGAGGCCGTGGCCCGCAGCCTGGACATGGCCGTGCTGGTCGAGGTGCACGACGGCGCCGAACTCGAGCGCGCGCTCAAGCTCAAGACACCGCTGGTCGGCATCAACAACCGCAACCTGCGCACCTTCGAGGTGTCGCTCGACACCACGCTGTCGATGCTCAAGGATGTGCCGGCCGACCGCCTGCTGGTGACCGAATCGGGCATTCTGAGCCGCGCCGACGTGCAGAAGATGCGCGACGCGAAGGTCCATGCCTTCCTGGTCGGCGAGGCCTTCATGCGCGCCGACGATCCGGGCGCGGCGCTGGCGGCCTTGTTTGGAACCTGAATTGCTACTGATTTCATAGCGCATCACGCCCATGCCCTCTGGACTGCAGGCTGGTTTTGACTTCGAAACCGGGGTCGCGCCGATGCCCCCGTCCGCCCGCCTGACGGGCTGGCAGCCCGAGGCCTGGCCGGTGGCGGCAGGCTGGCGCCCGGTCATCGAGCGATTTCTGGCCAGCGACCCCGGCCGGCAGCTCGGCGCCTTCATGCGCGAACGGCTCGCGGCCGGCGCGGTTCTTTACCCGCCGCAGCCGTTTCGTGCGCTGCAGCTCACGCCGCTGGCCGAGGTCAAGGTCGTGATCCTGGGCCAGGACCCCTACCACGGGCCGGGCCAGGCCGAGGGGCTGGCGTTTTCGGTCGCGCCCGGCGTGAAGCTGCCGCCGTCGCTGCGCAATATCTTCAAGGAGCTGCAGCGCGACCTGGGCCTGACCCTGCCGGCCAGCGGCTCGCTGGTGCGCTGGGCGCAGCAGGGCGTGCTGCTGCTCAACACCAGCCTGACGGTGGAGCAGGGCCAGCCCGCCAGCCATGCCAGGCAGGGCTGGGAACTGCTCACCGACGCCCTGCTGGCCGAGGTGGCCGCCCAGGCCTCGCCCTGCGTCTACCTGCTGTGGGGCAGCCATGCTCAGGCCAAGGCGTCCCTGATCGAGCAGACGGCCCAGGCCCATGGACGCGAGGCGCTGCTGCTGCAGGCCAACCACCCCTCGCCGCGGTCGGCCAACCGCCCCCCTTTGCCCTTCCATGGCTGCGGACATTTCCGTCAGGCCCGGGACTGGCTTGGGGCGCGGGGCTGTTCGCTATCGTTTTGAGCTGCGAAGCCAACGCTCGACCCAGGACTTAAAGCCCTTCTTGTGCAGCGGCATGCCGGCCCCCGGCGGGCCGCCGATGCGTGTGTCGTCCAGGTAGTCGCGCGGGATGTCCACGGTGCTGCGCTGCCCGAGCGCGTCGAAATGGCGGCTGAGCCAGCGCTGGCCCGACGCCACCCCCAGTTCGAACAGCTGCCGGATCAGGGCCGCGTCGGTCGAGGTTTTGCTGGAGGCCGGATACGCCTGCATCGCCTCGCCGCCGTCGATGCGGTGCAACAGCAGGTTTTTGCAGCGCGAAGCCCGCAGCGACCCGTCGGCCAGCAGCCGGTTGACGAAGTCGATGGCTCGCATCTGGGTCAGCAAGCTGGCGTTGAAGGTCAATTCGTTGATCCGGTCCAGAATGTCCTGCGGGCTTTGGGGGGCGCGGTCACGGCGCAGCGGGTTGATCTGGACCAGCACCAGGTCGTGGCTGTCGCATTCGTTGATCAGCGGGCTCATCGCCGGATTGGCCGAATAACCCCCATCCCAGTAGTGTTCCCCGTCGATGTCTATGGCCTGGAACAACATGGGCAGGCAGGCCGAGGCCATGACGGCCTGCGCCGTCAGCCGCTGACCGCTGAAGATCACGGCCTTGCCGGTGTTGACATGGGTGGCGGAGACAAACACCTTGGGCGAGCCATGCCGGGCAATCGCCTCGAAGTCGATTTCCCGCTCCAGCAGGCGGCGCAGCGGATTGATGTCCAGCGGGTTCGCCTGGTAGGGCGAGACCAGGCTGTGCAGAGTGTTGGTCAATATGTTTGTGGGCGCCAACTCATGTGGAAGTCGGCCCCACAGCATGTCGACAAGATTTTTTTGCATCGCGCCGAGGCTGCCCAGGGCGGTAATCTCGCCCCAGATCCGGGCCAGCGACTCGCGCGCGCCCTGCCGCGGATCTCTGCCCGCAGCGCTTGCCAAGGCATGGCCGTGCGCCAGCGCCACGGCATTGACAGCCCCGGCGCTGGTGCCACTGATGCCGTCGATCTGCAGGCGGTCGTCGGCCAGCAGGGCGTCCAGCACGCCCCAAGTGAAGGCGCCATGGGAGCCGCCGCCCTGGAGGGCCAGGTTGATGTATCGCATAAAGATGTCTCAAGCAACATTCATGCGTGCATTGTGGCGAAAATGGTGACAATGGCCGACTCGAATGGAGTGGCGCCCGCACCGGGGGGCGGCCGACGTGATTTGTTCGCCGCAAGACCCGCAGGTTGCTTCCAGATGACGCGAAGTCGTGCTATAGTTCGAGGTTCGCCGGAGGGGTGCCCGAGTGGCTAAAGGGGGCAGACTGTAAATCTGTTGGCTTACGCCTACGCTGGTTCGAATCCAGCCTCCTCCACCAGCGAAACAAATTGATGTGTGGTGCGGAAATAATTGAAATCCGTGGGGATTTGAATGCCGTGCTTCGGCGGGCCTGAATTGCGCCGATGCGGGAGTAGTTCAATGGTAGAACCCTAGCCTTCCAAGCTAATGACGCGGGTTCGATTCCCGTCTCCCGCTCCACAATTCGGTTTGCGCTGACGGCGAAAACGGTTTGAGCGAACTCGCGGGGCGGGTTGGCGAAAGCCCATGTGGCTCAGTGGTAGAGCACTCCCTTGGTAAGGGAGAGGTCGCGGGTCCGATTCCCGCCATGGGCACCAAGATGTTGGTCGGTGTAGATATTTTTTTTCGGAGTCGAAAAAATGGCAAAAGAAAAGTTTGAACGTACCAAGCCGCACGTGAACGTGGGCACGATTGGTCACGTTGACCACGGCAAGACCACGCTGACGGCTGCGATTACGCACGTCCTTCACATGAAGGGACTTGCGAAAAAAGCGGAGTCGGTCGATCAGATCGACAACGCACCCGAGGAAAAGGCGCGCGGTATCACGATCGCCCTCCATCACTCGGAATACGAGTCGGAGACCCGCCACTATGCGCACAT
>Ga0187893_10012090_pt1 | contig 12343 bp, 11 predicted proteins | sample MA1701074metaG_FD_139574 | JGI IMG/M metagenome (GOLD analysis project Ga0187893, IMG submission 139574) | White microbial mat communities from a basaltic lava cave in the Kipuka Kanohina Cave System on the Island of Hawaii, USA - MA170107-4 metaG ... | reverse complement strand
TTCTGCTTTTTGGCTGGTATGGTTTCAATGCCGGCTCCAATCTCGAGGTCAATGGGTTGACGGCGTTGGTCATCCTCAACACGACGATCGCTGCCGGTGCGGCAGCCCTTGCTTGGGCGGGCGGGGAATGGCTGTTCCGCGGGCATCCTAGCCTTCTTGGCGGAGCGTCGGGCATGATTGCGGGCCTTGTCGCTATCACGCCGGCCTGCGGCTGGGTCGGTCCCGCCGCTGCCATCCTAATTGGCGCTGTGGCGGGAGCGGTTTGCCTGTTCGCGGTCGTGTGGCTCAAAGCAAGATTTGGCTATGATGACGCCCTTGATGTGTTCGGCATCCACGGAATAGGTGGTGTCGTTGGCGCACTTCTCACGGGCATCTTCGTCAATCCGGCGCTCAGCGGCATTGGGGTCACGGATTATTTGGCCTTCGACTCCTCTGTCAAAGCCGTGGAATATTCGGCGGTATCGCAAATCACCGCCCAGCTCGTCGCGATCATCGTGGCTGTAGCGTGGACTTCCCTCGTCAGTTTCCTCGCATTGATGCTCTGCAAGTATACGACAGGACTCAACGTCAGCGATCAGGAAGAACGTGAGGGCCTGGACATCGCCGCCCATGGCGAACGGGCGTACAACTGATTTTTTTGAATTTTTCTAGACTTCCGTGCTTCGCGCCCGTCCGGTCCTGTATGTTAGCGCCCTTGACGGGGTTCACCGCTGCTGCAACTTTGCAGACCGGGAGGGAGCCCCATGAAAATCGTCTACAGCGATCGCCACCGCCTGCATTTCGCCAAGGGTGAACTCTTTGGCGGGGAATTCGTAACCCCGTTCGAGCGGCCTTCGCGCATCGACCATATCCTCCGTGAACTGAAGAAACGGAAGATGGAGGATTTCACTGAGCCGGACAAGCTTAACATGGGGCCGGTCCGGAAAGTTCACGACAAGGGATTTCTTCAGTTCCTCGAAAATGCCTGGGCTGAGTGGAAGGCGGCCGGCTATCTCGGAGAAATCGTACCCACCGGATTTCCCAACCGCGGCCTTCGCCAACGCTGTCCCCGCCATATCGACGGAAAGGTCGGCTATTACACCCATTCGATTGAGACGTGCATCACGGCGGGAAGCTGGGAAGCCGCCACTTCCTCGGCAGCCGTTGCCCAGACAGGACAGAAGATCGTCTCAGGCGGGGCTGCATCCGCGTTTGCCCTCTGCCGCCCGCCGGGTCACCATGCGCATCACGATCTCTATGGCGGCTATTGCTTCCTCAACAATGCGGCGATCGCCGCGCAAGGGTTTCGCGACGATGGGGCAAAACGGGTCGCCATTCTCGATGTGGATTTCCATCATGGCAACGGCACCCAGGATATTTTCTATGCCCGCAAGGATGTGTTGTTCTGTTCGCTTCATGGACAGCCCGAGGATGCCTATCCTTATTTCCTGGGCTACAAGGACGAGAAAGGCCAAGGGCAGGGCGAAGGCTACAATCTCAACTTTCCCATGGCGCCCGGGACAGGCTTCGATGTCTGGGGAACGGCCCTCGATAGCGCCATCCGCAAGATAAGAGCTTATGGTCCGGACGGGCTCATCGTTTCGCTGGGCGTCGATACATTCAGGGATGATCCAATCAGCTTTTTCAAACTGACGTCGGACGACTTCAAGACTTATGGGGGCCGCATTGCAAAGATGAAGCTGCCCACGCTCTTCGTCATGGAAGGGGGCTACGCGATCGAAGCAATCGGCGTCAACACGGTGAATGTCCTTGAAGGTTTTATCGACGGCTGAAATCAATCAAATGAAGGCCGCTTGTCTTTGGCGGCATACCAACCTCCCAAGGCTTTTTCGTAAGCAAGCCCGGCCTTGAACACCCGCGCATCGTCCCAGGTTCGAGCGACAATCTGGATGCCGGTGGGAACGCCGTTGGAAGCGAAACCCGAAGGCACTGCCAGCACCGGGCAATTGTGCAACATGTTGAACTGGTGGGTCATGACCCAGCCAAATTCTGGATCCGCTTTCTTGCCGTTGACCGTGAAGCTCTGATCCCAGGGATCATGTTCGGCTTTCACCGCGGGCAAGTTGTTGGTGGGGCAGATAAACACGTCGTGCGCCGCAAGAATTGGCCCCAAGGTTTGATACATCTGATTGGCGCGTGCTCCAGGTTTGTGCACATCATCGATTGTCGTGGTTTTCTCGATGGCGTCAGCCATCTTCAGTGCGTAGCCGGTCATAAGACTTGCGTGATGCTGGCGGTGCCAAACAGTCTGGCGGCCGAAATCCATGGCATTGTACCAATGAAGGCAGTCGCGGTCGACATCGTCCGTCCAGCCAAGCGCCACTTCTTCGACCTTGGCCCCCAATTCACGGAACACATCGAGCGCGGCGAGCGTATTCTTGCGCACCTCCGGATCGACTTCGACGTAGCCCAAGTCGATGGAATAGGCGATCTTTAATCCCTTGATGCTCCCCGCTTTCGCAGGGAGGATCACCTGATCACGAAGCGAATCGTGATCGAGGGGATTCGGCCCCGACGTTACGTTCTGCATCAGGGCCGCATCGGCGATGGTGCGGGTCATGGGGCCGCAATGGTTGAAGCGGTCGAAGTTCCCGGGCGGGCCATCGGGGTTGCGGCCGTGCGGCGGTTTGAAACCCACAACACCTGAGGCTGAAGCGGGAATGCGGATCGAACCGCCGATATCGGTGCCCGTGGCAAGAGGCGTGAGGCCGGCTGCCACAGCAGCCCCTGATCGGCCGGAGGAACCACCTGGCGTATAGTCAAGGTTCCACGGATTGCGCGTTACGCCCCAGATGCGCGAGTGGGTGACGCCGGACAGGCAGAATTCGGGTGTCGTCGTGCGTGCGAATATGATCGCGCCGGCCTTTTGCAGGCGCTCGATCATGGGATCGGAATGGTCGTCAATCGCGTCCTTGAAAATCAGCGAACCCTCGGTGGTGCGTTTCCCGGCCACGCGCTGGACATCCTTCACCACGAGGGGCACGCCTTCGAGCGGTGCCAGTTTTGCGTTTTGTTTCATGTAGCGCCGCTCGGACAGCGCCGCCTGCGACATTGCCTCATCGAAATAGCGGTCGGCGAAGCAATTGATTGCAGGGTTGATCTTTTCAGCGCGGGCAATGAGAGCACCCAGCAGTTCACGCGGGCTCAGCTTGCGTCGCTTAAAGAGCTTAAGGGCTTCGGCCGCGGAAAGGTAGCACAGGTCTTCATCGGTCATGGACAGGCTCGGGCTCCGGCAGATAACAATTGCGCCACTGTGAACCGGATCGGAGAATGAAGTCCATGGGCGGGCGTTTAACCGGAAAGACGGCCCTTGTAACGGCGGCGGCGCAGGGCATCGGGCGGGCAAGCACCATCGCCATGGCGCGCGAGGGCGCCCATGTGTGGGCTACAGACATCCGCGATGATTTGCTGGATACGCTCGCGGTGGAACAGAAGGGAATCGAAACCTTTGTGCTCGACGTGTTGAAGCAGGAGCAGGTGGACGCCGCGGCTGCGCGTGTTGGAACGCCTGACATCCTGTTCAACTGCTCGGGCTATGTGCACGCCGGGAACATCATGGAAACCGATGAGAGGGCGTGGGACTTTTCCTTCGATCTCAACGTCAAGGCGCATTACCGCATGATGAAGGCCTTCATGCCGGGCTGGCTGGCGCGAGGCAAAGGCACGATCATCAATATGGCTTCGGCCGCTTCCTCGATCAAAGGCGTTCCCAATCGCTTCGTCTATAGCGCCACCAAGGCCGCCGTCATTGGCATGACAAAGGCGCTTGCGGCAGACTTCACAGCGAAAGGCATTCGGGTGAACGCCATCTGCCCCGGCACGGTGGAAAGCCCATCGCTTTTTGAACGCATGCGGGCGCAGGGCGATTTCGAGGCGGCCAAGGCCGCCTTCATCGCACGCCAGCCCATGGGCCGTATGGCGCAAGCTTCGGAGATTGCCAGCCTCGTAGTCTATCTCGCCAGCGATGAATCGGCCTTCGTGACAGGCCAGACCTTCGTGATCGATGGCGGCTGGTCGGTCTAACCCCCCATTGGCAAAGACCTGCGGCTGCGCCTAGGATGAGAAGTCTGGGGAGGAACAATCTTGGCAGCAGGCCGGCCGGCCATCGAGGCGAAAAGCGTTACCAAGCAGTTTCAGGGTGCCGGGCAGGAGACGGTCACAGCCCTCGACAATGTCTCCGTCAGTATCCGCGAGAACGAGTTTTTCACCCTGCTCGGCCCCTCGGGTTGCGGCAAGACAACATTGTTGCGGCTGATCGCTGGCTTCGATTTTCCAACCGACGGCGAGATTCTGCTTTATGGCCGGGACATCGCACCCCTGCCGCCGTTCCAGCGGCCGGTCAATACGGTGTTTCAGAACTACGCCCTGTTCCCGCATATGACCGTGGCGCAAAACATCGGCTTCGGCCTCGAAATGCTGGGCAAGCCCAAGAGCGAAATCTCAGCACGCGTCGATCAGATGCTTCGCCTCGTGCGCATGGAAGAACTCAAGAGCCGCAAGACCAGCCAGATTTCAGGCGGACAGCAGCAGCGCGTGGCGCTGGCCCGGGCGCTGGCGCCGCAGCCCAAAGTGCTGCTGCTCGATGAGCCGCTGTCCGCTCTTGATTACAAATTGCGCAAGGACATGCAGATCGAGCTGAAGCGTCTCCAGCTCGAAACGGGCATCACATTCATTTTCGTCACCCACGATCAGGAAGAAGCGCTCACCATGTCAGACCGATTGGCGGTGATGTCGAAGGGCAAGATCTTGCAAGTCGGATCGCCGCACGAAATCTACGACAGGCCGGCAGAGCGTTTCGTCGCCAACTTCATCGGCGAAACAAATTTTCTTGAAGGCGAGCTTGTATCGGCCAAGGAAGGCGAGGCTAAGGTCAGACTGGCACTGGGCCCAACCATCACAACCGGCATTCCAGACGGGGCTTTGCCCGACGGCCGCGTCACCGTCGTGGTCCGCCCCGAACACGCCAATTTGGTCAAGGCAACGGCCAAGGGGGCGCTTGCCGGCAGTCTTGAAACCGTCGTCTATTTTGGAACCGATACGCACTATCATGTGAAGCTCAAGAACGGATCCCAATTCATCGTGCGCCAGCAGAATAGCCATGGCGGCAACAATGACTTTGAAACCGGAACCAAGGTGGGCGTCGTATTCGAGGACGGAGCTGCACGGGTGCTGAAGGACTGAGCATGACGAGCGCCCGCGAGATCGGCGAAGCAGCTGTCCGCGAGGATGTGCGAACCCGCTGGCTCCTGTCGGCGCCGGCACTCATCATCATTTTCTTCGCGGCAATAGGCCCGCTGTTCATCATGCTGCTCTATTCCTTCATGGTGAAAGGGGACTATGGCGATGTGAAATTCTGGCAGTTCTCGCTCGACGGCTGGTTCAAGGTCATCCTCGAGCGCGATATTTTCGACGATACGGTGACGCTTGCGGATGCGCATCTGAGCGTGCTGTGGCGTTCGATCAAACTGTCGCTTGCCACCACGGTCCTGTGCCTGATTTTCGGTTTCCCGACCGCCTATTTCATCGCGACGCGGTCCGAACGCTGGCGCGAGGTGTGGCTCTTCCTGGTCACCATTCCTTTCTGGACCAATCTGCTCATCCGCACCTTCGCGGTGCAGGAGCTCATCCGCAATGAAGGCATCATCAATTCGTTGCTGCTGCGCTCGGGCGTCATCGCGGCGCCCATTCAAATGATGTTCACCGATTTCGCCGTCATGATTGGCATGGTCTATGTCTTCCTGCCGCTCATGGTGCTGCCGCTTTATGCTTCGATGGAAAAGCTGGATTTCCGGCTGATCGAAGCTGGCTACGATCTCTATGCGGGCCGCTTCCAGGTTCTCAGGCGCATCATCGTGCCGCTGGTGAAACCCGGCATCATCGCGGGATCGATCCTGGTGTTCATTCCAGCGCTCGGCGCCTATGTGACGCCGAGGCTTTTAGGCGGCGGCAAGAGCCTGATGCTCGGCAACCTCATCGATCTGCAATTCGGCCAAGGCCGGGACTGGCCGCTAGGATCGGCGCTTTCCATCACCCTCATGGCCATGGTGATGATCGCCCTTCTCATCTATGTGCGGAGCGCTTCAGGTACGGGGGCGCGGCATGGCTAGGGGCTTTGCCATCAAGCGGCTGCCAGGCTTCGCGACAGTCGCCATTGTCTGTTTCGTCGTGCTCTATCTCCCGATCGCCACGCTGGTTGCCTATGCTTTCAACTCCGGAATGTCGATCGCGATCTGGGAAGGGTTTTCCTTTCGTTGGTTCGTGGCGGCCTGGCACAATGAGCAAGTCATCGAAACTTCGCTCCGCTCACTGAATATCGCGGTCATCGCCGCGTCAATCGCCACGGTGGCCGCAACCATGGCGGCGCTGGCGACCACGCGGACCAATCCCTATCCGGGGCTCACCTTCAAATATGCGTTCATAAACCAGCCCTTGATGGTGCCGGAAATCGTGACAGCGGTGGCGTTGCTCATCTTCTTCTCGCGGATCAAGGTGTGGACGGGGTATTCGGGGCTTGGCTACCTCATCGCCGCGCACACAGCCTTTTGCATCCCCTTTGCCTATCTGCCAATCCGGGCGCGGCTGGAAAGCATGGATTTGACGCTGGAATTCGCGGCAGCCGACCTTTACGCTACGCCATGGCAGGCCTTCAAACGGGTGACCTTCCCCCTGCTGTGGCCCGGCATATTGTCGGGTTTTATGCTGGCCTTCGTGATCTCGCTCGACGATGTGGTGATTACCGAGTTTGTAAAATCCGGCGGGCAGGATACATTGCCGACCTATATGCTCGGGCAAGTCCGGCGCGTGATAACGCCGGAAATCAATGCAATCTCGACGGTATTTCTGATACTCTCGGTCCTGATCGTGACGTTGTTTTTCTTTGTCAGCAGAAAGAAACTCTGAGTAAGGGAGGAGTTCATGAAGTGGTTATCAATGACGGCGGCCGCCGGTGCGGCGTTGCTTGTTCAGGCGGGCGTGGCCAATGCCGCAGGCGAACTGCACATTTACAATTGGGGCGATTATACGAGCCCCGAACTTATCAAGAAGTTCGAAGAGAAGTACGACGTCAAGGTGACCATCACCGACTATGACGCCAACGATACGGCGATCGCTAAGGTCAGGGCTGGCGGACACGGCTTCGATATCGCGGTGCCCTCGGCAAGCTATGTGCCGATCTGGATCCAGGAAGGCCTGCTGCTCGAGTCGCGGCCGGACCAGATGGAGAATTTCAAGCACATGGACCCGCGCTGGGTGGATGTTCCTTTCGATCCGGGCCGCCGTTACACGGTGCCCTGGCAATGGGGCACGAGCGGCATGCTCGTCAACACCAAGGTCTATAATGGCGATCCCAATACCTCCGCTATCTATCTCGATCCGCCGGAGGAGCTGAAAGGCAAGATCAACGTCGTGCCCGAGATGGGCGAGGTCATGTATCTCACCATCAAATATGTGGGCGGCGAGCCCTGCACCGGCGACAAGGAGGTGCTGAAAAAGGCCCGCGACAAGCTCATCGCGGCCAAGCCGAGCTGGATTTCCATGGACTACGCCAACCCCGACAAATACGCCAAGGAGGATATCGCGGCGGGGGTAAACTGGAACGGCTGGGCATTCCGCGCGCGCTTGCTCAATGACAAACTTGTCTACGGCTTTCCCAAGGAGGGCTTTCCGATCTTCATGGACAATGTGTCGGTGCTGAAGGACGCCAAGAATGTCGAGAACGCCAAGCTGTTCCAGAACTTCATCATGGATCCGGAGAATGCGGCCATGATTTCAAGCTTCGCGCGCTACAACAACGGCATCAAGGGCTCGCAGCCCTATATGCCGGAAGACATGAAGACCGCGCCCGAAGTCAATATCCCAGACGATGTTATGGCGCGAGGCGCGTTCACGCCGACCTGCCCGCCCGATGTGCAGGAAATCTATTCGAAGATTTGGACGGAACTGCTCAAATAAAAACACTGACAGGAGGAAGTACGATGAAGTGGAAGTTGCTGACTGCGGCCTTCGGGGCGGCGTTGCTTGCCCAGCCGGGAGGGGCCAACGCCGCGGGCGAATTGCATATCTACAATTGGGGCAATTACACCAGCCCCGAGATGATCAAGAAGTTCGAGAAAGAGCACGACGTCAAGGTGACGATCACCGACTATGACTCGAACGACACCGCGCTCGCGAAGGTCCGGCAGGGCGGCCACGGCTTCGACATGGTGGTGCCCTCGGCCAACTTCGTGCCAATCTGGATAAAGGATGGCTTGCTGCTGGAAACGCGGCCGGACCAGATGCCGAACTTCAAGAATGTTGAAGCGAAATGGCAAGAAGCGCCGTTCGATCCGGGCCGCCGCTACACGGTGCCGTGGCAGTGGGGCACGGTCGGTATGGCCGTCAATACCTCCGTCTACAAGGGCGACATCAACACCTGGGGCATCGTTCTCAACGTGCCGCCGGAACTCAAGGGCTAAACCAATCTCGTGCCGGAGATGGGCGATGTCATTTACGGCGCCATCAAGTATCACGGCGGCGAGCAATGTTCTGGCGACAAGGAACTGCTGAAAAAAGTGCGCGATACGCTGATTGCGGCAAAGCCCGATTGGCTGTCGATGGAGTATTCCACCATCGAAAAGATGGCCAAGGGCGACATGGCGGCGACCAGCGACTGGAACGGCTCGGCCTTCCGGCAGCGCCTGCAAAATCCCGACATCAAATATGGCTATCCGAAGGAAGGTGTGCTGCTGTGGATGGACAATCTGGCCGTGCTCAAGGATGCCAAGAATGTGGAGAACGCCAAGCTCTTCCAGAACTTCGTGATGGACCCCGAGAATGCCGGGATGCTGTCAAGTTTCGCGCGCTATGCCAATGGCATCAAGGGTTCGGAGCCGTTCATGCCGGAAGACATGAAAAACGCGCCGGAAATCGTCGTTCCGGCAGAATACGCGGCGGTGAGCGAGTTCTCCCAGACGTGCCCGCCGGAAGTGAATGAACTCTATACAAAAATTTGGACCGACCTTCTGAAATAGCTGACTAAGTGGCCCCCGGACGCGCTAACACCCGGGGGCCTTCACGTTTTCGTGATCAAATTTCCGGAACATTTTTCCCAACGGTTCGTTCGGTTTACCAGCGGTGACACCGCGGAACCCTAGGGAGAATTACAATGCTGAAATATACACTTCTCGCCGGCGCGTTTGGCCTTGCCATGTTCGCACCGGCCTACGCTGATCACGACCCAACCGGGAAATGCGACGAAGCCACGATGACTCGCTATCAGACCGACATCGACGCGATGACCGATGCCGAGAAGAAGGCCACGTCTGTGAAAGAATTGGAAATGGCTCGCGAGGCGATGGCCGCGAACAAACTGGATGAATGCATGAAATTCATGCACAACGCTCATCAGGGTGCCCGCGGCGGCGGTGACGGCGGCTCGAGCGGCTAAACTTCCAGAACCAAACAGAGCGGGGCCCGGAAACGGGCCTCGTTATGTTATGCCGGGCAGGTTTAAGCCTTGCCCCCTGGCACAATTGATTGCGATATCATAGCCGGCGTCGGCATGGCGCATTACGCCGGTGCCGGGATCGTTCCAGAGTACGCGCTCCAGCCTTCTCGCCGCATCGTCCGTGCCGTCGGCGACAATCACCATTCCCGCATGCTGGGAATAGCCGATGCCGACACCACCGCCATGATGGAGCGAAACCCAAGTGGCGCCGCTTGCGGTGTTGAGTAACGCGTTGAGCAGTGGCCAATCGGAAACCGCATCGGAACCGTCCAGCATAGCTTCGGTCTCACGGTTGGGCGAGGCCACCGAACCTGAATCAAGATGATCGCGGCCGATGACGATGGGCGCATCGACCTCGCCTTTCTTCACCATCTCGTTGAAAGCCATTCCCAGGCGGTGACGCTGGCCCAGGCCTACCCAGCAGATGCGGGCCGGCAATCCCTGAAAGGCGATACGCTCTTTCGCCATGTCGAGCCAATTGTGCAAATGCGGGTCGTCGGGGATCAGTTCTTTTACCCGCTGGTCCGTCTTGTAAATGTCTTGCGGATTGCCGGAAAGCGCCGCCCAGCGGAACGGACCAATGCCGCGGCAGAACAGCGGGCGGATGTAGGCGGGTACGAAACCGGGAAATTCGAAGGCGTTCTTGAGGCCCATCTCCAGCGCCATCTGACGGATGTTGTTGCCATAGTCGAGGGTGGGAACGCCTTGATGGTACAGATCGAGCATCGCCTGAACGTGGACCTTCATGGAGGCCATGCTTGCTTTCTTGACGGCTTGCGGATCCGAGTGGCGTTTTTCCTCCCATTGCTGCAACGACCAGCCTGCGGGCAAATAGCCATTGACCGGATCGTGAGCTGACGTCTGATCGGTCAGAGCGTCGGGCTTGATGCCGCGCTTCACAAATTCCGGCAGCAGCTCCGCCGCATTGCCGAGAAGGCCTACGGAGACGGGTTTGCCTTGCTTATGCGAGCGGGCGATGATTTCCAGAGCTTCATCAATGGTCCTGGCCTGCGTGTCGAGGTAGCGTGTTTTGAGCCGCATCTCGATCCGGCTCGGCTGACATTCGATCGCGACCATGGACGCACCGGCCATCGTCGCGGCCAGCGGCTGCGCGCCGCCCATGCCGCCAAGGCCCGCCGTCAGAAACCATTTGCCCTTCAGCTTGCCGTCGTAATGCTTGCGGCCCACTTCTGCGAAAGTCTCGTAGGTTCCCTGCACGATGCCTTGCGTGCCGATGTAAATCCATGAACCGGCCGTCATCTGGCCGTACATCATCAAGCCCTTCTTATCGAGCTCGTTGAAATGATCCCAAGTGCCCCAATGGGGCACGAGATTGGAATTGGCGATGAGCACGCGTGGTGCATCCCTGTGGGTGCGAAAAACTCCCACAGGCTTTCCCGATTGCACGAGCAGGGTTTCGTCGTCCTCGAGCGAGCGAAGCGATGCTACGATGCGGTCGAAGGCCTCCCAATTGCGCGCGGCGCGCCCGATGCCGCCATAAACCACCAGTTCCTCGGGGCGTTCGGCGACTCCGGGGTCGAGATTATTCATCAGCATACGGAGGGGTGCTTCGGTCAGCCACGATTTGGCGCTGATCGTGCTGCCGGTGGGTGATTTGATATTGCGGGTGTTGTCGCGGCGCGTATCCAATTCTTGACTCCTATTGCGAAAGGGTTCCTTGCGCGCTCGTCTTGTAGCGGCTGTAGAGCGCGTAACGGCTGGCGGGGTAGGTGAAGGTGGCGACGGTCACCACATGGCCACGGCTCCACGAACGCCGGTGCAGCATCAGGCATGGCTCCGCGGCGATGCCGAGCAATGCTTGCTGGGCAACCGAGGGCATGGCGGCTTCGACCGTGTGTTCAAGTTCATCGACGGGAACGGTGGCAAGGAGATATCCGGTGGGGGTTGTCTTGCGAAAAGTCTGGATCAGAAAGTCGGGTGCTACGAAGGGGTTCACGTAACGGTCCTCGATCTGCACCGGCACATCATTTTCCGCATGCACGACGAGGATGTGGAAGAGCCGCTGCCCCGCCTTGATCTCGAATTCCCCGGCAAGCCCCTGGCCGGCTTGAATCTCGCCCCGCTTTTCGATGCGCGAAGAGTGCCGGTGGCCCCGGGCTTCGATCTCCTCGGCGATGTTGCGAAGTTCTATCAGGCTGGAGCGGGCCGGGGGCTCCTTCACAAAAGTACCAACTCCGGGAACGCGGGCGAGGTAGCCCTCCGCGGTCAGATCGCGGAGGGCCCGGTTGGCGGTCATGCGGCTGATGCCGAAACTCTCGACCAGCTCATTCTCGGAGGGAACGCGCGCCCCCGGAAGCCACAGCCCCGAGCGGATATTCTCCATGATGTGATCCTTGACCTGGGCATAGAGCGGCTGGGCCTCGTTCATTGGAGGGATCCGCGGATAACTTCGCCGTCGCGGATCACGGCGGCCAAGGGATTGAAGCCGAGCGGATAAGCCAAGTCGCCAGGGCGCTCCACATCCCAAACAGCAAGATCGGCCTTCATCCCCGGAGTGATCATGCCCCGGTCCTTGAGGCCGAGGGCCTTGGCGGCGTTGGCAGTGATGCCGAGAAGAGCCTCCTCCGGGGTCAGCCCAAACAACACGCAGGCCATGTTCATGGTGCAGAGCAAAGAGTGAACAGGCGCTGATCCAGGGTTGAGATCAGTTGCAACGGCAATGGGAACTTTGTGGGAACGCAGTGCCGAGACCGGCGGTAATTGCTTTTCCCGGAGGTAATAGAATGCGCCGGGAAGCAGCACCGCCACGGTTCCGGACGCCGCAATAGCGGCGACACCGTCTTCGTCAAGATATTCAAGATGATCGACCGATAGCGCACCATAGCGTGCCGCAAGCTT
>Ga0187893_10012089_pt1 | contig 12343 bp, 14 predicted proteins | sample MA1701074metaG_FD_139574 | JGI IMG/M metagenome (GOLD analysis project Ga0187893, IMG submission 139574) | White microbial mat communities from a basaltic lava cave in the Kipuka Kanohina Cave System on the Island of Hawaii, USA - MA170107-4 metaG ... | reverse complement strand
GGCAAAATGGAGCATGTCCAATTTTCTTTTTGCTACTTGTGCAAGTTGGTGCCAGGGGCAATTTTTAATCCGTTTGCCACTCCAGAAAAATTCTTCAAGTTCTCTATCCCGAAAACAGCGTATGGCCACAACAAATCTCTTTATTCTTTACTATACCTCAATAAGGTATACCTTGTAAAGGTATTTTTAGTGTAGTGCAATTACGCAGGCCCGGCACTTTTCACTATAACATTGCTATTTCTGAGACTTTCGCGCGCGAGCTTGTGGGTGCAGGTGGCGGGGATGTTTTTGTAAGCGGCGTACCTGTGCCAACGACTTTGCCGACCAACGATCAGCTGAACAAAGTGCAAACTTTTTATGGGCTACTATTTGCTTTGCCCGGCTCGCCAATGATTTTTCAAGGACAAGAACAGGGAATGCAGGGTGCCACCTCCGATTCGAGCCGAGAATCAGTTGTTTGGTCACATCAAGCGCCAAACGCTAAGGGTTTTGATCCTTACAACTTTCCTACGGGTATTCAGACTCAAGGGTATGAACCTCTCTTCAGCATTCTGAGCTCTTAGCACTTCCTGGTGATCCTTCTACTGATGTTGTGTCCATCTTTGATCAAGGAGAAAGCCGTGTCACTCAAAAGGACATGGTTGCCTTTACGCGTTCGATCAACAATTTTCCGGTGTACTGTATCTTTAATTTCGGCACGACACCAAAAGAGGTCGAGATAAACTTTAGCAATTTACTGCCAGGAAGGTCTGCCAATTTCCTCAAACAGATCTACTTTTCACATAACATCAGCATAAAACCAGGTCCAGACCAACGCTACACGATCACCATGCCCCAATACAGCAGCGTGGTCTTTACGCCAATTGAGTTCATCGGCATTGTGAATGGCGGTCAGGCTTGACCCCAAGCCTGGGGTGAAACGAATGGGATGAAAAACCAACCGATTCCCCCCCAGAAATTGTCCTATTTTTCCAGCGGTAGCTGGAATACTGCTTTAGCTACCGCTGGAAAAAAACAGCACAATTATAAGGTAAAGTTTCTTATTCGAAAATCCTGTTGGTGCTGTCTGTAATAATTTATATTTTAAATAATCTGCTTTTGCAGTAGAGAAATGATTAAAAGGGAGGTCCTATGAGTATCCATCCTGACGAAAGACAGTTACAAGATGCCATTATCAATGCCTTTAAGCAGTTTGATCAAGCAGAAGCTCAGGAGAAACTCTATACGGCAATTGAGCAATTCTTAACTGGGATCGACCCGAATGAACAAAAATATAAGTTTCACTTTGAAAACCCCCACGGGCTTGAAAATATTCGCTTTTTGAACAAACAATTTCGCACAGACCTTACTGATCTTGCCTCAAAGCTTCGCGAAATCGATACAGCAAAAAGGGATTTAAGACACCAAAAGTGCGACGAAGCCCTCACATTGATGAGCACGCAAGTTGAAAAGGGCAATGTCATCTACCAAGTGACACAAAAGCAGGGAAAAATCCTGGCAGCTGCCTCTGAAAATGCCGCTCAAACCTACCAAGATCAGCGTGCAGAAAGAGCGAAAGCTCCAAAAATTGTCCACACCTTAAGCGCACAAACGCAAGCAGACATCTCTAAGAAAATTAAAAGCACCTTTTCATCGCTTCAAACACCCGCAAAAATGACTGAGGATAGAGCAAGAGCAGATGTTAGACCGCAAATGAGAAAAGCAGAAGATGCCAATGCGCCCACTATGGCCCCAACAGCTCCGTCGCTTAGAAAAGAGGCACCCAAGTCAAAACAGCCAGTAACACAACATCAAACAGAGCAACAGGGCCAGACCGCGCAGCCAGGAACCAGTGAAGCCGCGCGCAAAAAAGAGCAAAGGGAAAGAGCAGATCAACGTCAAAGAGACAAAACTGAAGCCGCAGAAACGCGTCAAGAGCATATTCGAGATCAAGGAAAAACCCGCTAAGAATGAGAGGATCGCATGGCACATCCACTTGAAACCGCAAGCGGCGGAGCAGATTTTACCGCTATTCTCAACTCGCTCATGGGATTGAAAGAAGAGGAATTGCTTGAGAGCATGCGCCTCGCAGCCGTATCCAAAAAGGGCAATCTCAAAATCGGCTTTCAAGCCCAAAATAGCACGCGAAAAAATCGTGCTATGACGATTCGGCTTTTGCCAGATGTGCACAAAAAATTTATGGAAGTAGGCCAAGAATTGCTCAAAGAAAAGGGCCCCATCCCGAATGAAATTAAACGCCGGGCAAGCACTACCTTTACTGCAGCTCTTACCAAAGGCGAAGTGATCATTGAACTCAAAAAAGATGGCAAACGAAGTGCCTTTGCCTCCCCTGAAATGGCACAAAAGCTAAAAGATCACAAGCTTGAATTGAGTGATGGCCATGGCAAAACGAAATCCTACGATGGTGTGGTGGTCGTTGAATTAAAGAGCTTCCAACAACTTGCTGATGCCTTTGTAAAAAATCTGCAAAATCCGCAGCAGCCCCAAAAACAGACAACAGCCGAAGTGATCAAAGCCACGCAAACCGAACAATCAGCTCCACCTGCTGCGCCTGCGATCGTTGTACAAACGCCTGAAAAAAAGGTAAGTCTTGGACAGCCAAAAGAGGAAGCAGCTCCTGCCTCAAAGCCCGATCTCCTCAAAAAACAAGATGCAGCCCTTGAAGCTGAAAGACGCGAGTTAAGCGACAAGCAAGAAAAGCAAAAAGAGGTTCTGGAACAGGCTCAAGAAATCAAAGAGGAAGAAACAACAAAAGCAGATGTCAAACTGCAAGAGACGCTACAAGAGGCAAAAACAGAGCTTCCTCCAACCCTGCCTACAGACGCGGAGCCTGCCCCCCAGCCGCTGCCCCAGGCCCTGCCTTCGGCTTTGCCCGAAAAAACGAAATGATGGCCATAACTATTTTGGCCAGCAGTCGATAGACGAGCACTCCAAAGCCGAGTCCAACGAAGGCGTAGATGAGCGTCTCGAAATTCGTGGAAATGCCAAAAGTAAAGTCGTGAAAAGTATCCCAAAAGACGCCCATATCTACTTTCGAAATAAATACGAGCGGTTTTGTCCAGACTGAAGCCTCTTGGATTGCTGCGTAGGAATAGCTCAGCTCATTGTAGCGGCTTTGTAGGGCCTGCATGATCTCTCCTTGATGCACAAAATCGAGATCCTGCTGGCCTAAAAACTTCTGGATATATTCTTGAAGCGTTTTATTGCTCAAAGTAGCCGCATGCTGCAAAAGGTTGATTTCGCGTCGTGATTCGGCAAGATGGCCTGATAAGACCATGGTGTACTGCTGCATAAGCAGAGGCAGCTGGCAGAAGATAAAAGCTCCCCCCACAGCAAAGCAGCGATCGATTGTTTTACTCAGAAATCCCAACATAGCTACTCCTTATTCTTTTGCAGAAAATAGACAAGAGGCCTATTTATGGGAAGTAGGGAGATCATTATGAGGAATATATTTTTTCTAGCCATGCTATTTCTGGGCAAACTTCAAGCCGAAGAGCCTGAGCCCTTGCCAAAATCAATCTATGAAGTTGAAGTAAAGTCAATCCAGGGCCAGTCAATTCCACTTGCTGCCTATCGTGGCCGCGTGCTTTTGATAGTCAATGTCGCAAGCCAAGATGCCAATAGCGTCCAGATTGAGCAGCTCCAGGAGCTCTATGAAAAGTATCTAGAACAGGGCCTTGTCGTCTTGGCCTTCCCCTCAAATGACTTTCTCAATAGCGAAACGCAATCAGGCCTTGAGCTTCGTGCCATATACGCCGATAAATTTCAGATCTCATACCCCCTCTTTGACAAGGTAAAGGTCACAGGGGCCTATCGCGCACCTCTTTACGTTTTCTTAACATCAAGCAAAACAAATCCCCATTTTTGCTGGGAAGTGGAGTGGAACTTTACCAAGTTTTTAGTGGATCGCAACGGCAATGTAATCGCCCGCTTCAACACCAAAACAACACCCTTGGATCCGCACGTACAAGAAGCCATCCAGAAAGCGTTGGGGAACGCCAAGAATTAACTTTTACACTTTCTGAGGGCTGCAACACCCCATCTCGCGCGCCTGGCTCCTCGGTAATATTATTCAAATATTCCCTCGTCGCCAGTCACCCGATCTGGAGCGTTTCGCTCCTCAGAAAATGTAAAATTTAATCCTTGACGATCCCTTAGCGCAGTAGCTCGCTCAAGTACTGTATCACCGATTTTCCGCGATGAAGTTCGAGGAACTTTTTGGCAGAGCTCATGAGCTCTGCTTGAGTAGAATGCACTACCAGTTTATCGATCTTGGCCAAATTTGCAGCAAGTGTCTGGACAATGATACTTGGCAGTGGGAGATCGTTGTCAGGATAGGTATGGATCTCCCCGCCACCTCTCTTTTGATAGCCCGTAAAGCACAGATAGGATGAAAAAAGCAGGTAGCCTAAAATCAGCAGGTTCAACTCCCCTTGCCCTATCTTCCATGGTGGAAGTAAAAAGAGGGTCGAGAGATATCCAGACGCTTGGATGATCTTTGGATAAAACTGCGGCTGCAGTGTACTCATGATGGAAGATAGCGCCATTTCTAACGAATTTTGGCCTTTTTGGTTGGCCCACACAAAGCCTGCATTAAGGTCGGTATAGGGGCCTTGCGTGAAGATGGGCTCATTTGGCAGAGCGCGCATCTGGTAAAGTTCATGCAAGAGGAGCGAGCTTGCTGTGGGAGAGCGCACAACAAAGCTGTTTTGCTGCAATGTCACAATATTTGGCACGTCGAAGGCCACCGCCTGAGTGATGGCAGCGGCTGGTGTATCGGCTAAAAGCGGCTGATAAAAGCTCGAAAAGAGAAAGATCAACGTAGAGACGATCAGTTTCTTCACATTGATAACTTTCATCTTACTTTTCCTTGAAGTTTATCACTAAGCAGACGACCTCCAGGTATCTTATTTTGCAGGCCGCTATAGTCCTTTTTCTGAGCAAGCTGCAAAAGCTCTTCGCTTGTAGCAAGATCCGAAGCAAGAAAGGCAAAGCAAAGCCTGCCAATCTCAGGATCCTTGGACTCTAACTGCACACAAAACTCCTCAATCCATTCATTATTAGATTCTTCTAGATATTTGAGCGTCTCTTGCACTGAAGCTGGCTCTTTTCTCGTCGATTGCTCCTTCACAGAGGCAAGGTGCTGCTTTATCTCTTTATCAGACATCTTTTCAGGCTTTTGTCCACCAGAGCGAATGGGACTTACGGAGATCTTGGCTTGCGGTTTTTGCGGCTCTTCGGGCTGTGGTATCTTTGGTCCATCGACGCGCATATTCATAACAAAGTCCCCTTTTTCTTCCTTATTGTCAGGTGAGTGAATTTAGCGCAAAGCCGAGATTAAAAATCCCCTTGACACATGCAAAAAATTAGAATATTACCATTAGCGTGTAAACCTTTTTTGGAGAAACGAATGAAAATTCAAAAACTTGCGATCTCTTGCGTACTTTTATCTTCATTATGCTTTGGCCCCACGCAGTTGCGAGCGTTGGAGCAACTACCATACAAGCAGAACAAAGTGCGCGTGTGGGATAAAAAATATGACAAACCTAAAGCTAACAAACCCCAAGTTAATAAACCCAAAGTTAACAAGCTAAACGACAACGAGTGCCCCCCTCCTCACCATAGCTCCTCAAGCTCCAGCTCGAGCTCAACTCATCGCCACCGTTCTCATCACAGTTGTCCCTCATGCAAGCCGCCAGTTAAAATCACTCACGTGCCTTATACCATCAGAAAAGATGGCAAATACTGTGTTGATCGAGACTTGCTATACAATGGTTCGAGTGCAGCGATTACAATTGTAGCAAGCAACGTCAATCTCAATTTCAACAACCACAACCTAACAATTACCGATCCAAATGCCTCAGGCATTTTGATTGATGGCCAATCAGAAATTGACATTGAAAATGATGCAATTTCTTATACCACCCGCTCATCCGTTGATGGAACAGCTGCCATAAAAATTCTCAATTCTGAAAAAGTAAGCGTAGATAATATTTTGATGCACAATGCCTTTGACGGCATTTTCGCCCAAAATTCTTCCGATATACGCGTCACAAAATCGCGCTGGACAGAATGTTTTGGTTCCGCACTACATTGTGATACATGTAGGAGTGTCTTTGTTGAAGACTCAACAAGCGAAAACACAGCGGATGACTTTTTACGAGCTGGTATATTCATCGGAGCCAATTCCCAGGGGATTTATTTTAATACCTTGAGTCTTCACAACACCGATATATTCCTTACCACAGGCCGCGATGCCATCATCGAAAATTCAAATATTTTCATCGACGATCCTAACTATCCCTTCACAGGGCTGCAATTTGGCAGCACTGCTGATCAAACTGCATTTTGGGAACAAGCAATAGTAAGAAACTGTACTATAAGCGTATTGCCCGGAGCAGGCACGAATACTTCAGCAAACGCCTCCGCGATCACTCGCGCAAGTGGCATCTTGTATGAAAATTGTCTGCTTGAATGCAATACAGGAGGAGTAGAAGGCGGCGAAAGTGCCGTACTTTCGATCGGAGCCAACCTGCCAGCGTTTCAACAACAGGCAGATTGCCACAACGTACGCATTGTAAATTGTGTGCTGCAGAATTTGGGACAGACACAGTTTGGAGTTTTGGTAGATGCCACAACAGATGCGCCGAATAGTGGTATTGTTTTGGATGATTGCTCTGTCGCTGGCGCCATAGTTGCAGATGTCAAAGTTGCCCACACAGAAAGCTCTGTGATAAAGAACTCCAATATCACAGACAGTTTCGGGGATGGAATCGTTTTTGGCGATAATGCTCTCTCTAACAGCCTTATGCAAAACACGATTTCTAACAACTGCTCAAGAGCTATTTATCTAGGCTCCGGCTCCACAAACAATATTGTGCAAAACAACACAATCTTGCATAACGGCGATGATATTATTAATGACGGTACCAACAACTTGCTAATTGGCAACACCGAATTTAGTAACAATCTCGTCTGCGACGCAGCAAGTTAACTCGCTCCCTAGGAGACGCAAGGCATTTCCCTTGCGTCCCCTTTTTCTTCATTAGCGCAAAAAAGATGTTGAAAAAATTGTCCGGTTGCCTAGGCTGTGGATTTATGGATTAAAGCAAGGGACCGGGTAGTATGGCCTTCATTAAAGTACCTTCTTGGTTCGATGTGTTGCAGCTGGGATTCAGGCAGACGCTACTCAAAAAAGCGCCTATTGCCCACGAATCGCACGAGCAGTCGTTTTGGAAAGAGCAGGCGTTGCGCTTTGGCTTTGATATACGAGCTGCAGATTCACCGTGGCGAAGTTTCTTCTTTGAGAAGTTTTTCCAGTATACGTTGCGTCGCATTGGCAATAGTCTGCAGAACTTGAAAAACTGGGAGAAAAGCTTTTGGAAGCGAAATGGGAGGTTTGTCGAAAGGCTTGAACTCTCTTCGATCTCCTCGCAAGACTTAAAAACAGTAATTCACTGGTTTCCCAACCTCAAATGGCTCACCTTAAATAAGTGCCGATCCCTCCTGCAAGCAAACTCCTCTCAAGAGGCTGCCATCGATCTTTCAGAGCTTTCGGAATTGTGCACTCTTCAGATCACTGATGCCCATTTTCTTTCAGCAAAAGCATTCAATTCCATCCCAGAGCATATCCAGACACTTATCATTGACTCTGCAAGGGGCTTTAGCTCTGATTTCTTCGACAAGCTGTCACTTCTTTGCCTTGAGTCGCTCGTCATCCAAAACTGCCAAGGCTTAGAACAACACTTTCTGCGCAACTTGCCCAAAACCTTGAAAACACTAGATCTCAGCGGTTCTGGAAAAACACTTACCAACGAAGTGCTTCTCTATCTACCTAGTGGCCTTGAAACGCTAAAACTCAATAAATGGGACCACTTTGGTGATAAAGAGTTAGAATTTCTTCCAGTTCAGGTGCGTCACTTAGAGGTTGAAGGCTGGGATATAAGCCCGTCGGGGCTGCAGCAGCTAGAACAGCTGCCCTTAGAGTCGCTCTCACTTGCCGCAAGTCTATCTGACCCAAGCGGCGCGGGACTGATCTTTTTGCCGCGCACGTTAAAAAAACTCGATCTTTCGCAAAACTGTCTCACAAGTGAAGCGCTTTCATGGCTCGACGTTTTAGAATCGCTCGAAGAGCTCTCCATCGCCCATGCGGCGGCCTTCGATAGCAAATTTGACGATGAGCCTATCACTTTCGCTGCAAAATTGAAGGTGCTTGACCTATCGTACGCAGGACCCTTTCACAAAAAAACAGTGCAACGGCTCAAGCAGCTGAAAATGCTCAAATGCCTCTCTCTGGCAGGTTGTTCTATTGAAAACCACGACCTTGAATTTCTTCCAGACGAGCTAGAAGAGCTCGACCTCTGCCTTTCAACAAATCTTACCGATGTTGCCCTCAGCGTTCTCAAGGGGCTAATAAAACTCACCTCACTCGAACTCGAAGGCTGTGAGCAGATCAGAGGATTTGGCCTGTCTCACCTGAGTACTCACTTAAGAAAGCTCTCCTTGGCAGGCTGCAACCGTTTGTCTGGGAAAAGTTTGATCTCACTTCCTGAAAATCTGGAGGAGCTCACACTAGATTGCTGTGAACTAGTGACAGCAAATGACATCAAGTCCCTACCTGCAACACTGCAGGTGTTGAGTCTTGCCTACTGCCCACACATTGGCAATGAGGCGATCGACTACATCAGCGGCCTTCCCCTCTTAAATACTCTCACACTCACTGGCTGCGACAAGGTGTGCGACCTTGCGATAAGCAAACTTGTGCGTCGCAAATTTGAGGGCACAATCGTGATCACAAGCGACATCGAATTGCACCCGCCAGCTTCGATGCTAAAGAAGCTTACCAATTTTAAAGCCAGACTGATTCACAAACTTAAATCTCAAGCCTTAAGGTAGTCTCCATGAAAAAAATTTCCTTTATCTTGCTCGTTGCACTCAGTTTTGCTTCCTGCAACGCGCCCGGCGACATCAAGCCGCCCACGCAACAATCTGAGGATATTGCCGCACAAGATAGCTATGATCGACGCCGCGATGAGCTCCGCCGCGACCAACGCCGCTACGACATTAGGCGCGACCAGCGCCTGTTGGAAGAGCAGCAAGCGGCCCAAAGACGCCTACAGGTGCAACAGCAAGAGCAAAAGATGTCCCAAGATCGCCAGCGTTCGATACAAGAAGAAGAAAAGAGAAGCGAGCAAAGGATCGATGTGCAGCGCGAAGAGGAGGCCCGCTCAGAGCAAGGTCTTACGGATGAAAAGCCACAACCTACTCCCAAAGAGGCTCCACCGGCAGAAACGTTGCCTACACCTCCGGCCCCTGTAGAAGTGCCAGAACAAACGGCACCTCTTCCAGGACCAACCTAGAAAAGAGCTGTACCTAAATGGCTATCGTGAAATACGATGCACCTGTATGGTGACAAAGAGTGGTATATTACTTGTAAATACGGGCACGCCTGACTCGGTCGAGCTACAGGATGTAAAGCGCTACCTTACCGAGTTTTTACTTGATCCACGAGTGCTCGACAAGCCATTTTGGCTAAGAAAACTTTTGGTGCATGCCTGCATCGTTCCCTTTCGCTACAAAAAATCGGCCCGCGCCTATGCCAAGATCTGGACAGACAACGGATCGCCTCTCCTTGTCAATACCCACGCCCTTGCCAACAAGCTGCAAGAAAGACTTGCTACTTCCGTAGCTGTTGGGATGCGCTACGGCAATCCCTCGATTGAAGAGGGACTTGAATCGCTAAAAAGTTGCCAGCAAATAGTGATTGTTCCCCTTTTTCCTCAGTATGCCTCGGCAACTTCAGGCTCGATCATCACAGACGCCATGCGAATACTTTCCTCCTGGCAGGTAATTCCCGCTCTCACAATTACCGGACCTTTTGTAGAGAATGAAGAGTACATGCAGGCCTGGGAAGAAAAAACCCTTGGAATTGACTTTGCAAGCTACGATCACATTCTCTTTAGCTTTCACGGTCTGCCCTTAAGTCAAATTCAGAAAGGCGACCGCTCTGGCACTTGCTTGAAAAAGGGCTGTTGCAACGAGCGTAACGCTGAAAACTACTTTTGCTACAGCGCCCAGTGCAAAACCTTTGGCAATGAACTTGCAAGGCGCCTTGGCATCAGCCACTACACCATCTCCTTTCAGTCGCGCTTGGGGATGGAAAAGTGGCTTTCACCCTACACCGCCGAGGTAGTTAAAGACCTAAGAAAGCGAGGAGCAAAAAGACTTCTGGTCTTTTCCCCCTCCTTCGTTTCTGATTGCCTTGAAACGCTCTATGAGATTGGCATCGAACTTCGCGAAGAATTTTTGGTCCATGGCGGTCAAAAGCTCGACCTCGTCCCCAGCCTCAACAGCGACGACGCCTGGGTTGATACCCTCTGCAACATGATTTACAATAAAGTTAAATAGCCCCATTTACCAACAATTTCTAAATTCCTCAATGGATCCCTTTGGATTCACGATAAAGAGCCTCTGAAAAGGGTAGTGACCGTTCATTGCTAGACTTTCGGCAATCACTGTATTGTGGCACTGCCTACCTGAAGTTTTAATCATCTCTTGCAGATTCTGAAATGCCTCCACTGGGATCACCGGAATTGTTATCTTGATGAGTTTGTGGTGCTGTTTTGAATTGATCTCTTGAATTACTCTTGCCATCGTTTCTTTGACGCACTGATTTACGTTTTCAGCCACGCTTATCGAACAGTGGTTTTCATTCCAACCTCTTGGAATATTGGGTTTATTAGGCGCTGCTATCGGAGGAAAAAAAAGCACAAAATAGCCCTTGTTAACATGTACTGACACATGTACTATCCATCCCAATTGTTTAAGCTCATTTGTGATTACTTCGATTTTTCGATCAAAAGTTAACAATTCAAGACCAGGCTCTGGTTCAATATATTGTTCTTCACAACGATAATGAATTGTATCGAACTCAATGGGACCTAGCTGTTGTCTTCTTCTCGCTTTTTCTATTATGTCGCCGATGTACTTTCGCAGCATTTGAGTCCTGGGATCCTCTTTTTTTTCAACTTGCATTGAAGCGGGAGCTGGAGCGACAGGACTTAAGGGCGGAAGTTCTGAAAAGTGAAAGGCCATGGTAGTCTCCTTATATTACTCAGTAGGTTGTTCAAATGAGAAAATTTGTTTCCAGTCATTTTTCATGCTGATGACGATCCAGCCGCGACTTTTTGCATCATCCATGAGTGCTTGAGAAAAGGTGCCGACGTGTGTGTCTGGTCCATAGGCATATTCGCGCACAGGATCGTCGTGATGGACAAGCATTTTTAGTGTCTTTGTCCACTCCAGCATCTCCTTGTCTCCATCTGAGTTGCCAAAAGAGACCGCAGGCTGTTTGCCTATGAAGAGATTGATGCCGATGGCTTTACCGGCGTTGTTATTATCAAAAAAGAGTTTGGGCAGTCTAAAAAGGATTGGTTTGCCATCTCGATATTCATATCTTGTAGCACAGCTTGATCCCACCACCTGTTCTGGAGAAATGCCGTAGACGGCTTGACTGAAGACGCGCACAAATTCTTGCCCACCTCCCGTGCAGATGTAGGTCTTAAAGCCATTTTCGCGCAGCAGCGTAAGCACTTCGATCATCGGCTGGTAGACAAGGCTTGTGTAGGGCTGCTTAAAGCGTGGATGGCGAGCTTTTACCAGCCACTCGCGCACGATGGCTTGAAACTCCTCGGTGCTCATCCCTGCATGCGTCGTAGCAATAATCTCTTCCCAGTCATGTTCCGTCAATTTGTCGATCGGCTTGTTCTCTGGCAGCTCTTTTCCCATCGCCTTCAGGCGATCTAAGGCAAAAGAGGCTTGTGCATAGAGTGGATGTTCCACCCACAACGTGCCATCTTGATCGAAGGTAGCGATGCGATTTTCTGGAGGTAGAAATTTGTTGCTGGCATGCACAAAGTAAAGAATTGCCTGTTTTGCTTTTCCGTCGTTCCACGATGGAAGAGGATCACCTGCAGCAAAAAGGGCGTTCATGGCAAAGAGAAACAGAAAGGCGTACTTCATCAATTTTCCTCCGATATATTACTAAGGATAATCCAATAGATTTTAGAATTTCAACAGCATTTACAATACGTCAAAACTGTGATATTATTTTTCAAATTTTTCGGAGTACAAATGTCACAGATAACAGAGTATTTCCCCACGATTCAGCTCTATGATCTAGAATCTCGCAGGCTGCCATATACAAAAGAGCTGGTTGATTGGTAAGCGTCAAGGCTGACGCGTCTTGATTTAAATCGAGGACTTAGGTCTGTAGCTCTTCAGCCACTGATCAGGAAGGAGCTCATAGAGCTTTTGTGAGTTGTGGCTCATGAGCCGTCGCATG
>Ga0187893_10012088_pt1 | contig 12344 bp, 13 predicted proteins | sample MA1701074metaG_FD_139574 | JGI IMG/M metagenome (GOLD analysis project Ga0187893, IMG submission 139574) | White microbial mat communities from a basaltic lava cave in the Kipuka Kanohina Cave System on the Island of Hawaii, USA - MA170107-4 metaG ... | reverse complement strand
GGCGTAACTGGTCGTCCGGTCGTTGTTGTTTCCGGGCTCGGTGGGGTTCTTCCGAAAGATGTGGGAAGGCTCGTTCGGGTTCAGGATCTGTTCCTGGGCCCTCCCCAGGCCGCCGTTGCTCCCGGGGGACTGGTCGATCTGGGCGCCGCCGTTGTTCTTTCCGCCGGAGGTGCCGCCCATGTTCTGGAGGTCCCAGGCCACGTCGAAGTATTTGACTCCGTTCTCCTCGCGCAGCGTCCCGTTCGTTCCCGTCTTGCGGTACTTCTCGGCAAGCGCCTGATAGGTAGTCTTCCCCGTCAGCAGGTCGCGCGGGATGAGGAGGTCCGCCTGGGTCCCCTGCTGGTAGTTCGGCCCGCCCGGCCCGCCCAGGTTGGTGTCCTTGAACATGATGGTCGGGTTGGGCCCGCCGGTTTCGTTCTGAAACTCCGAGGTCCCCTTGCCCTGGAAGTTGCCGCCCGTGTAGATGTCGCCCCGGACGAGGTCCCCGCTGCCCTTCGCGACCCCGTCGAACCCGAGATTGTAACCGGACGTGAGGGACGAGTTCCCCGCGAAGACGGCGTTCCAGTAGACGCCCCCCGCCGGGCGGCTGAGGAGGATCTCGAGTTTCCGGGTCACGCCCGCGTAGGTCCCCTCGACCTGGAAGCGGATGAAGTTCTGCTCGAACTCGTCGTCGGCCGTGCCGTTGCCGTCGTCGTCGATCTTGTTCGCGCCGAAGTCCACGAACCCGGAGGTCGGGTAGACGTAGTCGCCGCCGGCCATGCCGCTGGGCTTGCCGGTGACGAGCGACTGCGGCGAGGGGGGGGCGCCGCTGATGGGCTTGGAGTTCACCTGGTTCACGAACATGCCCGCGCCGGTCTCGGCGATGTAGAGGGCCTGGAGCCCCATCATGTCGATCGAGGTCTTCCGGCTGTTGATCGCCGAGAAGGACAGGAAGGCCGCGCTGATCCCGATGATGACCAGCGTCACCACGATGACCAGGAGGAGCGCGCCGCCGTGTTCCGAGCTGTTCTTTCTCATCGCCCTAGTTCCTCAACTCGACCATCGTCTGGACCGACCGGGTGATCTTGTTCTTTCGGTTGTTCGGGTCCGCCCGCTCCAGGTCGAGAAAGATCTCGATGCGGTTGTCGGCGGGCATCCTGAAGACAAGACCCACCTCGCGACCCAGCCCCGCGGGAGGAGGCGCGTCCATGCCCTTTTTCTTGACCTCGTAGCAGATCCGGGAGCGCCGGGTCGCGATGACCGCCCCCGCGGTGTTCAGGTCGTCCTCGATCTTCTCGACGACGCCCTCGTCGATGACTCCGTTCCTGTTGTTGTCGATGCCGTCGAGGGCATCGTTCGGGTCGCTCACCCAGCGGTAGCGGATGCGCTTCGTGAACAGGCGATCGGGGTTCTGCTTGAACTCCGCCAGCACCGTGTTCCCGGAAGAGACCGCGCCCGGGATCCGGAACTGGAGATCGTTGAAGATGGCCGTCGATGGGTTCGGCCAACTGGCAGGCATGGGGTTGGGGGTGAGGAGCGTCACCTTCGATTGCCGCAGCTCTTTGGCGATGTCGTTGACGACCTCGCGGGCGCGGTCGTCGAGCGAGAGATGAGCCGCCTGGTTCTGGTAGGTCCTCGTGCTGTTCATCAGGATGGCGAAGACGATGCCGATCAGGACGACGAGGATCACCGAGGCGATCGTCACCTCGAGGAGCGTGAATCCGGACCGATGCTTGCGGGAAATCATGGGTTCATTTCTTGAGGATCATGTGTCGATAAGCAAGCGTCCGGTCCCCCTGGATCCCCTGCCACCGGAGCTCGATCATGAGGGGAAGGACTCCGTAGCTGACCGGGCCGATCGCAAAGTTCGTGCTCTCGTTGGGGTTGCCGTTCGCGTTCATGTCGATGTTTGGCAGCGGGGTGTTCGTGGGCGACATCAGGGCCCCGCTCATGTCTTCGCGGAGCTGGTTCAACTGGAACCCCGGGAACTTGATCTCTCCCACCTGCGGGGTGGCGGGCATGGCGCGGAGGCCCGTCACGGCGAAGAACCGGCCCGAGCCGCTGAAGGTGGTGTAGATGTTGTCGAAAGGGGTGTTCTGCATCAGTTCAAGCTGCTGCTCGGCGGCCCGCATGGCGATCAGGTTCTCGCGCATCATCGCGTTGTGGCGCGAGGTATGAACGATGACCGACACCAAGCCCACGAGCGCGATGGCCATGATGCCCAGGGAGATGATGATCTCGACCAGCGTCATCCCGCCATCGCGCCGCGACTTGACGGGATTTAATTCAATTCTCGGGCGCTTCATCTTTCCTCTCTATCTTAAATACCCCCTTTTTCCACGATTCAGCCCCGATTAGTCTCCCCCCTCTACGAGAATGCCCCCGCGCCTGCAGGGGGGTCGCGGGGCTAAGGATTCGACCCCCTCTGGCGGTACCACTCGATCCATTTCGCGCGGTCGAGCCCAAAGGTCTCTCCCGTAATGCTTTGCAGCGCCACAGCAGCTACCCGCTGGAGCTCCTCGTCTGGATCGTTCATCCACTCGATGAGCGGGCCGACCGCCTTGGCGAGCTTGAGCTTCTGGGCGATTCCGGCGAGATACACCCGCGTAAGCCGGTCGCGTTCGACGGCGAGGGCTTCCACCGCGTCGGGCCCGGACTCCAGGACGTTGAGGTTCGTGAGGGCCAGGGCGGCCGCCGCCCGAACGGTCGCGTCGGAGTCCCGGAGGTAAAGCACCAGCGTCTTCCAGTGCTGTTGCTTCCCGGTTCCCCCGATCGCCGCCAGCAGGTCGGCCCGGGTCTCGCCGATGACTCGACCCAGATTGCTCTGCAGGATCGCCGCATACTCCTCTCCCAACCCGTTCCGGTCCGCGAGCTGGCCGGCGAGGTTGATCGCCTTGGCGCGGATGTCCTTGTCCGGATCGGTCATCAGGTCGGAGACGGGGCCGAACCAGTCGCGGTCCTGGACGCTCGACAGCAGGGCGAGCGTGTTGGCCCGGACCCCAGGGTCGGGGTCCCGAAGCATGGCCCGGAGGTAACGGAGCTTTTCGGCATCGCCCATCGAGCCGAGCGCCTGGCCGGCGTAGGCGCGGATGATCGGGTCGGGGCTGGACAGGTAGCCCTCGAGGATGGGAACGGACTGGGGAGACTTCAGGGCCCCGAGCGCGGAGCAGGCGTGCATCTGGAGCTTGGGTTCGAGCTTGGGGACCAGGGACGCCAGGTAGGCCGCGGCCTCGCCCCCGAGCGCGGCGAGCGTCTCGACAGAGAGCATGTCGCTGTCATTCTGCGAGGTCTTGAGTCGGCGGAGCTCCTGGTCGACGGCCCTCCGGATCTCCTCGGGCGTGTCCACGGTCGGGACTTGCGTCGGCGGAACGGGCGGGGGTTGGACCGCCCCGCCCGGGGGCGGGACGGGCGGCTTGTCGGCGACCTCCCGCAGGGAGCGGATCTTCACCATCTCCACGCGGTCGACCAGGTCCCTCCGGATCGTGAACTGGCCCGGCTTGAGCTGGAGCGTGACCGCGTCGGCCGCGTCCCGGACCAGCTTTCCGTCGATGAAATTCCCGTTCTTGAGATGGACCCGGTGGAACCGGGATTCCGTCCAGGTTTCCTCCTGGGCTCCGGCGGTCGCGAGCAGGAGAAGGCCGGCGAGGGTATGGATCATGTCGCCTCCGCGAAAGGTCCGCCCAGGGTCCAACCCGGGATCGACTCCATTCTAACGCGGCATCGGCGCATTTCAAGGCGCCGTGTTAGGGCTTGCAATCCCTTCCCTGCGCTGATAAAGTGGGCGCCCCATGAAGAAGGACATCCATCCCAAGTACGGCGAGGTGACCGTCACCTGCGGGTGCGGGAACTCCTTCGTCACGCGCTCGACGGCGCCCAAGATCGCCGTCGAGGTCTGCGGGAACTGCCATCCCTTCTTCACGGGCAAGCAGAAGTTCGTCGACACGGCGGGCATGGTGGAGAAGTTCACCCGGAAGTGGCAGGGCGAAGCGGCCCAGAAGGCCAAGGCCGCGGGCGCCAAGCCCGAGAAGAAGGCCCCCGCCAAGCCCGCCGTCCCCGCCCGGACGCCCAAGACGATGGCCGACCAGCTGGGCGGGGCACCCAAGAATGCCCCGAAGCCCGCGTCCGCGGCTTCCCCCGCCCCCGCCCCTGCCCTGAGCGAAGGCCGGAAGGCCGGAGTCGAAGGGGCCCCCAAGTCTCCGAACCCGTAAGCCCGCCTCCCCCTTCGACAGAGATACTCTATGCTCGACGCGGTCCGCGAGAAGGCCAGGCGCTACGACGAGATCGAGCGCCTGATCCAGGATCCCGGCGTCGCCTCGCACCCGGCGAAGTACGCCGCGCTGATGAAGGAGCGGGGACAGCTCGCCAAGATCGTCCAGCCCTACAAGGAGCTCGAATCCGTCCTCCGGCAGAAGGCCGACGCCCAGGCCCTCCTGGGCGACCCCGAGATGAAGGCCGAGGCGGAGAAGGAGCTCGCCGAACTCGAGCGGCGCGCGGCCGAGCTCCAGTCCCGGCTCGAGGAGCTCGTCCTGACGGAGGACGGCCAGAGCGCCCGGAACGTCATCCTCGAGATCCGGCCCGGCGTGGGCGGCGAGGAGGCCTGCCTCTTCGGCCGCGAGCTCCTCGACATGTACGTCAGGTACGCCCAGCGGAAGGGCTGGCAGGTCCAGCTCATGGACGTCGTCCACACCGACCTCGGCGGCCTCAAGTACGGGACGCTCGCCGTCGAGGGCGAGGACGTGTACAAGTACCTGAAATTCGAGACCGGGGCCCACCGCGTCCAGCGCGTGCCCCGGACGGAGGCCAGCGGCCGGATCCACACGTCGATCGCGACCGTCGCGGTGCTGCCCGAGGCCGAGGAGGTCGAGGTCGAGATCAAGCCCGAGGACGTCCGGATCGACACCTACTCGGCGGGCGGGCCCGGCGGCCAGCACGTGAACAAGACCCAGAGCGCCGTCCGGCTCACGCACGCGCCGACGGGGATCGTGGTCCAGTGCCAGGACCAGCGGTCGCAGACCCGGAACCGGGAGCTCGCCTTCCGCTGGCTGCGCGCCAAGCTCTACGAGCACTACGAGGAGCAGAAGGCGAGGGAGCGCCGCGACCTCCGCCGCACCCAGGTGGGGACCGGCGACCGGAGCGAGAAGATCCGCACCTACCACTTCGTCGACCACCGGATCACGGACCACCGGATCACCTTCTCCGTCCACCAGCTCGAGGACTTCCTCGCCGGGAACCTCGACGAGATGGTCCGGAAGCTCCTGGAGGCGGAGCGGGCCGCGAGGCTCAAGGACCTGGGCAAGTAGGCGTGAACGCGGCGCTGCGGTCGGCGGAAGAGTATCTCCTGGCCTGGGGCATCGAGCGCCCGGGGCATGACGTCAAGCTGCTCGCCGCCTTCGCGGCCGGGCGCCCCCTCCGGACGGCGCTCGGCGACCCTCCCCCCGAGCTCGACGAGAAGGCCGAGGCGAGGTTCCGCCGGCTGGTGGCGCGGCGCGGCGAGGGGCGGGAGCCCGCGGCCTACCTCGTGGGGACCGAGGAGTTCATGGGCCTCGAGCTGGCCGTGAGCCCCTCCGTCCTTATCCCCCGCCCCAGCACGGAGTCCCTGGTCGAGCGCGCTGGGCGACCCGGGACTTTTCTGGAGATCGGGACCGGCTGCGGGGCGGTCGCGATCGCCCTCGCCGTCCGCGGGGGCTCCGGGACGGCGACGGACGTCTCCCCCCGCGCCCTCGAGATCGCCCGGGCGAACGCCGAACGTCACGGGGTCGCCGGGCGTATCACCTTCGTGGATGCGGATCTCTTCGCGGAAGGGCGATTCGACCTGGTGATCTCGAACCCCCCGTACGTCGCGACGGGCGAGCTGGAGTCCCTTCCTCCCGAGGTCAAGCGCGAGCCGCGCCTGGCGCTCGACGGGGGGCCGGACGGGCTGGACGTCATCCGGCGGATCGTGGCCGGCGCCCGGTCGCGGGCCCCGCGCCTCCTCCTCGAGTGCGCCCCCCACCAGGCGTCCCGGGTCCGCGATCTGGCTTTACGGGCGGGCTTCTCGGACGTCCGGATCTCGAAGGACCTCGACGGGTTCGATCGCGTGGTGGAGGCGACATGACCCCCTTCCTCCTTCTGACCGTGATGAACTATCCTGGTTGGTTCATCACGGGAGGGGACGAGAAGAAGACGGTGGACGTGGTCTGCCCCGCGGACGGCCACAAGTTCCAGGCCGTCGAGATGCTCGTCACCAACAACTGGGGCGGGCGGGACTACGACGGCTGCAACCACGCGTTCAAGACGACCCCCCTCGAGTACCTGGTCTGGGTCTGCCCGTCCTGCAAGTTCGCGGGGCGGAAGCGCGATTTCGGGGCGGCGCTGGACGAGGGGACGAAGAAGTCGCTCCTGGCCGGGCTCAAGCCGATGGAGGAGATCAAGCGGGGGGCGAAGCAGGGGGAGATCCCGGGCCACGTGAAGTACGACCTGATGGCGCAGGCGGCCGCTCTCCGGGGAGCCCCGCCCGCCGAGAGGGCGCTCGCGTACATGCATGCCGCCTGGAGCTGCCGGCAGCAGGGGGCGGTCTACTTCGAGGACTTCGACGAGTGGGAGAACCTCCGGAAGGGCTACGGGCTGGACGTCCAGCCGATGAACCTGAAGAGGAACCGGACCGACTTCGAGCTGGAGGCCGTGAAGAAGGTCGAGAAGGACGTCGAGCAGAAGAAGGTCTTCGGGCCCAACAAGGTCCTGGCGCGCTACCTGGCGGCCTATCTCTACCGGAAGCACGGGGAGAATGCCGAGGCCGAACGCTGGCTGGCGGAGCTCTCGAACCTGAAGGGAGAGAACTCGGTCGTGGACGCCGCGGCGGAGAAGATGAAGGCCTCGATCGCCCGGGAGCGGGAGTTCCAGAAGAAGGCCATCGAGGCCTATCAGGCCGCCCTCGAGAAGGAGCCGGACGGGTCCAAAGTCGCGCCCGAGTTCGCCTACCTCCTGGGAGAGCTGCACCGCCGGACGGGCGACCCGAAGGCCGCCTCCACCTTCTACCAGAAGGCCATCGACACGACCTCCTCCGACGCCGTCCGCAAGCTCGCCCAAGACCAGCAATCCAAGCTCCCCAAGCCGTGAACCGAAATCATCCAGTTTGATTTGGGTTCATCTTGAAACTTTATATTTTATAGTTTATAATTGTCGTGGCCAGAGGGGGACAGGATGGACGCATTGCTGATCGAGGGGGGACGGCCTCTTCGCGGGTCGGTCGAGGTGCGGGGCGCCAAGAACGCCGCGCTCCCCATGATGGCGGCCAGCCTCCTCCTGGGCGAGGGAAAGCTCGTCCTCCGCCGGGTCCCCAACCTCTCCGACATCAAGACCATGGCCCAGGTCCTCCAGGGCCTGGGCGTCAAGGTGGAGCGCCGCGGGGACGAGATGACCCTTCAGGTCGTGAGCGACTCCGTCTGCCGCGCCCCCTACGAGCTCGTCTCCAAGATGCGGGCCTCCGTCTGCGTGCTCGGCCCCCTGGTCGGCAAGCGCCGCCGCGCGGAGGTCTCCATGCCCGGCGGCTGCGCCATCGGCGACCGCCCGATCGACCTTCACCTGAAGGGCCTCAGCGCGCTGGGCGCCTCCGTCGCCGTGGACCGGGGCTACGTGGTCGCCTCCGCCCGGCGGCTCCAGGGGAATTCCATGTACCTGGGAGGCCCCTTCGGTTCGACCGTCACCGGCACCGAGAACGTGATGATGGCCGCCGTCCTCGCCGCGGGGACGACGGTCATCGAGGGCGCCGCGATCGAGCCCGAGGTGCAGGAGTGCGCCCGGCTCCTCGTCCGGATGGGCGCCCGCATCGACGGCATCGGGAGCCCCCGCCTCACGATCCGCGGCGTCAAGAGGCTCCACGGCTGCGCGTTCGACATCATCCCCGACCGGATCGAGGCGGGCACCCTCATGGCCGCCGCCGCGCTCACGGGGGGGGACGTGTCGATCGAGCGCTGCGACCCCGGCCACCTGATGTGCGTCACCGAATGCATGCGCCAGGCCGGGGCCCATGTCGAGACGGGGCCCGACTGGATCCGGGTGATCGGGAACGGCATGTTCCGCCCCGTGAGCCTGGCCACCCTCCCCTACCCCGGCTTCCCCACCGACATGCAGGCCCAGTTCATGGCCCTCATGACCCGCGGGGAGGGGATCTCCATCCTCACCGAGCGGATCTACCCCGAGCGCTTCGGCCACGTCCCCGAGCTCGGCCGCATGGGCGCCAACATCCGCCGCGAGGGCCCGAGCGCCATCGTGATCGGCGCCCCGGAGCTCACCGGGGCCCCCGTCATGGCGAGCGACCTCCGCGCCGCCGCCGGCCTCCTGGTCGCCGCCCTGGCCGCGCGCGGAGAGACCCTCCTCCAGCGCATCTACCACCTCGACCGCGGCTACGACCAGATCGAGAAGCGCCTGGCGGCGCTCGGCGCCCGCATCCGGCGCGTGGACCAGCAGCCCCAGGGCGTGCTCCGCGAGGCCGTCTAGGCGTCGGCAAACCTACCCGGAAGGTTTACCGTCATGACGGTAAAGCTACCGGGTAGGTTTACCGCCATTGCAGGTCGCCCGGGGCTGCGATAGAATCAGCCCCTCATGTTCGAGTCGCTCACCGAGTCCCTGACGGGCGTCTTCCGGAAGCTCGCCGGCCGCGGACGCCTCAGCGAGAGCAACATCCAGGAGGGCCTCGACGAGGTCAAGAAGGCCCTCCTCGCCGCCGACGTCAACTACAAGGTCGTCAAGGACTTCATCGAGCGGGTCAAGGCCAAGGCCGTGGGCGAAGAGGTCCTGAAGTCCGTCCGCCCCACGGACCAGTTCGTCTTCATCGTCCAGAAGGAGCTCGAGGCCCTGATGGGCCCGGTGGACCACTCCATCCCCCCCGCCCAGGGAGGCCCCACGATCGTCATGATGGCCGGCCTCCAGGGCGCCGGGAAGACCACCACCACCGCCAAGCTCGGGAAGTACCTCCAGAAGAAGGGCCGGAAACCCATGCTCGTGGCCGCGGACATGATCCGCCCCGCCGCCGTCGAGCAGCTCAAGACCCTCGGCGCCGCCAACAACCTCCCCGTCTACTGGGAGCCCTCCGGCCGCCCGGTCAAGATCTGCGAGCGCGGCCTCGCCCAGGCCAAGGAGAAGGGCTGCGACGTCCTCGTCCTCGACACCCAGGGCCGCCTCCACGTCGACCAGGAGATGATGGACGAGCTCAAGGAGATCGGGGAGAAGGTCAAGCCCCACCAGGTCTTCCTGGTCGTCGACGCCATGACCGGCCAGGACGCCGTCCGGAGCGCCAGCGAGTTCAACAAGCAGCTCCCCCTCGACGGGGTCATCATGACCAAGCTCGACGGCGACGCCCGCGGCGGCGCGGCCCTCTCCGTCAAGGCGGTGACCGGCAAGCCCATCAAGTTCCTGGGCGTGGGCGAGAAGATCGAGAACCTCGAGGAGTTCCACCCCGACCGCATGGCCGGCCGCATCCTCGGGATGGGCGACGTGGTTTCGCTCGTCGAGAAGGCCCGGGAGGCGATCGACCAGAAGCAGGCCCTCGAGCTCCAGGAGAAGATCCGGAAGGACGAGCTCACCCTCGACGACTTCCTCAAGCAGCTCCAGTCGATGAAGAAGATGGGCTCGATCGCGAACCTGGTGAAGATGATCCCCGGGCTCTCCCAGTCGATGCCCGAGATCGACGAGAACGAGGTGAAGTACGCCGAGGCGATCATGCAGTCGATGACGCCCCAGGAGCGGGAGAACCCCGAACTCCTCAACGCCTCGCGCCGCCAGCGGATCGCGCGGGGCTGCGGGCGCCCGGTCCACGAGGTGAACTCGCTCCTCAAGCAGTTCGACGAGGCCCGGAAGATGATCAAGATGATGAAGAAGGGGAAGGGCCTCCCCTTCCCCGGCATGGGCCCGCCGCCCCGGCCGCCCGGACGGCGCCGCTAGGGGCTACCGGTCGGGGAGCGCGATCAGGAAGCCTCGTCCCCCGCAGCCGGCGCAGCTGTACTCTCCCCGGCCGCTGCAGACCCGGCACTCGAGGGTCCCCCCTCCCGAGCAGACGTAGCAGACCTCGTCCTCGTCGCGGAAGTTCTTCCGCTTCCCCGTCCCCGAGCACTCCCGGCAGGAGGAGCGCTTCGCCCCGTCGCAGACCGCGCACTTGACGATCTTCCGCCCCTGGCAGCCGTCGCAGCGGGGGCGGCTGAGCATCTGGCGCCGCAGCTCCCGCTGGTGGAGGGTGTAGCCGACGCCCGAGATGACGAAGAGCCCCAGCATCCCGGCCCCGAGCATGATCAGGATGAACTTCGTCCCGTCCGGGGCGCCCGAGGCCCCTCCCCGGGACGGCGCCTCGTGCCCCTCCCGCTCCTTCCGGAGGGACCGGGTGGTGGCCCGGATGCCCGCCTGGGGAACCTCGATCTCCTTGAAGCAGGCCGGGCACTTCATCCGCGCTCCGCGGATCGAGTCCTCGGCCTCGAGCTCCTCGCGGCACTCCGGGCAGTAGAAGAGGATCACCCGGGACCACTCTAACCGAAAGCTCCCGTCCCGGCAATGACCCGGATTATCGTTGCATCGGCCCAAGACCGCTGCTATAGTGTCCGCCCTATGGCGGTCAAGATCAGGCTCACGCGCACCGGCCGGAAGAACCTCGTCCGGTGGAGGATCGCGGTCTTCGACTCGCGGACCCGGCGCGACGGCCGCTACCTCCAGAACCTGGGCACCTACGACCCCCGGGCCAAGAAGCCCGAGGAGAAGGTCACGCTCGACCTCGAATCCTACCAGAAGTGGGTGTCGAACGGCGCGCTCCCGACGGACGCCGTGGACCGGCTGCTCAAGCACTGCGGCAAGCTCAAGAAGTAATGCCCCGCCCGGGCGGCGCCCCCGTCCCCCTCCGCTGGCGGGGCGACCGTCTCGAGATCCTCGACCAGCGCCTCCTGCCCGAGCGCGAACGCTGGCTTTCCTGCCGGACGGTTACCCAGGTGGTGGCGGCGATCCGGGGCCTGGCCGTCCGGGGAGCGCCCCTCCTCGGGATCGCCGGGGCGTACGCCTTGGCGCTCGCCCGCGACCGCCGCGCCGCAGCCCGGGCGCTCGTCGCCTCCCGGCCCACCGCCGTCAACCTCCGCTGGGCGGTGGAGCGGGCCCTCCGCTCGGGCGACCCCCTCGCCGAGGCGCGCCGGATCCACGCCGAGGACGCCGCCATGTGCGAGTCGATGGCCGGCCACGGCGCCCGCCTCGTCGGCCGGGGACCGGCGATCACGATCTGCAACACCGGCGCGCTGGCCACGGGCGGGATCGGCACCGCCTTCGGCGTCCTCCTCCGCGCCCGCGCGACGGTCTACGCCCTGGAGACCCGCCCCCTCGGCCAGGGCGCGCGCCTGACCATGTGGGAGGCGGAACGGCGGGGCCTCCGGGCCTTCCTCGTGGCCGACGGCGCCGCCGCCGCGACGATCCGGGCGAAGGGGATCCGCGCCGCGGTCGCCGGCGCCGACCGCATCGCCCGGAACGGGGACACCGCCAACAAGATCGGGACCTTCGCCCTGGCGCTCGCCTGCCGGGCCCTCGACGTCCCCTTCTACGTCGCCGCCCCGAGCTCCACGATCGACCTCTCGAAGCCGGACGGCTCCTCGATCCCGATCGAGGAGCGCGACCCCCGCGAGGTCTCCCGCCGCTTCCCCGCCTGGAACCCGGCCTTCGACGTGACCCCGGCCCGCTACGTCACCGCGTTCATCACCGAGCGCGGTATACTGAAACCGGGTGACCTCAAGCGGCGGTAGTCCTGAAGGGTCCAAGGCCTCAGGCCTGGGGCCTGCTGCCTGAGGCCCAGACGATGACGCCGGAGATCCCCCGGGACGCCCTGCTCCGGGCCCGGCTCGGGGACCGGGAGGCGTTCCGGGCCGTGCTCGAGGCCACCCAGAAGCTCGCCTTCAACATCGCCTACCGGCTGGTCCATAATGCCGCCGACGCCGAGGACGCCGCACAGGAGGTCTACCTCCGCCTCTACCGGAACTTCGCCCAGTACGACCCGACCCAGCCCTTCCTCCCCTGGTTCCGGCGCCTGGCGACGAACTGCGTCCTGAACTGGAAGGAGAAGCGGCGGCCCGCAGCCGAACTCTCCGAGGTGGCCGTCCGGGACGCCGGACCCGCCGACCGGAGCGACCGCCTCCACCGGGCGATTCGGGAGCTGCCCCCCGAGTACCAGGCCTGCGTGACGCTCAAGTACCTCGAGGACCTGGGGGTGGCCGAGATCGCGGAGACCCTCCAGGTCCCGACCGGCACGGTCAAGACCTGGCTCTTCCGGGCCCGCGAGATGCTGGTCCAAAAGTTGAAACCGCACTTGGAGACCCTCCTGTAAGGGGGTGTAGACATGAGCTGCGAAGAGCCGCGCGAGCACCTGGAGT
>Ga0187893_10012087_pt1 | contig 12345 bp, 3 predicted proteins | sample MA1701074metaG_FD_139574 | JGI IMG/M metagenome (GOLD analysis project Ga0187893, IMG submission 139574) | White microbial mat communities from a basaltic lava cave in the Kipuka Kanohina Cave System on the Island of Hawaii, USA - MA170107-4 metaG ... | reverse complement strand
CTCGCTGCTCGGATCACGAATCCCAGCGTCTTGCTCCGCGTGCCATGAGCACGGATCAGGTACCTCGGCGGCTGGATGTGGAATCTGCGCCGCTTGTTCCGACCTCTCCGTGTCCGGATCCGAAGACGAGCGGCGTGATTCCATCCGCCGCTCGTTTTGCTTTTACACGCAAGACAAGGCGGACCACTCGATGATACTTCCCCTGAAGAAGATTGAAATCCCAAAGGCGGTTGCCCATTGTCCCGGCCATGGATCAAATTGATCAACTGGATGAGTTGCTCACTTGCCGGCTGGATTTCAAACGCAAGAAGGTCGAGCCGTGTTCCATTGTGATCTTCGGGGCCAGCGGCGATCTCACGGCCCGCAAGCTCATTCCCGCGCTCTACCATCTGTTCGCGGAGAAACAATTGCCGAATCCGGCGCGCATCGTCGGCTTTGCCCGGCGCGAGAAGTCACACGAGGCCTGGCGCGCGGAATTGAAGGCCGGCGTCGAATCGTTCTCCCGCACCAAGCGAGTCGATGGCGAGGTCTGGAATGCCTTTGCGGCGAACTTGTTTTATTGCCAGGGAGAGTTCTCGGACTCCACGGCTTACGAGAAGCTGGGCGAGCAACTCGCGGGGTTTGGCAACGAGGCGCTAAAGAGCAATCTGGTGTTCTATCTCTCGACTTCGCCCAGCCAGTTCGCCGAAGTGGCGGAGCATTTGTCGAAGGCCCGCTTGTTGCGCCGGGACGAGCGCGGACCAGGCTGGCAGCGCGTAGTGGTGGAAAAACCGTTCGGCCATGACCTGGCCTCGGCACAACAACTGAACGCGGATCTGACGCGCTTTGCGCACGAAAAACAGATTTATCGCATCGATCATTATCTCGGAAAGGAAACTGTCCAGAACATCCTCATGTTCCGTTTCTCGAACGCCATCTTCGAGCAGCTTTGGACGCGGCAATCGGTGGATCACGTCCAGATCACTGTGAGCGAAAAAATCGGCGTCGGTTCGCGTGGGGGCTATTACGAGGAAGCCGGCGCGCTGCGCGATATGGTGCAGAACCATCTGCTCCAGGTGATGGCCCTCATCGCAATGGAACCTCCGGTCTCGCTTGAAGCCGAATCCATCCGCGACGAGAAGGTGAAACTGCTCAAGTCAATCCGGTTGCTGCATCCCAGCCAGGTTTCCGGCAACGTCGTTCGAGGCCAATACACAGACGGAGATGTGGGCGGGCAGGCGCGGGTGGCTTACCGTCAGGAAACCAAGGTGAAGCCCGGATCGAACGTCGAGACCTACGTGGCGGCGAAATTCTTCGTGGACAACTGGCGCTGGTCCGGCGTGCCGTTTTATCTGCGCACCGGAAAGAACCTCGCCCTCAGCGCCAGCGAAGTGAGGGTGCAGTTTCGCCCCACGCCGAACGTGCTCTTCGCGGCGCAGTGCGGCACGAAGTTGGACGCCAACGCCATCACGCTGCGGCTCCAGCCCAATGAAGGCATTACTCTCCGGTTCAACGGCAAAATTCCGGGGACGAGTCTCCAGATCCGTCCAGTGCGGATGCATTTCAGCTACGACGCGGAATTTGGCGCTTACACACCGGAGGCGTACGAGCGGTTGCTGCTGGAAGCGTTGGAAGGCGATGCCACATTGTTCATCCGGCGCGATGAAGTCGAAACGGCATGGAGCATAGTCGATCCGATTCGCGAGGCTTGGGGCAACCAATCGCTCACCGACCATGAGTTCTATACGGCGGGCACTTGGGGGCCGGTAGCGGCGGAGGAACTGTTGTCAGCCAAAGGCCATACCTGGCGTAATCCCCAGCCCGTTACTTGAGTTTTTAGTTCTTGGTTCTGCAAAAATGGGGCGTCAGCAGACTGAAAGAAGCCCCCTTCTCCTGAAGAACTCCGGCGATTTGACTAAAGCATCCAATTTACTGACAACGGGTTCGGAGCCACCCGAAACTTTTTCGCAATTTTTTGAACGAAGCCTGAAACCCTTGCATCTAACCCGATGAGTCGCGAAAAAGAATTTCGCTGTTCGTTTAGGGTTGGCAGAAAGGTCTTGCTCGTAACGAGGTTCGAACAGCGAACCAAATAGTTGGCCTCGTTACCCTTCTGAGCGCCTGGGTGAAGGCGTATATGACCTTGTCACCAAGAGCCGGAGAAATCCGGCTCTTTTTTATGTCTTGAACTCAGAATGTTGCGGGCGCTGCCCCTTGGTGGAGGCGACGAATCCGAGAGTCAAAGCGCAGGGTTCACCACCCGCCATCGAATAGACAATTACCTTCTCCAGGATCAGGTTGGGTCGGCTCTCCGAACAGATTCGCACCATTTCCTCCAGCGTGCTGAAGGGCACCGGTTGCTCGGCATAGTCGGCCGTGTCCGTGCGAATAAATATCGCCTGACCGATGGCGTAGGCTGGACTGTCGGCACTCATGTCAGCGGTGAAACGTCGCCGGGTGAAAACCGGCTCGATTCATCGTTGCGTATGAGAAGACATTTTCGCGCCGGAAGCAAGGTTGTTTTCTCCATGTTGGTCAACTGTTTCATCATCGGATTAGTGCTGGATTTCCCGTTGCTCTTCTGTAACATGGCGCCATTCCAATTGGCATCCGGTAGCAAGCCTCCTGCGTTGCGAACCGTGCCTTGGCGTCATTGAACAGCTCTCGGTCCGACTTAACGACTCGTATGAAAAGACTGTTACTCTCCCTGCCGCTCCTCACCGTCGGTCTTATCCGCTCGGCGTGCGCTGACGCCGTCATCGTCTTCAATGAAATCATGTATCACCCGGCCACCAATGAGCCGGCCATGGAATGGGTGGAACTGCGCAACGCACTCGCAGTGGACGTGGATATCTCCCATTGGTCTCTCTCCGGCGGCATCGATTACACGTTCGCCTCGAACACCATTGTGCGCGGGCGCGGCTTTCTCGTGGTCGCGGTGGCGCCCGGCGCGTTCACGGCGGCGACTGGCGTTACGAATGTCCTGGGGCCATTCGCCGGACGGCTGGGCAACAATGGCGAGACCATCCGGCTGCGCAACAATAGCGGGCGCGTGATGGACGAAGTGACTTACGGCGTGGAAGACGAATGGCCGGTGGCGCCGGATGGGGCGGGCGTCTCCCTCGCCAAGCGCGACCCTGATTCCGCCAGTGCCCCGGCACAGAATTGGACGGCCAGCGAGCAGATTGGCGGCACACCGGGCGCGCGCAATTTCGTGCCGCCGGGCGTGTTTGTCGTGCCGCCGGGTCTCGTCTCTTATTGGCACTTCAACGAACCCAGTGGCCCGAACATCGGCGATCAGGCCGGCCCGAATCACGGCACGCTCGGTAGTGGCGTCACGCGGGTCGTCTCAGGCGCGTTGTCGTTCAACGGCGCCAGCAACGCGTTCGTCAACGTCGGGGCGGGCAGTAGTTTCAACGTCAGCAACGGCATCACTATCGAGGCGGTGCTGATGCCTGGCTGGAGTACGACCAATTCAGCGGTCATTTTCCGCAAGGCCCCACAGCGTCCCGGCAACTACCGTGATTCAGTCCTGGCGAACAATCCCATCGCCTATTGGCGCCTGGGCGACGCGACGACGGCCATCGCTGATTCCGGTCCGAACAACCGAGCGGGCACCGCGACCACCGGCGTGCAACTCAACCAGCCCAGCCTCATCGCCAGTGATCCGGGCAACACGGCGGCGCGCTTCACCGGCACGGATCGCATCACCGTGAACGGCTTCGAGAAGATTGGCGCGGCAGGTTACACCGTGGAGTTCTGGGTGCGCCCGCACAACCTGCCCACCGGCTGCTGCCAGAACCTGGTCGGTGACGGTGAGGCGGCGGGCGATTACTTCATGATGAATTACATCCTTGGGCCGCAGCAGGGGCTGGTGGGCGCGATTCGTCCGCACTACGGCCCGGCCAACTCGCCAGTGTCTTTGAGCGGCACGACGGCGCTGCAGGCGAACAATACCTATCATATCGTCACCACCTGGGACACGAGCCTCGCGGCGAACAACGCCATCATCTACATCAACGGAGTGGCGGACACCATCGGGACGATCACGCGCAACGTCCCTGTCGCCGGGACGACTGGTGCGAACCGCGTTTACATTGGCAAAGACGACCGTGACACGACCGACGGCACCGAGACCATCGACGAAGTAGCACTCTACAACCGCCCTTTGAGCGCCGCGGACATCGCCGCGCATTACGTCGCCGGAACGACGGTGAACTTCGACGCCAACCAGGGCAACGCCATCCAGTTCGCTTTGCAGAACGACGGTAACAATGGCGCGGCCAATCCACCGGTCGCCGCCGGCCCGGTGCTGTCGTTCGGCATCACCGTCGGCGGAACCTACACCGAACTCGATATGCCGCTCGACGGCGCGGCCGGCCGACCGTCACTGGCCGGGCTGGAGGACGGCCAGCCGCATCACGTCGCAGCGACTTATGACAGCACCACGGGGCTGAAGGCGATTTATGTGGACGGCACGCTGCGCTTCAGCACCACCCTCAGCGGCGCGCTCAACACGGCCAATCTCGCCACTGCCGTCCTTGGCAATTCGGAAACCAACGGCAGCGCGCCGTTCGTCGGCACGCTGGACGAAATGGCCTACTGGGGCCGCGCACTCTCCGCCGCCGAAGTCGCGGCCCATTCCAGCGCAGTGCAATCCGGCCGGAGCTATTTCGCGCAAGATCCACTGGGCGGCGCTGCCCCGCTGAGATTCACCGAAGTCTCGGCCTCGACCAACGCGGTGTTCTGGCTGGAATTGTACAACTATGGCGATCTGGTTTCGCTGGCGGGCTTCATCATTCGCCGTGACGGTGCGGTGAACAACGAATATGTGTTTCCCCCCGGCTCCTCGATTTCCGGCGGCGGATTCCTGGTCGTGTCCAACTCAACGCTTGGTTTTTTGCCCGCGGACGGCGACCGCCTGTTCCTGCTGCCCCCCACGCGCAACATCGTTCTCGACGCCATTGTGCTCACCAAAGGACCGCGCGCGCGGGTATTGTCGGATGAGGGCCCCTGGTTGCGACCAAGCGACTCGACGCCGGGCGCACCCAACAGCTTCGCCCTCCGCAATGAGATCGTGATCAACGAAATCATGTACAACCACGCGCTGCTGCCGCCATTGACCAACAATACCCTGCCCCGTCCATCGCCCGAGGCCTGGATTGAACTCTACAATCGCGGCACGAACCCGGTGGATTTGACCGGGTGGGAACTCAGTGGCGGCATCGACTACCTGTTCACTCCCGGTCCGATCATTCCTCCCGGTGGCTATCTCGTCGTGGCGGACGACGTGCCCTATCTGCGCGCATTGTATCCAGGCATCGACATCGTCGGCGATTTCGGCGGAGGGCTTTCAGGCAAGAGCGATCGCATCCTGCTCCGGGACGCCGCGGGCAACCCGGCGGATGAAGTGCGTTACTTCGACGGCCCACCGTGGCCCAATTACGCCGACGGCGGCGGCTCCAGCCTGGAGTTGCGCGATCCGAACGCGGACAACTCCAAGGCCGGAGCGTGGGCCGCCAGTGATGAGACGGGCAAGACTGCATGGCAGACCTACTCATATCGCATGGTCGCCAACATTCCTTCCGGCAGCGGACAGCCGACGCAGTGGCAGGATTTCATTCTTGGCCTCCAGTCAGCCGGTGAGTGCCTCATCGATGACCTCAGCGTCATCGAGTCGCCAACCAACAGCCCCTTGGAGATTATCTCCAATGGCAACTTCGACAGCGGCCTGAGCGGCTGGCGCGTCCTGGGCACGCACAACCGCAGCCGCGTGGGGCAGGAGCCGGGCAATCCGGGCAACAACGTTCTGCACCTCATCGCCACTGGTTCCCAGGAACACATGCACAACCACATTGAGCGGACGTTGAACGCGGGCCGCACCATCACGTCCGGACGCGAGTATCAAATCTCCTATCGCGCGCGCTGGCTGGCTGGCAACAACCTGTTGAACACGCGGCTCTACTTCAACCGCTCCGCGCGCACCGTCGCGTTACCCATGCCTGTGCTCAATGGCACACCTGGCGCGCAGAACTCACGCTTCGAGCCGAACATCGGCCCGACCTTCAGTGAGTTGAGCCATCAGCCGGTTGTTCCCCAACCCGGTCAGCCTGTAAGCGTGACGGTCAAGGCCAGGGACCCAAATGGCGTGGGCAGCGCTCAACTTAACTGGTCAGTGAACAGCGGCGCCTGGAGCAACGCACTCATGCGGCACGTCGAAGACGGCTATTACAGTGCGGAGATTCCCGGCCAGTCCGCGGGCGCCGTCGTGCAATTTTACGCGCGCTTCACCGATCAACTGGGCGCGGTGGCGACCTATCCCGCGCGCGGCACGAACTCCGGCGCTCTCTACAAAGTGAACGACGGCCAGGCGAACCTGCCGCTGGCGCACAACGTGCGCGTCATCCTCACCCCGGACAACATCAATCTGCTGCACGGCACGTCGCAGGGCGTCAACCAGACCAACGTGATGAGTAACGATCTGCTCCCCTGCACGGTGATCTACGACGAGGTCCGCGCCTACTACGATTGCGGCGTGCACCTGCGCGGCAGCCAACGCGGGCGTTACAGCGACACGCGCACCGGATTTCATATCAACTTCCCGCTCGACGATCTGTTCCGCGGCGTGCATCCCGTGATGCTCATCGACCGTTCCGGCGCGGGCGATGCCACGGCCAACCGGCAGGAGGAAATTGTCCTCAAGCACATCCTTAATCGCGCCGGCGGCATTCCTGGCACTTACTCGGAGATTGCCCGCGTCATCGCTCCGCGCTCGGCCCACACCGGCCCCGTGCAGTTCTTCCCGCGCCATGAGGACAACTTCATCGAGACCGCGTTCGAGAACGGCGGTGACGGGCAGATGTGGGAGATGGAATTGATCTACTTCCCGACGACGGCGAATGCCGCCGGCTACAAGAACCCACAGCCTGACTCGGTGTCCGGAATGGATATCGCCAACTTCGGCGACGATAAGGAAATCTACCGTTACAACCACATGATCAAAAACCACCGCGACGTGGACAACTACAGCGGCATGATCGCGCTGGGCAAGGCCTGGAGCCACAACGGCCCCGTGCTCGATGCCGAAACCCGCGAATTGATGGACATCGATCAATGGATGCGCGCCTACGCGCTTGTCTCGCTGTGCAGCGTGGGCGACATGTACACCTTTGGGAACAATCATAACTGGTTCATGTATCAACGCGCGTCCGACGGAAAATTTCTCTATTTTCCGTGGGACATGGACTTCGCGTTCACCCGCGGTGCGAACGGCGCGCTCGTCGGCGATCAGAACCTCGCCAAGGTCGTCAACTTGCCGGGCAACCTGCGCTGCCTCTACGCCCACATGCTCGACATCATCAACGTCAGCTTCAACACGAGCTACATGACGTACTGGACTGACCATTATGACAATTTCGCGCCGGGCCAAAGCTACGCCGGCTCCCTCTCCACCATCGGCGGGCGGGCCACGTTCGTCCGCAACACCATCACCAATCAGGCTGGTTTGGTCTTCAACGTCGCCGGCGGCACGGCCATCACCACGAGCAGCAATCTTGTGATCCTCACCGGCACCGCGCCGGCGCAGGTCAAAACGATCTGGATCAACGGCGTCGAGTATCCTGTCACGTGGACCAGCGTTTCCGCGTGGCGTCTGCTCATCTCGGTTAGTGACGAAACCAATGAGCTCAACCTTGTCGGCCACGACATTTACGACCGGCCGCTGACGAACTTCAGCCGCACAGTCACGGTAAACTACACAGGTCCTGCTGTGCCCGATCCGGCAGGTGTCGTCGTGATCAATGAGATCATGTACAATCCCGCCTTCCCTGACGCCGCGTTCCTGGAGTTGTTCAACACCTCCGCCACGACCAGTTTCGATTTGTCCGGCTGGCGCATCAATGGGCTGGACTACACCTTCCCTCAAGGCAGCGTCATCACTCCCCGCCAGTATCTCGTTCTCGCTGGCAACGTCCCCGCCTATTTCGCGGCCAGCGGCACCAACGCCACGATTCCTTTCGATCAGTTCAACGGAAATCTCCAGAACGATGGAGAGACACTCACCTTACTCCGGCCCGGTCCGGTGGCTGGCCAGGAAGTCGTGGTGGACAAAGTGCGCTACGAAGGTCAGCTCCCCTGGCCTGTTGCTCCCAACGGCGGCGGCCCGTCGCTGCAGCTCATCGATCCGGCGCAAGATCACAGTCGCGTAGGCAATTGGTCGGAAGGCGCCGGCTGGCGCTACTACAGCTACACCGGAACCATTCAGGGCGGCGCGAACCCGGCGACCAATCTGCTGGTGTTCCTGAACTCGCCGGGCGATGTCTATCTCGACGACTTCGTGCTGGTGACCGGCACCGAAGCCGGAGTCGGGCCGAACCTCATCGAGAACGGCGGCTTCGAAGCGCCATTGAGCGGACCCTGGGCGTTGTTGGGCAGTCACAGCAACTCGGTCGTCGCCACCGACGTGAGCCATTCCGGCGGTGCGAGCATGCGTCTCGTTGCGACGAGTCCTGGCGGCAGCGCGGCAGCTCTGCGCCAGTTCCTCCCGGGCCTCCCCGCCAGCACAGTCTGCACGTTGAGCTATTGGTTCCTGCCTTCTGCCACTGCCAGCAACTTGACTGTGCGCACTACTCCCGGCAGCGCGTTCGTTTCGGTGAATACTGTCCGGCCCATCTTCTCCAGTCCTGGCGCGGCCAACGCTGCCGCCGCGGTGCGGCCCGCTTTCCCGCCGCTCTGGCTCAACGAAGCGCAGCCGGAAAACCTCACGGGCATCACTGACAATCAAGGTGAGCGCGAAACGTGGATCGAGCTTTACAACGCTGGCCCTGGCATCGTCAGCCTGGCGGGCTGTTACCTGGCGGACAATTACACGAACATTGCTCAATGGCCCTTTCCGCCTGGAGCCTCGCTTCAACCGGGCGAGTTTAAGATCATCTTCGCCGATGGTGAACCGGGCGAATCGACAGCCGGCGAATGGCACACCAGCTTCCGCCTCAACGCCGGCAGCGGCCAAATCGCCCTGGCGTGGTCGCCCGGCGGCGGCACTCCGCAAGTGCTGGATTATCTCACCTACACCAACATTGCGGCGAACCGCAGTTACGGCGACTTCCCCGATGGCCAGCCGTTTGACCGTCAGGAATTCTATCGCGTCACCCCGGGCGGTACGAACGACAACGCCGCCCCGCCCATCGTCGTCTATATCAACGAATGGATGGCCGCCAACACCAGCGGGCTGATCAACACCAACAACGGCAATCGGTTCAGTGACTGGATAGAGGTCTATAACCCCGGCAACACGCCGGCCAATCTCGCGGGCCATTTCCTCACCGACAATCTCGCCAACAACAATCAGTTCGAGATTCCACCTGGTTACGTCATTCCGCCGCAAGGCTTCCTGTTGGTATGGGCAGACGAACGGCCGAACCTGAACACGAACACCGATCCCGCGCTGCACGTCAGCTTCCGCCTCTCGGAGGACGGCGACTCGATTGGCCTCTTCGCCGCTGACGGCAGCGCTGTGGACACGGTGGACTTCCGCACCGAACCGCAGTTCAACAACATCAGCCAGGGCCGCTTTCCGGACGCCACGGGTCCGATTTATTTCCTGGCATCCCCCACACCGCTCGCGCCGAACACGATCTGGGCCAATCGCTATCCGTTGCTCGCGCCGATTCCGGATGCCACGCTGGTTACGGGCGAGACTCTTATCTTCACCGCCAATGTGACGGATCCCGACCTCCCGCCGCAGACTTTCACCTTCAGCCTCGACGCCGGGGCGCCGACCAACGCGACGATCAATGCCACCAACGGCACATTCACCTGGTCGTCATCCCAGGTGCCTGGCACAAACCTCATCACCGTCCGCGTGACTGACAGCGGCACGCCTGCGTTGAGCGCCGCGCGCACGTTCAAGCTCGCGGTGATCGCCGGCTTCCGCGTGAGCAGCATCACGCGCCAGCCCAACGGCGACATTGTCCTCAACATCGGCGCGACGGCGGGCAAGACCTACCGCGTGGAATACAAAGATGATTTGAATGCGGCGGGGTGGACCCGGCTCGGCTCCGATCAGGTCGCCGCTTCCAGCACCCTCGTCATCACCGACAACCTTGGCCCCAACAGCCAGCGCTTCTATCGCGTGCTGCAACTGGATTGAACCGGCATTGGAGCGCCCAGCTTCCGCTCGGCTCGAACACGCCGTGTTTCAACGTTGGAGGGACGAGCTCTGCGGGTCCCCCATTTGCTTTGGAAACGCACCGAACGGATTAGGGACTCGTGAAACTCAGTCCCTCCAAAAGTGGTTTGGGCAACATGCCCTCCGGATGCGCCCCAAAACCAAAAACCGCGCCTTGGAAAAATACCGTTGACGGGTGCATTTCCTGGCAACAACCACTTGATAATCAATGGAGCGGGTGAAGGGAATCGGACCCTCGTGATTATTGGTGAAGCTCCTCGAACAGGAGCCCGAATGTGACTCTTGTTCAACAGGAGGATTGCTTACGCCTTTTGGAGTGGTTTTTCGCATTGAAGGGCAGAGTATGCTTCTTCCATGAGTAACCCAATGGATCGCGAAGTGGCTGTCTTTAGTGCAGCTCGGCGATTGCCTGCCGGGGAGCGCGCTGCGTATCTGAACCAAGCTTGTGCCGGTGATGCGACATTGCGGCAACGCGTCGAGGAACTCCTTGGGGCCGGCGAGGAAGCAGGAGCGTTCCTTCAAGACCCCGCACCTGGAGCGCAGCGGCCTGCGGATACTTTAGCCTCTCCGAGACCTGCGGCGGCTGGACAAATGGCCGACGACCGGGTCGGCCTGTGTTCCACTATTATGTCAAGCGCGGCACGTGCGGCCACTGGGGAAAAGGCCGGCGATCGCATTGGCCGCTACAAACTGCTTCAGCAAATCGGCGAAGGCGGCTGCGGTGTGGTCTATATGGCCGAACAGGAGGAGCCGGTTCGCCGCCGGGTCGCCCTCAAAGTCATCAAGCTGGGCATGGACACCAAGCAGGTCGTCGCCCGCTTCGAAGCCGAGCGGCAGGCGCTGGCGTTAATGGACCATCCGAATATTGCCAAAGTTCTGGAGGCCGGCGCCACGGACGCGGGCCGCCCCTACTTCGTCATGGAGTTGGTGCGTGGGATCAAGATCACCCACTACTGCGACGAGAACAATCTTTCCACTGGTGAGAGGCTCGACCTGTTCATCAAGGTCGCCCAGGCCGTTCAGCACGCCCATCAGAAGGGCATCATTCACCGCGACCTCAAGCCCTCGAACGTGCTGGTGGCCGACCATGATGGCGTGCCCGTGCCGAAGATCATCGATTTTGGCATCGCCAAGGCGACGACGGATCAGCGGCTGACGGATAAGACTTTGTTCACGGCCTTCGAGCAATTCATTGGGACGCCCGCCTACATGAGTCCCGAGCAGGCCCGGATGAGCGGCCTGGATATCGATACGCGGACGGACATCTACAGCCTGGGCGTGCTGCTCTACGAGTTGCTCACGGGCAAGACGCCCTTCGACGCCGAGGACCTGCTGGCCGCAGGCTTGGACGAAATGCGCCGCACCATCAGCGAGAAGGAACCGGCCCGCCCCTCGACTCGGCTCAGCACGATGCTCGAAGGCGAACTGACAACAACCGCCAAACATCGCCGCACCAACGCTCCGAAACTCCTCCATCTGCTGCGGGGCGACCTGGATTGGATCGTGATGAAGGCGCTGGAAAAAGACCGCGCGCGCCGTTACGAAACGGCCAACGGTCTGGCAGCGGACATCCAGCGGCACTTGAAAAACGAGCCGGTCGTGGCCCGGCCACCGAGCGCAGCCTACCGCTTCCGGAAGCTCCTTCTCCGGAACAAGCTCGCTTTCAGGGCCACAGTCGCGGTTTCCATCGCTCTTGTGCTCGCCGGCGTATTCGCCACCCAAGCCCGGCAGGCGAAGCGACAACAGTTGCTCGAAAAACGCCAAGGCGCGATCGACAAAACCTTGCTGGCTGCGTGGAGCGGTGATATGAGCGGCGCTGAGGGGTTCATTCGCGAAGCGGAGATGGCTGGTGCTTCACATGGCGACGTGCGGATGTTGCACGGTTTGGTCGCCATTCGCCGGGGCGAATATGCCGAGGCCGTTCAGCACCTGGAGCAGGCTGTGAAACTGACACCGACGAGCGTCGCCGCTCAGACCTTGTTGATTAAAGCCTACAGCATGGTTGGGAGGTGGGAGAAAGCCGAACCGATTTTTCGCACGCTGGTTTCTCTTTCCCCTAGCAGCCTGTCGGACTTAGAAAATGATTTGGGCGGCGCGATGCTATTACCGTTGCCCACCGCTGTCACAAAATCATTTTCGTTAACGGAGCATAGCTCGTATTGGCTTTGCCATGCGGT
>Ga0187893_10012086_pt1 | contig 12346 bp, 10 predicted proteins | sample MA1701074metaG_FD_139574 | JGI IMG/M metagenome (GOLD analysis project Ga0187893, IMG submission 139574) | White microbial mat communities from a basaltic lava cave in the Kipuka Kanohina Cave System on the Island of Hawaii, USA - MA170107-4 metaG ... | reverse complement strand
TGCCTGGGCGCGGACGACGGACGGCTTCAGCCATCTCTATTACAGTTCGTTCAGCGACCACTATTCGCTCAACGTGCTGAGTTCCTCCAGCGGCCTGTGCGTCGCCGACCTGGACCATGACGGCGACGTGGACGGCATGGATCTCGTCATCTTCGCGGCCCAGTTCGGCCGCACAAACTGCGTGGCCCTGCCCACGCCGTGAACGAAGACTCCAATCGCACCACGAATACTGGAGAACTTCCCATGAATACGAAACTGCAATCCCTGTTCCTGGCCGCCGCTGTATGCGCCGCGCCTTCCTCCGCCTCTGTGCGCGTTTACGGCGAAGCGTCATCCACCGGCCCCGAAATCAACGTGGAGATTTACGCAGACATCGCCGCTACTGCCATCGTCAGCCACACCTTCAAATTGTTCTACAACGCCACCCAGCTTCGGCTTCTGGGCGCAGCGCACAACGAAGCGGTCTGGTACCTGCACGACGGCACTCGCAATGTTGCTTATGGAGGACCCGACAGTTCTCCCGCCGGCCAAATCCTCTTCACGGGCGCGCGCATGGATGCACGCAATCCTCGTGCAGGCGTCACTGGCAACCGCGTCCTGCTTGGCACCGCCCGGTTCGCGCGCAACGGCCCAGCCACGCCTTCGTTCGACATGACCATTGGTCGCGCCGGCCAGTTCGCGAACTTCGTCTCCACCGACGCCGCGATTCTCGAAGCCCAGCCCGGCGAGGTGGTGATGCTCTCGGTCAGGCCCAACGCCACCGACCAGGATCTCGATGGCCTTGGCGATTCATGGGAGGAACGATTTTTCGGCGGCACCCGCGTCTTCTACTCAGACGACGCCGACGGCGATGGCGTGAACAACCTCGGCGAACAAGCGATGGGTTCCGATCCGACCGACCGCCGCTCCTACCTGCGACTCGACATCTCCGAAGGCCGCGAACTCATCGTCCTGCAATGGCCCAGTGCCGAGGACCGCAACTACACCATCGAAGGCGCGAAGCAACTGGGCCGGTTTGAGCCGCTCAAGGAAGGCATCCGCGCCACGCCGCCGCTCAACACTTTCGAGTTCGACCGTAACGATCTTCCCGAAATCCTCTTCTTCCGCATTAGCGTCGAACCACCTCCACTACGCTAAACAATTCGGCGGTCAAAGTAGGACAGGCTTCCAGCCTGTCCTACGCTATTGCAGCGTTCGTGCGGAACCTTCGCCCCTCAGCGGTGTCCAATCCGGTGTGACGTTCGTGATTTGTCTTTTCGGGGTTTCCTCGCGATAATTCGTTATGACTCGGCCACTCGCTCCCAGGGAAGTGTTCCAGAAATTGCTCGCCAACATCGAACTCGTCATCCAGGGCCAGACCGATGCGCTCCGCAAGGTGCTCGCCGCCTTCGCCAGCGACGGCCATGTGTTGCTCGAGGATTTTCCCGGCACGGGCAAGACCACGCTGGCCAAGGCGCTGGCCCGCTCCATCGACGCGCAATTCAAGCGCATTCAGTTCACCCCCGACCTGCTGCCCAGCGACATTCTCGGCGTGTCGATCTACAACCAGCGCGAACAGGAATTCGAATTTCACGAGGGACCAATCTTTACCAACATCCTGCTGGCGGACGAAATCAACCGTGCGTCGCCCCGCACGCAATCCGCGCTGCTCGAAGCGATGGGAGAAGGACAGGTGAGCGTGGAGGGCGAGAGGCGGCGGTTGCAGGAATTGTTCTTCGTCATTGCCACCCAAAATCCAGTCGAGTTTCGCGGAACCTATCCACTGCCCGAGGCGCAGATGGACCGTTTCGCACTCCAGTTCACGCTCGGCTACGTCGCGCCGGAGCAGGAGGTGGCGATTCTCTCGGCGCAGGCGGACAATCATCCGCTGGAGCGTATCGCCTCGTGTGTCTCCACGGTGGACGTGCTCGCGCTCAAGGCGGCGGTGAAGCAGGTGCGCATCAGCGAGGAGTTGAAGCGTTACATCGTCGATCTCACAGGCGCGACCCGCAAGGCGCCTGGCGTGCAACTGGGCGCCAGCCCGCGCGCCTCGCTCGCGTTAATGAAAGCGGCACAGGCGCTCTCGCTCTTCGACGGTCTGGAATTCGTGACGCCCGATCAAATCCAGGAGATCGCCGTTCCGGTCATCGCGCATCGGCTCTCGCTGGAACCGCAGGCAAAGTTCTCCGGCGTGTCGGCGGCGGGCATTGTCACGGAAGTCTTGAAGAAAGTGCCGGTGCCGGCCTGACGGAAGCTCAAAATCCAAAGTGCAGTTCAAAAGAATGTTTAAAACTCCAAGCTCCAAAACGATGCCTGCCAGCCGTGCGGGCAACGCGACTGGAGTTGGGCCTTGTGATTTGGAGCTTCTTTTGAGCTTTGAACTTTAAGTTTTGAGCTTTTGCGCAATGACTCGTCTCCGCTACCGGCTCTATCGCCTGGCCTCGGGTTTGCGCTACTGGGTGCCCCGGCGCTTCACACCGGCGGGCCTTCTGGCGCTGGCGGCGGCCATCGTGAGCGGCGCCATCGGCATCGACATGGACCAGACGGTGGCCTTCCAGGCCTTCGCCTTCGTTGTGTGTCTGCTCGCGGTGTCGGTGGTCTCGGCGATTTTCTTCCGGGGCAAATTCACCGCACGGCGTATCCTGCCGCGCTTCGGCAGCGTGGGTCAGCCATTCTCGTATGCCGTGCAGGTGCGCCGGCTCGCCGGGCACGCCCGGCGCGATTTGGAAGTGCTGGAGGATCTGGCGGACCCCCGCCCCACGTTGAGCGAATTCTCGCGTTACCTGCGGCAACGAAGCCGGGGTGGCAGCTTTCGCATGTTGCTCACCTGGCCGCCCGCCTTGAACCAGCGTGTCGCCATCTCGAAATCAACAACGCTGCCTGCGCTGACCGCGCGCGGCGAAGCGGAGGCGCGAATGGAGATTCTTCCGCTGCGCCGGGGGCCGCTTCGATTCACCGCCGTGACCGTCACGCGTCCCGATCCGTTTGGTTTGTTTCGCGGCTTCGCGTGTGTGCCGTTGCCGGAGACAGTGCTCATCCTGCCGAAACGCTATCCGTTGCCCGACCTCACGCTGCCGGGCACGCGCAACTACCAGCGCGGTGGCGTGGCACTGGCAGCGGCTATCGGAGAGTCGGAGGAATTCGTGTCGTTGCGCGACTATCGACCGGGCGATCCGCGCCGGCACATTCACTGGCGGAGTTGGGCGCGAACGGGCCGGCCCATCGTGAAGGAGTTTCAGGATGAGTTCTTCGTCCGCCACGCGTTGATTCTGGACACGTTCATGACCAACACGGAACGGGGCGCGCGAAGCGCGGAACAGGATCGAAGTCTCGCCGCCTTCGAGGAAGCCGTTTCGGTTGCAGCGTCGTTCGCTTGTTCGGTTGGCACGCAGGAATCGCTGCTCGACCTGATGTTCGTTGGGCCGCAGGCAGTATGCTTCACCACCGGGCGCGGCCTGGGCCACGCAGAGCAGGCACTCGCCGTTCTTGCCGCCGTGCAACCGTGCGCGGACAAACCCTTCCGCGCGCTGGAGGAACTGGTGCTGCGCCACGCTGCTGCGGTCTGCGGTTGTGTGTGCGTGCTGCTGGATTGGGATGAGCCGCGCCGGGAGTTGGTGCGGCGGCTTCAAGCTCGGAACCTGCCCGTGCTGGTGTTGGTTGTGGTTGGTGCCGGCGAGGCGCAAGAGTTTCGCGCCGAGCACGCCGAGAGCGCCCCGGAACATTTCCATGTGCTCGAAGCCGGCAAGGTGCTGGAAGGGTTGCAAGAGTTGGAAGAGGCATTGTCATGAACACGCCTCGTTTGCTCGTCGGCGCAGTTCTTGCGTTCTGGGGCTGGCACGCCGGGTTCCTGTGGCTGGGTGTCTTGCTGGCGGCGCTGTTGGAGAGTTCACGCTGGATTCGCGCCCGGTGGGAGTTTGCGCAGACTGACCTCGACCGCATTTGGAACCTGTGCGTGCTGCTGTTTTTCGGCGCATTCGTGGTGGCATTCATCGCGAACGACGGCGCGAATACCGTGACCGGCCTGGCCGAGAACAACTCCCCGGCCAACCGTCTGGCAGCGGTGAACAAAAGCGCGCGTTCGGTGATCCTGATGTTGCTCTGGCTGCCGGTGACGCTTCTCCCGATTGTCGTCGCCCAGGCGTTCAGCCAGCGCGAGCGGATGGACTGGAGCACCTTCTCCCCTTGGCTGCGCCGGCAGCGTTCGAGCAGTACTGACGAAGTGCGCCCGTCCCCGGGCGCAGAAACGTCTGAACCAGCTTTGGCTTTGAATATTTCCCGCGCGCAACGAACCTGTCACGTTTCTGCGCCCGAGGACGGGCGCACTCCGGGCGCGGGCCAATCCGGCGGCCTGAACGTCGCGTGGCCTTACTTCGCCGCCTGCCTCCTCGCAGCAAGTGCGGCGAATGAGAGAACCCTCTGGTTCTCTATCGGCCTCTCGGCACTCGTCGCGTGGGCACTATGGGCACGGCGCCCGCGGAGTTTTCCCGTGGCGGTGTGGGCGGTGTGCCTGCTCGGCGTCGTCGGGCTGGGCTTCGCGGCGCAAGACGGGTTGCGTGGCTTGCAACAGTTGATGCGGCAATTGGACAGCGCACTCATCGCGCGGCTTGCCAGAGGCGGCAAAGGCTTCGACCCAAAGGAAAGCCGCACCATGCTCGGCTCGATAGGCCGGTTGAAACTTTCCGGCAGCATCGTGCTGCGCGTGGAGGCGGAAGGCGCGCCTCCGGCGTTGCTGCGCGAGGCGAGCTACAAGCTGTTCCGCTCGCCGTATTGGGCGGCACCAAAGACGGCGCAGGATTTCTTCGCCGTCAATTCCGAAAACGATCTCACGACCTGGAAGCTGCTCGCGGACAGGCCGGCCCGCAAAACAGTTACCCTTTCCCAGTTTCTGTCCGGCGGACGGGGGTTGCTCGCCGCGCCCCTTGGCGTCGCGCGGCTGGAAGATTTGCTCGCGGACCGCCTGGAGACCAACACGCTCGGGGTGCTGAACGTGGCGGACGGACCGGGCTTTGTCCGCTTCCGCGCCTGGTATGACGAAGGCGCTTCCATCGACACCCCGCCAGATAGCGACGACCGCGAGGTGCCCGGAATCGAGCGCGTGGCGGTAACTAATTTGGCCGAGGAACTCAAGCTGCTGGGACTGCCGGCGGAAGAAGCCTTGAAGGCAGTGGCCGCGTTTCTGGCGGAAAACTTTCGCTACACAACGTGGCAGGAGCCGAGACGGCGTCGCTCGAATGAAACAGCGCTCCACGAGTTTTTACACAAGACCCGCGCGGGCCATTGCGAACACTTCGCCACTGCCACCACGATGCTGCTTCGCGCGGCGGGCGTGCCGGCCCGTTACGCGGTCGGCTATTCGGTGCAGGAGAAGAAAGGCAGCCAATGGATCGTCCGCGAACGGCACGCGCACGCTTGGTGCCTGGCATGGGTGAATGGCGCGTGGCGCGATGTGGACAACACGCCGGCCTCGTGGAGCGCGGTCGAGGCGGCGCGGGCGACGCGATGGGAAAAGATTTCGGACGCCTGGTCGCGCGTGTGGTTCGAGTTCTCGAAATGGCGCTGGGGCAAGGGCGAATGGAAACGGTATTTGATCTGGCTGGTGATTCCCCTGATTGGCCTCACGGTCTGGCGGCTGATGACCCGGAAGCAGTGGAGCCGGGCGCGCGAAGCGAAGACAGCCCAATCCTCAGGCCGTCCGGCACCCGGACTCGATTCAGAATTTTATCTTGTGGAGCGCAGCCTGGTCGAGCGCGGCCTGGATCGGCGCGAAGGCGAAACATTGTCGGCGTGGCTGGCGCGGTTGGAGCGGGAAGAGTCGTTCGGTTCACCGGGTTTGCGGCTGTTGTTGGTTCTGCACTACAGGCTGAGGTTCGATCCCTCCGGGTTGGGTAGCACGGAGCGCGTCGTGTTGAAGAACGAAGCGATGGTGTGGCTGGGGCAAAACGAACGCTTGTCCGCAAAAGCTTAAAGGTTGGTCTGCTCTGAACAGAGAGGTTGCTTCCTCTGGCGATTCCCCACCTTTGCATCGACATCGGCCCCACCGCCAATGAACATTGGCGCCATGTTGGAACTGGAAGCAGCGCGCCAGCGCCTTCTCGATGCCATTCAGCCGCTCCCGGCTGAAACGGTTTCGTTGAGCGATGCGGCGGGGAGAATCCTGGCCGAAGCGGTCGTGTCGCCTCTCGACCTGCCGCCCTTCGACAATTCGGCCATGGACGGCTACGCGGTGCGCTCGGCTGACGTTGCGTCGGCTAGTCCGCAATCGCCTACCTTGTTGAAACTCGCGGGCCACGTTCCCGCGGGAGCGGTCTTCACGGGGACAGTGCAACCCGGAACATGCGTCCGAGTATTTACCGGCTCGCCGATGCCGGCTGGAGCCGATGCAATGGTCATGCAGGAAGATACGCGGCTTGAGACGAACCAGCCGGAGAGAGTGTTGGTTTTGGATCGCGCCAAGCCTTGGGAGAATGTCCGGTTCCGTGGCGAGGATATCAAAGCGGCCGGCGTGCTGGCGCAGGCGGGCGAAATCATCACGGTCGGACGCATGGGGCTGATTGCCGCCGCAGGAATTAGTACAGCCAGCGTTCATCGCCGGCCGGTCGTCGGCTTGATCGCTACTGGCAGTGAACTTGTTGAAGCCGGCCAACCGCTTCCGCCGGGGAAAATCTACGAAAGCAACCGGCGCGCGTTGGAGCCGTTGCTGGCCCGCTGCGGCGCCGTGACGCGGGCCTTTCCGCTCGTGCCTGACACGCTCGACGCCACCCGTCGGGCATTGAAGCAGGCCCTCGACGAATGTGACGCCGTAGTGACCAGCGGCGGAGTGTCAGTGGGTGAACTGGATTTCGTGAAGACGGCGTTCGAGCAATTGGGCGGTACGATGGATTTTTGGAGAGTGGCCATCAAACCCGGCAAGCCATTCGTGTTCGGACGGCTGGGCGGAAAATTCCTGTTCGGACTGCCGGGCAACCCAGTCTCGGCGCTGGTGACGTTCCTCTTGCTCGTCCGTCCGGCGCTCCGTCGCTGGCAGGGCGCGACGAATGTGCTTCCTCCGGTCGGGCATGGTGTCCTGGCCGAAGCGCTCACCAACCAGGGCGACCGAAGCCACTTCATGCGTGTGCGGGTGGACGAAAACGCAACGGTTCATTCCGCCGGAGCGCAAGCGTCGCATCTGCTGAGTTCATTGGCAGTGGCGGACGGACTGGTCGAAGTGCCGCCAAACGCGTCGCTGGCCGCTGGTTCACCGGTGCGCGTGATCCGCATTAACGAGTAAAGAGCGAGTTCTGGAACTACGGCTTCACTCCGCTGCGATTCTCGCCGGACATCTCGCGCTTGCGCCGCTCCATGACTTCCATCGGGTTCGCGGGCGCCTTCGATGAATCGACGTAGCGGGCGAGGTCGCGCAGCGCGATGACCTTGAAGCCCTCGCGATGAAGCCACGCCATGTATTCCTCGAATCGTTCGCGCGGGGTGTTCACCCACGGATGTTCCCCTTCGGGCACGCCATGAAATTGCAGCACGGCGATGCGCCCGTCGCGCCCCATTGCGGCAGCCCGCTTGAGATTGTCGAGCGTCCAGTCCGGACGCGCGTCGCCGGCGGTCGGAATCAAGAGCGGATGATCCGCTCCTGCCTCATATGCCACGCCGCCGCCGTTTTTATATGGCACCTCCGGCTCACCACCGCGCCGCGCGAAGCGGATGCCTGCCTGCCGCAGGATCGGCAGCGCGTTCGTGTGAAACGCGTTCCCCGGCCACGCAAAGCTCACCGGCTTCGGGATCCCGTGTTCGCGACAGCGCGCATCGATGGCGTCGAGTTGTTCCCCGAGCTGCGACACCGTCTTGGCGGTGATGCTCAAGTGGTCGCGCGTGTGATTACCGATCTCAAATCCGTCACGGTGCAGCTCCGCAATCTGCTCCCAGGTCATGTAATCTTTCTTGTTCGTGCGGAAGCTGAATCCTTCGGTGATGAAGAAGCTCGCGCGGAAGCCATATCGCTTCAGCAGCGGGCGCGCGACCGTGAAATGCGACGCCACGGAATCGTCAAACGTGAGGACAACTAACTTGTCTGGAATCTCCTGGGCGGCCGATGCGGCGAGTGAAAAGACCGCGAGCGGCAATAACATTCTCCCCAGGGAGGCGATAAGAGTCGTTGGGGAAGCAATCATCGTTTCCCGGCCCAGAATGTTTCCGCCTCGCGCCACGGTTGGAGCAACTCCGCCTTTTGAGCGGTGTTCAGTTCGGTCAATGAGTTCAGTTTCGCGATGCGTTCGCGGGACCAATCCACGAAGAATTGTGCCGAATCAGCGCCGGGCTTCATGGGGCGTCCGCCGATTTCGACATACCAGGGCGCGGTGGAGGCGAAGCGGAAGGTATTCGTCACGTCGGTGATGGCGCGCACCAGAAACCAGCCGCTCTCGTGCGCAGTAAACCGGTGAGGCAGCCGGATGCGCTCGGCTTGTCCATTCTGGACGAGTTCGACGATGGCAATTGGATCGCGCGAATCAAGTTTGCCTTCGAGCCGGATTTCCAACGCGGGGCCGCTCCTGAATACCTGACCGGAGAATTCCCCATTCGCCCGACAGCGAAGCAGCGGACCATTGGAGACGAAGCTGCGTCCGGCTTTCAATCCCTCGCGCCATTTCTCGTAGGTGAGTTCGCCCTCCACTTGAACATAGGCGCGGTTGTAGCCGAGTGGATTGGGCAGCACGCCGCTGGCGCTGCCTGCGCTGGGCGGCATCCGCAAGCCGCAGTTCAGGGCGCGATAATAAATGTCCTGAGTGTAGCGGCCGTTGCCTTGCGGGCCGGGATACACAGCCTTATCGCGCGGGCGGCCCCAGGCTTCGCTGTCCAGCACGCCGCCACGGTGCATGTGGTTGTTTGCGATGCCAACGGTATCCGCCACGTCATGCGCGAGCCAAAGGGGGAAATCCCACCAGAACGGTTTCTCCGCATCGAGCCATGTCGCGCCGCGCGCGCGCGCCCGCTTCGCGAACACCAGGGACGACGGAAAGTGCCTCTCGCCACTGGTGATATCGAGCGGCTCCGATAAACCGAGATACAGCAACGCGCCGCCGTCGCGTTCATCCTCGCCGGCCAGGTGATGGTAGAAACGGTTTCCATCGAACTTCACTGGGAGTGGCGTCGGCAATGGCGCATTCGTCCAGGGATTCGACTTGTTCCACCAGGTAATGAACTGCGCCACGTTTAAGTCCTCGGCTCGCATTAGCAGTTCCGCGTTTCGTGTTGCGCGATGGACGTGGGTCTCGCCGCTCCACCAGCCCTCCGCCGCGAGGTTGGCGATGCGGTTAAGAGTGACCGTGATGTTGGTGGTCGCATTCTCGACGGCGTAAAAACTTCCCTTCGCCTGCGCAAACTCCGGGCCCCGCTCCATCTCGAACGAATAGCCGCCTGCCGGCAATTCCAGCGTTGCCCGCCCGTCGCATACGAAGTGATCGTGCCAGAATGGCGAGGCGCCCGCGCGTTGTGGTTTGCCGGCGGCATCGCGCAGATGAATTCGAGCGGGCATCAGCTGCCGGGTCGAGCCGTCCATCACAGTCAAATGAACTTCACCTGCGCTGATGCCGAGTGCCATTAAACCACCGAGCAAAAGCGGGGCGGACACACGGCGCGTGATCCAGGGGATGGGTATCATGGATGACGTGATATCTGAATCGCCCCTGCGATTCAATGGTTATGACGGGCCATGTATGCGCGACAAACCACTGTGCTGCAAAGAGCAAGACCAGCAGGTTTGTATATTAGACATATCTAACTTTGTTTCTTGACTCAAATAATACCCTGAGCCACTATCTCGCCATGAATGTGAAAAGATTCGCTCCTATCATCGGACAGTGCCTTCAGCAATCCTTGATGCTCGCACTGATTGTTTGCGCGACGAGCGCACCCCGGCTCGCGGCCAGTTCCACCGGGCCTGCCGGTCCCAAGACCCGGGTCACCACGACCACTTCGATGGTCACCGACCTCGTCAAGCAAGTGGGCGGAGACCGCGTCGAGGTCCAGGGCTTGATGGGCGCTGGCGTGGACCCGCATCTCTACAAGGCGTCGGCCAGCGACATCACCAAACTTCAGCGCGCCGAAGTGATTTTCTACAATGGCCTGCTGCTGGAAGGGAAACTCCAGGACGTGTTCGCCAAGATGGCACGCACCAAGAAGCACGTCTATGCCGTCACCGAGTCCATCGCCGAGAAAGAGCTGCTGGAACCGGAATCGTTCGGAGGACACTACGACCCGCATGTGTGGTTCGATGTGACGCTCTGGGCGCAGTGCGTCGAGAGCGTGGTCAAGGGACTCAGCGAATTCGATCCGAAGAACAAGGAACACTTCGAGAAACGCGGGAAGGAAACGCAGGCGAAGATGCGCGACCTGCATCAATGGGCCTTGAAGAAGGCCGCCGAGTTGCCGAAGGAGAAGCGCATCCTCATCACGAGCCATGACGCCTTCAATTACTTCGGCCGCGCCTATGGATTCCAGGTCGTCGGGCTGCAAGGCATCTCGACCGTCGAGGAAGCCAGCACCGCGGCCATGGTGAAGCTCGTGGACTTCGTGAAGAAACAGAAGGTGAAGGCTATCTTCATCGAATCGAGCGTGCCGCCCAAGCCCATCAAGCGCATCAGCGAAGATGCCGGCGTGAAGATTGGCGGCGAACTGTTCTCCGATGCGATGGGCACACCCGGCCAGATGGAGAACGGCTACGATCTCGGCACTTACGAAGGCATGATCAAACACAACCTCACGACGGTCGTGAACGCGCTGAAATAATCCGGCGATGAACCCCGCCGTCCCATCGCGAGCCACACCCAGCGCCGAGGCCACTCCTCACTCCTCACCTCTCACTCCTCACTTCGACCGCCCCGCTCCGCTGGAAATCCACGACCTCACGGTCTCTTACCATAAGAAGCCGGTGCTCTGGGGCATCGACCTTGTGGTGCCGCGAGGCAAGCTCATTGGCATCGTCGGGCCGAACGGCGCGGGTAAATCGACGCTGATCAAGGCGGCGATGGGGCTGCTCCCGCTGAACAGCGGCTGGGTGAAGGTCTTCGGCGAGCCGGTGAAGAAAAACCTCACACGCGTCGGCTATGTGCCGCAACGCGAGTCGGTGGACTGGGATTTTCCCGTAAGCGTGAACGACGTGGTGCTGATGGGCCGCTACGGCAAGCTCGGCCTGATCAAGCGCCCGACGAAGCAGGATCGCGACGTCGCGCGCGAATGCCTCGACAAGGTCAAGATGCTCCCCTACGCGAACCGCCAGATCTCCAACCTCAGCGGTGGCCAGCAGCAGCGCGTCTTCCTCGCCCGCGCGCTGGCGCAGGAAAGCGACCTTTACTTCATGGACGAGCCGTTCTCGGGTGTGGATGCCGCCACCGAGTCTGCAATAGTTACCTTGCTGCAAGAGTTGAAGGACAAGGGCAAGACGCTCATGGTCGTCCACCACGATCTGCCAACCGCGCGCGACTACTTCGACATGCTGCTCCTGCTGAACATGCGCGTGGTGGCGTTCGGGCCTACTGAAGCGGTCTTCAACTCGGAAATGCTGCAAAAGACCTATGGGGGAAGACTGACCATTCTTTCCGAAGTCGCGGAAGCGGTGAGGCAGAAAAGCTAGTGAGAAGTGAAGAGTGAGGAGTGAGAAGACATGACCTCAACACCGACCGTGATGAAGAAACCGAATCCGATTGCGCGGAGCTTTCGGGACTTGATTGCCTATCAGCGCGCACGCGCCGGGGTGAACGTCATTTTTGAAATGACGAAATGCTTTCCGAAGGATGAGCGGTTCGAACTGGCGAGCCAGATGCGCCGCTCCGCGCGTGCTGCGAAAGCCATGATTGCCGCAGCGTGGGCGCGTCGCCGCTACAAGGCGGCGTTCATCAGCAAGCTCGACGAGGCCTTGGAGGAAGCCGTCGAGACGCAATCGTGGTTCGACGATGCTTTGGACCGGAACTACATCAGCCCGGCTGAGTTCAAACAATTCGACGAGGAGTGGGAATCCATCGGCGCCATGATTCAAGGCATGATCAACCGCGCCGACTCCTTTTGCCGGTTCGCTCCCGACACCAACCATCGCAACTTATGAGACTGACCCTCCGCCCAACCAGTCTCCACCTAAGCCGCTACACGGCCGATCGCAACAACTCCTCACTCCTCACTCTTCACTCCTCACTTTTCCCGCTGCTGATCCTCCTCTTGCTGAGCCCGGCTTCGGCACAAGCGGCCAAGATCAGCGAACTCGGTGACACGAATATCATCGCGCAAGCCCTCCGCTTCTTCACCTTCCAGGACCCCGCCGTCCGCTACGCGCTCGTCGGCTCCATGCTTCTCGGCATCACCTGTGGTTTGCTCGGCAGCTTCATCGTCG
>Ga0187893_10012085_pt1 | contig 12347 bp, 11 predicted proteins | sample MA1701074metaG_FD_139574 | JGI IMG/M metagenome (GOLD analysis project Ga0187893, IMG submission 139574) | White microbial mat communities from a basaltic lava cave in the Kipuka Kanohina Cave System on the Island of Hawaii, USA - MA170107-4 metaG ... | reverse complement strand
TCGTGCCCCACGCCCCCACGAGCAGCTCGGGCAGCCCGTCGCCGTTCATGTCGCCGCCGTCGGCCACGGCGTCACCCACGATGTCGTCGCTCGATCCGAAGTGCGCGAACACGGGCAGGCCGCCGTCGCTCGCGAGCACACCCGTCAGCCGCGCGCCCTCGGCGCCGAAGGCGATGTCGCGCCGGCCGTCGCCGGTCACGTCGGCCACCGACGCCAGCGACGATCCCAAGCGCGACGGGTCGCCCTCGAACGGCCAGATGACGGTGACGATCTTCTTCGGCCGGCGACCCGTCAGGTTCACCGCCAGGATGCCGCCTCGCTTGCGCAGCCCCACCGCCCCGATCAGCAGATCGGGCTCGCCGTCGCCGTCGAGGTCGCCGCCCGCGGCCACCGTCGATCCCATCTCGTCGCCCGGACCGCCCATGATGTGGAACAGCTCCTCGCCGCTCGCGCCGGACCATACCTCGGCGGTGCCGTTCGACGGACCGCTGTTGCGCGGACGATAGCGCGGGCCCCCGGCTGCGTAGTCCGGCACGCCGTCGCCGTCCACGTCGCCGATGCCGGCGACGCTGCGCCCGAGGTTGTCGGTCCCGCTTTCGGCGTCATGGCGGCGAATGAGAGATCCGTCGGCACCCGAGTACACGCGTGCCGAGCCCGCGAAGGCCCCCGTCGTCCCCGGTGCGCCCACGATGTAGTCGGGGGTCGAATCGCCGTTGACGTCGCCCACGACCGCCACCGAATCGCCGAAGCGCTCGAGCGGCGTGTCGCCGACCACGCGCTGCAGCTCGGAGCCGTCGGCGCCGGAGAAGATGACGGCGTACCCTGCCGGCTGGCTCGCGAGCGCCACCGACGGCGCGCCGACCAGGATCTCCGCGATCCCGTCGCCGTCGAGATCGTCCATGCGCGCGATCGAGTGGCCGAGGCTGGCCGAGTTGGCGTCGCCGCGCATCGTGCCGACCAGCGCGCCCACCGGGGAGCCGTCCGCGCCCGAGAACACCCGCACCTCGCCCGCGGTGAACTGCCCGCCCGGGCCTTGGGCTTGCGGCGCCCCTGCTGCAAAGTCCGGAACGTCGTCGCCATCGACGTCGCCGAGACCCGCCACCGACCAGCCCAGCAGGTCCGACCCGGTGATCTCGTAGAGCAACGTCGTCGCCGGCACGGGCACTGCCCAAGCCAGCATCACGATCGATCCCACGGCTGCCCATCCGAAGCGAAGCGCGCGCATCCGCCCTCCTCCCATGGCGGCACGCCTCGAGCAACGGTTGACAGGAAGACGCACAACCCGGATGTCCGTCCCGTGCGACCCATCCTCGCCTGCCTGGCACTCCTCGGCATGCTCGCCTGCGGCAAGTCGCAGCACGAGTATCCGGCCGGCCTCGTCGACAACTTCCTCGCCGCCTGCCGAGGCCGCGGCGGCACCGAGCGCGCGTGCGAGTGCGCGCTCGGCGAGATCCGGCACCGCTTCACCGCCGAAGAATACGTCGACCTCGAAGCCAGGGTCTCCCGCGAGGACGAGGAAGCGGGTGCCGTCCTCGCCGAGGTGGCGGCGATGTGCCAGGGGCGCTAGAGCGTCGCCATGCCGCACGACGTGCTCGCCCGCGACCTCGGCTTCCCCGAAGGACCCGTCTGGCTCGGACCCCAGCAAGTCGCGTTCACGCAGATCCGCGGGCAGTGCGTCTCCATCTGGGAAGACGGCCGGCTGCGCACGATCGCCAAGACCGGCGGCGGCGCCAACGGTGCCACGCTGGGACCGGACGGCGCGCTCTACGTCGCCAACAATGGCGGGCTCTCGCTCGGCCACGAGGGCCAGTGGCGCGCGTCCAACGAGATCGCGGGACGCATCCAGCGGGTCAGCCTCGACGGCTGGGTAAGCGACGTCGCCACGGCGCTGCCCGGCAAGCCGCCGCATCGCCCGAACGACCTCTGCTTCGGTCCCGACGGCCTCCTCTACTTCACCGACCCGCACGATTGGGAGAACCTCCCCAAGCAGGGAACGGGCCGCGTCAACCGCACCACGCTCGACGGCAAGGTCGAGCAGCTCTGCGACTTCCCGAGCTTCCCGAACGGCATCGCCTTCGGCGTCGACGACCGCCTCTACGTCGCGCAGAGCATGACGCAGGCGATCCTGGTCATGGATCCCGTGCCCGGCGCCACGCCGCGCGAATTCGCCAAGCTGCCGCACGGGTTCCCCGACGGCTTCTGCTTCGACCGCAACGGACGTCTCTACGCCGCCGGTAGCCTGGGCGACGTCGTCGTCGTGTTCGAGCCCGACGGCCGCCCCGCACGCGTGATCGAGATGGGCGCCAAGAGTGAGCCCACGAACTGCTGCATCGGCGACGGGCGGCTCTACGTCACCCTGTCCGGCCCCGGCGAGCTGGTCGCGTTCGACACAGGCGTGCAGCCGCTAGCGCTGTACCCCGGCCGTCGCTGAGGTCGCGCGCACCCCGATCCGCGCCGCCTCGTAGTCCGGCACGAGCCGTAGCGCGGCCTCGAAGTCGGCGCGTGCCTCGGCGAAGCGCGCCGGACCGAACAGGAAGTGGATCGCGCGCCCGCGCTGGTAGAGCGTCGTCGCCTCCTCCAAGCCGTCGCGCAGCGGCGCGACGACCCGCTCCACGACTCCGGAGACGCCCGGAGTCGACGCCGCGGGCGCCGGGCCCGTCATTCCTTCGGGCATACCGGCCGGCTTGCCGTCGGCGAGCAGTACGACGCCACCGCCGTCGAGATACGCCACGCGCCACCCGGGCATCCGGCTGACCGCGGCTGCGACCTCCAGCCGCCCCGGCGACGGATGGTGCATCAGCACCGCACCCACGTCCCACTGGCGTGCCAACACGGGGAACTTGTTCGGATCGTCGAGCACGCTCTGCCATTGCAGATACACGTCGCGGGGATACACCTGCAGTCGGCCGTCGATGAACACCGTGCGGCGCGGGTACGCGTTCCAGAGGAGAAAGCCGCCCTGGAGGTCGTCGTTCAGCACGCGGACGTTGGGAGCGTGGCGCTCGAGGAAGTCGGCCGCGCCTTGTGGATAGAGCAGCAACGACGAGCCGAGGCCGAAGGCGCGCGTCAGCGCGGCGTCGCGGTACCAATCGCCGTGCACGACGCGCACCACCTGCAGCGCGAGCACGGCGCTCACCAGCACGCCGGGGACCGGACCGAGCCAGCGCGAGCGCCGGCCGAGCCATGCTTCCACCTGCAAGGCGAGTGGGCCCAGGCCGTACGCGGCCAGCGACACCACGCCGAAGCCAAGGAGCGCGATGTTCCGCCGCGCGAGCATCGCCGCCCAACCGAAGGCCAGCGCCAGCGCGAGCGGTGCCAGCCGCAGCCGGCGGAGCGACACCAGCGCCGCGGCGACGGCCGTCACCACGAGCAGGCGCAGCGCCAGGGCTACGGTGGGGGTCAGCTCGGCGAGGCTCGTCGCCCGATGCTCGACGATCGCGTACGAGAGCACGTCTTTGCCGCCGATGTCGCGCAGCAGCACCAGCGGAAAGAGCGCGCCGCGCAGCCCCCACGGCGTCGCCGCCTCGGCGGCGATGGCACCCAGCGTCGCCGCCACGAGCGGCGTGATCTCCGCGCGTCCACGGTCATTCGCACGCTTCCAGTCGTCGGGGAGCGGCAGCCAGCGAAGCGCCAGCGCGGCCACGAGGGTCGCCGCGATCGGCACTACGCCGAGAATCGACAGCGCGTGCGCGTTCGCCCACACGACCTGGAGCAGGATCACGAGCAGCGCGCGTCCCCACGTGAACGGGCGGTCGAGCAACAGCACGTAGACGCCGAGGAGACAGAGCGTGACCGCCTCGGGCCGCACGGTGAAGCGCTCCGCGGCCACGACGGCTGCGAGCGCGGTGACGGCGGCGGCGGCCCATCCGGGCATGCGCCGGCGCGCCACCGCCAGCAGGCAGCCGAACGCGATCGTGAACAGCAGCCCGGCCCCGAGGATGGGCCCGGCAGGTCCTGCGACACGCCAGAGCTGGTAGATGCCGAGGTCGAACAGCCACTGGCGGTTCGTCCACGGCGAGCCCGGCGCCGTGTACGAGAACGGATCGCCGCGCACGACCGTGCCCGTCTCGGCGATCAACCGACCGCTGGCGAGGTGCCACCAGGTGTCGGGGTCGTCCAGGCGGTGGATCTGGAGAACCAGGACGAAGAGCATCGCCAGCAGCGGGCCGAGACGCGCCAGCCGATCCACGTCATCATCCTGACAAGTCGGCCCCGCGTTCTCAAACGCGCGCCGCTTCCGCTGCTGCGGGACGGCGCGCTAACATGCGCGCGGTGCCCCGCCCCAGCTTCGCGCCGGCCCCAGCGATTGCCTGGGCGCTCCTGCCGGCAGGTGCCGTCGCGTACGCGCTCTCCTTCAGCTGGGGCCGTTGGGGCGAGATCGTCGTCGATTGGGGCCGCGAGCTGGAAATTGCGCACCAGCTTGCCGAGGGTCGCGCCTTCGCCGGCCTCGCCTACTGGTACGGCCCGCTGGCACCGTACGTGAACGCCCTCCTGTTCACCCTCTTCGGCGTCCACACCAGCGTGCTCCAGGGCGCCGGCCTGGTCAGCCTACTGCTCATGGCGGCGCTGCTCTGGGCGATCGCGTTTCGCCTCGCCGGGCCGCTCGCGGCGGCGCTGGCCGCGGCGGCGTTCGTCTCGCTCTGCGCCTTCGGCCACTACTACGTGAACGACATTTTCAACTGGGTGACGCCGTACGCCTACCCGGCGACGTACGGCATGGTTCTCGCGACGGCGAGCCTGTACGCGCTCGTGCGGCATGCGCGCGAGGCCGGCACGCGCTGGCTCACGATCTCGCTCGTCTTCTTGACACTGGCGCTGGTGACGAAGATCGAGCCGGCGCTGGCCGCCCTGGCCGCGCACCTGGCGTTCGTGGCGTGTCGCGTCGTGGCGGGTCAGGCCAGACTGGCACCCCTCGCCGCCCGCTACGCCGTGGTCGCGGTCGTCGTCGTCGCAGTCACGGCCGCCCTGCTCGTCGGGCGGGACGGAGGCGCATCCATTCTCCTGATCTGGAACACCCGCACGCTGGCTCCGGTGTTCCGCTACATGGGCTTCGGCGATTGGTATGCCAGGCTCGGCTACATGGTCGCCTCGGCGATCGGGTTCGGGTTCTGCCTCGGGACACCATACGTGCTCGCCCGCGTTGCGTCCGGTGGCGGGCAACTGCTGCGAGTAGCCGCCGCGATCGGATGCGCCGTAATTCCGGTGTTGCTGCTGTGGCGATATCCGCCCCAAACCGTGCTGCGCGGCGTGCCGCTCCTCGTCGGAATCGCGCTCGTGGATGCCGTCGTGCGCTTTGCTCGCCGGTCTGGCGAGCGGCGGGACCTCGAGGCCGAGATCGTCTTGCTCGCGTTCGCCGCGGGGGCACTCGCGCGCGTTCCGCTCTCCGCCGGCGCGCATCACTATGGCTTCTACCTCCTGCCCGTGCCGATGACGGCGCTGATCGTCGTCGCACTACGCCGTCTCCCCGACTTCTTGCCGAGGGGAACGGCACGCGAGGGCCTCCCGGCGATCACCGTCGCGGCGACCACCGCCGTGCTCTGCTGGACCCACACCAGCGCCGCGGCCGAGATGTACGCACAGCACACCGCCCGCGTCCTCACGCCGCGCGGGGACCTCCGCCTCCTCGCCGATGCCGGCGGCGTCCCGGTCGGCACCTTCTACACGGAGACCGTCGCGCGGCTGCGCGCGTACCCGCCGGCGACAACGGTGCTGGCCGCTCCGGACGGTGCGGGTCTCACGTTCCTCGCCGGGCTCCGCGTGTGGGGCGACCACTTCTCCTACTACCCGCCGGAGATGTCGCCCGAGACGGACCACCGGCTCCGCGCCGCGCTCGAGCGGGACCCGCCCGATCTCGTCGTCCTGCTCAACGTGATCGCGCTCGGCGACTACGGCGTGCGCGGCTTCGGCATCGACTATGCCACCGAGAGCGTAGGCTGGATCCAGCAGCACTACGAGGTGGATCGACTGCTGCCCGGCAACACGGTCGTGATCGCACGGCGCAAGGGCTCCACGCCTCCGCCATGAGGGAACGGCGCTACGCCTGGCTCGCCCTGCTCGTCGTCGCAGCCGCGGCGGTGGTCAGGCTTGCCGCCGCCGCCAACGAGTTCTGGCTCGACGAGGTGTGGTCGCTGCGCATTGCGATCGATCTCGGCAGCGCGTGGGAGGCGTTCACCGTCCGGCACGACAACAACCACATCCTGAACACGCTCTACCTGCACTGGATGGGCCTGCGTGACGCCTGGATCGTCTACCGGCTGCCGTCGGTCGTCGCGGGCACCGCCACCGTCGCCCTGGTGCTCGCCGCGGAGCGTCCCGGGCGCCGCACCGCCGCGCTCTTTACCGCGGCGCTGGTCGCGCTCTCGTATCCGCTGGTCCTCTACTCGGCCGAGGCGCGCGGCTACGCGCCGGCGCTCTTCTGCGCGCTGGCGAGCTTCTACGCGCTCGAGCGCCACGAGCAGACGCCGCAGCGAGCCTTCCTCGCGACCTTCTGGGCGACCGCCGTCGCCGGCATGCTGTGCCACGCCGTCTACCTGCAGGCGTATCTCGCGCTCTTGGGATGGAGCCTGCTGCGTACCCGCCACCTCCCGACGCTCGTGGCCCGCCACGGCGTACCGCTCGCCGCCGCGGCGGCGTTCTACCTCTTCTTCCTGCGCGGCATGGTGATCGGCGGCGGCCCGGTGTACCGCACCCTCGACGTCGTGCGCGACGCGGCGGCGTGGGCGCTCGGCATACCCACGGCAGGAACGATCGCCGTAGCCGTGGTCGCGGGCGTGACGCTGGCCGGCTTCGCCGTGCTGTTCCGCGAGCGTTCTCCCCGCTGGCAGTTCTTCGTGCTGGTGCTCGCCGTCGTCCCCACGCTCGTGCTGGTCGTGACGCAGCCACCGGTGCTCTACTTCCGCTACTTCCTGGTCCAGATCCTCTTCTTCTATCTGCTGGCGGGCAGCGCGCTCGCCGCGTTGGCGCACAGCGGCACGGTCGGACGCGTGGCGGCGCTCGGCGCCCTGGCGGTCTACGCCGCCATCCAAATGGTCCCGCTCCGCGCGCTCGCGACCGAGGGACGCGGCGGCTGCGTCGAGACGGTCCGCTATCTCGGCGCGCAGACGCGCGGCGACACGGTCGTGGTGGGCAGCGACGAGGATTTCCGCAACCCACTCATGCTCTGGTACTTCCAGCGCTTCCTGCCCGCCGGCAGACAGCTTCGCCACGTCCCGCAGACGGCATGGCCGCCGGCCGGACCCGAGTGGGTCCTGGTGCACGACCTCGGTCCCGCGACCAACCGCCCCGCCGCGATGCAGGACGGCGGCGGCCATCGCTACGACCGCGTCGCCGGCTTTCAGTGCGGCGGCATCGCGCGCTGGTACTGGTGGGTGTACCGCCGGTCGGGGGTCTAGCCCGTGCGGCGCGCGCCGCGGGCGCGCGCCATCTCGCGCTGCTCGTCCTTCTCGCGGATCGCGGCGCGCTTGTCGTGGAGCTTCTTGCCGCGCCCGAGCCCGATCTCGCACTTGGCGCGGCCCTTCTCCCAGTAGAGCCGCAGCGGGATGAGCGTCAGCCCCTTCTCGTTGACGCGCCCGGCCAGCTTGTCGAGCTCGCGGCGGTGCAGCAGGAGCTTGCGGTCACGGATGGGCGTGTGCCCGAACTGGCTGGCCGCCGCGTACGGGCTGATGTGCGCGCCGATGAGGAACAGCTCGTCCCCGATGAAGCGCGCATACGCTTCCTGCAGCTGCGCCCGTCCGGCCCGCAGCGATTTCACCTCGCTGCCGACGAGCGCGATGCCCGCTTCGTAGCGCTCGCCGATGGCGTATTCGTGGAAGGCCCGCCGGTTGACGGATATGTCGCGCGGTTGGCCTTCCTTCTTCTTCACGCCGCCCTCAGCGGCCCCGGCACCTCGGCGCGCTTCTCGCGGATGCGGTTCTGGTCGTCGACGAACACCACCTTGGGCTCGTGCTTGCGGGCGGCGTCCTCGTCCATCCACGCGAAGGCCGCGATGATGACCAGATCGCCCTTGTTCACCAGATGCGCCGCGGCGCCGTTCACGCAGATGACGCCGCTGTCGGGCGGTCCCTCGACGACGTAGGTCTCGAAGCGGTTGCCGTTGGTGACGTTCCACACGCACACGGCCTCGTTCGGCAGGAGATCGGTCGCGTCGAGCAGCCGGCGATCGATGGTGATCGAACCCTCGTAGTCGACGTCGGCCTGGGTCACCGTGGCTCGGTGGATCTTGGCACGCATCATTTTGCGCGTCATCGGACTAGCCTCCCTGGATGTAGCACGCGATTGTCGATCAGCCGCACGTTGCCCACCCACACGGCCAGGGCGAGCAGCGTCGGCGCCCCCACCTCCTCCACCACGTCCAGCGTCTCCGGATCCCGGAGCTCCGCATACTCGAGCCGCGCCCGCGGCTCGCTGGCGATCGTCTTGGTGGCGGCGTCGGCCACCGCCGCGGCCCGGCGTTCGCCGGCCGCCACTGCCGCAGCGGCCGCGTCGAGGGCACGCGGCACGCACGTGGCCGCCCGCCGCCCCTCGGCGTCGAGCAGCCGATTGCGGCTGGACAGCGCGAGGCCGTCGGCCTCGCGCACGATCGGTACTCCCACGATCTCGATCCCGAAATCCAAGTCCGCCGTCATGCGCCGCACGATGGCGAGCTGCTGGAAGTCCTTCTCGCCGAAAACGGCGACGTCGGGCCGGACCGCGTTGAAGAGCTTGGTCACCACCGTGGTGACCCCGCGGAAGTGCCCGGGACGGTTGGCGCCGCAGAGCGGCTCGGCGAGCCGCGCCACCTCGACGGCGGTCTGGAAGCCCTCGGGATACATGGCCGCCGCACGCGGTGCGTAGATCGCGTCGGCGCCCGCGGCCGTACAGACGGCAGCGTCCGCGGCGAGGTCGCGGGGGTACCCATCGAAGTCGTCGCGGCGGTTGAACTGAATCGGATTGACGAAGATGGAGACGACGACGCGGTCGACCCGCCGCCGCGCCTCTTCGATGAGACGGATGTGGCCGTCGTGCAGCGCCCCCATGGTCGGCACGAGCGCGATACGCCGGCCGGCGGCATGCTCGCTCGCGGACCAGGCCTGCATCAGGCCGGGCTCGATGACCGTCTGCATCTAGGCAGCGCTCCCGCCCGCCTTCTTCTCGGGGGCGAAGGCCTGCGCCTCGGATGGGAAGAGCCCGCCCTTCACCTCGTGGACGTAGCTCTCGGCGGCGCGCACGACCTCCCGGCCGAGCGCCGCGTAGCGCTTGGCGAAGCGCGGGGTCCAGTTCTCCGAGAAGCCGACCAGGTCGTGCAGCACGAGGACCTGTCCGTCGCAGTGCATGCCGGCGCCGATGCCGATGGTGGGGATGGTGAGCTCGGCCGTGATCTCGGCGGCGAGATCGAGCGGAATGCACTCGAGCACGACCGCGAACGCGCCGGCGGCCTCGACCGCCTTGGCATCCTCGATGACGCGCTCGCGCCCGCCGGGATGCGTGCCGTGCCGGCGTCCCTGGACGCGGTGCCCGCCCATGCGGTGCACGGACTGGGGCGTGAGCCCGACGTGCCCCATGACCGGCACGTCGACGGACGCGATGGCCTCGATGGTCTCGGCCATGCGGACGCCGCCTTCGAGCTTGACGGCCTGGGCACCGCCCTCCTTGATGAGGCGGATCGAGCTCTCGACGGCTTGCGTCGGGCTCGCCTGGTACGACCCGAACGGGAGATCGCCGACCACCAACGCGCGGCGCGCGCCGCGGGCGACCATCTGCGTGTGGTAGACCATCTGGTCGAGCGTCACCGGGATGGTCGTCTCGTTGCCCTGCACGACCATGCCGAGGGAGTCGCCGACCAGCAGCATGTCCACGCCGGCTTCGTCGAGCAGCCGCGCGAACGTCCAGTCGTAGGCGGTGACCATGGTGATCTTCTCACCGGCGGTCTTCATCCGCCCGAGCTCGGGAACCGTCACTCTCTTCTCGCTCATAATGAAACGGCCTCCTCGGACCGGGGTCCGGGAGGCCGAATACGTGCGAGCTTCGGGTGCCACCGCGCTCGGCACTCCGCGTCCCGGTCGGGATCGCGGTTGCGTTCGCCACGCTGGCTGGGACTTCTTCTTGCCCCGAGGGCCGCTCGTTCGGTTCTGCCCGTCTCGGTCCGTTCAATCCCCGCCCCGTAAGGGGTCGGAGTCGTTACCTGGATCCAAGCGGAATGTAGTGCTGTACCCCCTGCTTCATGCCCCGGATCTCTTTGATCAGGTCGACGAGATCGCCGCCCACTTCGACGAAGTCGATGTCGGAGCTGTTGATCACGAGAAGTGGAGCCTCGCTGTAATGGTGGAAGAAGCTTCGGAACGCCTCGGTGAGGCGAACGAGATAGTCTTCATCGATCGCCCGTTCGAACTCGCGACCGCGCTTCTTGATACGCTCGATGAGCACCTCCGGCCGGGCCTCGAGGTAGATGACGAGGTCGGGCTTGGGAATCTGCGCGTCGAGCAGCTGGTAGACCTGGCGGTAGAGCACCAGCTCTTCTTCCTGCAGGGTGACGCCGGCGAAGATGGCGTCCTTGGCGAAGAGATAGTCGGCGACGGCACCCTTGGCCCGCAGCGCCTCGTGGTCGATCCGCTGCTGCTGCCGGTACCGTTCGAGCAGGAAGAATAGTTGAGCGTGGAGCGCATATCGCGCGGGATCCTCGTAGAACTTGCCGAGAAACCGGTTGTCGTCGACTCCTTCGAGTATCAGCTCCGAACCGAACTCGGTGGCGAGCCGTCGAGCGAGGGCCGTTTTTCCTACGCCAATCGGGCCTTCGACTGCGATGTAGCGCGCCCCCCGGTCCGACGTCATCCCATCCTGCGCCTTGCTTCGCGGCCTCCTAACACCATTCGACGCGTTGTGTCCATAGGTTGTAGAACCTCGTGCTATATGCGGGGTGACTTGGTGACTGCGGTGGGCCGTCGGACGGCCGGACAGCTGTTCATGGTCGGGCTCCCCGGCCCCGAGCTCGATGCGGAAACCCGCGATTTTCTGGCGGAGTACACGCCCGGCGGCGTCATCCTCTTCAAGCGCAACGTCGCCTCTGCCCTCCAGCTACGCCGCCTGGTCGCCGAGGTGAAGTCCTTCGGCGCGGGGGTCACGCCGCTGGTCGCCATCGACCACGAGGGAGGACGCGTGCACCGTCTGCCACGTCCGTTCACCCACTTTCCGCCGGCCTTCGCGGTGGCCCAGTGCGGCACGGCGACCGCGAGGCGGGTGGGCCTCGCCATGGCCCGCGAGCTGGCGGCGGTGGGGATCGACCTCGACTTCGCGCCGGTACTCGACGTCTGGACCAATCCGCGCAACCGCGTCATCGGAGACCGCGCCTTCGGCACGACGCCGGCGGCCGCGGCCCAGGGTGCCCTGGCGCTCGCTCGCGGGCTCGCAGCAGGCGGCGTGGTGTCCTGCGGCAAGCACTTTCCCGGGCACGGCAGCACCGTCGGCGACTCCCACCACGTGCTGCCGCGCGTGCCGCGCACCCGCCCCGAGCTCGAACGCGTCGACCTCGCCCCCTTCCGCCGGGCAATCGCCGCGAAGCTGCCGACCCTCATGACCGCACACGTCGTCTATCCCGCGCTGGACCGCACGAAGCCCGCCACGCTGTCGCGACGCATCAGCCACGATCTGCTGCGCCGGCGGCTCGGGTTTCGCGGCGTGCTCTTCTCCGACGACCTGGAGATGCGCGCCATGGCCGGCAAGCGCCCCATCGAGCGCAGCGCAATCGGCGCGCTCGCCGCCGGCTGCGACATGCTGCTGGTCTGCCACTCGCTCGCCGAGGCCGCACGAGCCATCGACGCCGTGGCGCGCGCCACGCTCCGCGGACGGCTCGATGCTGCGGCCGTCGTTACCTCCCTCTCGCGCATCCACGCGCTGCGCCGCCGGCGCATGCCGGCGGCGAACGGACGGCTCGGGTGGCCGGCGCACGCAGCGCTGGCGCGGCGCATCGCCCGCCGCACGGCGTGCTAAAAGCCCCACCCGGCCACGATTTTCGCCTTGACCCGCCGCGAACGCCTGTGGTTCGCTCCCCCCGGGGGTACGCAGATGCCTAGACGCCGATCTTCCAGGGCCCTCCTCGCCTTGCTCCTCGCGGGGCTGGTTCTCGGCACAGCGAGCCGCTCGGGTGCGTTCGTCACCTTCGAGACGGGTCAGGTGCGGCCCCTCGCACTCTCGGCGGACGGGAACCGATTGTTTGCGCTCAATACGCCCGACAATCGCCTCGAGATCTTCACCGTCGGTACGGGGAGCCTGACGCACGAGGCCTCGGTTCCGGTCGGGCTCGAGCCGTGTGCCGTCGCGGTCCGCAGTGCGAGCGAAGTGTGGGTCGTGAACCACCTCTCGGACAGCGTGAGTAT
>Ga0187893_10012084_pt1 | contig 12348 bp, 12 predicted proteins | sample MA1701074metaG_FD_139574 | JGI IMG/M metagenome (GOLD analysis project Ga0187893, IMG submission 139574) | White microbial mat communities from a basaltic lava cave in the Kipuka Kanohina Cave System on the Island of Hawaii, USA - MA170107-4 metaG ... | reverse complement strand
TGCAAGGACTGGCTAAACTGGAATACCGGCTGGTGGCGCGGACTGGACAGCACCGGTACTCATTTGAAGTGGGGTTACATACTCTGGGATAATGATGCCACCTGGGGGCACTACATCAACTATACCGGAATTCCGAATACTTCCGCATCGGCTGCACCGTGCGATGTGGAAACGCTCCATAATTTCGGCAACTTTTATGAAGATTCGCATATCGAAATATTGAATAAGCTCCGGACAAATCCTGATTTTAACCAATATTACATTGCACGGCAGATTGATTTGTGGAATACTACATTCAGTTGTGATAATATGCTGAGTCAATTGGACAGTACTGCCAATGTGATAATGCCGGAAATGAATTTGCAGATTTCGCGTTGGGGTGGCGGCACGTACTCACAATGGTATAACAATTACCAAACACTTCGGAACTTTATTATTTCGCGATGCACATTGCTCACCAATGGCTGGAACACTTGCTACTCACTTACAGGTCCGCATACCCTCACTGTGGATGCCGATCCTGCCGGAGCAGGTTATGTTAATCTTAATTCACTTACCCTGAATAATCTTCCCTGGACGGGTCAGTATTTCAGCGGCATTTCCACAAAGCTTGGAGCTGTGGCAAACGGGACTTACCAATTTGTCAACTGGACTTCAAATGCCCACACATTTTCGCCTGCTGCAACTTCTCCAAATTCAACGGTGGGATTAACAACTGGCGATACCATAGTTGCGCACTTCTTAACTACCGGAGTGCCCGAATTTTTTCCATTGAATGAACCCATTGTAAGCGCTCAACCCACCCTGTTCAGCAATAGTACGGTGATCAACTTCAGCTTGTCCGAATCCTCACCTGTTTCGGTTCGGTTATATGATATGGTCGGTAACCTGATTATGAACCTGGATGCACCCGGAGCAGAAGTACCGGCTGGCAATCACCAGCTTGATTTAAACCTTTCAGGATCCTCGCTGCGCGGAGGCGTTTATCTGCTTGACTTTACTGCAGGTACGCACCGCAAATCACTTAAGCTGATTTATGCTCCCGTAAAATAATTCTTCATGACTGAAAGCACCGTTTTTGCATTCAGAACAAAGCTTTGCCGGATTTTTGATCCGGCAAAATGCTTTATGGCAGCGAACATTCAATTATACCTTTTTCTTTTCGGATAATCCTGTATCAGCATGAAGAAAGTTTCTGTAATTCTGATTGGGTTTTTTATCGCCTCCATGATGCTTGCCTGCAAAAAGGGACCGGGCGAAGGCGGCAATTCATCCATCAAAGGACATGTAAAAATTATTAAGTACAATGCATTTTATACGCAGGTCCTGGGTGAATATAACGGAGCAGATGAAGATGTATTTATTATTTATGGTGATGACATAAGTTATGGCGACCGCATCCGCAGCGCTTATGACGGCAATTTTGAATTCAAATACCTGCGACAAGGCAATTACAAAGTATATGTTTACTCGGGCGATACTACGCTTTCGGACTCAGTCGGAAAAATTGTAGTGCTCAGACAGGTTGAAATAACAGAAAAAAACCAGGTGCTGGATGCCGGAACTTTCGAAGTAAAGCAAAATTGAATTTATGCATCTGAAAATATTTGTTCTGTTCCTGCTTTTGCTTTTCACTACCACCATTCATTATGGTCAGAGTAAAAAGGATCTTCGAAAAAACAAGGTTAAGCTGATTTCGGAGTACATCGAAGAAAATGAATCAGGAAATAAAGTCAGCTATAAATCATCGGATGAAAAAATCAATGCCAATGGAGATATAATAGAAAGTATCGCATATAATAAAGACGGAAGCGTAAAGAAAAAAACCCTGTATGCATATAATGCAAACAATGATGTGAAAGAAGAAACAGTATATAGCGGATCGGGAAAGCTGATGGAGAAAACTACTTTTAGTTACAATGCCCGGGGAGAGAAAACGATAGAAACCATTACGGACGAAAACGGAAAGGTGATTAAAAAAACTCAGTTCGAATACGATGCAGGCGGATTCCGCAGTGAAAGAAAATCTTATGATGGCAATGGAAAGCTGGTTTCAGTTAAAAAATACACGTATAAAAAATAATGACTTCACCCTCTAAGGACCTTCTCGCATTATTTGATCCCATTTCGCTTGATGAAATGGACAGCGTTATGCTCCTCGACAGGGTGGACACTAAATATTCATTTCATTATTCGCATTTGAATTACCTGCTTCCGCAACTCACGAAACACTACCGGATTCTTGAAATAGATAATGTGAGGAATATGCAGTATGAATCTGTTTATTTCGATACGCCCGGCATGGAATTATACCGGCTGCACCATTGCGGAATTCAAAACAGGATGAAAGTGCGTTACCGTAAATACGTGGAATCCGATACCACTTATTTTGAAATCAAATTCAAAAACAACAAAGGACGGACGGTCAAAATGCGGATCCGCGACCGGGAATGCAATGATTCCATTTCCGAACAGGCAAATCTCTTTCTGAAAGAACATACCCCCTTTGAGCGCGATATTCTGCAACCTGCCGTTAAAATTAATTTTCTGAGAAGCACACTAGTCAATCGTAAGGTTGCCGAACGGGTTACCATTGATACGAATCTTTCATTTGCGCTTAATGGTACTCAGAATCAACTGAGCCATCTCGTGGTTGCCGAAGTAAAACAGGACCGCTCCTCCCCTTCCGAATTTGTTCAACTCATGCGTCAGAACCATTTGCGCACCGGCTCGCTTAGCAAATATTGCTTTGCCGTTGCTACCATTTATAATGACATAAGGAAGAATAATTTCAAAATGAAAATAAAAAAGCTTAATAACCTGAACTATGATTCTGCTGCAGCAAATTGCCACTGAACAGACCGACACGGCTTTTGAATTATTCAACAAGCTTTCGCCTAAATTTTTTATGCGACTCGCTGTGAATTTTGTTACTGTGTTTTTGCTCATCCGTTTTATTTACCTGCCCATACACCGTAACCGCGAATATGTATTCACCTATTTTATTTTCAATCTGCTTATTTTCCTGATCACTTATTTGCTCAACAAAGTAGAAATGAGTCTGGGCGCTGCATTCGGTTTGTTTGCCGTTTTCTCCATGCTGCGGTATCGCACCGAGGATATAACCATCAGGGATATGACCTACCTGTTCCTTGTGATCGCCATCGGCCTGATTTCTGCCGTAAGCAAAGGAAGCTGGGATGAACTTTCATTGCTCAGTCTGATTATCCTGCTCATCACCTGGCTGCTCGAAAGCAATGTGCTCATCAAAAAAGAGGTTTCAAAAATTGTGATGTACGAAAACATCGAACTCATCAAACCCGAACGCAGGCAGGAACTTGTGGCAGACCTTGAAAAGCGCATGGGCGTTAAAGTGAATCATATTACCGTTAACCGGGTGGATTTTCTGAGAGATGCAGCCCAACTGCATGTATATTATTATGAATAGGATTTTTCGTTTTGCTGCTTTAACGCTGCCTTTTTCTTTTTTTATTTCTGCCGCTGTTAACGCCCAGGTCAACGATGCCGGGTTATGGATCAGCTTAGCCGCTGAAAAAAAAATTACTCAGAAGCTGTCTCTCGGACTTTCGCAGGAAACCAGGTTTGATGAAAATATTTCGCGGCTTGCTACTTCCTATACTGATGTGGGCGCGGAATACAGGATTTTTAAATTTCTTTCTGCAGGAATCCACTACCGTTATGTCCGCAGCAGGCAGCTCACCGGGTTTTATGAGCCGCGCCAGCGCTTTTATGCCGATGTTTCATACCGTTACCGCAATAAGCCGGTGATCGTTACACTCCGGCAACGACTGCAGGCACAATATCGCAATACACGCAATGATTCCAAAACCAAATCACCGGAAAGCTATCTGAGAAGCAAGTTGACGGTGAAATTTGATCTGGATAAAAAATATTTCCCCTACATTTCAACGGAGCTTTTCTTTCAGCTTAATAATGACCTGGGCAATGAGATTGACAACATACGTTATGCCGCAGGATTCGATTATGAGCTGAATAATTTTCATGCAGTCGGATTATATTATTTAATTAATAAAGAAATTCATGTGGTGAATCCAGAAACGGACTACGTCATTGGAGCAGAGTACAAATATTCATTCTGATTTAAGCATTGCACCGGGCTTATTCCGATCAGATAATTCAATTAATAATGGAGGAAATCCAAACACAGGGTATCCAGGCAGAACCCCGAATCGAAGAAAGCTGGAAGCAGCAGATGGCGCCTGAATTTTCAAAGTCCTATTTTCTTCAACTCAAGCAATTCCTGATTTCTGAAAAAAATAGCGGACATACCATTTACCCGCCCGGTTCAAGGATATTCAGTGCATTCAATCATACCCCCTTTCATCGGGTGAAGGCGGTGATTGTGGGTCAGGATCCGTATCACGGCAAAGGGCAGGCAAACGGGCTGTGCTTTTCGGTAAGTCCGGGCATCAAGCCCCCGCCCTCACTGATGAACATTTTCAAAGAACTGCAGGATGACATGGGAATTCCTTTTCCCGGTCACGGAAATCTTGAAGCATGGGCGGATCAGGGGGTGCTGCTGCTGAATGCATCGCTCACCGTACGCGCCAATACACCCAACTCTCACTCCGGAAAAGGGTGGGAGCAATTTACCGACCAGGTCATCCGCACCTTGTCGGAACAACGCACCGGAATTGTGTTTCTCCTCTGGGGGAAATTTGCTCAGGCAAAGGAAGCGTTCATTGACGCGTCAAAACATTTTATTCTGAAAGCCGCACACCCTTCTCCCTATTCTGCCGCTGCCGGATTTTTCGGGTGCCGTCATTTTTCCAAAACCAACCGGATACTTTCTGAACACAATCTGGAACCTGTGGATTGGAATTTTACACGCTGAGCATGCAATACCTTAACCGGATTTTTCTTCCGGAAGATATTTTTCATGAACCCAGCTTTCTGAAAAAGGAATTTCCCATCGTGAGTTCAAATCGCTTTTGGTAAAAAGATTGTTGCTGAATATGGTGGTTGAAGCCGGTACGTTGCCGGACGAAACAAGCTGAGCCAGCAATGCTGCGGGCTTCACTTCTATTGTTCCTCCGGGAATGCGAAATGCAACCATGAGCCGGTCAAGAAAAGAATTATTCAGTTGCCGTTCCATCTGCCGGACAAACCGCACTGATTTATCAATAGAACATCCGCTGGCATCATTCTGCGATTCATCGGCAGCCAGCACCAGGAACAGTTTATGCAAAACGGCAGCGCTTGCATGAAGCCGTTGGCTGTGAGCCGTCCATTCCTCTGCAAATCTTTTGGATTCTGATTCAAGAAATTTCACCTCGTCATCACTCAGCAGCCGATTGCTCTGGCAAACCCAGATCCTTGCAGTGCCGGGCATTTCTTCGAAAGGAATAAACATCTTTTTGATTTGAATTAATTAACAGTACGATTCAGTCATTAACCACAGCCCCCTGCCTCCAGCGGTCCACCATGCGGTACCAAACCGGTTCGTAATAACCAGACCTGCGAAGAATGTAATCATTATCGCTGAAGGGGTTGTAAATACTTTCGAATGAAAATGTAAGGGAGCTTATATTATTGAAATTGCCGTACGTCCATTCCTCCGAATCGGAAGTGCGGAACACAGAGGTGGGGGGACCCATCACGGTGTAGATCATGCCGCGATCGGTTTTCCATCCATCAAGATATGAGCTGAAAAGGCGGTTGGCTTCCTGTATGCGGGTATAATATTTACGGATAAGTGTGCGGGCGCGGTCCTGGTTGCCTGCCAGCTCAAGCCAGAATGCATCAATGGCTTCTTTTTTATTTTTTGCTTCTTTGAGCTTGTTGTATTCTTCGTTGGTGGTGATGTACCGCAGACATTCTATCAATTGCACCGCATCGGTTACTTTCGGAAAATCTTCCTCCTGCCTGAATACGGTGAATCCTGCCTTGCTTGTGGTATCAAACTGAAAGTGATACATGCCCCTTTTCGGCAGATAGGTAACTGATGAAGCTCCAATTTCGGTACGGTAGATGCTGTCGGCAGCATAATTAAACTGCACCTGTATTTTTTCGGCAAAGGGGGGCGCTGCCACCGGAAATTCGCGGAAGTAGCACCGCACATACACCGGCTTAAATTTACCTGCTGATGAATAAATGCTGAATGCCTCTTCCCCGCTGGCATAATTCCTGAACATCGGAATGCGTACGGAGGGGGGAATCATCATAAACCATTGCGCGGATTGCCGGTTTCTTTTGTCTGCGCGTACCAATTCCGTTACTCCCTGGTTCCGGTTCAGGTCTTTTACATCAGCACGTACGATAAATTGCTTTGCTGCTGTTTTTATTCCCAGGTTTAATATGAGGTAGGACTCATTCAATGGATCGGAATCCATCCAGGTTTTGCTGATGGTGTCAAATGCTGTTTTGGACTCATAAGTAAGGAACAGCGAACAGGTAATTTTCACCGAAGCGTTCACGAATCCCGAATCATTTTTCTTGTACAGCAATTCGGATTTCGGGATCTCGACATACAAAGCGGAAAGAGTGTCGTCCTCATGAAATATTTCAAAGCGCGGATGGAGCACCGTCTGGCGGTAATCATAATTCTCTGCAAGGTTCTGGTTGGACAATTTGTAAAACGAGCGGCAGGAAAAAATAACTGCACCGGTCAGAAAAATTAAAATAAGCTTTAAACGCATCATTCTGATCTTTCAATAATCTGGCGGGGCAATGATTTAGTAGCTTTTGCTCCCAGCTCCTTCATATTTTCGGCTTTCTTAATAACATTTCCCGGCCCGTCAGTCAGTTTCCGCATCGCATCTGTATATTCTCCTTTTGCTTCATCCATTTTTCTGCCCACCTTGATGAGGTCTTCAACAAATCCAACCAGCTTATCGTAAAGCTTTCCCCCCTCTTCGGCAATCTGCAGAGCATTGCGCGTTTGGCGTTCCTGTTTCCAGATGGATGAAATGGTGCGGAGAGTTGCCAGCAGGGTGGAGGGGCTTACGATGACCACCTTCCTGTCCCATGCAAAATTGAACAGCTCATTATCCGCCTGCACTGCCATCCCGAACGAGGATTCAATGGGCATAAACATCAGTACAAAATCAGGCGTGATGAATCCGTTTGCAGTCTGGTAATTTTTTCCTGCAAGATTTTTAATATGATTCTTTACAGATAGAACATGTGCATTGCTGAACTTTTCCCGCTCCTCTTTCCCCGCAGCACCGATGAGTGACTGGTATGCATTTAGCGAAACTTTCGAATCAATGATGATGTGTTTGTTTTCGGGAAGCAGCACCACAGCATCGAGGATAATTTTTTCCCCGTCAGAATTGGATGATGCTACCTGCATCTCGTATTCCTGTTTTTTAATCAGGCCCGATACTTCCAGGATTCGCTCAAGGACCAACTCCCCCCAATTACCCTGCTGCTTCGTATCGCCTTTCAGCGCCACAGCAAGGTTGTTGGCGTCTTCGCTTATTTTTTTATTCAGCTCCATCAGCGTACGGATTTCTCCTTTGAGGGTGTTGCGTTCAGCCGATTCGGTTTTGTATGCCGTTTCCACCTTATGTTCGAACTCTTTTATCTTTTCTTTAAAGGGATTTAAAATAATGTCGAGGTTTTCGCGGTTCTGCTCAGTGAATTTTTTTGATTTCTCTTCAAGGATTCTGTTGGCGAGGTTCTCAAATTCTTTGCGCAAAAGGATTTCCTGCTCCTGCATTTTGACAGTCAGATTATTGATATTGGCTTTTGCTTCTGCAAGCGATGATTTTGCAGCGGAATGAAGCGCCCGTTCGGCTTCAAGCTGATCCGTCACCGCTTTCAATTGCTCCTTCGCTTGCAGCAGACTGTTTTCAGCTATGGCTTTTTCTTTTTCAACAGCAGCCGATTTTGATTTCATGATGAAATACATGATGGCTGCTGTCGCAGCAATGAGGATGATAAACAAAAAATTTTCCATTATTTTGTTAAAAAGCGAAAATACGATTATTGTTCCTAATGCTTCTCATGCACAAATTACTTTGAGTACCAATTAGAAGCCCGGCAATTATTAGCCCGCTTTTTTCCGTTGAATTACTTATTACTATGCAATCATTCAGAGCAAATCATTTTTCCTTCTCATTCTTAAATGCGTCCCAAAAGAAAAATACGGGTTTAAATTATTACACTGAAAGGAGGATGGATGCATGAATGTTAAAATCAGAATTCGGATGATGGATTTACTTGCTGCATTAAAAGTAAAAATGAATAAGCCCATGTTGTACGCATCCTGTGGGGCTATGAGTTTATGGTTTCTCCCTGCCGGTTGCGGACATACGGTAAATTCTGCTTCTGAAAGAGTTCAGAGTTACGCTGAAACTTCAAAAATGATGGTTGGCAATGCTCCCGGCAGCGTGGAGATTGCCGATTTTAATCATGATAACTATCCTGACATTGCAGTAACCAGCGAAACCGACAGCAGCGTTACAATACTTTTGGGAAATGGAAAAGGTGATTTTAACCATTCTCAAAACTCACCTTTTTTTGCAGGTTCAGCTCCAAACGATATTTGTATTGCAGATTTTAATAAGGACGGTAACCCTGATCTGGCATTTGCCAATCATGAGAAAAAACATTTAACAATGCTGTTGGGAGATGGAAAAGGTAATTTCACCCAGGCAAAAAATTCACCTTTCCCGACAGAAGGAATACCGCACGTTCACGGGCTTGCAGCAGGCGATTTTAATATGGATGGCTGGCAGGACCTTGCAACGGACAGTTGGGGCAATGACCGGGTTGAAGTTCTTTTTGGCGCCAGCACAACTGATTTCGGGAGCCAACGCAAATTCTTTAAAGCAGGCAAGCGACCCTACCAGCGGCTTCGTGCCTCTGATCTGAATGGTGACGGCATATCCGACATTATTACAACAAACACGGAAGGCAATAATGTCACCGTTCTTCTTGCTGACGGTAAAGGCGGATTCAGTGAACCGACCGGCTCCCCCTTCTCATGCGGGGACAATCCTTTCAACATTGCTATTGGCGATGTAAATGGTGACGGCAAACCGGACCTTGCTGTTATAAATTCACCAAGCAGCATGGCGGAAGGCAGGGGCAATGACGGGCTGACTATTTTGCTCAATGACGGAGAAGGAAAATTTATCATGCTCAATGGCTCACCTTTTGCCGCAGGAATTAATCCAAACCGGATTGCAACAGGGGATCTAAATGCTGACGGAATTCATGATATAGTCACATCGGATTACGAGGGGAATAAAATTTATGTTTTCATTAGGAGCAAAAGCGGAATCGGAATTGCGGGTAAACCCCTCTCCACCGGGAAGCATCCCAAAGGTATTGCCATTGCTGACTTAAACGGTGACGGTAGAGGCGACATAGTTGTATGCAACAATGCAGACCATAATATTGCTGTTGTGTGGAGCAATTGAATAAAAGCCCGGAGAGAATCTGAATCAATGAATCCTGCAATAATCAGGAATCACCCTTCCCATCCCCTGAAAATAACTCCGCAAATCAATATCAAGGCAATCACAACCCCGATGATGGATCCAAAAAATATTTTACTGATGGCAGAATCACTCCTGAATAAAAATTTCAACAAGACCCATTGAACCGGGAATAATGCGGCAACATAAATGATGAATGCAATCCAGTTTCCTGCGCTTTTCATCCACCGGAAATCATAGTAACCTTCATCCATAAAAAAAAGAATCATCGTGACTATGGCAGATGAAATCAAAGCAGCTACAACAGGATTGAAATTGCAAACGGATGCCCTGTAAATCATCATTGGATAAATTGCTAATGGCATTAAAACGGTTCAATTCAAAATATATTTTAAGAGCATTTGTAATAACATTTTAAATTTTCAACAAAAAAAATTGCTTAGCGAACCTTAGCGGGATCCTCAGCTCTTGCAAGAAATAAAGGAGTGGCGTTGCATTTTGTTATCAACCGGAAATGGCGATCGAAGCATCGCCATGTGTTGTAATTTTGAAATGTTTAAAAAATGTACTTTATTTCTTTAAATTATTTTTTTTCACTCCGCCTTTCTTTTTGCCATCAATTCCGAAAGTGATTCCGGCATTGATGAGCAGGAGGTCGGTGGAGGACTTTTTGGGAATGGCATTCTGGTTTTCGATGCTCACCGTTTCGGGGTCCACATCATCGGGATCAAAGCTGCCGCTGGAGCCCTTAAACTGTACGTTCCATTGCGAAATCTGATCTCTGTCAAAATATTTTGCCCTTCCCCCTATCAGGTAAGCCGCTCCGATCTGGATGCCTATTTTACCGGCACGGATAATAAATCCGCCTTCGGCACCGAAATGCCAGGTGGTGCTGTTCAGCGGAGTGCTGGAGGTAATCACATTATCATTTTCTGAAGAAAAAATTCTTTTCTCTGTATGATCAATTACCTTGGTGCGCGTATAAAAGTTGCTGAATCCTGCACGTGCTTCTCCGTAGGGCTGAACGATTTCAAGCGGTGCTTTGACCCGTACAGAAATATGCCCGTTCACAAAATTATTATTCGTTTCCACCAGCAGCTTCACGGGAATTTCGCTGATGAGTGTATTGCCGGCAAACACTTGCAGCGTTTCGTTGATTTCCTGGCGGCTGGTGCCGAACAGCATATACCCGATGCCCGCACCGAAAAAAACCGGACTCTTCTTCTGAAAAGGAATATAAACAGCGACTTTGATTCCGGCACCGATGTCATCCAGGTGATCATGAAACTCATTGATGGGAATGCCGGCTTCGAACGAAATATTTCCATGCACCTGGCAGGATGCTTCCGTTCCGGATAATACCATCCAAACGGCAATACAAATAAATTTTTTCATTGACGCTAAAATAATTCAATCATGCGGAACACATGAAAAAAATTATTGCTCCACTGAATTATTGATCATGAATTTTCACAACTTTTTGCATGTGCGGAATTAATAAGATACCTTTGCGCTCCTAATAAAATATTGCGGGGTGGAGCAGTGGTAGCTCGTTGGGCTCATAACCCAAAGGCCGCAGGTTCGAGTCCTGCCCCCGCTACTAAAAATTCTGGCTTTTTCTTAATTTCAAATTACTGCTTTTAAAAATTAATTTTTCAACCCCGTTTCTGAATCACTTTTCAATTTAAGTTCCTGTTAATTGCTGCATGGTCTGTGATCTGCACATGCATCACTAATTTTGTCCGATGACTTTCAAAGCAGGATTTATTGCTGTGGTTGGTTCGCCTAATGCAGGGAAATCCACCTTGCTTAATGCAATGGTCGGAGAGAAATTATGCATTGTTTCGCCAAAAGTTCAGACTACCCGTCACCGGATTAAAGCAATTCTCAACCTCGATGACTGCCAGATGGTTTTTTCCGACACGCCCGGAATCCTTGAACCATCCTATGCACTGCATCACAAAATGATGGATGCCGTTTCGGAATCGCTAGAGGATGCCGATGCTGTGCTGTTGGTTAGTGATGCTTCGGTTCGCCCGGATTCAAAAACCGCTGAAATCATTCGCCAGGTAAAGCAGCCGGTAATTATAGCGCTCAATAAAATTGACCTTACCGATCAGAATAATTTGGAACAGTATGTGGAGGAATTAAAGCGGCATTTTCCAGATGCTGTAATCATTCCTGTTTCGGCAACAGAACATTTCAATATCAACCTGCTTATTCATTCGTTAAAAAAATCGCTGCCTGAAAATCCACCGTATTTTGATAAAAGCGAGCTTACTGACCGCAGCCAGCGTTTTTTTGCTTCCGAATTAATCCGTGAACGCATTTTTTTTAATTACCGGAATGAAATTCCTTATTCAGTTGAAATTATCATTGATACATTTCGCGAGGAAAATTCAATCCTCCACATTTATGCCGTTATTTATGTGCTGCGCGAATCACAAAAGATGATTGTACTGGGCAAACGAGGAAATGCCATAAAGAAAACAGCAACAGAAGCACGGAAAAATATGGAGCAGTTTTTCAGTAAAAAAATCTTCCTCGATGTTATCGTGAAGGTAAGCCAGAACTGGCGCAACGATGAAAAAGCATTGAAACGATTCGGATATGTCCCCCGGAAAAATTCTGAATAGTTATTCAGGAACCGAACCCGGTTGCTGTCTTTTCTTTTGGAATGAATGGAGATTGCTGGAAACAGAAAGATAGTTTGATCCCCCGCAGCATGAAAAACAGCCCTTGCATAGCTGAAATGGAATTTAGAAATGCGGAATCCGAATCCTCCGCTGAATCCGGAAAGAGATTTGTGCGTTTCGAGGTTCAGGTCCTTCCTGCGCATGTAATTGTACCCGATTCGCAGATGCAGATTATTGGTGACCAGAATTTCTGCATTGAAAATTACATGGCGCATTACTTT
>Ga0187893_10012083_pt1 | contig 12348 bp, 12 predicted proteins | sample MA1701074metaG_FD_139574 | JGI IMG/M metagenome (GOLD analysis project Ga0187893, IMG submission 139574) | White microbial mat communities from a basaltic lava cave in the Kipuka Kanohina Cave System on the Island of Hawaii, USA - MA170107-4 metaG ... | reverse complement strand
CGGCTTCCCAGTATTCGACGGCGATCCCTCCGGTATCGATCACCGCTGCCCCGCAGTGAGGGCAGTAGGCGGGCAGGTCGTCGAGGTGATGGGCCCGGTCGGGGTCCCACCAATGTACCCCCGACAGCCGCCGCTCCCGCACCACAGGCTCGGAGGCGATGTGGTTGGGATAGTCGGCCTTGGTCGGGGGCTTCAGCTTCACGGCTACTGGCCCGGCACCTCGCCTCGGGGCGCCGAGGGCTCTCCGTTCTGGCCGGGCAGCTGGCCCCGGGCGGCGGCGGCGTCGATATGAATCTTCTTGAGCACGTCGAGGGACGGCGAATAACGGGTCGAGCCCATGTCGCACCACGACAACGCAAAGTCGAGCCAGTTGACTCCGAACTTGTCCTTCTCGCACGGCAGCGGCATTCGGTCATGCACCTGCCGGGTGAATGCCACCGTCGGGTCCTCCCCGGCAGCCACCTTCGCCATCTGCTCGCGGAACATCCGCCGCAGCATGATCACTCCGGAATCCGACTTGCCGATGTGCTCGGCGGTACGGTCGGCGATGTCACCCTGCGTCACCCAAGCCATGATGTCCTGGCCTTCGATGTAGTCGACGATGTGATTTCCCTGGTCGTCGAGCCAGGGAATCTCATAGGACTCCGGATAGATCTGGTCACCGAACTCGTCGAGGCCGGGAGGCTGGTGGGAGGTGTAGAACATCACCCAGGAGTGGGTGTCGTCGATCGGCACCCGCATCTGCATCTGCTCGATCCCCCCTCCGCCGACCCGCATCGAGAAGGGGAACACCAAAGGATGGCCTACCTTCCAATCATCCATCTCCTCGGTGTTCCCTTCCAGAACACGTCGCTTCAGGATCCCCCACTCCATCGGATCGAAGCCGACCTTGATATGCCGCTTCTGGAACGAAGGAGGGGCGAGGAAGCCGCGCTGCTCGCCGACAAACTGGAAGTAACGGCCATGGAGCCACTCGACGTGATGGGGATCGACCGAGTTCTCCATGATCTGGAGCCAGTTGCACGGCAGGACGGTATGACCGATGTCCTTGAACCCTGCATCGACGAACACGTCGAAACGAGGCAGCACCGGGGCGGGGTCGGGTCCTATGTAGGCCCAGACCATGCCGCCCAAGGCTTCGGCATGTCCGGTGAAGGCGCGAACGTTGTTCTTGAACACCGAGTTCTCCGGCTCGGCCGGCTGGTCGAGACAGGCGCCTCCTTGGTCGAAGAGCCAGCCGTGGTAGCCGCAGCGGAGGCCCTGCTCCTCGACCACCCCGTAGACCAGCGACGCTGAGCGGTGCGGGCACCGCTCCTGGACGATCCCGTAGCCGCCATCGGCCCGCTTCCACAGGGCAAAGTCCTCGCTGAGCAGTCGCACCTTCTTGATCGGCCACTCGTCGAGGTCCTTCGTGAACGCGACCGGGAACCAGTAGCGACGAAGCAGATCCCCCATGGGAGTACCCGGCCCGACCCTGGTCAGGGTCTCGTTCTGCTCCTTGCTCAGCATGATCTTTGATCCTCTCCGTTAACCGACGATGGTCACCGTGCCGGTGTTGCCGTCGACCTTGATGGTTTGTCCGTTCTTGATCTCACGCGTGGCATAGCCGGTCCCGGTGACGGCAGGCACCCCGTACTCGCGACAGACGATGGCGGCGTGGCTCATCACCCCGCCAATATCGGTCACGCACGCCTTGATCTTGGGAAACACGGTTGCCCACGAGGGGGCGGTGATGGGCGCCACCAGGATTTCACCGTCCTGCACCGTGCCGATGTCGTCGGCCGAGTACACCAGCCGCGCAGGGCCTTCCGCGATCCCGGCCGAGGCGGCGGTGCCGGTCAGTTCGCCGCTTCCCTCCGGGGCGGACAGCCAGGTCTTGACCGAGTCGGAGGTGATACCCCACAACATGATCGTGAAGGGCTCGGTCACGATCTCCGGCGGTTCACCCAGCGCCTTCGGCGCCTTGAACTTTTTCAGCGCCTCGTAGATCCCGCGGCGCCTCTCGATGATCGGCGGCCAGTAGTGGGGACCAGCCATGGGGGCGTTGACTGCCCAGCCGGTGTACATGTCGACGAGCGCCTCGTCGACCTCGTCGCGGCGAAGGAGGAAGATGTCCTCCTCAGAGGAGAAGAAGTTCTCCTTCACGAACACCCGGCCGAGCTCCCGCGCCTTGCGCCAGAACACCGACATCGCCCAGTGCTCGATGTAGAAGTTGTGGTTCTCGACGTAGGGGAACACCGTGCGGGCCAGGCCGAGCTTGCCCTCGAAGGTGGCGCGGTCCTCGTCGGTGCCGAGCAGCTCGGAGTACTCGGCCACGATCCGATCGCGCTCCTTGGTCACCTCGTCCATCGGCCGGGAGATGTCCCGGCCGGCCTCGATCTTCTCGATGTAGTCCTTGATCACGCCGTAGGTGATCTCCGGGAAGTCCATCCACGACTTGTCGAAGTGGTAGAAGCCGGTCCCGGCCGAGAAGTTGAACCAGGGCTCCTTGACAGAGTCGTAGGCCGCTTGCCACTTCCGCCCCTCGTCGGTGTCGAGAGCGTCCTTGGTCTTGGACGGATCGTCGAAAGCGCGGGCGACGCCGAGCTTCACCGCCTCGTGGGCCAGCTTCTTCAGCTCCTCGTTGGGACGGAACAGGTCTACCTCGATTCCCGCCACCATCCGGGCGATGGCGAGGTCGGGGATGCCGGGAAAGGCTTGCTTGCAGAAGCCGAAGAAGTCGAGATAGGCCGCGTAGCCGAGGTTGAGGAACTCGAAGTGGTACTGCCAGATCTTGAGCGTGAGGTCCTTGAACTTGTGGTACTCCTCCTGGATCAGATAGCCGGACCCGAGGCCGAGCCCGTCGGTGATGACGTCGAGCTCCTCCATCTCCGGCAGCGGCTCGAATCTGATCTTGGAAAGCTCGTCGATCGTGCCCTTGATCTTGGTGAGCCAATTGGCGTAGAGGTCGTTCCAGTTCATGAAGTAGTGGCCGGCCCGCTCCATGAAATCGGGCACCCGGGCGCCGATGCGCTCGGGATCGTCGACCCCCACCGGGGAGAAGTAGGGATAGCCGTAGAGGACGCGGAAATCGAGACCGTCGGCGGGGGGAATGCGGTAGTGGCGGCTGTTGTATTGCGACAGCGAGCCGATGGCGTGTTCGACATGGGTGGCGTCCCAGGGGGTCATCGCCCAACCCCAGTGCATGCTGTCTTGGAACCAGAACCGGTTGTCCTCGTACTCCTGGCGGCCAACCCCGAAGGCGAGGTGGTAGGTATAAAGCTCCTCCCACCCTTCGGCTCCTTCGGGAACCGGGATCGAAAACGGACTCGGGAAACGGGACTCGGCCATGGATCCTCCTCAGCTTTTCGTGGGGCCGTTACTCGTTTTCAATTTGCTTGTTCATCGGGTTGACCAGGGTGGCGACGATCGAGGCCATCTGATCTCCCGCCTGGGCGATCGGCTTGCGCTCCTTTCGTGACCATACGGTTTCGGGTCGGGCTTGGAGCAGGAGAATGTTCTCCCCCGCCGGCAGGTGCCGGTCGATCGCCCACTCCAGGTCTTGGGGCCTGCCATAGAACTTCTCGGCTCGTCGGGCCATCGCCGCCAGGCTCTTGATCTCGTCGTCGTCGATGCAGCAGACCGCTTGTCGCTCCGCTTCGACCTCGACCCGCTCCACCTCGCTGCGGTCGTTGATCCGATACTCGATCGCCTTGGGCCCGATGGCGCGCTTGACAATCTCCCCCAGCACCTTGTCGACGAGAAAGTTGTCGGGAGTGACCTCACCTCCGACCACGGCCTCACCCAACCCATAGGAGGCGTCGATCGCTATCTGAGAGCGGTCGCCGTTGAGCGGATTTAGCGTGAACGCCACCCCGGCTGCCTTGGGGTCGACCATCTTTTGCACTGCCACCGACATCGACACGATCTCGTCGCCAAAACCCATCTCGCGCCGGTAGGCGATGGCGCGGTCGGTGAAGAGCGACGACCAGCACCGCTTCATGTGCTCGATCAACGAGTCGGCGCCCTTGATCCAAAGGTACGTGTCCTGCTGTCCGGCAAAGCTGGCGTTGGGAAGGTCCTCGGCGGTCGCCGAGGAGCGGACCGCCACCGGGATCGCCTCCAATCCGCATCGCTCGGTGAGAGCGGCGTAGGCGCGGCGGACCTCGTCCTCGACTCGAGGATCGACCGGAAGGTCCTCGAGCAGCTTGCGAATCTCGCGCGAAATGGCCTGCAGACCGGCCGGGTCGTCGAGGTCGACCGTGCGGAGGAGCTCGTTGACTCGGGCGCGGGTCTCGTGATGGCTGCGGAGGGTGTCGAAGGCTTCGGTGGTGACCGCGAAGCCGGGAGGCACCGGCAGCCCGGCACCGGTCATCGTCCCCAGGGATGCGTTCTTCCCCCCGACCCGCGCCCGATCGTCCTCACTGAATTCGTCGAACCACACGATGTAGCTCATCTCGGCATCCAATCCTCGCCGAGTTGCCACGTCGGAAGCGCATCGATCTCGGGCACGTGGATCTCTTGGACGCGGTTGCGATAGGCGACCAGCGCCTCCTTGCCGCCTTCGCGCAGCTTCACCCGGACGTGCTCGGTGTTGTAGGGCTCGCCTGGGTCGTAACCGAAAGCGGTGATGGCGAAGGCACGGATCGGTCCCGAGTGGGTAGGGACCAGGAGTCGCGACCCGGGGAACTCGTCGGCGAGACGGCGGATCCCCTGCCAGAACCTTCGCACAACCATCGCCGGCGGCTCGAAGTGCATCATCGGGATGCTCAACCAATGTTGGATGGGATCGGAGCCGCCGCTCTGCGTACGCCAGAAGCGATCGACTTCGACCAGCCACATCGGCCGATCACCGAGGGCGGTCCGTTCGAACTCCTCCAGGGTGGCGTAGTAGTGGCGGAAGGCCGAAGTGACATCGCGAATCCCGTCGGGGGTGGCGACTCCGAAATTGCGGAACTCCTCCATCGGAGCGGGCTCGAACACCTTGACGTCCTTTTCGAACATGGTGAGCCCGTCGACCAGGCCGCGGTGGACATGTTCGGCGGTTTGTCCGGCCCGGTTGGTGGCGGCATGGCGGATCACGATTGTCTCCCCGTTCGAGACCCGCTTGCTGACGGTATGGCCGTAGGTGTGGGCCTGCCAGGTCCCGGCCGGAGTGAGCCCGGCCTCGGTCGAGTAGCCCTGAGTCTCGCCGTGGCGGATCAGATAGATGTCTGCGGCCAGCTTCCTCTGCGCCTCGGGAGGTGCGGAAATCTCTTTTGTGCGGTTGTCCTCTGACATCGACTGCTGCATCCCCAGCCCGACCCGCTGATAGAGCGGAGGGAGTTGCTCGGTGATCGACTTGGAGTCGCGGCGCTGGCGGAACTGGCGCAGGTATAGAGGTGTGTTGTCGTCGCCGTCCTCCGGCGCGGGCGGCTCCCCTTTGCCTTTGGCTTGCCGCTCGAGGTATTTGGCGAGATAGAGCGGCGCCTCGTAGCGCTCGGTGCGCGGAAGCTCGGGCTTGTCGGTCACGAGTGCACCGTCAGGAAATCTTGATCGACCACCCCTTCGTAATAGAAGATCGCCCGGCCCATCTCCGCCTCGGTCCACACGATCGGCTCGCGATCGGGGTCGGCCCAGTAGCCGCCGGTGTAGACCTCGTTTCGGTTGCCTGCGGGGTCGAAGAAGTAGAGACCCCAGCCCCGAGTGGCGCCATGACGGGTAGGGCCGGCGTCGATCCGCACCCCATGAAAGGAGAGCAGGTCAGCCGCTCGCCGGAGCTCGTTCCAATCGTCGACCCAGAAGGCGACGTGGTGGAACCCGCCGTTGGGGCCGGTGACGAGGGCGAGGTCATGTGGCTTATGGGTGCGCTCGAGAAAGGAGACCAGGAGATGATTGTCGTCGGAGATGATCTTCTCGGTCATCCGAAAGTCCAAGACGTTCATGAAGAAATCCGTGACCGCGTCGACGTCCTCGCACATCACGAAGATGTGATCGAGGCGCGGGGGATGAATCCCTACCAAACCCTGCGGTTCCGGCGGTGGGTTGAAGAGCGGCAGCATGTTCCCCACATGCTCCATCCCCCAGGTGAGCTCCACGGTGTGTCCGCTTGGAGCGTCGAAACGAACGGTCTCGCCCGACCCGGGTCCGAGCTCCCCGGCGGCATAACGCTTGGTCGTGATCCCGGCGGACTCGAGACGCTCGGTGAACTCGTCGAGGTCGGTGCGCTCCTGGACTTTCCAACCCATCGCCTCCAGGCCGTAGATGGGGGCATAGGTGAGGATGATCGAATGGTGCTGATGCTCGTCCCACGCCTTGAGAAAGATTCGCTCCGACTCTCGGGCAGTTTCGATGAGGCCAAGCACCTCGGTGTAGTAAGCGGTGGCTAGCTCAAGATCAGGGACTTTGATCTCGGCGTGCGAGAGTCGCAGGATTCCCATTGCCTAGGTATGGACCTTGATGAAACGCTCGTTGACCTCGTTCTCGTAATAGAAGAGTCCGCGGCCGAAATTGTCCTCGGTCCAGGTGATGGTGGGAAAGTCCGGGTCGGGTCGATAGCCGCCGGTGAAGACCTCGTTACGAGTGCCCATCGGATCGAAGAAGTAGATGGTGTTCCCGCGGGTAATGCCGTGGCGGGTAGGGCCGACATCGATGGCGATGGCGTTGTAGGCGAGGATGTCGGCCGCCTTGCGCACGTGATCCCAGTTGTCGAGCCAGAAGGCGAAGTGGTGAAGGGCGCCGTTGGGCCCGTTCACCACCGCCAGGTCGTGCGGTGAGTGGGAGCGCTCTAACCAGACGCCGATCGGATGCCCGTTGCTCCCGAGAAGCTGTTCGGTGAGCCGAAAGCCGAGCACCTCCATGTAGAACTTGGTCGCCTCTCCCACTTCTTCGGCGTTGACCAGCAGATGGTCCATCCGCGGAGGAGCAATGCCGAGCAGGGCCCCCTCATCGAGGCGCGGGTTGTACTTGCCCCACTTGCTGCCGAGCTTCTCGACCTCGTGGACCAGCTCCATCTCGTGACCGGAGGGAGTCTCGAAGCGGATGGACTCGCCCTGGCCTACCTCCTCGCCGCGGGAGATCCGATGAACCGCAAACCCGTAGTTCTCGACCCGGCGCTCGAGTTCGTCGAGGTCGTCTTCCTTCTCGACCTTGAAGGAGAAGCGGTCGATCCCGAGCCGCGGGTCATAACGCACGGCGAGGGAGTGATGGTCCTCCTCGTCCCAGCACTTGAAGAAGAGCCTGTCCTCGCTGCGCTCGGTGATCTCCAAACCCATGACCTGGGTGTAGTAGGCCGCGGCCAGATCGAGGTCGGGCGCCTTGATGTCGACATGGCTCAGGCGAAGAATTCCCATCCCCACAGGTTTATCAGAGAGCGGGACCGCGCACCGTCCCTATCCCGTGATCCGGAACATGCCGCCCCGGGGGGTCCATACGGCCCTCCGCGGCCCCAGAGAGGCCGTGAACCTCGGCATCGGTCACGGGTCACCAACGCCCGGCGAGCTCCCTCCACACCGGGACAGGGTCGTGCCCGACAACATAGATTGCGACATGATCCGCGCCGGCCTCGAGGTGCGCGTCGATTCCACCGGCGATCTCCTCGGCGTCGCCATGGAGGAACAGCGTGTCGATGAATTGGTCGCTGCCGCCGTTGTCGAGATCGGTCTCCCTCCATCCGTCGCGGAGCAGGTTGCGGCGATAGTTGCTCAGGCCCAGGTAGCGAGCGACGAATGCCCGCGCTATCGCGCGGGCCGGGGAGGCGTCGGGCTCGAAGACAACTAATTGGGTCGGAGCGAGCAGCGGTTCGGGGCCCAAAGCCTTCCGGGCCATTTCAGTGTGGCGAGGTGAGGTGAGATACGGATGGGCGCCGGCGGTCCGCTCGGCGGCCACCTTCAACACCTTGGGACCGAGTGCGGCAAGAACCACGCGATCGGAGGCAACTCCGGCTGCTTCGAGCCGGTCGAGATAGTCGTTGATCTTGTCGAGGGGCCGCGCGAACTCCTCTGTCGCTTCCGGGTGGCCGATCCCCACTCCGAGCACGAAGCGGTCCGGGTGTGCCTGCTCGACCCGGTGGTATGAGCCAGCCGCTACAGCGGGCTCTCCTCGCCACATGTTCACGATGCCTGTCGCGACCGGGATCCGCCCGGTCGCGGCTAGGAGCCGCTCGATCTCAACGAGATCCGCCGGAGGCGATCCGCCGACCCAAATCGCCCCGTAGCCGAGTTCTTCGGCCACCTGCGCCTGGTCTGGCGAGATGGCGCCTTGCCGCCGCCAGACCCCGAACCGACCGAGTTCGATTCGCATCTTCAGCGTCCTCCTATGTCGATGGGGCCCCGCCAGCCACGATTCGGGACAGTACCTTTGACCGGGTTGTGATTCTGCCTGTCTAGGTCCGGCCGAGACCAACAGGTTGGTATTACCCGGTTATACTGACCGAGTGAAAACTGCGATCTCGGTTCCCGACGGCATTTTTGGCCGTGTCGAGGCTGCTGCAAGGCGCCTCGGTATCTCCCGTTCTGAGTTCTTTGCGAGGGCGGCGGAGAAGTGGGTCGACGAGCTCGAGAAAGATGAGATCACCGAGAAGCTGAATGAGCTCCTGGATGCGACCGTTGACGACGCAAATGACGAGTTCCTTCGGGCCGCCAGCGCGCGAACGATCCAAGCTTCCGAGTAGTGCAACGAGGCGAGGTTTGGTGGGCCGACCTCGGTTTGCCTCACGGTTCGGCACCGGCCCTTCGCCGGCCGGTGGTAATAGTCCAAAGTGATCGTTTCACCCGTAGCCGCCTGAACACCGTGATTGTCGTGGCCGTGACCAGCAACCTCCGCCTCGGGGGAATGCCGGGGAATGTGCTCCTAAAGAAGGAGGAGTCGGGGCTCCCTGCCGATTCGGTGGCGAACGTGACCCAGGTTGCCACGGTAGATAAGGGCGACCTCACGGCGATGGTCGGGAGCCTTTCACCTTCCGTGTGGCGAGAGATCAACGCAGGCCTGCGACTGGTTCTTGATCTGACCTAGTTCGGTCGACTTCACCACGCTTCGGGACCAAATCACTCAGAGGGTGAGGTCGACTGAAATCGGTAGCCCATGCCCGGCTCGGTGAGGAAGTAGCGCGGGTTGCTCGGTTGCGGTTCGAGCTTGCGTCGGATCTGGGCCATGAACACCCTCAGGTAGTTGGCTTCTTCCCCGTACTGTGGTCCCCAGACCTCCTTCAGGAGGAAGCTCTGGCTGACCAGCTTGCCCTGATGGCGGACGAGCACCTCGACGATGCCCCACTCGGTGGGGGTGAGCTTGACTTCCTGCCCATCTCGTGTGATCCGTTTAACGGATAGGTCGATGCTGAAATCGGGGGTCGTGATGACGGGAGTCTCGGCCTCGAGGTCAGCCTCTCGACGCAGCGCCGCCCTGAGGCGGGCCAGCAGCTCACCCATCCCAAACGGCTTGGTCACAAAGTCGTCGGCGCCGGCATCGAGTGCCTCGATCTTCTCCCGTTCTGCTTCCCGGACCGAGAGCACGATGATCGGTGTGTTGGTCCACCCCCGCAAGCCCCGAATGACCTCAAGGCCGTCGATCCCGGGCAGACCGAGATCCAGGATGACAGCGTCCGGCCGGTGGTCGGCGGCTTTGCGGAGCGCCTCCTCGCCGGATGCGGCCGAGTCGATGTGATATCCGAGGGCCTTGAGATTTAGCCAAGTGCTCGCACGATGCCCGGCTCATCGTCGACGACCAGCACACGAGTCTCTTCAGACATGGGCGGCGCCAGAGCCGACTCGAGTCGACGGCTCAGCTAGCCGTGCTGATCTGAACTCGATCGCAATCGTGGTGCCCCCGCCGGGAGTGTCCTCGATAGCCAGCTCATTTCCCATCGCATCGAGCAAGCCGCGTGACACCGACAACCCGAGCCCGACGCCCTCCTTCGCCGGCACTCGACCGACTCGCTGAAACGGTTGGACCACGAACTCGCGCGCGGCGGCGGGGATGCCTGGTCCCCGGTCGCTGATGCGGAGGGTGATCAGGCCTGGGGTGATCTCGCTGGCATCCACAGTGACGTTTTCGTTGGACGGCGACCAGGTCAAAGCGTTCTCGATCAGGTTCGCGAGGACCCGTTCGAGGAGATCGGAATCGGTCTGCACCGGAGAAAGCGATTCAGGAATGTCGACGGTGACCTGCTCAGATCCGTGGCCCAGGCCCGCGAGCGCGGCCGACACCACCTCGTCGAGGCTCACCGGTCTATAGAAGACGTGTACTGCTCCAGCCTGGAGTCGGCTCGCATCGAGCAAGCGTCCAACCATTCGGTTGAGCCTTCCCACCTGGTCCACGGCTTCCTCAAGAAACAGCCTGGTTTCCCCGGGCGTCCAATCGACACCTGTCTCGAGCAGGCTGGTGAGCGAGGCCTTGATCGTTGCCAGCGGTGTGCGCAGATCGTGAGACACGGCGTTGAGGAGGGCGGTGCGGAGCCGGTCGGTCGCGAGCATCGCATCGGCAGCTGCGGCTTCCCGTTCTAGGTCTTCCCGCTCCAAAGCGAGGACGATCTGGGCGGCGAAGGCACGCAGGACCATGCGGTCGTCACCGGTCAGCTTCCCGTCGAGAAGCACCAAGACGGTTTCACGAGTGAGATCGATCACCTCCGAGCCCTGGTCTGGAGCCTTCAACTCTTGGTCTCCCGCCCAAGCCAGCGTCTCCCAGCGGTCGACGTGCCGCCGCAGAACGCTCACCGCCGCCAACGAGAAAACCTCATGGATTCCGCTCACTTGGCGAGTAGAAACCCAGTGACCGCGGCGAAAACTGCGGGAAGCACGCCTCCGATAACTCCCACTGCCACTGCGGCCAAGAGGTAGAGGAGCAGGACGTTGTGGAGCCCTATCGGCTCGGCCACCTGCTGCAGAACCCATGTCAAGAGCGGCAGACCCACGGCTGTCGCCACCCATGCGCCGATCTGGCGGGCAGGGTTGAGGACGCCCGCCGATCGCGTCGAGGTCTTCGACCGAGACGCGTCTGTGTCCATGACTTCCCAGAAGCTAGCCCGGACAGCTCGCGTCAAGATTCGGGTAGGAGCGTTAGGAAATCGTCAAGATCTCAGAGGTTCACTACGGACCGGGTTAACAAGAGTCCATGGAGCGCACCCGCCTGCCTCGCGCCCTCAGAAACCGCTCCTGACGCCGCGCGCTCGCTGAGATTCCAATGACCACCTGGACTACCTGGAAGCGCCGCGCCATTGGTCGGCCGTTAGCAACCAATGACGAGCACGAACAGCTGCTCCCCAAACGCCTCGCCCTGCCAGTCTTCGCCTCCGACCCGTTGTCGTCTGTCGCCTATGCCTCCGAGGAGGCGATGCTGGTTCTGGCGCTGGCAGGAGCGGGAGCGTTTCGGTTCCTGACCCCGATCAGTCTCGCGGTCGCAGCCCTGCTTGCCGTGGTAGTGATCTCCTACCGACAGACGATACGTGCCTACCCCGATGGCGGTGGGGCCTTCATCGTCGCCCTCGAGAATCTGGGATTGAAGCCAGGGGTAGTAGCGGCCGCCTCCCTTCTCACAGACTACGTACTGACTGTATCGGTGAGTGCCGCGGCGGGTATTGCGGCGATCACGTCGGCGTATCCGGCCCTAATCGAGTGGCGAGTGCCACTCGCGCTTGCCTGCGTGGTCCTTCTCACCGTCGCCAACTTGCGGGGGACCAAGTAAGCCTCGCGCATGTTTGCTCTCCCGACCTACGCCTTCGTGGCCACAGTGTTCACGATGCTTGTGGCCGGTCTCGTGCAGTGCGCCGTCGGTACTTGTCCTCAAGCGGCCTCGGCCGGGCTCGAGCTCGAAGCCGAACTGGGAGGGGTCACACTATTCCTCCTACTTCGAGCCTTCGCCTCCGGATCAACTGCTCTCACCGGGGTCGAGGCGATCGCCAACGGGGTGCAGGCGTTCCGGGAGCCGAAGAGTCGTAACGCCGCCCTAACCCTCGGCGTGATGGGGCTGATCTCGATCACAATGTTTCTGGGGATCTCGACTCTGGCTCAGCTTCTCGAGGTGAAGACCTCGGAGAACGTCGTCGACCGCTACGGGACCGTGATTTCCCAGATTGGACGGGCCGTCTTCGCCGAAGGCGTCGGGTTTTGGGTGCTGCAGGCGGTCACCGCCGGGGTGCTGATCCTTGCCGCCAACACCGCGTATCAGGACTTTCCCCGGCTGTCAGCGATTCTGGCGCGACACCGGCTCATGCCGCGCCAACTTCGCAACAAGGGCGATCGGCTGGTCTTCTCGAATGGTGTGTTCGTTCTCGCGCTGTTGGCTGGTTCGCTCTTGGTGATCTTCGACGCCCAGGTTTCGAGGCTGATCCAGCTCTACGTCGTGGGGGTGTTCATCAGCTTCACCCTCAGCCAATCGGGAATGGTCCGGCGATGGGTG
>Ga0187893_10012082_pt1 | contig 12348 bp, 9 predicted proteins | sample MA1701074metaG_FD_139574 | JGI IMG/M metagenome (GOLD analysis project Ga0187893, IMG submission 139574) | White microbial mat communities from a basaltic lava cave in the Kipuka Kanohina Cave System on the Island of Hawaii, USA - MA170107-4 metaG ... | reverse complement strand
TCTATAACCTGAACGGGACTTTTTTTCCCGAAAACCAACCTGCCATCGGAATCAGCAACCGCGCATTCTGTTACGGAGACGGATTGTTTGAAACCATGCATTACCACCGGCAAAAGATTTTGTTTATGCAGGATCACCGGGAGCGGCTTGTTTCCGGCATGAAACTGCTTCGTTTGAATTTTTCCGAACAGGATTTCATATATAAATTAGAAGAGGAAATCCATGCACTGATTATTAAAAATGGGTTGGAGAATGATGTTCGTATCCGGCTGCATGTGTTCCGATCAGAGGGGGGATTGTTTATTCCGTCCGGCTCCCTTTGCGGTTATGTGATCACCACGGAGCCATTGAATACTTCAGGTTTCGAATGGAATCATAACGGGATGGAGGCAGATATATTTGATCTGGTAAGAAAAGATCATTCTCCCTTCTCCAATATCAAATCTTCGTCCGCACTGATCAATGTGCTTGCCGGAATTTTTGCAAATGAAAAAAATCTGGATGAGGCATTTATTTTGAATCCTGACAATCACATCACCGATGCCATCGGGTCGAATGTGTTTATCGTTAAAAATAAAAAAATCATTACGCCTCCTCTTTCCGATGGTTGTGTGGATGGTGTGCTGCGCAGGAACCTGCGCAGGCGATTTTTTGAATCCAATATGGATTTTTCCGAAGCATCCGTTTCTGTGGAAGACATGCTGAATGCCGATGAAATATTTCTCACCAATGTAGTAACCGGAATACGGTGGGTTAAAAAAATCCGTGACAGACATTACGGGAATGAAATTTCAAAAACCATTTTTCTGATGTTGTCCGGATTACTCCGCTCATCCGGACTGCAAGGCTGATATTTATTCCGGCAGATTATTGAATTTCCAAAACGAACTGCTGCTTCAGGATTTTGAAAAAATTCTGTTAAAAAGATTACCCCCTGCCGAAATAAATTTCTTCAGCCCATCGGCATACAGCAGCACATACAATGCTGAAGTCATGAGCCAGATAACGGCAAGATTCACAGAATAAGTGTTGAAATATTTTCCGAACGCATATTTCTGCGACACATAAAGGGGTGCACGTATCCATGCTTCTGCAGGAGCATCCATATACACCGGACGGAATCGCTGTACCAGCCGGTGATCATGTTCAATTACCGCGGTGAGGTCATCCTTGTTCTGAACAAGGTCGGATAAGCTTTGGTTGGAATATTTTTTTTCCATTGCAGTAACCTGCTCAACTCCCCCTGACTTTTCAATTAAGCTTTTCATGATGGATTCTTTGCGGCTGCTCAGCATCTTGTATTCATCTATGAGTTTTCTACGGTAAGCATCCATCCCTGATTTTATCCGGTTGTACAGCTTTTGGTCCAGGTCAACCGGGATTTGAGAAAGCGGGGATTCGAACATGCCCGTACCATTCAATTCATGTTGCAATAATTTTACCTGCGATGATGACCGTGTGTTGTTTGGGAACCTGTAAGCTGAATCCAATTTGTCTGAAATGGCAGTCAGCCAGATTTTATTGCGGTAAATATTATCGTAAATTTTTTTGTTGGTCTCAAAAAATACTTTTTCGTACCGGTTGTTCTGAAACTGATGAACTGCCAGCGCTTCAAAAGCCCACCTGGTTACCATCAGTTCGCCAATCATTGGAACACGGGCCTGGTTCGTTACTGCCGGATTAAGCTTTTCGAATTTCACCAGCACTCCGCTCAGGATGATCTGAGGGATGATCAGGATCGGTATCAGGATATAAATGGTAACAACCGACCGGAACGAAGCGGAAAGGATAAGCCCCATCATGTTTGCGAAGAACGACACGGAAAACAGCATCAGCCAGTAATGGAAAATCATATCGTGAATTCCAAAAACATAATGTGCAATCAGTACATACGATAAAGTTTGAATTACTGAAATGCCGGCAAGGATGCCGCACTTTGAAAAAAGGTAAGCGCTCCTGCTCAGATGCAGGAATGATTCGCGCAGCAGCAGCTTACGGTCGTGAAATATTTCTTCTGCACTCACTGTAAGCCCCATAAACAGTGCAACCAATACGCTCACAAATATGAATGCAGGATGGTTCTGGTTTTCGCTGAATACATATTCCTGCCCGGACGCATGATATTTTAAGAAGAAGGAAAGAATGAATGCAAGCAATGGCGCTTCGAGCAGGTTAATGAGCAGATACTGCAGGTTGCCTGCTTTGGAAAGCAGATCGCGCACCGTGAAAATATTCAATTGCCGGAGCCAGGGTGTTCGACTGCGTTCAGGTTCAGGATGCGTCCGGAATTCAGCGGGTGGGGCAATGGAAACAGCTGTGTAATTTTTTTTAAAATGCTGGTTCCATTCTTCAGGACTTATTTTTCGTTCCGCAGTGGGATTGCCGTATTCGTCCATTACTTTAGCTTCAAGGATGCGGAAAACAAGCTCAGGATTGATATTGCCGCAGGCGCCACATTCTCCTGATGAAGCATCGGCATGTCCGGCAATGGATTTGAAATATATCAGCGCCTGGGATGGATTGTCGAAATAAACGGGGAAACCCCCTGCATCAAGTATCAGTAATTTATCGAACAATTTAAAAATATCGGATGACGGCTGATGGATGACGGTAAACACAAGATTTCCGGAAAGAGCAAGCTGTTTGAGCAGGTCCATCACCATTTCAGAATCAAGCGAAGAAAGACCGGAGGTGGGTTCATCCACAAACAACACCTTTGGTTTCCGGATCAGCTCCAGGGCAATGTTCAGCCGTTTGCGCTGCCCCCCGCTGATCATTTTGTTGAGGGGGTCGCCCACAGTCAGGTTGCTGATTTCGGATAAACCCAACGATTCGAGCTGTCGGTGAACCCGGTCTGCCGACTTATCACCCTCTTCATTCCCGTATGTTAACCGCGCGCTGTAATACAGATTTTGAAAAACGGTTAGCTCTTCAATCAGTAGATCATCCTGCGGAACAAAGCCGATGATTCCTTCGGGAAGGTTCCCTTTATGGACATTGTGTCCGTTAATCCTGATGCTGCCCGATCGCGGAGGCAATGTGCCATTCAAAATGTGCAGCAGGGTGGATTTTCCGGCACCACTCCCCCCCATAATGCCCACCAGGTTACCCGAAGAAGCGGAGAAGCTTACCGGATGTATTCCGATCTTTCCGTTTTTAAAAGCATATTCTGCCTTTTCCGCTGTCAGGACTATTCGGGGTACTTCCTCACGATGTATGAATCTCCGCTGCAGATCGGTGAAATAAACGGGTTGCATGTTTTGTCCCCGGATTACAGACCCTTGTGAAAAGACAAAAATGCTCCCTGATGCCGCGGGCTGACCGTTCACCGTTAGTTGCTGGCCGCCTGCATATCTGCCAAGCATCAGATCAGCCGATCCTAATTTCAGCATCAGAAGTTCTCCCTGCAAATGTTCATGGAGAACATGCGGAAAATGTTTGCGTGTAATTTCGGAAGTTGCTGTTAGCAACAGAAAATTTTCCGGATTTGCTTCATCCCCCTCTCCCGATGCTATAAATGCAGTCATCCGGTTAAGCTCTGTTTGTGCAATATGAAAAACTTCGGCAACAGTATTTAAAAATTCTTTTTCCTGCGCGCCAGCATCCGATCCGGAACAGTGCACAAACTCAATGAGCCGGAAAAGTACAATGTATTTCTGCCGCTGATCAAGCTCGTTGTTGATTTCTGTGCAGATGCGCAGCACCTTTACCGACTGCAGTGAAACACGTTTTTTTTCTTTCCCTGCATCGCTGCGCTGCTGAATGGTGCGCAGATGCTCATCGAATAAAGCAAGATACTTTCCGCTTCCTGAAGAACTGACCTGCTGCGACAAAAACAGCTCCACTATGCTCCTGCTCCTTGCCGAGAAAGTTTCGGTATTGGCAAGGATTGCAAAAAGCTGCATCAGCGCTTTCAGAATCTTTTCACTCACTCTTTTGCAACCGTGATTTAACCTGTTTTATTAGCGGTTGATAGGTAATCCGGTGAAAAAATATTGTCCCGGATCCGATTTTTTTTCTCAATTAATTTTACACCCCCGTTACGAAACTTTTCAGCCGGTGATCCTGGTCCTTACGGCTGATAATCCCTGGGATAATTTCCGGAGATGATCGGGGGTTATGTCTTTAGCATCCGGAAGCTTTTTGTAAATGGAAAGCAAATTCCTGAATCCTGCCTTAATATTTTCCAGCTCTGTGTTGCCGTCAAATTGATCGAGCAGTCCTGAAATATTATCCAGGTAAAGCCGCTGCTCCCATACCCTGTTGTACAGATTTTCATTTTGATCTGTACGGTCATTGTTAAGCAGAAGATGAACCACAATATATTGACATTCCACCCAGCTTCCGGCAAGTATCTGACTGGCTGCGGCAAGCCGCTCATTCGAACGAAGGTAGGAATCCGTGGCTGAATACAATTCATCGGTAATGCGCGTGAGCGAATCGCGGTTTTCGGTATTAGATTCGAAGCGGTGCATGAATTCATTGAATGTTTCGGACATATTAAGCTCTTCGGCAAGCCGCTTCACCACAGGATAATAACTGCGTACTTCGCTCATCCGTTCGTTGAAAACGGCATACGCCAGATCAACCCCGTAAATTCCGTAATTAAATGCATGCTGCATGGACGTTTTGTAAGTGGTTGCTTTCGCAACGGGATTCAGAAGTGAAACATCAGCCGGCAGATCGCTGCGCGAAAATTCATCGAGCACTTTCATGGGAGGGGGAAGGTTGGCTACCGTATAGGTGAATTTGAATTCAGCCAGCGCATTCACCGGGGTCGTATCAGTAACGGCAGCTTCCTCTGCCGGCTTTTTATTTTCCGGTGCGCAGGAATTAAATACATTCAACAAGATCAACGCGATAAAAAAATAAAGCGGGAGTTTCATAAAATTTTATTTTCGGTAAAGCTAAAATATTTTTTAATACGATCATGCATTCTTAAGCATCGTTCTGAACCGAAAAGTGCCTGATGACGCTGCCATGAAACATCCTGATACTTTCAAGAAAGTATTGGAACAGCCGAAATAATTGCTTTTCGATTTGAATATTTGAAGATTATTTAAGAAGAATTATTTCTCGCAAAGATGCAAAGTTCGCTAAGAGTACAATTTTCATTTTCATTCTTTCCCGTCTTTGCGGCTTGGCGTGAACTTTTGATTCAACGCCATTGACCTATCAGCTTTTTTATTCTGAACTTCTGCACTATTTCTTTCTTACGTTTGCACAAATCCTGTTACTTTTATGGTTAAAAATTCATGGTATTTTATCGTATTCGCAATTTTCATTTCATCCTGTATGCAAAAGAAAAAAGCTGACGCTATTTATTACAACGGTGTTGTTTACACAGTTGACAGTGCATTCAGCATTGCATCGGCATTTGCAGTGAAGGATGGAAAATTCCTCGAAGCCGGTTCTGATGACATATTGAATAACTATTATGCCAAAGAAAAAATTGACTTAAAAGGCAAACCGGTTTATCCCGGGTTCATTGATGCTCATTCGCATTTTTATGGATACTCCACCGACCTGGTCAAATGCAATCTGTATGGAACAAAGTCATTCGATGAGGTCATTGAGAAAGTCAAAGAATTTTCTAAAACCAATAAATTTTCATGGCTGCTCGGCAGGGGGTGGGATCAGAATGACTGGGATGTGAAAGAATTTCCTTCCAATGAAATCCTCGATTCGCTGTTTCCCGACATTCCTGTTTATCTGATGCGGGTGGACGGCCATGCCATTTTGATAAATCAGAAAGCACTCGTCATTGCCGGCATTACCCCCTCCACAGTGATTCAGGGGGGACATGTGGAAGTTGAAAACGGAAGATGCACAGGACTTCTCATTGACAATGCCGTGGACAGCGTGAAAAAATTCATTCCCGAATTTTCTATTGAATTAAAAGCGGATATGCTTTTGCAGGGACAGAAAAACTGTTTCGAAGCAGGTTTGACAACAGTTTGCGATGCCGGCATTGAAAAAGATAAAATCCTGCTGATTGATTCGCTCCAGAAAGCCGGCAAATTAAAAATCCGCAACTATGCTATGATTACGTACGATGAGGAGAATAAAAATTATTTTTTCAAAAACGGAAAAATAAAAACCGACCGGCTCAATGTGTGCGCATTTAAAATTTATGCCGATGGCGCTTTGGGTTCGCGGGGAGCCAACCTGCTCGAACCGTATTCCGACAAGCCCGGCCATACCGGTTTCCTGCTTCATTCAGTCACGTATTTCCGGCAGGCATTTAAGGAGGTGTATGAAAATAATTTCCAGATGTGCACCCACTGCATCGGTGATGCTGCCAATCGCATGGTGCTTCACATGTACAGCCGGCTGCTGCAGGGTCCTAACGACAGGCGCTGGCGTATTGAGCATTGCCAGGTGGTGCATCCTGATGATTTTGGTTTTTTCGGTGATTATTCCATCCTGCCCTCCGTGCAGCCCACCCATGCCACTTCGGACATGTACTGGGCGGAAAGCCGTATAGGGAAGGAACGTATGAGGGGGGCGTATGCCTATAAAGATCTGATGATGCAAAACGGGATGATTGCCAACGGCAGCGATTTTCCGGTGGAAAGCATCAACCCCCTTTTCGGTTTTTATGCTTCGGTGATACGGAAAGACCAGGGCGGTTTTCCTCAAAACGGATTCCAGCCGGAAAATGCCATGTCGCGCGAAGAAGCTTTAAAAGCCATGACCATCTGGGCGGCTTATTCTTTTTTTGAAGACCATGAAAAAGGCAGCATCGAGCCGGGCAAGCTTGCCGATTTTGTTATTCTGGAAGATGACATCATGAAAATACCCGGTGAAAAATTATTTTCTGTGAAAGTGCTGCAAACGTTTGTAGGGGGGGAATGGGTGTTTGAATTTTTTTCTCACTGACAGGGGCTTCCTTGAACTGTCTGGAGAAAACTCATATAATTGAGAGAATTTCCTGCCTAATATCATCCCTTCGGGATTTTTATTTAAGCGGAATTTTTTGTTTTCAATAATGTCATCCCTTCGGGATTTAATTGCTTACTGTTGCTTTTTGCTATTATTATGTTATCCCTTCGGGATTTGATGTCATGGGATGTGTCGTTTTACAATTATATCATCCCTTCGGGATTTAATTGCTTACTGTTGCTTTTTGCTATTATTATGTTATCCCTTCGGGATTTCAAAAAAATCCAGAGTAAATTTATTTTTTCTTTAACTGTGCTGAACAGCTTTCGGTTGTCCCCGGACCTTGCAGCGAAGTACGGGTATAAGTAACAGTGAGAGCTGAGCCCTCAGCTGCAATATTTCCATGCAGACTCATAACCGGACTCACGGTTTGCTGGTAAATGGCAAACCCCCCGTTTTTTACTACGGCTTTTGTAAAATATCCCGAAACAGGAAAGTCAGAAAGTATGATTGTATCGAGCGATGCATTGGAAGAAACAGAAACATCATAATTGCTGCTTCCGGACGAAGAGCAGCTCTCAGTTGATGCATAATTTCCATCGGCTTTGATGATGTAAACGGTGCGGGTGGCGTTTGCAGAGAAATTATTGCTATTGTCCTGCGCAGAGTAGGAGAGGGCATAGGCGCCCGGCACAGCCATATTCACCGTACCCGAAATCACCACTTCCACTTCGCCATCTTCGGCATCGGTGGCTTTGGCGCCTGCATCGGCATAAACTGTTTGGGTATTCACAATGACCGTATCCGGATTTTTTCCCAGAATTTCGATGATGGGCTGGGATTTGTCCTTGCTGCATGAGCAGGCAAAAAGTATTATTAAGAAAATAAAATATCGTTTCATTTTCAGGAATATTTTAAAAAGCTGATACGTTCAACGGTCAAAAATGTTATGACCATAACCGGAGCTGATGATTTGCAAAAAATTGTAGCTTTGCCCTGATTGCAATCAAATAATGAATCATTGAATTTATAACTTTAAACCTTCCGCCTCGGTGGCACTAAGGCGGATAAAATAAACCTTGAACATCATTCCCCCGTTATGAAAATAATACGCATCGTTTTAACACTTGTAATTTTAATCCTTGGATTTTTCCTGTACAAAGGAATCAAGGACCCGATTAATTTTGAAAAAGAAAAAAAATTCCGGTACAGCAAGGTAATTGACCGGCTAAAAGACATCAGGACCGCACAGCTTGCCTACAAGTCGGAGAAAGGTGAATTCGCACCGGATTTCAACACGCTGACCGATTTTCTTAAAGCGGGTACGATTACCGTAATAAAGCAAATCGGAAATCCGGATGATTCGTTGGCAGTCGTAATCCGCGACACTATTTTGGTAAGCGTTAAGGATTCACTTTTCCCCGGTCAGCCCTGGCGCATTGATTCATTGCCTTATGTGCCGTTTGGAGATGGCGCGCGTTTCGAAATGCAGGCAGGAAAAATTGAAAAAGGTAAAGTTATGGTTAATGTCTTTGAAGCAATAGATTCCAAACCATTCGATCCGAAGCAGGTTTTAAAAGTCGGTTCCATGACTGAGCCGTCCAATGCAGGCAACTGGGAATAAAATCAAGCTGCACCATGCCGCTTATGATGATTCTTTTGAACGGATTAATTCAGAGAACACTCAGCTGTTTCTTGAAACCGGTCCCGGATATTTTCATGTGCTGCTGACCGGAACCAAGCCGCATCATATCCTGGCGATAGAAGATTTCCGGCTCGAACATGATCTGGAGCAGGAAGCATTTTCATCGCGCTGCGAATTGATAAAGCAGGAAAGCAGAATTTTATCTTTCGAAAGGTATGCACAAGTGCGGTGTGCTGTTTCATTCCATCCCTCTGTTTTGGTTCCCGAATTGCTGATGGAGAAAAAAAATGAAAGCGAAGTTTATTCATTCTGCTGCGACCGGGCAGAGAATAACAGGTTGTGGTCTGAAAGCATTCATTTGCTGAACATAAAAATCCTTTTTCAGATTCCTTCTTTGCTGGTAAGCCAGTTGAGCTATTGGTTTGAAAACATCGGATTTCACTCTGTTATTTCATCGCTTGTTTATGCAGCGATGGCAGGGGGGGATGACCGCTTTGAACATAAAGTGCTGATCAATATCCGCCCCGCTCATTTTGATTTAATCATTACAAAAGGGCAGAAGCTTGTGTTGTGCAATACATACCGGATAAATACCGCCAGCGATGTTTTGTACTTTGTCATGTTTGCATTGAGCCAGCTTGGTATTGATGCGAAACATGCGCAAATGATCGTTGCCGGTGAAAGCGAATTATCGGAAAGCACGGCACATCTGTTTTCCACCTATTCCGGAAATGCCGGAATGGCAGAGCCACCGCATTATTTTGAGCACAATGCCATAAGCCGGAAAGTTTCGTATCATACCTATTATTCTCTGTTTAACCTCAACCTGTGCGGATCATAAGCGGCACCCTGCGCGGAAAAATCATCAGGGCTCCTGATTTTTCATTCATCAGACCCACCACCGACTTTGCAAAATCCGGATTATTTAATGTTCTTGCCAATCATTTTGATTTTAGTGCCGTTACTGTGCTTGATTTGTTTTGCGGAACAGGAAATATTTCATTTGAATTTTTATCGCGGAAAGCGGTGCATGTTACCTGTGTGGATCACACGGATTCATGCATCCGGTTCATCAAAACACAACTGAAGGCGCTTCGTTTTGACAATGCACTTGCCATTAAATCGGACGCCTTCGCTTTTCTGAATAATTGCAGCAAATCATTTGATATCATCATTGCCGATCCCCCCTATCAGTATGGTGACTACGAAAAGCTGGTTGATAAAATATTTGAAAAAAAGCTGTTGACCGGACCAGGAATGTTCATCCTGGAACATCATCACAAAATTCATTTCGATACACATGTTAATTTTGCAGAACAAAGAAAATACGGGAATGTCGGCTTCAGCTTCTTCAGGTAATCTAAAAAAATATTTTGAATTAAAAATTTGAAAATGAAAACAGCGCTCTTTCCGGGTTCCTTCGACCCCATCACTCTTGGTCATGCCGATATTATTACGCGCACATCCGGATTATTTGACCGGATCATCATCGGAATTGGAAACAATACGTCCAAGCAATACATGTTTTCACTCAAACAGCGCACGGAGTGGATCAGGAAATGCTTTGAACAAAACCCGAAGGTTGAAGTACATTCCTATTCCGGATTAACCGTGGAATTTTGCAAAAAGATGAATGCTTTGTACATCATCAGGGGGCTGCGCAGCAGTTCCGATTTCCAGTATGAACAAAACATTGCACAGATGAATAAGTCGCTGGCACCGGAAATCGAAACCGTTTTTATTCCTTGCCGGCCCGCTTACACTGCCATTACTTCTACCATCGTACGCGATATTATCCGAAACAACGGTTCCATAGTTTCTTTTGTGCCCGATTGTGTCGTGCTTTGATGCGCACGAAAGTATTTGCATTTTCGTTCTCGGATTATTATGGATATGAAATGATGATGCAGAAAAATCTCAGAAAATTTTCTGCCGGGCTGGCGCTTGCGGTTTTATTTTTATGTAATGCGTATAGTGTCAGGGGGCAGTACGAGCTTAAAATCATTCCGGTTGATTCAGCCGAAACCATGCTGATGGATCAGCTTACCCGTGATATTAAAACCGGAAAAGTTTTTAAGGATTCTCTGAAAAGATTTCAGGAAGTAAGAAAGCTGATAAGCACCCTTCATGCCAATGGGTATCTGGGTGCAAGCATTGACCGCATTGAATATTCCGGAAATCAGCAGACCATCCATTTGCGCCTTGGCACCCTGTTTCGCTGGGTACATCTTTCGTCAGGAAATGTGGATGAAGGAATTCAAAGCGAAGCAGGATTCCGTGAAAAAATTTACAGGAACAAACCGGTCCGGTCAAAAGCGCTTGCCGGCATCCACGAACGGCTGCTGACCTGGTGCGATAATCATGGCTATCCGTTTGCTGAAGTCCGTTTTGACAGCATCCGCATTGACAGCGGACTGGTTTCTTCATCCATCAAGCTGCAGAAAAATCAGCTTGTCATCATTGACAGCATTGTAGTAAAAGGAAGTTCGAAATTAAGCGGGATATATCTTAATAATTATCTCTCGATCAAGCCGGGCAGAGCATACAATGAGTCATTGATAAAAAGAATCCCGAACAGAATTAAAGAATTGCCGATGGTATCCGAAGGACGCCCGTTTGGAATAACATTTCGTGATGACAGAGCCACGCTCTTTTTATATCTTGAAAACCGGAGAGCAAGCCAATTTGACGGCATTGTGGGCGTGCTGCCCGATAATAACAATACCGGAAAAATTAACATCAGCGGTGATGTGCATATTAAGCTTCTCAGCGCATTCGGTTACGGTGAACTGTTTGACCTCAACTGGAAACAACCCTTTCCGGAGACACAGGATTTTAAAGTTAAATTCAATTATCCTTTTTTGTTTTCCACTCCGTTCGGCATAGATTTAAACCTCTTCATTTATAAAAAGGATTCCACTTACCTTGAGTTGAATCGCAATGCCGGAGTGCAGTATTTGTTATCGGGCGGAAATTTTATTAAGGCATTTTACAACAACAAAAAATCTTCGCTCATTAATACGAAAGCTTTTGAAAACTCATCAGTGTTGCCGCCCTTTGCAGATATCAAAATAAACAGCTACGGACTGAGCTTACATTCCGAAAAGCTTGATTACCGCTTAAACCCCAAAAGCGGTTATGCGGCTGAAATAACCGGATCGGTCGGGCAAAAAACGATTCAGAAAAATCCGAAGCTAAAATTTGTGAATTATGATAGTCTGAAGCTTAATTCAACTCAATATCATTCCACCCTTTCAGCTGATTATTATTTTCCTGTATGGAATAATTTTGTTCTCAATATCGGAACGCTTTCAGGTTTTCTGGTCGGGGATGAAACTTTTCAAAATGAATTATATCGCATAGGCGGCTTAAAATCACTTCGCGGATTCGATGAAGAATCAATTCTTGCATCATCATATATAATCTGGAAAGCCGAATATCGCTACTTGCTCGAGCAGAATTCCTATTTATTCCTGTTCGTAAACGGGGCCTGGTATGAACGAAAGCAGCGCAATTACTTTTTAACTGATACTCCTTTTGGTTTCGGAGCCGGAATAACTTTCGAAACCAAGCTAGGCATATTCTCGCTGAATTATGCGTTGGGCAAAGAGTTTCAGAATCCGATTCTTTTCAGGGCTGCAAAGGTTCATTTCGGGCTGATAAATTATTTTTAATTTTTTTCAGCAATTTTATTGTCTTTTTCCTGACAAACACAAAAACAAAAGTAATTGTCATTACAGGACACCCAAAAAACAAAGCAAATTCAGCTTAACTCTCTGCTTATCAATAATGTTTTTTTTACCTAATAGAAAAGTGCG